>Ga0066680_10000844_pt1 | contig 11447 bp, 8 predicted proteins | sample GraSoiAngelo_129_FD_62297 | JGI IMG/M metagenome (GOLD analysis project Ga0066680, IMG submission 62297) | Grasslands soil microbial communities from the Angelo Coastal Reserve, California, USA - 14_0927_12_40cm | ecosystem: Environmental > Terrestrial > Soil > Grasslands | place: USA... | reverse complement strand
TCGCCCACTTGATGGCAGGAGAAACACTCCTTGGTTTCGATCACCACGTCCTTATCGTCGAGATTGCCTTTCGGAATAGCGAGGAGGCTCAGCCAGTAATTTGCCGGATACACCTGCGCAGCCGCCCGGCCGTCCGGCGCGACAACGGCTTTCAGGTCGAGGTGCTGCCCAGGCTTCGCAGCGACGCGCGCCGAATCCACCAGGCCGTAGCCACGCACAAACACCTGGTAGTTCGCCTGGGGCAGTTCCGGCAAGACATAGCGTCCCTGACCGTCGGTGACCACAATCTTGGCGAACTTCGTCGGCAGCTCCGTGGTTTCGGCGATCACCCACACCCCTGCTTCGGGACCTTTCGAGCTTGTTACGACTCCCTCAATGTAATCGGCAGTGCCCGCCACCGCACCGCTGCGGCTCTCCGTCGCGAGGAGCCACGTAAGAAAAAACACCAGAACCGCGGCGAGCGTCCCTAGAATGCGATTGGCCTTCCTCTTCGTCATTTCAGCCTCCACTAGTGCGGTATTTCCATAACTAGCCAGAATCTCCGGACGTATATCTGGGCCATCGTACACCTTGCCCATCCCGTCCGCACCAATGCGAGAATTTCGTAGGGGCCAGGCGTTGGTTGGGGCTGGAACGGCATCTTCCTTCAGCTGGAATTTGGCGAAGTATAACGCCGAGCGGCGCCTGAAAGCCCCTTGTTTTTTGCGACGGGGGTAGGTGGGCGGGCGACGCTGCATATGCCAGCGACGCTCTCGTGTCAACCTCAGTCGTAGATTGGAATTCGCTAAACGGAGCAGGCCGCACCGGAGAAATCAAGGTGCTGAGACGGCAGCGCCGAGGGGAAGTCGCCTTGGAACTCTCCGCCGTTGTCGGTTTGTACAAACACCTCCGCGGTTTTTGTGCGCCGGGGCGGCGGCGCTTTTGAACTGGTCTTCATTCCAAGCACCAATCGAAGAACCGACGGGAGAGGACTTTGGCAATGGGGTCAAGCTCATTGACTGGTCAAAGGACGGCGCCATGCTGTTGTTTGATGTACTGCGTTGGAATTATGCTTCCGATGCTGGGCCATTCGATGACCTTTGGATTTACCACGCAACACATGGATTACTGCAGAAAGTACGGCTTGACAGGATATTCCGAACCTTTGATGGCGGCTGCGATGTGTCGTTCGAGCGGCGTGGGTTTTCTGCTGCAGGGGAGGTAGTCTTGCGATTGTCGGCCAAACAAGGCCATGATGTTGGCGGTGAGATTAGCCTGCCGAGGTGCAACGAAAAGAGCGTTGCCTGGCTATTCGATCCTGGTAATCACCGGCTAACGCAAGCATCCTACAGTTACTCTGTGCAGAAATGGGGGACGATCAGATAGGACATCGCAAAAATGCCTGGAGGAGATAAAACCAGTTAGACTTAGTGTTCTGTTTACACGTGCTTGCTGGCACGCTTCTGGCCCGATAGTTTGGCGAAGGTGACTACTATTGCTCGGTGTGCCGGCCTTGCGATAAAGGTGTTCATAAAGGCTCTGCGAGGGGAGGCGGAAATCACATGAGTGAAAAACTGCAGAACTCACAGAAGAAGCAGAAGGAGAAACTGGAATCCAAGCCAGAGCTGTGCGTCATAGTTGACCAACCCATGGTGCGGGACTTCTCCACGGGTGGAGGTCATCTGCCCGGCGATACGCTAGTCGAAGGCGATCTGAAGATCGTGACCAAGAAGTGGCAGGGTTACCCGCCGGAGAATCTAAATCTTATTGGAAAGCCCCATCCAGCGATGCCGGAAGTGGCCATACCGCGGTTCACAGGTAAGGCCCAATACGCCACCCGGATTGTCCTGCCGAATATGATCTTTGCGAAGCCCCTCACCAACCCGCATCCTCGCGCGAGAGTGAAGACACTGGATAGTTCCAAGGCCGAGAAGATGCCGGGCGTCGTATACATAATGACGCCGCAGAATGCCCCCAAAACGTATCCCTTGCCTGCGGAACTCTTCTTTCAGGGTGAAATCGTGGCCATCGTCGCGGCGGAGACGGAAGACCTCGCTGAGGATGCTCTGGCGGGCATCAAAGTGGAGTACGAGGTCCTTCCGTTCGCGGCCAATCTCGCTCAAGCCATGGCGCCGAATCCACCGGACCTCAGCAGCAAGGAAAGAGGAAATATCGCCCAAACTCTGTACCAATGGGGTGACGTGGACAAGGCATTTGCGCAAGCGGATATCGTCAAGGAGTTCACTTATTCCTACGCGGGCGCGATCCCCTTCCCGCTGCAACCGCTCGGTGGCATTGCCAAGTGGGACGGTGACAAATTGACGGTATGGGGCATGGGCCAGGGCGTCCATCCGCAACGAGCGAACGTAGCCAAGCGGCTGGGAATTCCTGTGGAGAATGTCCGCTACATCAACAAATGGAACGGCGGCACTTTCGGAGGCGCGCTGTCAGCCGGCGACAAGCTCTTTCCTTGGATTGCGCACATCGCCAAAATGAGCGGGCGGCCGACTAAGTTAATCCTGCAGAAGGACCAGGAACTGGCGCAGCTCAATGTGAAACCAGCGAACCTTACAAAGTTCAAGGTGGGAGCCACCAAGAACGGGAAGATCATCGCCTGCCAGCGCGAGTTCCACGTCAACACAGGAGCGAATACGGCGAATCCCGCCTCACCGGCAGCGGCGCCCAATGCTGCGGGCGGAGGGGGCAGGTCTGAGCTATACCTCCACGTCATTCCAAACTGGAAGGAAATCGGCTTTCTCTATCGGACGAACTCGATCACCACGGGCGCATCCAGAAGCAATTCCCAGCAAGAGTTCAAGTGGGCCTGGGAGCAGATGATGGATGAGATGGCGGAAGCGGTAGGCATGGACCCCGTGCAGTTCCGATTGCTGAATGTGCAAAAGCCGGGGACGAAGGTTGCGGTCATACAGGGCGGGCCTACGGTACACGACATGCCTGAGGTAGAGAACGGGCAGCTTACTTACGATTCGTATGCCTCTGTGGAGGTGCTCCAAGAGGGAGCAAAGGCCATTGGATGGGACAAGAGGAATCCCGTTGCAGGAGGAAACCCCGGCAGATTCAAGCGGGGTTTCGGAATGGCCATGTCCATGCACCATGCCGGACGCGTCGGCTACCAGGAAGGCGAAGGCGGGTACGATTGGGTCGTCTCCCATAACAGGGATGCGACGGGCACCAACACTGGCGCCTTTCCTTACGGCGGAGAACTGGAGTTGAATGCGGACGGCAATATCGTTCTGCATTACGCCCAGCCGGACAGTGGTACCAACCATGGCACGGCGATGTCGATCCAGGTCGCAGAAATTCTCGGCTTTACGACCCTGGACCATGTGCGCTTGGTATGGGGCGATTCGGACGTTACCCTACCGGCACCGGGCTGGAATAGCGGCCTGACCACTCAATTGCAGGGCGGGGCTCTCTGCAATGCTGCGGACAAACTCCGGAAAGAACTGCTCAAACGCGCAGCGGATACCTTGAAAGTGGACGCTGCCAAGCTGCAGATACGGGACGGGGTCATCTCTTCGATCGAAGATCCGAAGAAGAAAACCACCTTTGCAGATTTGGTGAAGGCGAACAAAGGTTCCCTGCGCATGACCGGCAAGTGTGTTCATCCTGGGGGTATCGGAAGATCGATGAATCGTGGTGTCGGGGCCTGCTTTGCCGAGGTAGATGTGGACACCTGGACGGGCGATTGGCGCTACGTACGGGCGGTCTACTGCCATGACGCGGGGAAGGTCATGAATCCCCTGCTGGCGAACGCCGATATGCACGGTTCCCTCGTCCAAAGCACCGCCATCGCGACGGATGCCATTCCGTGGGACCGCGAGTTCCCAGGTACGCGTCACTACAGCGTCGGCTACTTGTCCTACCGGCTTCCCACGATCATGGATGTCCCCGAGCAAACTAACGTTTTCATTAACAGCCTGGAGCCTCGCTGGTTTTTCGGGTCCAAGGGTTTCGCGGAGACGGCGATCGGCGCTCCTCCGGGCGCGCTAGCGAATGCCATCTACAATGCGTGCGGCGTGCGCATCCGGGAGCATCCGATTAGCAAAGACAGGATCCTAGAGGGTTTGCTCGCCAAGAAAGCAACTCTATGAAACTAATGATGGCAGGGTTAGGTAACAAAGCACGTCACAATTCTCACGGCGCGCTACGCGACGCGTTGGTACACTGCGTTGGCACTCAGGTTTTGTCGCCGATTATGCGTGTACCGTCAAATTATTTACGACTATCAGCCTCACGCTGAGTGCAGAATCGCGGCGATCACCTTACTTGTTTGGAAGAAAGGAAGTGAATCCGGCCTTTCGTTGGAATTCGTCGAAGAGGTATTGGTCCTCGCAAAAGTAGTCCCCAAGATGCCAGGTGGGGTGCAACTTGAAAAGTTTTCTGCCCCGTCCAGTCGCGCGTATATGCCTTTGGGTCGTGGAACCTGATGTCCAATTGTAGCGTCTGCGGGTCGACGCGACGGAAACGCTCGTGAAGTTGCAGTTCTTCGGAATGAAACACGGGGCGGAGGGCGATCAGGCCCCACCCCGTGCAGTACGGAAGGTCTAGTGGGTCGGGACTGCCGAACTGAGCGGGTGGTCCTCCGGTCCGTCGTACAGTTCCGGAACCGAGAAGGTCAGGACGGTATTGCCCGATGAGGTGGCTACGAGAACTTCCTTGTGAACAGGATCAAGAGCCATTGTGGCAGCTCCAGCCCTGCCCAACGGAGCCGCAAATTTCGCGATTAACTTACTCTGGCCACTCTCCGAAAGCTGGAAGATTTCGAAATCGTTCCTCGGGTGCGTGATCATCCGCAACTTCGGGGAATATATGTCAAACCCGCCTCCATTCGTTTTGACGATAAACTTCGGCGGGGTATTCCCGCTGGCCGTTCGATCAAAAACCAGAATCTTGCCGCCACCACCTTCGCCTTCGCCGCCACCACGAACTTGCGGCACAAACAAAAGGTTGTGGATGGGATCGACGCGGAGGCGGGGACCATTACCTCCTCCATAAACGTTCCGCTCGGGGCCAACCGACTGGATCGACTCATTCGTGTTTTGGTGACCCAGTGACAACTGGGTGTCCGGCCCGCCCAGAACTCGTTTGGGCGCGACGTTGCCGTTGGCCAGCCGGTCAAACACCAGAATGAGTTGATCGGGTGTGCTAATGTAGATTTCATTATGCACCGGGTCGATGCTCACCTTGTCTAAGGCACCCACGCCCTTGATTCGAGTTTTGTCTCCCTGGATTACGCGAAGAGGGGCTTCCTCTCCACTCGCCACTCCACGGAAAGTCAGAATCGACTGCGTGAGAGGACCCGTTACCACGATTTCATCGTGAATCTCGTCGAACGCGAAGTCGTGCATGGTCCTGCTAAGCAGTGTCTTTTGACCTTCAAGCGCTCTGAGATACGGTGTGTCTTCCTTCGCCAGCCTGGCGAAGACCGCAATCTGCGGATGGTTTACTCAATTGGGCACCAGAATTTCTTCGCGGATGGGATCGTACGCCACCGCGTTGGTCCTGCCGAAAGCCAAGCCTCTATAGCTCTCTGGCGCACTGCGAATCACCCGCAGGGGCGGCACGTCGCCGGCCGCCATCAGCGGATACACCGTCGCCGAAGAGTTCCCCAGATTCGATACCCACACCTCTTTGTTCTTGAGGTCTAAGGCCACTCCGGTGGGATTGCGCAGTCGTGTCGACGGCCCACGGATGACACGTGCCGGTGCTATGTTCCCCTGTGCCTTGGGCGCATTGGCGAAGACGAGCACCGACTGGCCGATGTCATTCGCCACGTACAGGTCGCCATTGTCTGGGTTGAATTTCATCGCTGCGGGCCAATCTAGTTGCGTCTTGTCGCCGGTAATCACGCGCAACGGCTTTGCGTTCCCGCTCGCGTCCAGCGAATATACTTTGATCGACGGCGGGAAGAACTTGCCCGTACCCTGAATCATGAAATTGCTGTGATGGCCCCAGTTGTTGACAAACAACAGCCGGTCCTTCTCGTCCACGGCGATCCCGTGCGGTGTGTCCAGTCCCGTGTCGTCGCCCTCGAGGTGGCGTAGCGGTTTCTCCTCGCCCGACGCTTGCTTGCGGAAAACGACAACCTGAGGCGGGTATTCCACGGTCACGTAAAGTTCCTGCTTCCCTTCATCGGCCGCGACGTTGTACACGCGATGGTAAGTGTGAAGGACGGAGATGGGGCTGACATCACCAGTCGCCTCGCGGGGGAAACGGACCATCTTGTCGCCGACGTCCGATTCCACCGAGTAGATGTCACCGTTCCCGGGGTCCAAGTACAGGCCGTTGTTGAACTCCATCTGGGTCTTGTCACCCCGAACGGTTCGCTTCGGTTGCGAGATCTCGTCGTCCTTCGCAGGGGTCGGGGACAACCGGTCGAATACCTGGTACTCCCATAAATTATTGTCCTGCAGGATGACTTCATTGGAGTTGACGTCGACCGCGACTGCGCTATACGTCGGATACGTATCGCGGATCGTGCGTACCGGCGTGTGCGCTCCGTGCCCTCTGAGCTCCGCCGTTTCTCTTTCCTCTCTCTCCCCCTGCGCAGGAACAAAATTTCCTCCGTTCTGCTGCCTGGGAGCCGCAGATGACTGCTGCGCCGGAGACACGTCCTGCTGCAGTGCGGAAAATAGGATCTTCTCCTCCGGCGAAATCGCATGGGAATCGGAGCCCGCAGCTTCATCCCACGCACACGCATCTTCTGGAAGCTGCTGAACGGAAACCAATCGAGACGAGCTTCCCGCTTCAGCGGTGCAGCCTGGGCAATTCGTCGGCGCAGCAACGCCTGCAACGACCACCGCGCTCATGGCGATCACGGCTGCGATCACGACTGGTGCGAGTATTGCCCAATCGACTTTTTGTCGTTTTGCGCGCACTAGATTATCCTCAAAAAACCACGTCAGGTTGCGCCGATAATGGCGCAGATCAGCCCGAACGTCAAGTTCCTCACTCAGCCGTTGATGAGGCTCTCGGTGATCCCGTCGCTCAAGTATTCCGCATGCGGATCGGCGCTGGCATTCACGAAGGGCAGGACTGCAACTGAATTGATCGCCTCGCCTCGCGCCGAGAACCTGTAAAACCAGCCCGCAGCAACAGGACCGACACACCAACAGCGATCGAGAGCGCTGCCCAACTGCGCCACCAGGGTCGAGGCGCGATGACGAGAAACGATGCACTCACGGCCGCTCGGCTCGAATCCGTATCGCGCTTCAGCCGCTGCAAGTCGATGCGAATGTCAGCGGCGTTCTGGTAACGCAGCTTGCGGTCTTTCTCCAGAGCCTTGCTGATAATCCGGTCCAGCTCCGGTGACAAGTCAGGATTCACGCGAGCGGGTGGCGCGGGCGCTTTTTGGAGGATGGCACCAAAGATGGCCGCCGAGGTGTTCCCTGGAAACGGCAGTCTGCCAGTGGCCATCTCACACAGAACGACGCCAAAAGAGACCGATGCTGAACCTGGGCAGAGAGGCGAGAACGCAAGATTAAGCGCTGGAAGTCGGCGAAAATGATCGAGCCTTGTCGCCGAATCGGTTGGCTAGAGACAGAACTGCCGGGCGCGGGGGAGTCAAGTCCCACGCGCCCGAGACCCACCGCTCATATGGATATATCAGGGCCTACTCAGGACTTCGTATCCGCGAGGTCCTTTTTGGTCTCCTGATTTGCCGTTTGGACCGCCTCCTGCGAGTTGGCATCCGGCTTGATCGTCTGAATTGCCTTTCCAAGGCTCATGCCGCTTGCATTGGTCACCGTCGTCGGACAGGTGATGCCCAAAGTGGAGGCCTTTGTGGTGCCCAGCTCGGTGCACTTCAGCTGCGTAAAGGGAATTTTCAGATTGTGCGATACGTGCACCGCCGCGACGAATCGGCCAAGATTTTTGAAGCCGCTCGCCTCCGCCGTGAGGTTGGTGCCAGCCGGAAAGAAGGACGAGAGATTCTTCGCCAGTTGCGTATTTTGATTCAGCAAGATGGCGGGCGACTTGGGTCCGCTTGTGGATGTATCATGCACCGATCCGTGACTCGTGCCCGCGGCGGCTCCGGGGGCGCCCAACGGCGCATGTGAGCCGGAGACTCCTGGTGACCCTTCCGGTCTGCCCACGCCGCGGCCTTGCGCCGCAGCGCGGATAGGAATGAGCCACAACCCGATTGCCAGAACGGCAACTCCCATCGTCATGAGTTTCCTCATTTTTACCTCCTTGAGCAGTTGATTGGTCGAACGCTTTCTAACTCCGTCAGTAAATGTTAGAAAACGCGACCTTGTCGCATTGATTTGGGGACGAATCTCGTTCTGTTGGCGCATGGCTCGATTCACAGTCCCTTCGCGCGGTGAAGCAGATTCCGCATATTCACGCCGACGCCGAAGGAGACGACGTTCAAATCGAAGTGGACGCTGTGAGTAAAGCCGGCCCAGATGTCAAACAGAGATATTCTTGCGTCGAGCCCAAAATTAAATCCATGGTCGCTTGTGAGGCCAGCGCCGCCGCTAGTCTGCTGGCTCCTCGTAAACGCGCCCGTGACTCCCGGCCCCCGCGGGCAGACCACCCTTTGTAACCAGCCGGCTGAAGACCTGCTGCGAACCCCACGGCGCAATGTCGTAGAACGAAGCGCTGACGCTGAGAGGGCCAAAGAGATCAAAGCCTGTTCCGGTCTCTAAATGCATCAGGTGACCTAATGACGTGAACTGCTGGAAGAAGACGGTATTGGGAACCGAGTTTGCCAGGCCCAAGTCGGCGAAAGGCGTCAGGCGGCCGAATTTCCGGTCAAAATGATTGGTCCAATCGTAGGTGGTGTGGCCGGTGCTCAAGCCTTTGGAGCTGTCGCCGCTGGGCGCCGCCCCAGTGACCGCCATCCGATAATTAATTGCAGGATTCGCAAAGGAGAGGCGCAAGCCGGCGAAGATGTCGCCAATGCCATTCACCGAAGTGGTACCGGCTAGCGAAGTCGTGCCGGCGGTCGAAGACGGATTGTGTACGAAATAGACCGGGATGCCTGCGACCAGCCCTACATGAGAGCTGAAGTTATAACCTGCGGATGAAGTGAGCGCCAGTATTTGGCCCTCCGTGCTCGAGCTGCCGGCAAATTGTTCAATCCACTGCCAACCAATGTCGGTGCGCTCGGCAGCCGATTCCCCTGCGGGTGTCTGTGCCCGCAGCCCAGGAACAAAAACGCAGCTCCAGAGAACGAGGAGAGGCGGCAGAGCCTTACAGCGAAGGGCGGGCATACTGGGTTGCACACCTCCTGGTGTGCTATTTATATGGTACGAATCGAGTCAGAATACATGATTAGCGGCAAGGGACGTGCCAAACGTGGCAACTCACACGACCCTTTAGATTCAGCTACTTAGCTGGAGTTTTGGCAAAATGGGAGCGGATGGCGGCCCACTCGGCCGTCACTTTCTTACATCGGAGGTGAAAATGTGTCCTGGTGCTTTTGCGCCGGTGTCGCGAACCAGGCTAATGTAGCCTCTCGGGCTACCTCAGCGAGAGTTTCTTGTCGGGATCGGGCCGAACAATCAGATACGTAATGTCGCCTTCGGTACTCGCCCAGCCGTGTGGCACCCCGCCGGGGATGATGACCACGTCGCCCTTGGCGATTCGGCGCGATACGCCGCCGTCGATGCCTTCGCCTGCGACGTCGGTCCAATTTCCCAGATTCGATGGCCGTGGCGTTGCCGGTTTTCGCAGACTACCGCCGGTCACCAACATCCCGGCGCCGTCTAGCATGTAGTAGACCTCCGAGACACTGGTTTGGTGCATGGTCGCGTTGGGTGGAGCGCTCTTCGGCCGGAAAACGCCAAATATGCCGACGCGGTAGCCTCCGGCGTCCACCACGCGTATGGGCCGATCGCTATTGCGATCGTGAGGCGCATCTTTGATGAACGCCTGGACCTGCGCAGCAGTGATGTCCGTCGCTCCCGCCGGCGCCTGTGCCCTTGCCGAGGATGCGATGAGCAACAGGAAAATTCCCGCGACTATTTTGCGCATGTGATGGCTTCTCCTTTTTTCTGGTCGTAAGCAACCAGTCTGTGATGCGGGAGGATAGCACATCGGGAGCGGACCGGGGTCCCCAGCACACGCCTCTTGAGCGCGAGAAATCGCGCGGCAAAAAGTCGCATGCGCTGGGGCAGGGTTACAGCTCGTCAGTAGCTGCGGCGGGCACGACGTGGCGGCGCGTGGCCAGCCAATTCAGGAAGGCCACGACGGCCGTCGCCAGGATCCACGCAAGCTCTTCCCGCGTCGTGTGCGTGAAAAGCGCGATCATCAAGGCGATGCCGATAACGGCGAATATCGGCCCCAGCGGAAGCCGGTAAGCCGCTGCATGAGGTTGTTTGCGGCGCAACGCCAATAGCGCCGCACACACCAGCCCATAGATAATCAGCCGGGCTGCGGACGAGAGCACCACGTTCCAGCGGAAGTTACCCATCGTCGCGAGCACCCAAAGTGAACTCGCGAATACGAGAATGGATACATGCGGAGTCCGAAAACGAGGATGGATTGCGGCGAAAATGGGCGGAAGATCGCCTTGCTCCGCCAGGGCGAACGCCATGCGCGGAGCGTGCACCATCTGGGCGCTCAAAAAGCCGAATAAGGCAAGCAGCGCGCTGACCGCAATGAAGGCTGCGCCGGCTGGTCCCAAGAATACCTGCGCGGCTATGGCCAGCGGCCGATCGGTTTGCGCCGGATCGGGCAGCACGCGAACGACGACAATCTGCACCAGGATATAAATCAGGGTGACGCTCACAAACGAGACCGCCATCGCAAACGGTACGTCCCGCTGAGGGTCGCGGGCTTCGGACATGGGGACGAGCGCGCCGTCAAAACCGCCGTAGGCAAAGATCAGCACGATGGCCGCGTCGAACCAATCCGCGGCCGTGGCCACGTGCGGATTCGCGAGCGAGACAGCCGGATGAGCGAAGCCATAGAGCAGACCAGCGGCGGCAAAAATCAGCAGCGGGGCGATCTTGGCGATGGTGAACGCGGAGCTCAGGTGCGCACCCATCCCCACACCGACAATGTTGATGCCCGTGATCACCACGAGAATGGCCGCGCCCAACAGAGCGCGCTCCAGCGGCCGTTGCGCCGCCGGCCAGAAGTAGCCCAGATAAGTACCGAAAAGATTGACCGCTGCTGCGGCGGCCGTTAGTCGTGAGAGCCAGTGCAGCCAGGCGACTTCGAGGGCCAGCAAGCGTCCGAAAGCCACGCGCGTGTAGAGGTAAGGTCCGCCCGCTTGGCGAAACTGCGAGGCCACTTCGGCGAAGCAGCCCATAATCATTCCGACGCCTGCCGCGGCCAGGAGATAGGCAAAGGGGCTCGCGCGGCCGAGATGAGCGGCAACAATGGCGGGGAGACCAAAGATACCGCTGCCGATAATGGAGTTGATCACCAGCGCCGCGAGGCCCCAGCGGCCAATGGCCCTTACCAGGTGTGTGGGTTCGCGCGCGCTCACTTGT
>Ga0066680_10000841_pt1 | contig 11459 bp, 9 predicted proteins | sample GraSoiAngelo_129_FD_62297 | JGI IMG/M metagenome (GOLD analysis project Ga0066680, IMG submission 62297) | Grasslands soil microbial communities from the Angelo Coastal Reserve, California, USA - 14_0927_12_40cm | ecosystem: Environmental > Terrestrial > Soil > Grasslands | place: USA... | reverse complement strand
TCGACATCGGGAGGCCACTCGAGGCCGTGGCGATCGGTTCTCAAGGAGCCGGGGCCGCGGGAATCCTTTCCTCGTACGGCGTGAGCACGCTGCATGTGGCAGACGATCCAAGGCTGGCGGAGTACGCGCCGGTTGCCTGGGCCCACGCCATCGCCGAGCTTGCCGACCAGGTCAATGCCGAGATTGTCATCGGGACGGCGAGCGACCGCGGCGGCGAGGTCATGGCCCACGTCGGCGCCCGCATGCAGGTGCCACTGGCGGCTAACTGCACCGAGATCGCACCGGGTGATCCGTTCATCGTGATACGTCAGCGCTGGGGTGGGAGCCTTCTCGAGGAGGCGCACATCAAGGCGAGAGTCAAACTGTTGACGCTGGCGCCGCACGCGTTGACCGCCGAGGCTTCGCCCAGCCGGACCGACGTAACGACGCGTGCATTTACGCCCGCGTTAGATGACAGGGATTTCCGCGTCCGCCTCGTGCCGCAGGTCGAGGCCGACACCGGGAAGATCTCGCTCGCGCAGGCGCGTGTCGTCGTCGGTGGCGGACGTGGCGTGGGCAGCGCCGAAGGCTTCGCCTCGCTGGAAGAGCTGGCCGACTTGCTCGGCGGCGCAGTCGGCTGCTCGCGCGCCGTGACCAGCCTGGGCTGGCGGCCACACAGCGACCAGGTCGGCCAGACCGGGACCCGAATCGCGCCGGATCTCTACATCGCGTGCGGGATCAGCGGCGCGATCCAGCACATGGTAGGGTGCCGTGCCGCCAAGCACATCCTCGCCATCAACACCGACCCGGCCGCGCCCATCGTTGCGCAGGCCGACTACGCAGTGATCGGCGACGTCCAGAAGGTGCTGACGGCGGTCAACGCCGAAATCAAGCGAGTCAAGGCAGGAGCACCCAGCCGAACACCGGCCTGACAGGCCCCCGCCCCGACCTCCCCCGCGAGCGGGGGAGGGAGAAAGTCCAGTTGCCTTCGTCGTTCGGGGGCGGTATAGTTTGTTGTGCGATGAGCACCGGTTTCGTCACGCGCAACAAAGTGCAGTCGCTGGATCGGGCGCTCGAGATCCTGAAGCTCCTCGGGGCCGAGCCGGAAATGCGGGTCACCGACCTTGCTCGCCGCCTGGAAGTGCACAAATCGACGGTTTTCCGGCTGCTGTCGACGCTCGAGGAGCACGGCCTGGTGGAGCAGAACCCCAGCACCGAGAAGTACCGACTGGGGTACGGCCTGGTCCGGCTGGCGGGGTCGGTCGTCGCTGAGGTCGACCTCGCCCGCGCCTCCCGGCCCGTGCTGGAAGAGCTGGCTCTCCGCACTGGCGAAACCGTCAACCTCGCCATCCTGCAGGGGAACCAGGTGGTCAACATCGACCAGATCGCTGCGCCCAACCTGGTCGTCAACGTCAACTGGGTCGGGAAGCAGACGCCGCTCCACGCGACCTCGAACGGCAAAGTGTTGCTCGCCTATCTTCCCGAGGCGGAGCGACGCCGGCTGCTGGCTGCGACGCTGCCTCGACTGACGCCGCGCACCATTACCGACGCCCGCACGCTCGAGAAGCAGTTGCGCCGGGTGGTCGAGGACGGCTACGCCTTCACCCTCGAAGAACTGGAGATTGGATTGAATGCCGTGGCCGCGCCAGTACGGGCTGCCGACGGACGGGTCCAGGCCGCGGTCAGTGTGGCCGGGCCCGCGTATCGCGTGACCCCGCAGCGACTCAACGAGCTTGGTGAGATAACACGCGAAGCTGGCGAGGCGATCTCGCGACGAATGGGCTACATCCCGGGAGGAGGCGAGGTATGAGTCGGGAAGAAGAGATTCGACAGGAACTTTTCGATCACACCCTGAACGGGCACGCGCCCGAAGTGAAGGCCCTGACCGAGGAAGCGCTGAAGCTCGGCATGGATCCGATGGACATCCTGTTCAAGGCGCTGATCCCCTCGCTGGAGGAGGTCGGTCGACGGTTTGAGAAAGGGGACTTCTTCGTCCCGGAGATGCTGATCGCGGCGCGCGCCATGCAGGGGGCGCTCGTCATCCTTCGGCCGCTGATTGCCGAGACCGGTGCCAAACCGATCGGGAAGGTCGTGATCGGGACGGTCAAGGGCGATATCCACGACATCGGCAAGAACCTCGTCATCATCATGCTGGAGGGCGCCGGCTTCGAGGTGGTCGACCTTGGCGTCAATTGTCCACCCGAAAAATTCGTCGAAGCGGTTCGCGTCAATGAGCCGCACATCGTCGGCTTCTCTGCCTTCCTCACCACGACGATGCCGATGTTCAAGGTCAATATCCAGGCGTTGGAGAAGGCCGGCCTGCGCGAGAAGGTTGCTGTCATGGTGGGCGGCGCCCCGGTCACCGAGGAATATGCCAAGCTCGCGGGGGCGGATCATTACTCACCCGATGCCTCGATCGCCACCCGCATGGCCAAGCAGATCGTCGGCGCGGCGCAGGCGGCGGAGAATGCGGCGCTGACTCAGGCTGTCGAGCTCATCGACAAAACGCTGAAGAAGGGGTAGGACGGTGCGCGTGGTCGAGCGCCTGGTGCTTGCCATCGAGAAGCCTCTCAAGGAGGCGATCTGGGACTGCCGGATGTGCGGCCAGTGCATCCTGCATTCGACCGGCCTCAGCTGTCCGATGCGCTGCCCCAAGAACCTTCGCAACGGCCCGTGTGGCGGCGTGCGCGCCAACGGTAATTGCGAGGTGTATGCGGACCAGCGCTGCGTCTGGGTCGAAGCCTGGGAGGGCTCGCAGCGACTTCCGCTCTGGCGCGACCACATCGAGCACCTGCAAAAGCCGGTCGATTGGCAATTACAGGGGTCGTCATCGTGGATCAACCTCGTCAATGGCCGCGACAGCGGGGCGCCTAAAGGCTGGAAACCGGATGCCGAGTCCTAGCCGGCTGGCCGACTTGCTGCGCGACGGCCGTTTCGTGGTGACGGCCGAACTGTCTTCCAGCAACAGCGCCGATCCGGAAGCGACCTGGCGTCGGGCGGAAGTGCTGCGCGGATCGGTCGATGCCATCAACTGCACCGATAACACCGGCGCGCATGTGCACATGTCGTCGCTGGCGGCGTCGCATCTTTTAGTTGAGAAGGGATTCGAACCCATCATGCAGCTCACCGTTCGGGACCGGAACCGGCTGGCGCTACAGGCGGACCTGCTCGGCGCTGCCGCGCTCGGCGTACGCAACCTGGTGCTGATGAGCGGAGACGATGTGACGGCCGGCGATCATCCGGAGGCCCGTCGCATCTATGACATCGATTCCATGCAGCTGCTCGAAGTTGCTGCCACCATGCGCGATCGCAGCACCTACCTGAGCGGCCGAAAGCTGGAGCAGGCCCCAACCTTCTTCATCGGCGCCGTCGAGAACCCGTTCGCACCGCCACTGGAGTTTCGCCCCCTGCGATTGCAAAAGAAAGTTCGCGCGGGCGCCGACTTCATTCAAACGCAGCTGGTCTTCGATGTGCCTCTTTTCGCCCGATTCATGACCATGGTCGCCGACCTTGGCCTGATCGGGAAGGTCTTCATCATCCCGTCGATCGGAATTCCTCGTTCGGCCCGCGGCGCCAATTTCATGCGCGAGAAGGTCCCCGGACTGCACGTCCCTGACGAGCTCGTTACGCGCCTCGAAAAGACCCCGCCGGCGCGACAGTCCGAGGAGGGCATCAAGATCGCGGTCGAGCTCGTGAACGCGGTGCGCGCGATCCCCGGCGTGAGCGGCGTGCACCTGATTGGAATCAAATGGGAGGAGGGCGTGGTCCGGGTCGCAGAGGCGGCGGGCCTGCTGCCCCGGCCGACGCTCAGCCCACTGGTGACCGCCGGAGGTCGCGGCTGATGGAAACGATCCTTCGCTCGCGCTCCCGCGAAGTCGTCATTTCCGCTGACCGCCCCTTCGTCATGATCGGCGAGCGCATCAATCCAACCGGCCGCAAGGTGCTCGCCGCCGAGATGAAGGCCGGCGTGATGGATCGGGTAAAGGCGGACGCGATCGCGCAGGTAGAGGCCGGCGCCCAGATGCTCGACGTCAACGCCGGCGTGCCCCTGGCTGACGAGCCGGCGCTGCTGGTGGCAACCATCAAGGCCGTGAACGAGGTCACCGACGTACCCATCTGCATCGACTCCTCCGTCATCGAGGCCCTCGAGGCGGCGCTCGGGGCCTATGAGGGCAAGGCGCTGGTCAACTCCGTGACGGCAGAGGACGAGCGCATGGATCGCATCCTACCGGTGGTGAAGAAATACGGCGCCGCGGTCATCGGCATGAGCAACGACGAAACCGGCATCACGATGGTGCCGCAGGAGCGGGTGGAGATCGCCCGTCGCATCATCGAGCGCGCGAAGTACTACGGCATCCCGGCCGAGGACGTCATCATCGACCCGATCGCGATGACCGTCGCCGCCGATCCGCAGGCTGGCTTGATCACGCTCGAGACCATGCAGCTGATCAAGGAGCAACTCGGCAACAACATGACCTGCGGCGCCTCCAACGTGTCCTTTGGTCTGCCCGACCGGCACATCCTCAATGCCGCGTTCTTTTCCGTCGCGATGCACGCCGGGTTGACCTGCGCCATCACCAACCCACTCGTCCTGGAAGTGCGCAAAGCGGTGCAGGCGTCCGACCTGTTGCTCGGTCACGACGAGTACGCGATGCGCTGGATCTCCGCTTTCCGCGCCGATCAGAAGAAGGCGGTGGCGGCTCCGTGATCCAGAAGAAGCTCGAGGTCGTCTACAAGCCGTTCGACAAGACGACCCGGGTGCCGCCGGGGACCACGCTCTTCAGCGCGGCGCACTGGATCGGACTGCCGATCGACTCGACCTGCGGCGGCCGCGGCACCTGCGGCAAGTGCAAGGTGCAGGTGCTGCAGGGTGGCGCTGAGATTACGACCGCCGATCGCAAGCAGCTGCGCGCTGACGAACTGGAGGCCGGCTGGCGGCTGTCCTGCCAGGCCAAGGTTTACGACGACACCACCGTCACCGTGCCGGAACTGATGCGGGTTCCGAAAGCCGCCACCATGGGCGTAAACCGCCTGGTCTTGCTGGACCCGAACGTGCGCAAAGTCTTCGTCGAGCTCAGCGAACCAACGTTGGAAGATCAGCGCAGCGACGTGGAGCGTCTCCGCGACGCGTTAACCGCCGAGGGCTTCGACATGAAGGTCGATCTTCAAGCGCTGCGCACACTGCCGGCCCTGCTTCGCAACGCCGAGTTCAAGGTGACCGCCGTGCTCGGCGGCGACCATTTGATTGCGGTCGAGCCGGGGGATTCGCGCGAGGAGAACTACGGCGTTGCCTTCGATCTCGGCACGACCACGGTGGTCGGCACCTTGATGAACCTGCGCACCGGCATGGCGGAAGCAGTTCGCTCGACGCTGAACGGCCAGGCGCCATTCGGTGCCGACGTCATTTCGCGGATCAGCCACGGAATGCAGGGCGATGAGGCAAAAGCGGAGTTGCGCGACGCGATTCAGCACACCATGAACACGATTCTCGCCGAGCTCTATGAGGCCGCCGGCGTTGCCCGCGAGCGCGTCTACGAGATGGTGATCGTGGGGAACGCGACGATGCTGCACCTGCTGTTTGGCATCGACGCCACGCCCATCTCGATGATGCCGTTTACACCCGCCTTTCGCGAGCCCCTGTACCTCCCGGCTCGTGATGCCGGGCTCGACATTCATACCGGCGGTTATGTGCAGACGCTTCCGGTGATCGGTGCGTATGTGGGCGCTGACATTATTGCCGGTGTCGTTGCCACCGGTCTCGCACGTGAGGACAAGTTGCGGGTCTTCGTCGACGTCGGCACCAACGGGGAGATCGTGCTCGGCTCGGCGAAGCGGGTGCTCTGTACGGCCGCTCCCGCGGGACCGGCGTTCGAAGGTAGCCAGATCCGCTGCGGCATGCGGGCCACCGATGGGGCCATCGAAGGCGTGACGTTGACCGACCGCGTCGAGCTGCAAATCATCGGTGGCGACATCCCGCCGAAAGGGATTTGTGGATCGGGGCTCGTCGACACGGTCGCGCAACTTCGGGTCGCGGGCCTGCTCGATCCGTCCGGCCGGATGCGCAGCCGCGAAGAGGTCCCAGAACACCCGCTGTCGGATCGGCTCATCAACGTCGATGGCGTGCGCGCCTTTCTCCTGGCCGAAGGTGTCTACCTGAGTCAAAAGGACGTTCGCGAGCTGCAATTCGGGAAGGGCTCGATCGCAACCGGTATCAAGGTGCTGATGGACGTGATGGGGGTCAAGACCGCCGACCTCGATGAGGTCTTGCTGGGCGGATCGTTTGGGTCGTATCTGAATCCGGAGAGCGCGAAGATCATCGGCCTGGTGCCGCCCGTCGAGGTGGACCGAATACTCTCGGTGGGCAACACCGCCGGCGAGGGCGCCAAGATGACACTGCTTTCCTTTCGGGAGCGCCAGGTCGCTTTCGAGCTGCCCGACAAGATGGAATACGTCGAGCTCTCCGGCCGGGCGGACTTCAACGACTCGTTCGTGTCGGTGCTGCAATTCGCGGAGCTCGATACGCTCCGATGAAGAAGGTGGCGCTGCTCATTTGTGGCGCGTTAGGGAGAGAGGTCAAGGCCATCGTCGACGGCCACGGTTGGGACGTTGACGTGTACGGTGTTCCGGCGATGCATCATTTCTATCCGAAGAAGATCGTCGAGGCGGTCGACCGCCGGCTGGCGGTGCTCGCGCCGCGGTATCGGCAAGTCGTCGTCGTTTACGGCGATTGCGGCACGGCCGGCGCGCTGGACCCGGTTCTTGCGCGGTACGGCGCGGTCCAGCTTTCCGGGCCGCACTGCTACGAAATGTTCGCCGGCGCGGACTTCGCAAGGATCGCGGACGAGCGGCCGGCGACCTTCTTCCTCACGGACTGGTTGGTGAGGAATTTTGAGCGCGCCGTCGTGCGCGGCCTCGGCATCGACCGATACCCGGAACTGAAGGCGGTGTACTTCCAGAACTACACCGATCTGCTCTACCTGGAGCAGTTCGCCGACGAGCGCCTTGTCGACAAGGCGCGGGAGATCGCGGAGTACCTGGGACTCCCGCTCGAGGTTCGGCACACCGGACTCAACGCGCTCGAGACCCGCCTCGCCAAATTGGTCGAGGCGGCCTGATGGCGAAATACCAGGTGATGTTCTGGAAGCACATCCCGGCCCACGTCAAAGCGTGGGACGAGCAGGGAGAGGTGAAGCGCCTCCTGCCCGACCGTTTCCAGGCCGCCATCGACGCCTACGCGATGAAGGACGGATCGACGGAAATGGACGCCTATCTCGAAGGCTGGCGCTGGAGCGAGGCGCAGGAGCGTCCGGGCTCGGCGGACGATGTCGCCAGCGCTGTTGTTACGGAATTGGACGCGGCCAATCCGCGATCGAGGTTGATGAGTCCAACGGAGGAGAGCGCATGAGCCAGGCCGCACGGACGCTCGACGTCCAGCAACCGTATCAACTCCGACCGATCATGGAAGTCGGCAAAGCGTTCGGGTTGCTGGAGTCCGAGCTCATCTCCTATGGACCGTACAAGGCCAAGATCAGCCTCGACGCCTTGAAGCGGCTGAAGAACCGGCCCGATGGCCGGCTTGTCGTGGTGACGGCGATCACTCCGACGCGGGCGGGGGAGGGGAAAACCACCAGCGCGATCAGCCTGACGCAGGGGCTGGGACGGATCGGCACCAAGGTTGCTCTCTGTTTGCGCCAACCGTCGACCGGGCCGCTGTTCGGCATCAAAGGCGGCGGCACCGGTGGCGGCATGGCCCAGATCGTGCCGATGGAGGAGATCAACTTACATTTCACCGGGGACATCCACGCCGTCGAGGCGGCGCACAACCTGCTGGCGGCGGTGATCGACGCCGCCCTCTTTCATGGACAGCTCGAGATCGGACCGAGTTTCATCACCTGGCCGCGCACCCTGGACGTGAACGACCGCGCCCTCCGCCACATCGTGACCGGCCTCGGTGGCGACGAGCATGGCGTGACCCGGGAGTCGAGCTTCATCATCGCCGCGGCGTCGGAGATCATGGCGATCCTCGCGCTGGCCAGCGATCTCGGAGACCTTCGACAACGGATCGGGCGAATTATCGTGGCGCAGCGTAAGGACGGCAGCTTCATTACCGCCGAGGATCTGCGCGTGGCGGGCGCCATGACGGTGCTACTCAAGGACGCGCTGCTTCCGAACATCGTTCAGACGATGGAAGGCGAGCCGGCGCTGGTCCATGCCGGTCCCTTCGGCAACATCGCGCACGGCAACAACTCGCTGCTCGCCGACCAGATCGCGCTCAAGCTGGCCGACGTTGTCGTCACCGAGGCCGGATTCGGGGCCGACCTCGGACTCGAGAAATTCGCCCACATCGTGGCGCGCTACGGCCACCTGCGCCCGGCCGCAGCGCTGGTCGTCGCGACCGTCCGCGCGCTCAAGTCCCACGGCGGCGTCCCGCTCGCGAAACTCGGCGCCGAGGACCTCGACGCATTGAAGCGTGGTGCGGAGAACCTGGCGGCTCACATCGACATCGTCAGGGCCTTCGGCATGCGCTCGGTGGTGGGGGTCAACCGCTTCCCGACCGATACCGACCGCGAGCTTGATCTCCTGACGCAGCTCGCGAAGCACTTCGGTGCCGACGCTGCGGTGGTGAACGATGGCTTCGCTCATGGCGGCGAAGGCGCGGTCGAACTGGCCGAGGCTGTACTCGCGAAAACCCAGAACGGCAGCAACTTCGCGCCTCTGTACCCTCCCGATACGCCGATCCGCGAGCAGATTCAGACGCTGGCTCGCCGCCTCTACGGCGCCGCGGACGTGGAGTTCCTGCCGGAGTGTCAGAAGCGCATCGACTGGCTGACCGAGCGAGGCATGGGAACCCTACCGGTCTGCATGTCGAAGACACACCTGTCCCTCTCGCACGATCCCGCGTTGAAAGGCCGCCCGCGCGGCTTCACCCTCCCGGTCCGCAACGTCTATCCATCCGCCGGTGCCGGCTTCGTCGTTGCCCTTGCTGGCGACATCCAGCTGATGCCCGGTCTAGGCAAAGAACCCGCCTACACAAGGATCGACATCGACACGAGCGGACAGATCACTGGCCTGACGTAGGGTCCATTCATTCCGAGGTGCCGATTGACAGATGTAAGTCGATCATGATGTTGTCGGCGTGGCTGTCGCGGCGTTCAGGAGCCAGTCGGCAACGTAGCAGGCAAACGAGCTCCGTGGATAGACGTAAAAAGCTGACTCGCCGCGGCGCTCGATTATCACCTGAGCCTTCGCGAGCAAGGTCTGAGCGCAGCGGTCGGGGCCGAACGAGCGCGCATCGAGATCAATGGGGACGCTATGCGCCAGCAATTCGCGCGCCTTCGGACCGCCGACCTCCAGCACTGTACGGTTGGCCGAGACATCGACGATCGAGCCAAAGACGCCGTTGAGCCCATCGCTCAGCGCTTGCTCCAGCGCTTCTTGCTGACCATCCGGACCGACAACCAGCCATTCATTGGGAGCCAGCCAGAGGGCACGACGGTCATTTTGGGAGCTAGTCGTGTTCGGCATGACTGGCAAGGCGAACCCAAGGGTCGATGCGAGTCGCTGCACGAGGTCGGCGCTGTTGGGGTCGGCTCGGAAGTTGACCTGTGCGACGTACGGGATCTCGCGGAGGGCAATGTCGCCGCGAGTTGCCGAGGAAAGGGCGACAAACCGGTCCCGATAGTCGGAAAGTGGGCTGCGTCGAACGGCCTCAGCTATCACGGCGCACGTTCTCCTTGTCATAGAAAATCGGCTCCGTGACGATGGCTGCGACGGTATGTCCGTTGAGAGGGGCATAGACGGTGGCGCCGATTCGCTCCCGACCGCTTTGCAGCATGGCGAGCGCGAAGGTGCGGCCGAGCGTTGCACTTCGATAGCTCGACGTCACATGGCCGACCATCTTGGCCGGCACTGAGACGTTCGGTTCGAGGATCAGTTGCGCGCCCTCCGGCAGAAGCTCGTCCCGGTCGATTGGAAGCAAGCCGACCAGGTGCCGGCGGTCGGGTCGAGCCGTATCGCTGCGCCGGTGCGACCGCTGGCCGATGAACGGCTTCTTCTTGGAGACGATCCAGCTCATCCCAAGGTCCTGCGGCGTCACCGTCCCGTCGGTCTCCTGGCCGCAGATGATGTAGCCCTTCTCGGCCCGAAGGACGTGCATCGCCTCGGTGCCGTAGGGTGCAATGCCTAGCGGTTCACCCGCTGCCATTACCGCTTCCCATAGCGCCAGGCCGTACCAGCTCGGTGTCCATAGCTCGTACGCGAGCTCGCCGGAGAACGTAATCCGATGCAGGCGAGCCGGGATCGCACCCGTCTCCGCCTCGCGAATTGCCATGAAAGGGAAGCTGTCCGGACCCGAGGCCAGGTGAGGGAAGAGGCTGTGGATCACATTCCGGGAGCGCGGTCCGACCACGGCGATAGCGGCCCAGTGGTCCGTCACTGATGTCAGCCGGACGCGCAGGTCGTGCCATTCGGTCTGGAGCCACTCCTCCATCCAGTCCAACACCGAAGCGGCGCCGCCGGTGGTCGTCGTCGCGAGCCATCGGTCGGTATCGAGGTGCATCACGACGCCGTCGTCGAAGACCATGCCGTCGGCTTTGCACATCAGGCCGTATCGACACGACCCGATCTTCAGGTTGTCGAAGGCGTTGGTGTAAATCCGATTGAGGAACTCGAGGGCGTCCGGCCCCTGGATCTCAATCTTGCCGAGGGTCGAGACGTCCATCACGGCGACGTTTTCGCGTGCCGCTCGGCATTCGCGGAGGACGGCGGCTTCCATGTCCTCGCCCTCGTGCGGGAAGTACCAGGGCCGCCTCCACTGTCCGACGTTTTCGAAAGCGGCGCCGTGGGCGACATGCCAGGGATGAATCGCGGTCACCCGAATGGGATCGAAGAGGTCGCCGCGATTTCGTCCGGCCATCAGCCCAAACGAGATCGGCACGTAGGGCGGGCGAAACGTCGTGACACCAACCGCGCCGACCGGCTGGCCGAGTTGCGCCGCGATGATGGCAGTCTCGTTGATCCCCGCCGTCTTGCCCTGGTCGCTGCCGGTGCCGATCGTCGTGAATCGCTTGACATGCTCGACCGACCGCATGCCGGTGCCCAGCGCGCGACGCACATCCGCCACGGTGACGTCGCGCTCCAGGTCGACGAAGTGATTCGACCAGGCTTGGCCGTCACCCGCGACGACCCAGTAGGGCATGATCGTGCCCTGTCCGCGACCGCCCAGATCTCCGGCGGCCGCGCCGACGACCTCGACGTTCGGGGGTGCGACGTCGGGCACGAAGCACGCCAGACCCTTGTCGTATCGGATCCGGCCCTGCGCCTGGCTGAAGAGGTGCAGTGTCGGATTGAAGCCGCCCGAAACGCAGAGCAGGTCACATTCGACCTCTCGGCGGGGGCCGCCGCCAGTCAGGGGGGCGATAGTGACTCCGCGAAGGCCCCCACCCTGCCCTCCCCCGCGAGCGGGGGAGGGGAATTTCATG
>Ga0066680_10000840_pt1 | contig 11459 bp, 7 predicted proteins | sample GraSoiAngelo_129_FD_62297 | JGI IMG/M metagenome (GOLD analysis project Ga0066680, IMG submission 62297) | Grasslands soil microbial communities from the Angelo Coastal Reserve, California, USA - 14_0927_12_40cm | ecosystem: Environmental > Terrestrial > Soil > Grasslands | place: USA... | reverse complement strand
TCCTCCACGTGCGGCACGACCTCCTGGGACACGACTAGGTCGAAGTGCTCGGCCGGGAACGTGGTGTCGTACAGGTTGCCGGCGATGAACGGGACGTGCGGGTATGTTGCCTGTGCAATCGCGATGGCCGCGGGAGAGAGGTCGATCCCTGTCGCCCTACCGACGTGACACAGGCGCTCGGTGAACCACCCCGTGCCGCACCCGAAGTCGAGAATCGCCGGGTCGTCAAGACCCAGCTTCTTCACGATCGCGAGGACGGTGTCTCCCCGCCGTGTCTGGAAGGAATTCGGCTCGCGCTGACGATCCCACCGCTCGTCCCAATAGTCTCGCTGCTCGGTGAGCGACGGCAGCGGCTCAGTCGCCGCACCCTTAAGCCCCGGGGCCATCCATCTCACTCCTTTCAGTCACAGACGCACAGCAATAGGCGAATGGGCGCTCGCCGACCGCCAGCGCAGCGTCGCGTCCACCAGCCCCTCCCGCTGGAGCTTCTGGATCTGCTTGATTCGCAAGTAGCGTGCCCCTAAGAACTCGTCGCGGGTTAGGCCGTACCGTCGGAACGCGGCCCGCAACTCTTCGATCCCGCGTGGCACCGTCCACTGCGGCGTGAACTGCGGCAGCGTGCGCGCGAGCTTGCTGCAATCCACCCGATAGCAGCGGGAATCGGGCCGACCACCCGGGGCGAACTTCACGGTACACTCGGGAAGTGCGGCGTGGACCAGCTCGGCCAGCTCAGAGATGCGGTAGTTCTCTTCCGTTCTCCCGACGTTGAACGCCTCGTTATGCACGAGCGCGCGCGGCGCACGCAGCACCGCGAGAAACGCCCGGCCGATGTCTTGCACATGCACCAGAGGTCGCCACGGGGTCCCGTCGCTCTGGATCACGATCTCACCCGTGGTCGCCGCGAACCCGACGAGGTTGTTGACCACCAGATCGACGCGCAACCGCGGCGAGACCCCATACGCCGTCGCGTTGCGAAGGAACGTCGGGCTGAAGTTGTCATCCGCGATCTTCGAGACGTCCCGCTCGGTGCGAACCTTGGACTCGCCGTACGGCGTGACGGGATTGAACGCGGCGTCCTCGCGCAGCATCTCGTCCCCTGCCACGCCGTACAAACTGCACGAGGAAGCGAACAGAAACCGTGCGACTCCCGCCCGCTTGGCCAGCTCGGCAAGCCGCACGGAGGCGCGGTGGTTGATGGCATAGGTGCAGTCGGGGTTTATGTCACCCAGAGGGTCGTTCGACAGGGCCGCGAGATGAATGACCGCGTCGAAGCCTCGAAGGTCCGATCCCTCGACGTCGCGTACGTCGATCCGCAGCGCGGGCACGTCAGGGGGGACCTCGCCAAAGCTGCAGCCGCCGAACAGCTCACTGTCGAGGCCAGTAACGTCGAAGTCCGCGGCCTGGAGCATCGGCACCAGTACCGATCCGATATATCCCTTCTGACCCGTGACCAGCACTTTCATCGCGATGCCTCGCTCCCTATGTGTGCCCTGGGCGGCCGCGCTCCGGCTGTGCAAGAGACATGCACCGAGGCACCGGGCGTAAGGCGTTCAGTCGAAAGGGGTTGCCCACCTGCATCGGCTTGAAGGCCGGCGCGCTTGGGTGCTATGCTGTGGCGCGCGCGCGACGACCGGTGCCCCCGCGCGCCGCGCGTCACCCCCGCACGGCGCCACGCGGCCTCGACTGGAGCACTCGAGCCGCCACCGCGCGACCGATGCTGAGTGACGCGGTGGCGGCGGGTGACGGAGCATTGAGCACGTGGACCGAGTCGTCACTCTGGAGCACGTAGAAGTCGTCGAGCAGCCTGCCAGCTCGGTCCACCGCCTGCGCGCGAACTCCGCTCCGGCTTCTGACGAGATCCGTGGGTCGGAGGTCGGGAACGAGCTTCTGCAGGGCGGCGGCGGACTGGCGCTTGCTCAAAGAGCGGCGCAATTCCACCCAGCCGCTGTGCCAGTGGCGCCGTGCCATCGCCCAAAACCCCGGGAACGAGACGACGCCAGCCACATCCCGCAAGGACACGCTCCAGGGAGCGTATCCTTCGCGCTTCAGCGCCAGTACCGCATTCGGGCCCGCCTCGACGCGGTCATCGACGGTGCGGGTCAAGTGGACTCCGAGGAACGGCAGCGCCGGATCAGGAACGGGATAGATCAGGTGCCTCACCAGGTGCCGGCGCTCCGGCACGAGCTCATAGTACTCACCGCGGAACGGAATGATCTGGATCCCGGGGTCGACGCCGCACAGGCGCGCCACGCGATCCGCCTGCAGCCCGGCGCAGTTCACCAGGCGTGCGACGCGCACGGCGCCACGAGTCGTCTCGATGACGAGTTGACCGGGCTCGCGTCGCATGCCGGTGACTCGAGCGCCGGTCCAAACTTCTCCCCCGCCAGCTTGAACGCGCCGGGCGTACGCCTTGGTCACGGCGGCGAAGTCGACCACGCCGGTCTCCTCGACCCACAGTCCAGCCAGGCCCGCCACCGCCGGCTCGAGCGTGCGCAACGCCCCACCCTCGACGCGGCGCAGGCCTGAGAGCCCGTTGGCCCGTCCGCGCTGCTCGAGCTCGTCCAGGGTCGGCAGCTCGTCCGTCCTCGTGGCGACCACCAGCTTGCCACACCGCCGGTACGGCAGCCGCTCTTCGATACAGAACTGGTACAGCGCGTCGCGGCCTGCGCGGCAGGTGCGCGCTTTGAGCGACCCCGGCTTGTAATAGAGGCCCGAGTGGATCACGCCGCTATTATGGCCGCTCTGGTGCGCCGCGAGCGTGTCCTCCGCTTCCAGCACCACCAGCGAGCGTCCATCCGCCTCGACGAGCGCCATTGCCGTCGCCATGCCGACGATACCGCCGCCGATCACCGCGACGTCGTATTTTGCTGCCATCGATCGACCCTGATCAGGCGCGAGAGGGGCGTGCCGCCCCGTCGTGATAATCCGGCCACGACCGGTCGGCGTCTGAGATGCTCGTCACGGCGAGGGGCCAACGGATCCCGAATGCCGGGTCGTCATAGCGCACCCCCCGCGCGCTCTCGGGCGCGTAGAACTGCGACGTCTGGTAGCACATCTCCGTGTCGTCGACCAACGTTTGATACCCCTGGGCGCAGCCCTCGGGGACGTACAGCATGCGATGATTGTCAGCCGTCAGCTCGAGGCCGAACCACCGGCGGTAGGTCGGCGAGTCCGGCCGGAGATCGATCATCACGTCATACATCGCGCCTAGCGTACACCGCACCATCTTCGCTTCCTGCGACGGCGGGAGCTGGTAGTGCATTCCTCGGACCGTTCCTCGCTTGGTCGAGCGACCCACGTTGATCTGGGCTACGCGGGCGTTGAGCCCATGAGCGGCGAACTCGCGCTCGCACCACAGGCGCGCGAAGAAGCCCCGGTCATCTTCCCGTCGTTCCAGCTCGATGACGTAGGCGCCCGGGAGTTCGGTCGCAGTGAAGATCATGAGTCGGCTCGCCCGTGGAGAATCACGAGGTTCGTTTGCGAAGTCAGACTCCAGAATGGCCGGGGACGCCGGACTGGGGCGCCCGGCTCGAGGTGGTGCTTCGCCCTGGACGACGGCGCTCCCGCGCAAGCTGCGTACCTGCCCTAAGCTCAGGCACCGGGCCGAGGAGATGTCGTTCGGAAGAGCGGTTTCGCGACCGCACAACAGAGGCGGCCGAGTCGGCGTGATAAGAGGCGGCGGCAGGCATATTTGTGGCGGTTGCGGTCGCCACCCCTCGGGCCCTGCGGTGCCCGGGTCGGTCCGATGTCCTCTTCGGGTGTTGCACGTTCGCAGCAATCCTTGTGGCCTGTCCAACGGAGTCGCGTGCGGCCAAAAACATTGGGAAGGTCCGTGAGGACCCTTCGCGGTGGTCCTGGTCTTGCGACCGCACGCCTCGCATGAGCGCCCAACCCGTTGCGAGTCCTTCCCCGCAGCAGGCCGTTCCGAACACCCGGGGTCTAGATCGATCGCTCCTCTTCGGCATCGCTTGGACCGGCGGTGCCAAGTGGGCCAGCCAACTCTTGAGCTGGGCCTCCACCCTGATCGTGGCCCGCTTGCTTACGCCGGAGGACTTTGGCCTAGTCGGGATGGCCTCGCTCTTCCTGGGGTTGATCACGCTACTCAGCGAGTTCGGATTGGGATCGGCGATTGTAACGCTGCGGCACCTCGACGACGAGCAGGTGGCCCAACTCAACGCGCTGTCGGCATTGGTCGGGTTGGCTAGCTGCGCGACTGCGTGCGCTGCCGCGATTCCCCTCGGCAACTTCTTCGCGACGCCCGAGCTACCAGCCGTCGTCGTAGTCACCAGCGCAGGGTTCGTGATCAACTCGTTCCGGACCGTACCCTCCTCAATTCTCCAACGCGATCTGCGCTTCAAAGCGCTGGCAGCGGTCGAGACGGGTCGCGTATTCGTTCTGTCCGTGAGCATGGTGGTCTTCGCGGTCCTCGGTCTTCGATACTGGACGCTCGTGATCGGTGGCCTGATAAGTTCCGCGTTAGGCACAGGGGCTGTCCTGCTGTTGCAGCGACACCGCTTTGCGTGGCCGCGGAGGCAAGCCCTGAATTCCGCGATGACGTTCAGCGGAGACATTCTTTTGGGCCGGCTTTCGTGGTACACGTATTCGAACGCGGACTTCCTCGTGGCCGGCCGGATCCTCGGGAAAACCGCGCTCGGCCTGTATGAACTGGGGTGGACCATCGCCAATGTCCCGATCGAGAAAATAACCACCCTGGTAACTCAGGTTACCCCTCCCATTTTCTCGGCGGTGCAGCACGATCACGCCGCGCTACGACGGTATCTGCTCGGGCTCACGGAGGGGCTTGCATTGATCACCTACCCCTTATGCTTCGGGGTCGCGCTCGTGGCGCCCGACTTCGTGCATTTCGCACTCGGGGACAAATGGCAGGGCGCGATCGTCCCTTTGCAGCTTCTGGCGCTCAGTGCCGGGTTCCGTGCCGTCACACCCTTGCTGCCGCAAGTTCTGATCGCCATAGGGCAAACGCGGCTCGCCATGAAGTATGCCCTGCTGTGCGCCGTGGTCCTTCCGGGAGCCTTTTATCTGCTGGGCAAGGGCTGGGGCACGGTGGGCATCGCTTTGGCCTGGGTCCTCGTGTTCCCCGGCCTCGTTCTGCCGGCGTACCGCCGGGTCCTACGCGCGATCCAACTCCCCGGTTGGGAGTTTCTTCGTGCGCTGTGGCCGGCTCTCAGCGCCTCCTTGCTCATGGCGGCCACGGTGGCCACGCTCGGATGGGCGGTGCCACAGCGCTGGGCGCTCGGCTACCGCTTGGCCGCTCAGGTGGTGGCGGGCGCGATGGTCTACGTTGTGGCGTGTCTTACCTTGCACCGACACCGGATCACGACGTTCTATCGCTTCCTGCGCGCGGTGCGCTCCGGGGATGCGCGTCCAGGGCTCGATGCGACCGCTCAGTCAGAGAACGCCTGACGGGACGCTTCCGGCCGTTCCAGCATGGCCTCGAAGATGAACTGATAGGGGGAGACGTGCCACCTCGAAACCGGGAGCCGCTCCAAATGAAACGGATCGGAGTGCCGCGCCACGACACCTCCGAATGCTGAGAGGCAGCACACAAAACCCGCCTTGCGAACCTCGTCCTGGTTCTCCACGGTGATGTTGTCTCTTCCGCCGTAGGGGTAACTGAAGAGCCGCACCGGTTCACCGAGTTCCTGCTCCAGCTGCGCCCGCGAGCCCGTGAGCTCGCGGGCCGCCTCGTTGCGGTCGACCCGACCCAGATCGCAATGACTAATCGTGTGGGCGCCGAACTCGAACCCCTGCTGGCGTAGCCGACGCACGTCGTCCCAGCCCATCCAGTGGGACCGGACGCCATGGTTTCGATCCCACGACGCCACGCGGTCCGTGCCGATGTAGCCAGTGGCCAGGAAGAAGCAGGCTGGAAGCCCGCGTCGTTTCAGCTCTACCGCGGCCACTTCGGAGTTGTCGCGGTACCCGTCGTCGAACGTGATGACGACCCGGCCCCCGATGTCATCGCCGCGCCGTAAGCGGTCGATCAGCTCTTGTAATGAAGTCCCGACGAAGTAGCGCTGGAAGAGGTCGCAATACGCGCGAAATGTCCCCCGGCTGCAGCTGATCGGATCGTTCTCGAGCGCGTCGTCGACGCGGTGGAACACCGCAATCACGGCTCGGTTGCGGAAACAAAACCGATACAAGCCGCTGGCTAACACCAGCCAACCGAGCAAGCTCTTGAGGTGACGGCGCATTCTCTCCTCTGCTCCGTGCGACGCCGCAGGTCATCCAAGGCCCGCTAACCCGGGGTGGGGGCGAGGTCTACGCGCCCCGTTCGCAGTGGCAAGTCTTGGGCCCAAGAATGACCGCTGCCTGTCCTAGACCGCTGAGCCCGGACACAGCAGGCACGATTCTTGACCTGTCGCGCCTTCATGTGCGGCATCGCTGGAATCGTTCACCGCGAACACCAACGCCCAGTCGACCCCGAGGTGGTCCAGCGGATGTGCGAGGCCATGCGTCACCGGGGCCCTGACGACGAAGGCTGCTTCATCTCAGGCGGCGTAGGTCTCGGCATGAGGCGGCTCAGCATCATCGACCTGAAGGGCGGTCATCAACCAGTCTTCAACGAAGACCGGTCCAAGGCCATCGTCTTCAACGGCGAGATCTATAATTATCGCGAATTGCGCCGCGGGCTGATCACTCGCGGTCATACCTTCCGTTCGGACGGCGACACCGAGACGATCCTGCACCTGTACGAAGAGCTCGGCCCACGGTGCGTCGAACCGCTGCGCGGCATGTTTGCCTTCGCCATTTGGGATGCCACGGCGGAATCGCTTCTGCTCGCTCGTGACCGCTTCGGTATCAAGCCCCTGTACTTCGTCACCGCTCCGTGGGGAATCGGGTTTGCGTCCGAACTCAAGGCGCTGCTCACCGTCGGGCTGTCGCGGCGCCAGCTCGACTGGGAAGCACTCGACTCCTTCTTCCAGCTGGGTTACATACCCGCCCCCGCCACGCCGTTTGCCGACGTCCGAAAGCTCGAGCCGGGTCACACCCTTACCTGGTGCCGCGCTGGCGAACCGGTCGCGCGGCGCTACTGGGATCTGCCGCAGGAAACGGTCCTGGAGCCTCCCAAGGTCCAGCAGCGCGTCTTGGAGTGGCTGGACGAATCTGTGGGAATGCACCTGGTCAGTGACGTCCCGGTGGGCGCGTTCCTGAGCGGCGGTCTAGACTCGTCCGCCGTCGTCGCCAGCATGGCCTTGCAGGGGGAGAGACCGCACGCATTCACCGCGCGATATCACGGATCCGGAGCCGAAACTGCCGACGAGACGGCTCTCGCTCGTGAGCTCGCCACTCGCTATCAGGCCAGGCTGACGTACATCGACATCCGACCCGATGTGCGCGAGGTCTTCGAGCCCATCGTGTGGGCGCTCGACGAGCCGCACGCCGACGACTCCGCGATTCCTACGTGGCTCCTCTCGCAAGCGGTTGGCTCCGACTACAAGGTGGCGCTGACTGGCATCGGTGGCGACGAACTGTTCGCGGGCTATCGCCGCCATATTGGCGTGCTGCTGGGCGAGTACTATAGCCGGCTGCCCCCAGGCGTCCGGCGAGCCGCCAGTGCGCTCGCTAGCCAGCTGCGGGAGCCAGCGGGAGCGTCGCTCGGGGTCAACCGGATCAAGCGGTTTCTCCGTTCGGGGGCGAGCGCCGCGGCCGAGCGGTTCCTCGGCTACCTCAGCCATGTGGACGACGGATTCCGCAGCGAGCTGTACAGCCGAGAGCTCCGCACCGAGATCACCGGTGGCGCCGCGCAGCAGCGCTTCGCCGAGCTGTATCGCCAAGGAGGATGTCCCGCCGGTTTGAGAGCCGGATTGTACCTGGACTACAAGACCTTCCTCCCCGACGACATCCTGGCCCTGAGCGACCGCATTGCCATGGCGCACTCGCTGGAAATTCGGGTCCCGTTTGTTGACCACGTGTTCGTGGAACACGCATTCCGTCTTCCCGACCGCACCAAGATCGGCTGGGGACGGAACAAACACCTATTGAAACGGGCCCTCCGATCGCGGCTCCCTCGTAACCACTTTCACGCACCGAAGAGAGGCTTCGTCGGACCTACGTCGGCCTGGCTGCGCCATGAGATGCGGGGGGTGCTCGAAGACGAGCTCTCGACCGAGCGACTGAAGCGCCTGAGCTATTTCTCGCCCGTCGCCGTGAGCAAGCTCTTGGGCGAGCATTTCTCTCGACGGCAAAACCACGAACGCATCCTGTGGGGACTGTTGTGCTTCTCCACTTGGCATCGGCTCTACGCGGAGGGACCGACGGCCCCCTGGTACCCGACGGGCAGTGAGCGCCCGGCTTAGCGCCACAAACCGGCCCATTGGAGTGTCTCCACGAGGAACGGCAGTGGGTCCCGCCACCGCCATACCTCACACCGATCCCGACCGGGACGAAAGCTGAGGAACCGCCGCACCGCCTCCCAGCGCGACGGAGCGGACGGCTCGAGCTGAAGTTCCGCGGCAGACCGCCGGAGCCGCAGGTACAAGTGATCCACGTCCCCCCAAAACCAGCGAGTCCGGACACCCACCTCATAGCCGGCGGGCGCTGGAGCAGCGTCCCCGAGTGCACAGCGCACCAGGAGAGTCGGGAAATCCACGCCCGCGTCGATCGCCAGCTGCAGCGAACCCCACAGGCGGCCATTGACCTCCATGATCACATGCCGGCCGGTGACCGCGTCGCGCCGGCACTCGATCATGACGACGCCGTTCCAGTCTAGCGAGTCGAGCAGCTGCAGGCCGGCCTTCACCAAGTCGGGCGGCGGCGCGATGCTCTCGCGATAGACGCTCACGCCTCCGGCAGGCGGCTTTTCGCGGAGGCGTCGGTGGGCGAACACTGCAACGACGCGTCCATGCCATCGCAGCACAAACAATCCCTCACCTGACCCTGCCACGCGACGCTGCAGCAGCACGGGAAAAGCGGCCGCGGGAAGCGCTGCCAGCACGCGCTCACACGACATGCGATCCGCTACGAAGGAGACGCCGACTTTGTCGCGTCGCTGGCCGTCTTGTACGACCGATCGATGTGGCTTTACGACAGCCGGGAACCACGAAGCGGGAATGCGCGGCCCAGGATCTCCTTTCCGCTGCACGATCACCGACGCCGGAACGGCGAAGCCCGCCCGTTCGGCCAGGCCAAGCAGCGCGACCTTGTCGGAGGCAAGACGATACGTGGGCAAGGTCGGGAGGGGTATTCGCGCGTCGGCGGGGAGGCAGGCTCGGTGTTCGAGCAGGGCTTCGACCGAGGGATCCGTCACCGGAAGAACGACGGCCGCGCCGACTCGCGTAGCGATCTCCCCGACCGCAGTGGCATAGCGCTCGGGCTCAGCGAGCGGTTCAACCGCCACTCGGTGGAACCGCACGCCGCGACTGGCGCCCGCAAGCGAGAACCGATTCGCGGCGGTCACATGGACGTCATACCCCGCGTGAACCAACGACCGTGCAGCCGCGAGGGTGGCCCGCTGCCCGGCATCGGTCAACAGGATCGACGTCACGACCGCGGGCGTTCCCTGCTGTGGCATGGCCGCAACAACTGGCGTCCGAGCGCCATTCGAGCGTGCTCTGTGAGGCGCCCGCAGGCGCCCATTATCAAGTGGTCCAAGCGCTTAGGTCTCCCACGGAGGGATCGGCCTCGCCCGTCTGCTGGCTCCGCTCTTGCACGTTCGACTGCCGCTCAATCCGGCGCACCAGCGTTCATCCCTGACTAACCATTATCGGAAAGCAAAATCTCGGCCACGCGATGAACCAACCTCAGGATGGCCCGACCCGCACCCTCCGCGTAGCGGTCATCGGCGCAGGCAGGATGGCTCGCGAGCACCTGAACGCGCTCCGGCGAGTTGCCGTAGGGCACGTCGTTGTGGGGCTGTGCGACGTGTCTGAGTTAGCGGCGCGCGAATTGTCGCACGAGGCGGGGGCACCCGTGTACCCCTCTTTTAGCGCGTTGCTGGCGGAGGCACGGCCCGACATCGTGCATGTGTGCACGCCGGCCGGGAAGCATTTCGATCCGGCCCGCGAGGCTCTGCTCGCAGGTGCACACGTCTACGTCGAGAAGCCGTTCGTGGAGACCCGGCTGGAAGCCGAGGCGTTGCTGCGGGTGGCGGATGGCCAGCGCCGGCTGGTGTGCGCCGGTCATCAGCTGCTGTGGGATCCCGCTTTTCACACGTGGATACAACGAACGGCGTCGTTGGCGCCCGTATACCTCGTCGATAGCCACTTCACCTTTCGACCACCACAGCTCCGACTCGACCGCTCGGGGCGCGCTGCGCTCGCTGCCCAGCTGGTCGACATTCTCCCCCATCCGTTGTACACCCTGATTGCGGCGCTGGAGCGATTCGGAGGAGAACCGAGGATCAACTCGCTGAGGGCTAGCCCGACGGAGCTCGAGGCGTCGCTCCGCGCTGGGGAGGTGACTGGTCGGTTGCTCGTCAGCCTCCGCGCCCGCCCCGTGGCGTCGGTGCTCACGGCCGAGGGCGCAGGAGGGTCTCTCAGCATCGATTTCATCCGTTCGATCACTCTGGGCGCAGCAAATCCTGGCACTACGCCCCTCGAGAAAATCGTAAACCCCTTCAGAGAGGGCTGGCAGCTCCAGTGGCGCACAGGAGCGAGCCTATTCAGACGGTTGGTCGTGGGTGGCGGATACCCGGGGCTCGCCGAGCTCCTGAGCGAGTTCTACGGCGCGGTAACGGCTGGCAAGGCGTCACCCATCGCTCCCGCTCACCTCGCGCGCGTGACACAGCTCCACGAGCAGCTATCCAGCGAAATACGGCGCGTGGCCTCCGCGCGCCCGAGCACCGTCGGAGGCGCTCGCCAGCCGATGCCCCGGCCTCTCGCGGTCGTGACGGGGGCACGCGGTTTCCTCGGTAGAGAAGTCGTCCGCCACCTGGCGGACCGCGGCTATCAAGTGCGCGGCGTGAGCCGATCATCCGATCTAGAGGATACGAACGTGCACGAATGGGTCACCACGGATCTGTGCCAAGACGCGCCCGTTGCCGCGCTCAGTGGTGCCGAGGTGGTGATCCATGCGGCGGCGGAGACAGCCGGGGGCTTCAACGCGCACCAACGGAATAGCATAGACGCTACGGCGAACGTGCTTCGCGCCATGCGACTCGCTGGTGTTCGCCGACTGGTGCACGTCAGCAGCCTGTCCGTCCTGCGGCCCCCGAGCTCCGTTTGGGAGCGCCAGAATGAGCGGACGCCCCTTTGCCCGAGCCCCGAGGCGCTTGGGGCGTACACATGGGGCAAGTGCCTCTCGGAGCTCTCCGTCGCGGAGGCGGAGAAGCAAGGCGGTGTCGAGGCCCGGATCGTCCGACCCGGCGCCTTGGTTGACTGGGACCATCCCGAAGTTCCCGGCCTACTTGGGCGTCGGCTCTACGGGAGCTGGCATCTCGGGCTTGGTCGACCGAGCCTTCCGCTCGCGACTGTCGAAGTGGGAAAAGCGGCGGCAGC
>Ga0066680_10000838_pt1 | contig 11464 bp, 10 predicted proteins | sample GraSoiAngelo_129_FD_62297 | JGI IMG/M metagenome (GOLD analysis project Ga0066680, IMG submission 62297) | Grasslands soil microbial communities from the Angelo Coastal Reserve, California, USA - 14_0927_12_40cm | ecosystem: Environmental > Terrestrial > Soil > Grasslands | place: USA... | reverse complement strand
CACGCTTTTCTCCTCGTTGGGATCCTTGGGAAGAAGCAAAAGTTTCAGCTCGCGCTCGACGGTTTCCTTGCGCGCAGCGAGCGCTTTCTCTTCGTCGTGCGCCATCTGCTTCATCTCGGCGTCGTCCGCTTCGAGGAAGAGCTGATGCGCCCCGGCGAGATCTTTCACGATTTGCTTGTATTCGCGATGTTTCGCGACGATTTCCTCGAGCTCGGCATGCTGCTTGGCGATCTTCTGAAAGCGCGCGGAATCACCCACGACTTCCGGCGAAGAGAGCTGCTGCGTCATCTCCTCGTAGCGCGAATCGAGCTGGTCCAACTTTTCGGTCAGTGTAAGAACGGCCATGGCAACCTCAGTTTCCGGTTCGAAGCTTTAGATTGAAAGCAAATGAAAGAAGGCAAAAGAGTTTTAGAGAAGTTGTTTTGAGTTGGTGCACGACTGAGGGCTCCCGGCGCGGGAGCGGAAGGCGAGTCAGCTAATAAAATGCCGCGTACATCCGTTGGCTCTACTCAAAGAATAGCGCTGAACGGCGAAACTTGCAATTGGAGGGCGGAGCCGCGGAGCCGTTGCCCGCGTCGAACGCGCTATACTACGATGCGCATAGAGTATGAGTGAAGCGGTGCGCACCATCTTGCAGCCGGACGTGGAAGCCACGCGCGAAGCTGGGCACGAGGCGGATCCGGGGTTTTTGTGGGATTTTTGGTACCCGGCCGCGCGGAGCACGGAGATTCGCGCGCAAAAAGTCATCAAGGCGCTCTTGCTGGAAGTGCCGCTGGTGTTGGGGCGCACAGCAGAAGGAAAAGCCTTTGCGCTGCGGGATGCGTGTCCTCACCGGGGGATTCCGCTTTCCTACGGTAGAGTCGACGGCAAGGTAGTGGAGTGCTGTTACCACGGCTGGCGGTTCGATGCGTCGACCGGCCAGTGCGTGGAAATTCCCTCGCTTACTTCCCAAGACAAGTTGAAAGTGGAGCGAATCTTCGCCGGGCATTATCCCTGCGAGGAGCGCGACGGCTACGTTTGGGTCTACATGAATGCCCCTGGCTCACGATTGCCGGAGAGTATCCCGGAAGCACCAGGGCTCAAAGTGTTCAGCGAAAAATACAAGATTACTCATCTGTCGTGCGACCTGCCTTCGCACATGGACCACGGGATCATCGGGCTGATGGATCCGGCGCACGGGCCGTTTGTGCATCAGTCGTGGTTTTGGCGGAAGCGCGCGAGCATTCGCGAAAAAGCGAAGCGGTTCGAGCCGATCCCGAACGGCTTCCGGATGAGCCCGCACATGCCGAGCGCCAACAGCGCGCCATATCAGTTGCTCAAGAAAATTACCGGCGAGCCGGTGACGACGACGATCGACTTTGTGCTGCCTAACCTGCGAACGGAGATCGATCAGAGCGGGAAGCTGTGGTTTTCGAGCCGCGCGACGGTGACGCCGGTGCGGCGCGACTTGTGCCGGATTGATTTTGTGGCGGCGTGGAATCTGCCCTTCCCGGTTTTCCTATTTCGCCCGTTCGCGAGAAAATTTTTGCGCCAGGATCAGGAGACGATGATCCAACAGGCGGAGGGACTGAAGCACAACCCAAGGCTGATGCTGATTGACGACGCGGACCGACAAGCGAAATGGTATTTTGCATTGAAGGCCAACTTGCTCGAGTCGCGGCGCACGGGCGCGCCGATGGTGCATCCGATCGACGGGCCGGTGACGCTGCGCTGGCGCTCGTAGGGAGGTGACCCTTCGGTGGGGTAACCCGTGATCCCGGAAAACCCCGTCTTTTAGTCCTAAGTTAGCCTGGGTACCCCTGCAGCCCTTCTGTAAGTGTTGATTCTAAAGGGCTCACGATTAACAAAAATTGTTGCTATTATAGCTTCCCGGAAGAGGCACTTCATAGCCCCAATTTGCAGGACGGAGCAGGAACATGACCGTTCGCCAGGATGCGATCCTTCATTCTGCGAGGCATGACTGTGCGAGGCCTGTGAATTGGACAGGCGACGGCGTGCTGACCGTTTCAAATGATCCGAGAGCCGGCGGAAGTCAACGCAGAGAGGAGAGATCGAAGCTGCTGACAACGTGCTGCTCGCCCGGGGCGGAAACCTCAACCTCGGTTTTGACGGAGTCCACTTCTTCGGCGGGATAAGTAAGCCAGACGTACGCGCCGACAAAGGCGCCGTCCTCGGAATAGATAGGTTGGCCATCGACGGAGTTGGGTTCGATGGTCTTTTCCCCCTCGCGGAGGACATAGTCGAAGTCATTATCCTTCCAAAAATCCAAAGCGCGCGGAGTGAACCGGTCGCCTTCGGTCGAGCGTTTGCTCTTTTGCTGGGAAGCGACCGCCGTGTAGGTAGGTGTGAATTCAATGCGGACCCGAACGCGAATGAGGTCGCCGCGATCCTGGTAATCCTTCCAGGCCTGCTGTGCGCTATAGCCCGGGGTATTTTGATGGGAGAGCTCGACAACCTGTGCGTAAGGAGTAAGCAACTGGATCTCGGAGACGTACGGGCCAGCCTTAGGGAAAGGCAGATGGCGGGTGTAGCCGCTGAAAAAGTCGACGATTTTCTGGTCCGTACGCTGGCCGAGGAAGTAGGCTTCCCGAACGGCCTGGTCGGACAGGGGCGTGTCGAACGGCAGAGCCGGCGTGGACAGAAGCAACGCCGAAGTGAGGAGCGCCAGAAAAGCCCGAAAAGCTGGCGGCATCGAGAATCTCCTTATTCTATTGGACGGTTGGGATAATGGGGCGGTTTCGGAAGTGCGACGAGAGCGAAGCCAAATTCGCACCGCGTTTGTCCCCAGAAGAAACAGAATCTACGGTGAACTAGGGGCCCCGGTGATGTCGGCACCTTTCTTGCCACAGAATCCTCAGACAGAAGCGACGGGTTTAGCCAGTGTTTGAGACTTGTGTTGTTCCTCGCACTGCCGTTGTATGGCTGTCCTCGGGAGGGTCAACGGGGCCAAAGCCGATCATCCAGCCGCCGAGCATCACGGCGCAGCCGACGAACCAAATCGTAGCTGTAGGCCAGACGGCGGCGTTTATCGCTGGAGCAAGCGGGACGCCGCCATTGAATTACCAATGGAACAAGAAGGGAACGGCGATTTCAGGAGCAATCAGCACTTCCTATACGACTCCGCCCGCCGCACTCGGGGACGACGGGGCAACTTTCACCATGACAGTGACCAGCGCGATTAACTCTGCTACCAGCATGGCGACCGCGCTGAAGGTGTTGCCCGCGCCCCCGCCTCAGGCGGGAGATTTGAGATTCCAGCAGGTGGACGCACCTTACTAGCTGTTCCGTCTGACCATGGAACGAGGCAGCTGTCTGCAAGGTTTCAGATGCGGCGCGGGGTGTTGGGGAAATCGAGCCAGACTTTGACGCCGCAGAAGTGGGAACCTTCGGTGCAGATGGGGGTGGTGATGCCGGCGCGGAGATGGCAGGGCGGGCCGATGTAGCGTGCAAGTTCGGGATGGACTTCACGAAGCTGAGCGATTTCGTCCATGGAGGCTTGAAAGATTTCTTCCTGCGCGTTGAAGCAGGTGCGCATGGTCCATTTGTGGAGAAGGTGGAGAAGCGATCCGGATTCATGCAGGCGGATGGACTTGGCGTTGGGGAGAAGATAGAGAGCGATTTCGAGCGGCACGCCGCGGTCGAGCAGCTGATTTTTCGCGGACCACGCTTCCTGCATGGCGCGGTCGTAGGTTTCCTTGGCGCGCGGGTTGGCGGCGACAAGCGCGGGCGTGATGTAGTCGGGCTCGCGCGTGTCGGCAAGCGTGAGCAGCGGACGCGAGCCGGGGACCATGCGATGGCGCTGGTCCTGACTGTCGGCGGTGTGGCTGATTTTCTTTGCGAACGTGTAATTGGCGTGCTGGAGCGCGCGCATCATCGGCGCGTGCACGCCCACGTTGAGCGTTTCAAGGCGATAGAGATTGCGCGCAGGGTTGAGGAGGCGATCGAGGGCGTCGGCGTCGGAACATTGCGAGGCGGCGAGGCCGGCGACAGCGCGATAGGATTCGGCGATGACACCGAGAGCGTTGGGGGAGTAGTCGACAAGGCGAGAAGTTTTGCCGTACAGCTTGACGTCAAATTCGCGGGCAAAGGATTCACCGGCGTTCGGATTTTGAGGAATTGACTTCCACTCGGGAAGTTCTTCGAGCGGTTCCGTTTCGAAACGATCGAAAAATGGAGCGTCCAGCGTTTTTACCTGCGAAACCATTTCGCCGATGATGGCGCGGGCTTCGCTCGGCGTGTCGGAAGCCGAGCACATGCGCCATAGGCGGTGCAGGACAATGCCGGAGAGGGTGTGCACCATCGTGGTAAAGGCAGCGATAGGAAGAACATAGCGGGCGATTTCAATGGCGCGCTTTTCGGCGGAGCGTTCGATCTTTTGAAGGCGCCTGGGATGGGACATGGGGCTGACGTGCCAGATGTCGTAGAGGATGTTGCGCGCGTCGCCGATCAGGAGCGCGGAAAGCTCGCGGTAGTAATTCCAGGCGCGGCAGATGGCGCCTTCGTAAATTTCTTTGGACTTTTCGTCGAAGAAGAGCGAGACCGGCGGAACGTAGGCTTGAGCGCGGTCAAGACGCACATAGCGCTGGCTCTGCTGTTCGGAATTATAAAACGGATGTGCGTGAAGAAAAGACCAGACAAATTGGCGGCTGACGTTTTCCAGCCCGAATTCAAAATGCGCGTGCTGGTAGACGGTGTGGTGGCCGCTGTAAAACGTGGCGGCGCCGACGTTGAGGCGCTGCTTGTCGGTGATTTCTTCCGGCGTGATCAAGCGCGGGGCGTAGCAGGTGCGCGCGGCGGCAATGGCGGAGTCGAATGGATGGGCGAAAGCATTGCGGAGGGTGACGCGAGGCGGTGCGGATTCGACAAGTTCGCCAGGACGCGAGCTGTCAAACATGCGAGATTGTGTAGCCACGTTGGCAAGGTATTTTACACGGGTGCGAAGGATTTAACAGAGAGGACTAGACAGAGCCAGACAGAGCCAGAGAGAGCATGGAGGCCACAGCGCAAGGAGCAAAGAAAATGTGGGACAGACCTTCTTGTCTGTCCCCGGGGAAGCATTGCTCACAAAGAAGAAAGATAGAGAGGAAGCTCTGTCCTATTTTTTGGCGGTGCCTGCTTTGGAGGCGGCGTCGGCGTATTTCTTGTTGAAGCGCTCGACGCGGCCGGCGGTGTCCACAAGTTTCTGCTTGCCGGTGAAGAAGGGGTGGCAATTCGAGCAGATTTCCACGCGCATCATGTCGCCTTTGATGGTCGAGTGCGTCTGGAACGTGTGGCCGCAGGCGCAGTGCACCGTAACGGCGTGATAGTCGGGGTGAATACCGGGTTTCATGGGGCTGCCTTTCGTCGCGTCCGGTCTCGACGGCAAACCCGGCAAAGCCGGGTCTTACGGCCGCGTCGCTAGGTCGCGAGCAATTCCCCATGATACGCGAAGAATCGAATTTCGCAAAATGGCAGGAGCAGAGCAGAGAAACAGCGATCGGAGGGAGGGATCGGAAGCCGAGCGCAAAGGACCTCGGACTTCCTTCCAGGGCCAGGGCTAGATAGATTTGGCGCAGAGCACGGCGCCATATGGAGGGGGTTAGGTGAGGGGGTTATATGTTGAGTTTCAGAAAAGTCGCCATTGTCGTGGGAGCTCTGCTTCTCGGTCCGCTGGGGATGGCATGAAGGCCGGGGATTTGGCGGGAGGCGCGCGAGGCGAGATTGATGCGTTCAACAAGAAGTTCGTCGAGCTGCATTTGAAGATGGACACACCGGGGATCATGGCGATGTGGGCAGAAGACGGCGTGGATTTGATGCCGGGGGAGGCACCGCTGGTGGGCAGAAAGACCATCACGGCGTGGGTTGAAAACGTTCTGGCGAAGATGCCGGGATACAAAGTGACGAAAGAGGAGATGGTGTTTCACGACATTCAAGTGTGCGGAGACTGGGCGACCGAGTGGGCGACAGAGCATCAGGTGGCGCAGGCTCCGGAAGGGAATCCGAATCTCGACGGATACGGGAAGATGGCGCTGGTGCTCCATCGCGAGGCTGGCGGCGGGTGGAAAATCCAGCAGGAAATGTGGAATGCTTCGCCGAAACCTTGAAATAAGTGAACAGCGCGCCGGCCGAACGCTTTGCGCTTGTGTGTGTGAATCCGGGCTAATTTTCGTCGAACCGCCATCGGGTGACGGCATCGGCGAAGTTTTCCGCGTGTTCGTCTTGCGCAAAGACGACCTGGGGCTGGACGCGAAAGACACAGCCATTCGCAGCCATCAGAAGCGGCTCCACGTCGCCGCCGTATTTGGAATTGTAAATTTTAGCGAGCTGCTTCCAGACCGAGCGATCCGTGATTTCCTCCGCGGTGCCTTCCAGAATGACAGCTTCGTCGGCTTTTTCGGTTCCAATGACAACGCGGGGGACCGCGGCGATGTTTTTGGCCTTGCGCGTGCGCGGGCCGGTGCTGAACCAGAAGGCGTCCCGCCACCAGATTCCCCAGACAATCATGAGGTGCGGACGGTGATCGGGCCGCGAGCTGGCAATCCAATAATTGTGCGATTGCTCGAGGCGCTCGACGGCCCAAGACCAGGGTTTCAGGCTGGACATGTCCTCGGGTGGCTTGGTGAGGGCATCGGGCCAATAGGGCCGGCTGACTCTTGGTTCGAGCATGGTGCGTCCTTTCGAGATCGCAGATCGAGAGGGATTGTAGCAGGCGGTGAGCGAGGCCGTCAGAAGGAATCCGCAGACGAATCAGAACCGGAGATCCAAGACCGGAGAAAATCGCGTTTCAGGAAACGAAAGAGCAGCCGATGCGCGTGCCGCCCTGCGCGGTCTGCTGCCTCCACACGGGTTTCAGGTTGACCCTCACGGGAGGGAGAATCGGGACGTGCAGGACCGCGAACAGACTTTCCGGAAGATTTTCCTGGGAATCCAACTCGATGGCGACGCCGCCAAAACCCAGGTCGAGGACGCGAGCACGTAGCGACCCTTGTTCACTTAGGACGGCATAGGCGTTGGTGCCGGCCATGGAAACGCGCTCGGCTTTACGCTGAACGGCGAACATGCGGGGCGGGGAAATCACCGGTGCATGGGCTGGAGGAGGGCTAACCGTGCCGCGGGCCTCAGGGTCGCTCTCTGGTTTTTCGGGCGCGCGCATGGTTTCGATGGAAATGGGCGGAGGGAGTGGACCGGGAGATTCCAGCGAAACCGCGGGGCCGGGAGCCTGGTCAGCCGAGGGGACCGTTTCAATGCGATCGGCGCCGTCAAGGGTTTTCTTGTGATTAGCGTGCTTTTGGCGGTACAGGCGCTCATCGGCGATGCGAATCAGTTGATCGGCCTGCTCTGCGTCTTGCGGAAAAATGGCAATGCCATGATCCATGCTGACGGCAACTTGCAACTGCAGCGGCTGGAGGATCTCGACAAATACCGCTTCGACGCGGCGGCTGAGCGCAAGAGCTTGCTGCGCGTCCGTTTGCGGCAAGAGCAAGGCGAACTCATCGCCTCCGATGCGGAAGGCCGAGTCGGAAGTGCGCAACGCTTTCTTGAGCGTTGCCGCCGTGGCGCGCAAAACCTCATCACCGCGGGGGTGGCCGTGTTTGTCGTTTACTTCTTTGAAGCGGTGCAGATCCAGAATCACCAGGCTCAGCGGCTGCGTGTAACGGCGCGCACGATTCAATTCTTTTTCGAAAGATTCTCCAAAAAGCCTGCGGTTGTAGAGGCCGGTCAGGGGATCGGTGACCGCATTCAATTCGAGCTTCTTGAGTTCCTCGTACTCCAAGATGATAGGCACACGGAGAAATCCGGAAGTAGCGAGCACATCCATAAGAGCCGCCTTCAGAACAACGGGACGGCCCGCTTGATCGGTGAGGGCCCGACGGCGATTGAGCATTTCGTCCCAGATTTGCACACACTCAGATTCGCGCAATTCAACGTGACAGATTGCGCGGAGAAAGCGCTGGAGAAATTGTCCCCGCGCGGGCAGGTCGAGACTCTCGAGTGTATCCGCAAGCAACTCGAGATACGTGTCCTCGATCGGCAGACGCGGGGGCGCGAGGGCGCCGGAGCTGGGCATATCCGGTATAAACCTAACCTCTGCCTATCCCCGCGGGGAATGGGGCAAGCATGTAAATTGTTCTACAAACATTTGGAGCAACCAAGAGACCATTGGTACTGGACCTTGGCGGCCTCCGCATGACTAGACCTCAGTGAGCCGGGCATCCTAATATAAGATGCGGTGAAAAACGAGGCAAAAACTTAGCAAAGTGCGCTCGGACAGACCGCGGATGTAACAAAAGTATCCAGCGGGGATGGCAGCCCTATTCCAACGGGTGGAAAAATTCTAGGCCGAACAGGCGTGCATCCCCCACCTTGTTCTGTCTGAGGACACGGGCAAGAATAGGGGGAGTCGCCTTGGGAACAAAGCCGGAGGATAGCAGAGAAGGAGCCGGGATGGTGAGATGGATCTTCTGGTTCGCTCGCAGAGCATGTTCGCAGGTGATGCAGGCGCCAAATGCGCTGATGTCTAGGGTCTTAGTAAGCTCAATGAATTCAGCCCCGGAGGCATCCGTGCCGCGCACGAAAACGGGAATCTGAAGCCGTAGGCGGGGCGAGCGCCTTATCGAGCGAGTCTCTACGGCGTGCATTTCCCCCGTTGCGCGATTCACAGAGCCCTCGGACAGTACGAAAGATATAGTACGGGATAGCGAGCATCTTGAGGGCCAGACAAGCTTATCCAAAGAAACATTAAGTCGCGTATTGAGAATAACTTCCTAGCTGTTCGCAGATGCGGAAAGGATTTTCATTCGACGGTTAGGGCTTTAAGATCCACTGGATTTCCGTAAATGTGCAAATGGAACGCTTTTACCATTGACTCGACAGGGAACACTCTGTAAGGATGTGCATTCCGGCAAGGGAAAATATTTACCACACTCGCAAAAGAGAAAACTGAGCTAATAGATGACCGGAAGGATAGCCATGCCCCCCGTGGCCGAAGATCGCAATCGCCGACCTCTTCCCCTAGGGGCGGTCAGACAAGTCTTGGATATTCTTGAAAAGTCATTAGTTGTCGCCGACCGCAGCGGAGGTCTCGTGCTGGTAAACGCGCGGGCACGCCGTTGCTTGGAGACCCAAGGATTCACGGAAACCGACGAACTGAATCTCTTCAGTGATCTTCTCAAGATGGATGCAGCCGACATCTTCAGGCAAGTGGAAAGGGGGGAGCACGAGGTCAACGTGCGGATCGGCCCGGCGGAGAAAAGAACGTCGATGCGGATTCGTTGGATGCCGGAATCCGATTGGCTGGTGGCGGAAATCCAAAATGCGGACGGGCAGGCGGGCGATTCCGAAACGCAGCTTACCGTGCAAGATCTGCTCCAGGAACGGGAGATTACTTACAGGAACCTGCTGGCGGCCTACCTGAAATTACAGGAAGTGAACCGGCAGAAAACCGTGTTTCTGGCTTCCGCCGCGCACGAATTGAAGACGCCGCTGGCGGTGATCAAGGGTTATTACGACTTGTTGCTCGCGGGTTCGCTCGGGCGGCTGACGGACAAGCAGCGAGACATCCTGGAGGAATCCAAAGAGAGTTGCGAACGATTGGTGCGCCTGGTCTCCATGTTCCTGAACTATTCGGCACTGGAGAGCGGCAAGCTTGTCTTGCAACTGCGCGAGAACGATTTGCGCGATTGCCTGGATGAGCTTTCCAAGAGGTGGTTTGAGGCCTTTCAGCGCAAAGGAGTGCGCCTCGAAGCGAAGATTGACCCTTCCATACCGACATTCCGTTTCGACTATCAAAAAGTTCAGCAGGTTGCCGCGAATTTGCTCGACAATTCCTTGAAGCACAGTCCGAGCGGCGGCACAGTGGTGCTGCGGGCGGCGCCCCATTTCTGGGAGCGCCGCGTCGCCACCATGGCGCCTTTGCAAGAGCGCCGGAGGTTTCGCCTGCCACGCCCGAACAGCGTAGAAGTCAGCGTGAAAGACTCCGGCACGGGCATTTCTGCCGAACATCATCAGGAAATCTTTGAGGATTTCGTGCGAGTAGACAGGAATACTTCGGGGATGGGACTAGGGCTGGCAATTGCCAAGCGACTCATCCAGGCGCACCGCGGCAAGATCTGGGTGGAGAGCGACCCGAATGGGGGAAGCCGATTCACGTTCTTATTGCCGATGGATCAAGGCTAACGTCGAGAAAATCTCGCAGAAAAGAGAAGAAGCGATGGGTGAGAAAGAAAAAGTTCTGGTGGTGGATGACGAGCCGAGCATTCGCAAGTACCTGCAGACCCTTTTGGAAGTAGACGGGTTCGAAGTCGAGACCGTCAGTTCCGGCAAGGAAGCCTTGAACAAAGTGACCAAAGGCGAGCGACCAGACTTCATCATTCTGGATGTGCTGATGCCGGAGATGAACGGGATTGACACGCTAAGAGAGCTGATGGAGATCGACCGCACTCTGAATGTGATCATGCTGTCTTGTTCGAACGAAGTGGGGACGGTGGTAGAGGCCATTCGCATCGGCGCGCACGACTACCTTACCAAGCCATTTGAAAAAACCGAGCTGGATGCGGCGATGCTCAAGTCGCGCCAGAAGAAACAGTTGGCAACCGAGAATCAGGCGCTCCGGGATTACTGCGTCCAAGTGACGGAGGATTTGAGCTTTTTGGCGGCGAGCCCGCAGATGGTGCGAATCCGGCAGCAGATCCTGCAAATCGCTCCGGTGGACGTGCCGGTTTTTATTTGTGGCGAAAGCGGCGTGGGAAAAGAAGTTGTCGCGCGGATGATTCACTTGCGTTCGAAGCGGCGCAACCAGGCGTTTGTGAAAGTGAACTGCGCGGCGCTGCCGGGAGAGCTGCTGGAATCGGAACTGTTCGGATTTGAGCAAGGCGCCTTTACTGGTGCCGTGAGGAGCAAGCCCGGTAAGTTCGAAATGGCCAACAAAGGCACGATTTTCCTGGACGAAATCGCGGAGATGACCACGCACCTGCAGGCCAAACTGCTCCACGTTTTACAAGATCACCAGTATTCGCGGCTGGGTGGGCGGCATGTGGTGGAGACCGACGTGCGCGTGCTGGCAGCCACGAACGTGGACGTACATGAAGCGATGAAATCGGGACGCTTTCGCGAGGATTTGTATTACCGGCTGAATGTATTGTCCATCAACGTGCCCCCGCTTCGGGAACGCACGACGGAAATTCCGCTGTTGTTTCAACATTTCCTCCAGAAGTACAGCGAAAAATACGGGAAGCCCGGGCAGCCGCCATCCAAGCATTTGCTGGATGCGGCCGTGAACTATCCCTGGCCTGGAAATTTGCGCGAGCTGGAGAACTTCGTAAAGCGTTATGTGATTCTCGAAGATGACGAGGGCAGCCTGCGCGAATTGGTGGAAATGTCCTCCACCCGGCAGCGCACTTCGCCGCGCGAAGAACCGCCGCCACCAAAAGACCAAGGGCTCAAAGCCCTTGTGCGCGGCTTGAAGGATGAAGCGGAGATGGAAGCG
>Ga0066680_10000837_pt1 | contig 11473 bp, 15 predicted proteins | sample GraSoiAngelo_129_FD_62297 | JGI IMG/M metagenome (GOLD analysis project Ga0066680, IMG submission 62297) | Grasslands soil microbial communities from the Angelo Coastal Reserve, California, USA - 14_0927_12_40cm | ecosystem: Environmental > Terrestrial > Soil > Grasslands | place: USA... | reverse complement strand
CCACGAAATACTCCTGAGAGAATCTCTACCTTGTCCTCCTCTTTTCTTTGAGTTGTTACAATTGATTGGCCAGGCTTACGTAAGTCAAGCATTTTCTGGATATCCTTTTCCTCTAGCTTGAGACCAGCGGGGCATCCATCTACAACAGCACCTATACACTTACCATGGCTTTCACCAAAACTGGTGAAGACGTAACGCTGTCCTATAGAACTTGAAGACATGATAAAATTTTCTTTTGCATGTTTATAATCCTTATAGGAAATAAAGTATCATATCATGAAATTTGGGCAAGATCGATACAAAATTAGATAATCGCCTAGTCATTATTTAGTGTCATGAAAATACGAAATGCCCTTGAAGCCGACAAATCATACGTGTTAGAGTTTTGCAAGAATACATTCTCTTGGGGTGATTACATTGCAGACGTATGGCAAAGCTGGAAATCAAAAGGAAGACTCTATGTCTTAGAAGAAGGAGGAAGAGTTGTCGGCATTTACCACCTTGCTATTTCTGAAAAACAAGCATGGGTAGAAGGGATGAGAGTCCATCCGCAATATCGTAGAAGAGGATTTGGGAAGAATATGCTTGCTCACGCCGAATCGATGGCTCCTTTCAAGACTATGAGACTGATAATTGAAAGTGAAAACCATCCATCAATCAAACTTGTAGAATCTATGGGATATCGCTTGGAAGACAAGTGGCGTCTTTATTCAATGGTTCCAAGAAACGCAAAATCGACTGTTAGGAATGTGCCAGATTTGTCAGAAATAACGGCACTGGTTGATTCTATTACATACGCTGATTCATGGAAATGGCTGCCGCTAGAACAGGAAAAACTTCTTCAATTGATACAAGAAAAGAGAATCATAGTTTCTGATAGGAACCAAAAGGTATCTGCCATAGGAATTTGGAATAGGTCTTGTGATTTTCCACAGGTGTTGCAGCTTGGTTACGTAAATGGTTCCTCTGATGGAATTTTGGGTATCCTGAGATTTATGCAAAACAAAGCCTTTGATCTTAAATGTGAAAGAATCCAAGTCTTTGCTCAGGAAAAGATTTCACTTGAGACAAGTATTCTAGATAAGAGGGCATTATTCTACTTGATGAGAAAGGACCAAGAAAAATCTATAACATCTGATACGAAAGCAAATTCGTGAATTATTGGCTTGTAAAACAAGAACCATCTACATACATTTATGATAACCTTGAGAGGGAAAAAAAGACCGTTTGGGATGGGGTTCATAATAATTTAGCATTAAAGCACATTCGTGGAATGAAAAAAGGAGACAAGGCCTTGTTTTACCATACCGGAGAAGAAAAGCAAGCAGTTGGTATAATAGAAATAATAAGTGACCCGTACCCAAACCCAAAAGAATATGACAAGAGGTTTGTAGTGATTGATGTAAAGCCAGTTTCTAGACTAAAAAGGCCAGTTACCCTTGAAGAAATGAAAAAGGATCTCAAGTTCAAAGACTGGGAGCTCTTGCAGATTTCACGACTTTCTGTCATGCCAGTTCCAAAAAACCTCTGGGATGAAATAATGAAAAAATCAAAAAACTAGCTTTGCATTAGAATCTTTGCTCCAATCTTATTCATGTCTTCAATAAATGTAGGATAGGAGACATCTACAGAGTCTGGGTCTGTGACTGTACAGTCTCCCACAAACATTCCTGCGATACAAAATGCCATGAACAATCTGTGGTCTTCTGATGAATCAAGATTAGCACTCTTGATTGTCTTTGGCCCACTAAGAATTAGACCGTCTTCCTTCTCTGTTACGTTTACACCAAGTTTCGAGAGCTCTTGTGCTAGAATGGTAATTCTGTCTGTCTCTTTGAATCGTGCATGTTTCACATTGTAGATTTCAATAGGTTTTGATGTCTTTAGTGCTAAAATTGACATTGGTGGTAACAAGTCTGGAGTGTTTGAAAGATCAAATCTACCGCCATTGAGAATTTGAGGTGAATTGACTGTAATAACGTTGCCGACGTTTACTTTGACGCCTAATTTTTCCAAATGAGATAATATCTCCCTGTCCCCTTGGGGTAAGTCGCCAACAGAAACTGCAATTGACATGTCATTGCCTATCAAGACTGCAGCAGATAGCAAAAGGGCCATACTTGAAAAATCGGATGGGATAGTAAAGTCTACAGGTTTGTAGTCTTGTTTTGGAATGTTGTATTTTTTGTAGGATGATATAGTATTTACTGTTACTCCAAATTTTTTCATTATTGCAATTGTTGCATCGAGGTATGGTTTTGAGACAAGTTCTCCATCTATTTCAAATATTATTCCCTTTTCAGTTTTCGGAGCTGCAATCAAAAGTGCGGAGATGAACTGACTTGAAACAGAGCCTGAAATGTTAGTGCTTCCGCCTAGAATCTTCCCTTTTATGGTAATTGGCGGATTTCCATAAGTTGATGCGCACACTGCTCCAAGTTTTTGGAGAGCATCAAGGAGCGGCTGCATCGGCCTTTTCCTTAGACTGGAATCGCCGGTAAGGGTAATCTCCGTATCAGAAAGTGATGCAAGAGCTGCAGATATCCTAATCGTAGTTCCAGAATTTGATGCGTCTATCTCTGGCTTTTGCGGAATTACCTCTCCCTTACCTTCTACCGTAACTGTTGAACCGTCAACATTAATTTCTGCTCCAAAGGCTTTACATGCACTGATAGTAGCGATAGTATCTCGAGATAGCAAGACATTTCTTATGGTACTTTTTCCTTTGGCAAGCGAAGCCAAAAAAATGGCGCGGTGTGTGTAGCTCTTGTTTGGCGGACAAGATATAAGACCAGATGGATTTGCCTTTTCGACCTTACACTTCATAGACTTCAGCCTTTTTGTTATTGATAGGAGAAACTAGAGTCTCTCCTTCAAGAGACGAAAATACTTTCTTTACGTTTGATATTTTATCATTTCTTGCGACAGCTGCTATAGCTGGACCGTTTCCAGAGACTGAAGCACCCAATGCTCCACTCTCAATTAGTTCAGTTAGAATCCTTGGATCCGAACCCAAAAGTGTAGAAGCAGCTAGGCCATGTAGAATCATAGCATTCCAATATTCTGATTTGCTAGCTAGATCCCATGCTTGGGCAAAGATGTTCTCTAATACTCTTAATTTCTTCACATTTCCTCTCCTCCTTGACTTGGGTATGAAAATGACAGAAGACAAGTCAGCTGGCGCCTTTTCAGATCTTATGATCTTGATGTTGGTGTTATCAGTTACGGCAAATCCACCAAAATAACACGCGCATGCATCATCGAATGCACCAGTTATACTCACCTTAGATTGAATCGAAGCGTGAACTCCATCTCTTAGAATTTCAAGATCGGCAGCTCCCGGTTTGAATATCTTTGCACATGCAAGTGATATTGCAGACGAGATTGCACTAGAGCTTTTTAGCCCATAACCTGAAGGTATTTCTGTTTTAACGGATATTCTAAGCCTGTTTCGTTCTAGATCTGGTTTTGGTACTGATGTTTCAACTACGGATCTTATTAATCGAGCACTGAGACTAGATTCCCTGTTTTCAAAGAAAATTCCCTTGCCGGGTTCTGCAACAACGGTTGTCTCTATTCCAAGCGATATTCCAAGTGTTGCACCCCTGCCTGTGGCAATGGCGTTTACTATCGAAACTGCTCCATGCATACTTGCTCTAACTTGGACCATCTCTAAAATCTCCCAAGTAGAGTCAATTTCATTGCTTCGTATGGAGCAGGTATCTTATGCCAAATCTCAAATGATTTCATCGCTTGAGCAAGAAGCATTTCCCATCCATATATGATAGTCGCGCCTTGATTTTTTGACTGTTCTATTAATGGAGTTTCTACAGGCATATACACGATGTCATAAACTATGGAATCTTTCCCTATTCTTTTTGTTGATATGGGACAACCAATACCTTTGAGACCTACTGATGTCGCGTTTACAATGAACTTGTAACTTCCAGCTATATCTCCGGCATTTTTCAGATCTGAATAGTCAGATTCTAATCCTATTTGATGTGCAAATCTAATGAGGCTTTGTGCCCTCTCTTCTGTTCTATTTGCGACCGTAATCTTGTGAATCTTTTCCTTGCTGAAAGCAGCAACAATAGCTCTTGCGGTTCCGCCAGCGCCTAATAGCAGTACATCCAAACCCTTGCAATCTATCTTTCTACCCCTTAGAGGGTCTAAGAATCCATCAACATCCGTGTTGTATCCATTCAAATATCCGACATCATTGACAACGGTGTTTGTTGCTCCAACTAGTCTACATTCTTCGTCTGTGTAATTGAGAAGTTGCATCATGTCAACTTTGTGAGGGATAGTAACATTGAAACCCGCCACCCCTATTTTTTTTAGGGATTCTATGTCAGACTCAAGTTCTCCCTTTGGGATCCTATAAGCTATATAGGTACAATCCATGCCAAGAAACAGATATGCGGCATTATGAAGTGCAGGTGATAATGAATGATCAATGGGATCACCTATCACAGCATAAGTCTTTGTCATTGGTTTCTACTTCCATTTCATGATGATTTAAGCAATTAGGGGAGATGTGACATTTAAAAAATCAAATTCCGTATCCGCTATTTCTCGTGTAGAGTTTCTTTAACTTCGAGCCACACTTTGGACAGTTTGTTTGTTGATGAATTGTAGCGCATTCTAAACAAACAAAATTGGCTCCAGTGCTTTTTGACAATCTGTACTGATAAATTATGATAAACGCCAATGCCACAACCCAAACTAACACAAGGAGCAATATCAATCGAAAAACTCCTAGCAACACTGTTACGCCTAGAGCTGTTATGATGACATTTCGTGGAACGTTGTTTTGAGGCTGTTTCATCTTCATCAGATTATTTTGGTGAATCTTTTATAATAACGCTGGTATCTTACTTTTCTGACTCTTAGAGACTGATTAATTAATATAAGATCAGCAATTGAATCGGTTCTAATCGCGATTCTTAGCATTTCACTTTTGTAGCTTGAAAATGATCTTCATTTCGTTTAGACTGAATTGGCCTGGTGCTACCGGTTTGCCCAGAGAAACGTAAGTGAAGGGGCTGCCAAGTTTAGTACAAAGAATTCTAGACATTCTACCGTAATCGCCCATTGCAAAAGCAATCAAGTTAGCCCTCCTTCCAACTTTCTTGTACAGAGTCAGAACCCTTATCGTGTCATTGATTGTTTTTGCTGTAGTTACTACCTTGATATTATTTGAGAATCTTGACATTTTTTTTGTCGTAGATTTGAGACTTTTGTCATCAGGGGTTCTTGAAAAATCATGCCAAGATACCAGAAGATTAGTTTTGGTGTTCCTGAGATATCGATACAACCTTTTGTTATTCTTCAAGGCTTTGTACTCTATATCCAAAAGGTAGGGGTTGAATTCTGCAATTAACTTCAATATTGCAGTTCTTTCCTCTTCACTACCTCGAAATCTACCCCCTTCCCATCTAGGCCTTAACGTGCAAATGCATCTTCTGAGATGCTTCTTGACCAAATTTAGGCAATAAGGAATTTGGCTAGGACTCAAAAAATCAAGTCTGAGTTCTGCATAATCAGAATTGGCAAGAACTTTGTTCAAGGTTTTAGTCAGCTTTGCGGGGCTAGAGACAGCTACTGTAACGCAAGTCTTGTTTGCCATTGTATGTTGGTGTGTTTATTTTGTACTTGATTTAGTACTTGCGGTGCCACATTCCTTCCAATTTTTTAATTCTGGGCATTCGGCAGGATTGCGTTCTGCATAGTGCAGCTTTTGCTTCATCTTTGAGTATTCACCGGCTGTGCACAAGTGGTCCCCACAAACTTTTTGTCCTCCTGGAAATCGATCTGTCGTATGACGATTGTCTAAGAAGCGGAAATCTCTTGTAGTCAGTGCGTTTGCGGCTGGCAATGCTGCAGCAAAGATCAATATGGATGCGAGCACTGCCGCAACCAATCCTAGGTGTAGTTTTTGGTTAGACATCTACGAGGCAGTACATTTCACTAGTATATTTAGATTAGCATCAAATCATACTATCTAATATCTGATCCAGAAATTCTATGGAGGCCAATCAGGTTGAAGCGTTAAACCCCGAGAACTAAAGAAACTTTTATGAAACGATCATATCCACAAGAACCCATGAGCACAGATATCAAACCGGAAACAAGAGATACTATTTTCATAGGAAAAAAGCCCCTAATGGCATACGTAACATCTGCGCTCATACAACTAGCAAACCGACCAAAGGTATCGATAAAGGCAAGAGGGCTTAGCATCGGCAGAGCTGTGGATGTTGCGCAAATAATTGTACGAAGGACTGACAACTCCGGATATTCTATAGGTGAGATCAAAATAGGTTCAGAGCAGCTCCAGTCACAAGATGGAAGGGCAAGGAACGTATCCACTATAGACATTGAAGTGAAAAAGAACACATGAGACTGTCTAAAACATGTTCATAACAACATGTTTTAGCCGATTTTCTTTGATTCTGCTCTATATATCGAAATAATCTATAGCGAGTTCCACTTTTACAAATATTAAATATCAAAACGATTTAGAAAAGCAATGTGGAAACCAAATTCAATTATTGTTGCTGATTCACGAGATCTTTCTCAAGTTGGTGAAAACAAAGTCACATTGACCGTAACTTCTCCACCATACCATAACGCCATTAATTATCAGGAACATCAGACAAGTGAGAATTGGTACCGCGGAACAGCGGGAGTATCTGTTGACAGCTGGCTTGAAGAAATGATGCAGGTGTTCTCCCAAGTTTATCATGTGACAAAACCTGGGGGTTTCTGTTGTATTGTGATAGGAAATGAAATAATTGAAGGAAAAAATAAACTTCCCCTTCCAGCTTTATTGCTTGTGGAACTTACAAAAAAAGGTGTTGGTTGGAAGTTTTTTGAAGAAATAATCTGGAACAAAGTAACCGGTGGAAAGAAACGGTTCAGAGTCACAGTCCAACATCCGTATCCAACTTATTACTATCCAAATATGATGCACGAACAGATAATCATACTGAGAAAACCACCATTTCATAATGCAAAAAATATGAAAAGTAAGCTGGTGATCAATGACTTGATGAAAAAAGAGATCGCAAACTCTGTTTGGCATATAGCTCCTGTACCACCAAGCTACAGGCGGTTTCATCCCGCAGCCTTTCCAGAAGAGATTCCGTATAGACTAATTCAGCTTTACAGTAATGTTGGGGACCTAGTCTTGGATCCTTTCGCAGGCAGTGGTCAGACCACCAAAATGGCTAGATTCCTTAGGAGAAAATACATTGGGATTGACAAATCTGCAAAATACGTGAAGATTGCACTGAAGAGGACTATGGCGCCCCCTGCACTCCGTAAGATGCAGCTTATTCCAAATTGGAAATTTCCGGAACTGCTAGAGACCTGAATGCCAAGATTTAGCAGTTGATCGTAAAGGTTATCTATTAAGGACCGTCAATCAAGCTATGGTTACACCCAGCAGCAAGTCTTACTTTCGAGTCGTAGACAAAAGTCACAGAAAGTACAGCGCTGCATTAAAGAGAGCCAGGTCAAGACAAGCAGCAATGAACCTTTATTGGAGGCATAAGAGAGAACATGAGGCTCTTTTGAGAAGGCATCTCAGAGAAGAGATGGTTGACCTGAATCTAATAAAAAAGAAATTCAAATAACTTTTTCCTTTTTCTTTAATAATTAGTACCATGGCTGTCTTACACAAATTAGGAATTTAATGGAGTCTATTCTAGTAGGGATCGACTCCACATTTTCACAACACTGTTGCCAGAGCCCTTGCCGTTTGTAGCTGAAGCCATAGACTTGTTTTCCTTGTGTTGTTTGCTGTTCACATGATTCTCTATTTCTTCTTCATCCACATCCAATGAACAGATGTTACAGCGGAGATTCAATGTTGTTCAGAGATTGAAACTATGTAATAACGATAATGATACACGATGTTTTCACATCAGCATACTTAAGCGTGCCAAAATCCGTAAATATTATTAAATCAATATTATATGTACTGCTGGAACTCAGTTGGTGCTACTATTCGGTACCTGTCTCGCTTGGTCTTTTTACCATAGGAATGGTCTATTTCCTAAGAAGGCGCGTGAGGATCGACCTGGCATTCTGTGAAGAAAATAGACTTATCATGCCTTCGTAGCTCTATTCCACAAATCTTGAGCTTTTCATTTTGAACTGATTTAACATACTACGTTGTGCAGAAGTGAGATTTGTTGTAATTTCTAACAACTGTAGCGCATTTTCTACCGCATTTGCACCATAGTGATTGTTAAAATAAACATAGACTACACTTGATTGACTTTTTATCTGTTCAAATCTTGATGCAAGCTTGGAAATCTCTTCTTGTGAATACCTGTAATCAAACCATATTTGTTTTCCTCTCCCATGAAATCTGATAAATGACCAATCAGCTGTCTGTTCTGTCTTTAGCTCAAGGGGAGAGTCCGTTACCACATTAGCAACTCCATGTCTAGAAAGAATATCTTTGGTATCATCTGCCTCCCAAGACTTGTCTCGAAATTCCAACGCAAATTTAAAATCGGAGGATAGGATTTGAAGAAAACTTTCTAATGTTTTTTCAGAGTCTTTTCTGAAGCTAGGTGGAAGCTGGATTAGAAGGGCATCGAGTTTTCCAACTTCCTGTATTGGTTGCATCAGGTCAAGAAATTTTTTTAGATCTTCTTGTGAATTTTCAAGCTTCTTTTCATGTGTTATAACCTTGGGTAATTTTGCCGTAAACTTGAAACCAACTGGTGTATTTTTTATCCAACCTTGAACTAGCTCCTTTCTTGGATACGCATAAAAAGTAGAATCAATCTCGACAGAGCTGAAAACTGTCGAATATTGTTTTAGTTTTGGTGTACTTTTGGTAGGATATATTGTTCCAACCCATTCGTTGTATGACCACCCTGAGGTTCCAACAAATACCTTTGACACACATTAAACTTGTTTCTTTGATAGAAAAAAGCTATTGAGTGAGATATGAATTGAGCACGTTACTTTTCCATGATGTACTCGTCGTCTACTTCCATGCCAAAGTGTCTGCCTGTTGCAGGTTTGGCATGAACAAGCACGGTATCGCCCTTTTTGAGGTGAGTGACGGAAACGAGATGGCCATTGGGACGCACAAAACGAATTGTTTCAGCATTTTGGGCAATTATTCCACCTAACTCGCCACTTACCTGAGCCTTTATCATAAGCATTGGTCTACTCTCTATCTTTGAGCGGCCTACTGTAGCTCTACGTGCTTTTCCATGTGAATCCACAACTAGTACCTCGGAACCAGTTTCAAGCTCGGAAAGATATTTCGTGGTACCGTCAGATGATAAAGTGTAGCAGTGAACTGCTCCTGCATTGACCCTAAATGGTCTTGGTGAAGTAAATGACGAACCAACTGATTCGTTGTGAACCAAGAACAGAAAATTGGACCTGCTGCCAATTAGCATTCCCTCTCCTCTCCCAAGCATTGATGCAGTATCGACGCAAACTCTTTCTCCGTTTCCAACCTCTTTTATCTCCAATATCTTTGCTGGCTTCAGCTCAAAGTTTTTCGTTCCAAGATAGACAAGTGCTTCTTTTACTTCGTTTACGGAACTTGTTGAAAATATTACTCCATCCACTCCTATCTCCAAGATAGAGAACATCTTTCGAACCTCTTCTGGAGTATTTGCCACCGCAAATATCTTAGTGTGAAGCTTGTGGAGTTTTGCAATGATATTTTCCAGTGGAATTATCTTCCAGTCTTTTACCTCGACTATTACAAAGTCAAGACCAGTCTTGGAAAATTGTAATATTCTTTCTATATCAGCATTTGATAATACTTTGAACTTCATCCCAACCTTCTTGCCCTTGAGCTTGGTTGCCCTGTCTACTATCACATAATTTGCACTCTGTGAGGTGTGAACAGTGACCATCTTAGTCTTAATTCCCTTCATGCTTGATGGGTCTACATTTACAGTCTTGATTCCTTCCTTTTCTATTTCAACCAAAAATTTGCCAAGCTCACCCCTTGAGACTTTAGGGGCAATAATTAATTCTCTATTCTTGCTCAAGGTACTTCGCGGCTTCCTTCGCTGTTTCTTTTCTAAATATTATCGCAGCAAGAGCATGGGTCATCTTTGGTGGGTCTTTATGCTCAAAGATGTTTCTGCCATAGGTTACTCCTTTGGCACCAGCTTGCATTGCTTCTTCTGTCATCTGCAAGACATCCATATCCGTATTTGCCTTTGGTCCGCCCGCAATTACAACAGGTACTGGAGTGCTCTTGACTACCTTTGCAAACGAGTCGACATCGCCAGTGTATAGTGTCTTTACTATGTCTGCACCACACTCGGCTCCAATTCTTGAAACATGTGCTACTATCTCGGGATCATGAGGATTCTTGATGTTTTCTCCTCTTGGATACATCATTGCAAGAAGCGGCATACTCCATTTGTGACAATCATCTGCAATTCTTCCAAGCTGTTCTAGCATCTCTGGTTCTTCCTTTCCGCCTATGTTGATGTGTAGTGAAACTCCATCTGCTCCTAACCGTAATGCTTCTTCCACTGAGCCCGTCAACATCTTTCTGTTTGATGACATTGAAAGAGATGTACTTGCTGAATAGTGTACAAGTAAACCTATCTTGGTTGGTTTTGGCAAGTTCTTCAAAATACCCTTGTTAATTATAACAGAAGTAAGTCCAAAGTTTTGGCAATTATAAATTAATGGATAAGGATCTTCAATTCCCTTTAGGGGACCACTTGAAATTCCGTGGTCCATTGGTATACAAAGCATCTTTCCATTTTTTAGTATTCGATTCATTCGAATCTGGTAACCAGTAACCATTGGAGTAACTCCTAGGTGTGCCCTACTTAAAAATAGCGTGGTCTATTGACATGACAGAATATTCGTGAGAGAGTTTCGGCCAACCACTGTTCTTTATTACAAGCGATATGAGACACTGTAGAGTTCTATCTCTAGGGATGAATTGACCAATTGACAAAAAATAAAACAAGATAATTACGCCAGAGACATTTTCTTATCAAACGATTAAATACAATGAAGAAAAACCAAAATCAAATTGAGTCAGCTCGTACAGCAACTGCACCGTTCCGAAATTGGAGACGTTTTGGAGAATTCGCTTCGGGGAATAAGGCCAAATTTTAATGATTGTGTTAGACTTTTGAGATCAAGGGATGTCCATCTTATGGGTCTAGTCGCAGACAATCTTACAAAAAATAAGTTTGGAAGGAAAACATCTTTTGTAAATAATATGATCCTAAACTACACTAACGTTTGTATCACCGATTGCAAATTTTGTGCATTTTACAGACCGCCAGATCATGAAGAATCTTACACAGTTTCTATAGAAGAAATCGAATCTAGGATGAAGACTGCGTGGGAGATGTTTGGAATAACGCAGGTAATGTTTCAAGGAGGACACAATCCAACTCTGCGGATCGAATACTTTGAAGATGCATTTAGGATCATTCGAAAGAAG
>Ga0066680_10000836_pt1 | contig 11481 bp, 10 predicted proteins | sample GraSoiAngelo_129_FD_62297 | JGI IMG/M metagenome (GOLD analysis project Ga0066680, IMG submission 62297) | Grasslands soil microbial communities from the Angelo Coastal Reserve, California, USA - 14_0927_12_40cm | ecosystem: Environmental > Terrestrial > Soil > Grasslands | place: USA... | reverse complement strand
TGCGCTAGGCTGCGCTTACTGTCTCTTGAAATACAGCGCCGCTAATGGTGGCAGCCGCAACGGCAGCGAGTACTCCATGCCCATCCACGGCACCGGCTCGGCCATCACTCCGCCGCCGTTGCCGTAATTGCTGCCGGCGTAAAAGTGGGCATCGCTGTTGAAGAGTTCGCGGTAATAACCCGGCTCGGGCACGCCGACACGATAATTTTCGCGGGCCACGGGCGTGAAGTTCGCCACAACCACCACAAAATCTTGCGGATTTCTGGCCCGCCGCAGGAACGAAAGCACGCTCGCGTCCGCATCGTTGCAGTCGATCCACTGGAAGCCCTGCCACTCGAAATCCACCTCATGCAGTGCCGCTTCCCGTCGGTAAATCGAGTTCAGATCGGCCACGAGCTGCTGCAATCCCCCATGTTCGGGATAGGCAAGCAGGTTCCATTCCAGGCTGGCGCCGTGGTACCACTCCGAACGCTGCCCGAACTCTCCTCCCATGAACAGCAGCTTCTTCCCGGGATGCGCGCACATATAGGCATAGAGCAGCCGCAGATTCGCAAATTGCTGCCAGAGGTCGCCGGGCATTTTATCGATCAGAGACCGTTTGCCGTGCACGACTTCATCGTGCGAGAGCGGCAGCACAAAATTCTCCGTAAAGGCGTACAGCATCGAAAAAGTCATGCGGTTGTGGTGGTACTTGCGGTGGATCGCGTGGTGCGCGAAGTAGCTCAGCGTATCGTTCATCCAGCCCATATTCCATTTCAACGTAAATCCCAGCCCGCCGAGATACGTCGGCCGGGAGACCGCGGGCCAGGCCGTGGATTCCTCAGCCACCATCAACACGCCCGCATGGCGTTCGTTGGCGACTTCATTCAGGCGTTTCAAAAACGAGATTGCCGCCAGGTTTTCGCGGCCTCCGAATTCGTTGGGAATCCACTCGCCTGCGCGTCTCGAATAGTCGAGATAAAGCATGGAAGCGACGGCATCCACGCGCAGGCCATCGATATGATACTTGTCCAGCCAAAAGAGCGCGCTGGACAGCAGAAAACCGCGCACCTCGGATCGCCCGTAGTTGAAGACCAGCGTTCCCCAATCGGGATGCCGGCCCTGCCGCGGATCCGCGTGCTCATAAAGATGCGTGCCATCGAAGTCGGCCAGGCCGTGCGCGTCGGCGGGAAAATGCGCCGGAGTCCAATCCAGCAGCACGCCGATATTTTCCTGATGGCAGCGGTCCACCAGATACATGAAATCTTTCGGTTTGCCGTAACGGCTGGTCGCCGCGAAATAGCCAATGGTTTGATATCCCCAGGAACCGTCAAACGGGTGTTCCATCACCGGCATGAGCTCGATGTGTGTATAGCCCATCTGCTTCACGTAAGGAATCAGTTGATCGGCGATCTCGCGATAGGTCAGCCAGCGGTTGCCTTCTTCCGGAACGCGCCGCCACGAACCCAGATGCACCTCGTAGATCGAAATCGGCTCGGCCAGCCATTCCCGTTTCCCGCGCGCCTTCATCCAGGCGTCATCGCTCCAGCCGTAGCCCTCGAGCGTCGCCACCACCGAACCCGACTTCGGCCGCAGCTCCGCCTCAAATGCGTAGGGATCGGCTTTCAAAAACGGAAGCTCGCCCAACCGCGAGCGAATCTCATACTTGTAGACCATTCCTTCGCGCAACTCAGGAATGAAGATCTCCCACACGCCCGAATTTCCCCGCGAGCGCATGGGGCTTAGGCGTCCGTCCCAGCGGTTGAAATCGCCCACCACGCTCACGCGCAGGGCATTCGGGGCCCATACGGCAAAATGCACGCCCTGTACGCCCTCCATCTCGCCTACGTGCGCGCCCAATTTGTCGTAGCTTTGCCAATGCGAACCTTCTCCCAGAAGATGCAGGTCGAAATCGGTCAGCAGGGTGGGGAAGGCATATGCGTCCGCCACTTCGCTGACGCTGCCGTCATCCCAGCGTATGCGCAGCCGATAATCGCGCGCCTCCAGGTGCCGGTAATCGGCTGGCAGCAAGGCTTCAAATATCCCTCCGGGGTGGACGCGCTCCGCGGGAAAGGCGCGGCCCTCGAGGACCACGCTGACCGCGCCTGCGTAAGGCTGAATCGTGCGCACCAGGATGCGCTGCGCGCCTTCGCGCTGCACGGCGTGCGGACCCAGCAGTCGAAAGGGCTCGCCGTGTTCCGCCCGCGCCAGCGCGGCAAGTTCCAGCTCCAGCTCCGACGGCGGTTCCTTCGGTATGCCCCGACGCGCATTTTCCGCCACTTTGGCCAAGTATATCGCTCCTTCAACCATGTAATTTTAGATGAATTCGTCCGTTCTGTGGGAAATCGTTCTCGCCGGACCCTCAAGCAGCCACAACTTGCCGTGTCAAGTTGATGCCGCGCAGCCGCGAGAAGAGAAGCAGTTCTCCTAATTCGATCTGCTGTAGAATCCTGTGGTCATGAAACCGCTCACCGTATTCCTCGGCAGGCTCCTCGGCCTTTTCACGCTGATCACCAGCTTTTGGCTCTTGACCGAACGGCAAAACACTCTCTCTACCATTCCCGCGCTCCTCGGCGATCGTCCGGCCATGGTGATCTTCGCCATTATCGCGCTCGCCGGCGGGCTTGCCATTATCCTCGCGCACAACATCTGGTCCGGCGGCGTCTTGCCCATCCTGGTCACACTGATTGGATGGGTGATGCTGATTCGCGGCGTGCTCTTCCTTTTCCTTCCGCCCGAAGCCACGCTGGGGATCTTGGCCGCCATGCAATTCGAGCGCCTGTTCTATATCTATCTGACGATTCCTTTTGTCCTCGGCCTCTACCTTTCTTACCTCGCCTTCACCGCGCACTCCCGCCGCGAATAGCTGTAGCGCATAGCGCCATTGCCACAGGCGACCTGGCCACCGCGCAACTTCAGCGAAGCTCTGACCGAGCGCCTCGCGTCGCGGACCGCAGACGGCAGCCGCTAGCCAGATATCACGCCCCTTCCACATCCATGGCGAACTGGTGTAGCATCCTGGGCCAATCACGCTGTACGGCTCGTGTTCGACTCACAAACGCGGAGGGGAGAACCCATGAAAACGAATCACAAACTGGTATTGGCAGTGCTGGCCGGCGTCGCCATGGGCGTCGTTGGCGCCATGGCCATTCACGCGCAGCAAGCCAAGACTGCACTTGGCTACGTGATCGCCGAAGTCGACGTCCACGACGCCGCCACCTTCCAGAAATACGGGGCGCAGGTTCCGGACACGCTGAAGCCTTTCAACGGCCATTACCTTGTGCGTGGCGGAAAGATTGAAGGCCTCGAAGGCACAGCGCCCAAGGACCGCTTCGTGGTGATCGCTTTCGGTAGCGTGGAGAAAGCGCGAGCCTGGGAAAATTCGGCGGCCTATGAGGCCATCAAGCCGATCCGCCATAGCTCGGCGACGAGCCGCGTATTCATCGTCGAAGGCGTGGCGCCCTAGTCTCGGCGATTTTCATTCACAAATCTGAATCACCTCGCGGCGGCACCATCAAACGGCCGCCGCGGTGATTCCTGCGATTGGCCGAAACGCTCAGCCCCGCGGCCCTGCCTGAGTGGACGCCGCCGGATAGGTCGGCAGCGTAACGTGATCGCCGAAGGTTGCCTTCAAACCCTCGATGGCGCAATTCTCATCGCCGCCGCCCGCCCCGCCGCCGACGCCCACGGCGCCGATCATCTGCCCATCCACAACGATGGGGATGCCGCCCGAATTCGTGAAGAGATTGAAATATACGGTTTGCCGGGCAGTGCCGGCGGCGTTGTTCTTGAGCTGCGCGTTCGCGATGGAGGTGGGCTGGCGCGTCTTCAGCGAGGTCTGCGCCTTCAACAACGCGGTACGGATGTTGTTATAGATCTGGCCGTCCATGCGCTCCATGTGCACGAATTCGCCAGCATTATCGACGACGTAGATTGACGCCGCGCCGCCCTTCGAGGCCGCCCAGTCGCGGCAAACGCGGGCGATCTTCTTGGCTGCCGCGAGCGAAATCTGATTGCCGTCAAAAACGTTACCGGCGCCTTTGCCGCCCACTACGAATTCGGCTGGCAGAGTCGTCTTGGGTGGGTTGGCGGTGGCAAAGCGCGGCACCGGCGCATTGCCCGGATTGGCGTTCTGGCGCGGCGGAAGGTCTTCCACCAGCGGCGGCACGGACGGCCCGATCACTTCCGTCAGCGCCTTGTGCCCGCAAATTTCGTCGCTCCACACCGGCGGGCGTGGCGCGGAACCGCCCACGCCGACCACGCCGATCAGCTGCTTGTTGACGACAACGGGAAGCCCGCCAGAATTCGCAAACTCGCCGAGTTGCATCTGCTGAAGTTCCACGGTCGGATCCTGGATCACCCGGTTCATAAGGAGCTTGCTTGGTGCGCGATTCATGAGCGCGGTGCGCGCCTTCATCTCGGCCGTGATGATATTGAGATAGCCCTGGCCGTCCATGCGATCCATGTACACATGGTTGCCGTCGTTATCGAGCACCATGATGCTGATCTGCACGCCTTGCGCCGTGGCGGCCTTCTCGCACGCGTCCGCAATGCGCTCCGCCGTGGCCAGATTGATGGTGGTGAAATCCTGAATCTTTTCGGCGGCTTTGCCGCTCACCACGAATTGCTCCGGCACGTTTTGAGCAAACGCCGCGCCGCCCAGCGCGATGACTGCGGCTGCCGCCAGTCCCAATACCAAGCCCGCCCTTAATGCCAATGTCAAGCCGACGTCGCGAAGTTTCATTTCTTGTCCTCCTGTGACTTTAGGTCGCCCAAGTCTGCTCCCGCCGGGGCAAGAGTGTCAATTCGGCTTGGCGGTGTTTGCGCGCCGCAGGTGGCCACGGGCGTTTGGTTATCCCCCGGGGCTAGCCCTCACAGGCGGCCTCGCGAAACGGCGGGATAGATGATCTAGCCCTGCCTACTTCTCAGCCAGAAGAGGATTGTGCGGGTGTGCCTGCTTGTGCCTCGGCCGTATCGACAGACTTGGCGGTTATTTCCAGCCCATTCTTATTCATGTCGAATCTCTGTTTCCGGTCCAAGCCTTTGACAAACCCACGTGCCGCCTTAGCTACGGCTCCGGGAAGAGTCGACGCATCGACTTTGACTGTCGATTCCACCGTTCCTTGATTCCGATCTTGATAGCGAAATCGAACCTCAAATGTTTTCATGCAGCTGACCTCTCACTTGTCTTTATTATTTCTAGGGAGTGCTCATCTAGTCCTGGCCTAATGATATCGACAATCTCCACTTTCGCGCCATTCTTCCAGGGTTACACCCTCCCTTTTTCTGCAAGTGTTCCTGGTCCGATGTGACCGGCATCAGCTCCTTGTAAAGGTTTGCAAATGTAATCGCGCGGCAGCGTGCAGCTTCGCTTCATATTCCAGGCCAAAGGCGCATGTACAAATCGGATGCCAGCCGGGATCTTTTAAATGCCGTCGAAGCTCTCACCAATAAACGAATGTTCTTCACCTCGGGTGTCGCGAAAAGCCTGATCGATGAATTTTCCAAGCCACCTTCGGAACCACCACCACCTTTGATGCGCAAGTCCCTCAGCGCACGAGAGCGCGAGATTGTGCAACTGCTGGCAGAGGGCAAAAGCAGCAAAGAAGTCGCCGTGGTTCTCGGCATCATGCGGTTTTTCACCGCGTAACGCACCAACTCGCTCACCGAACGCATTTCGAGCTTGCGCTTGACATTGGCGCGATGGGTCTCCGCCGTCTTGACGCTGATGATCGAGCCTTGAAACTTATTTGACCCCTGCGCTGGAATGGGTTCGTGTTGATTCCTAGTTCGTTTGGGTATATGCCTCGACCGACTGCAGCATCATGGAGTTCAGGCTCTTGGTTAGAATCCAAAGCTCCGTCGTCAGCCCGATGCTTCCCAAAGGCAGAACTTCGCTTTGAAGCAGTTCGTAGATCGTCTCCCCGATTAATTGAAACTCCTTGATGACGAGGGGAACAGGGTAGCCATCCTTCCTTCTTCTCTCACCGTGTTTGGCGGCGAGGTGCAGCGCATCCGGCTTCAAAACAGGACTTTTGCTTTCTAACTGCTCGATCATCGCCGCAAATATCGCGGGAAGATGGTCCACTCGCTGATCATCGCTTAAGGGCGCCTTCGCCATGGTTGGGTCACGATTGATCGCGGCGAGAATGCGATTGGTAATCTCTTGGCTGTGTTCTCTCAGCACAGCCGGGAGTCTCTCGCCCGAAGTGGCAAGCGATCGCTCAGGCGCGGCGAGTTTTTCTTGCAGGCGTTTTACGAGATGATCGATCTCGACGGGCTTACTGAAAGCGTCGTCTGCCTGGTTCTGAATTGCTCTGATCGCATTCTCCAGACGGGGATAGCCGGTCAGCACAAAGTTTCTGCACTTTGGCTGTTTGTGGCGCATGGCGCTGATAACGATAAAGCCGTCACTTTCATGATGGATATTCAAGTCTGCGAGCAGAGCGTCAAATTTCAAACAGGTAATTTGGGTGACAGCATCGGCCACCGTTCCCACCGCTGTGACGTCGAAGCCGTATTTTTCTAACAGGAGCGGCAGCGTGCGGCGGATGTCTTCCTCATCGTCCACGAAGAGAATACGTGCCCGTCTTTCAACAGGCGTAGCAGGTGCAGGAATCTCGGATTTCACGCTCGGAAGCCAGTATGGAAGGCGGGGAACTCCCTGCACCGGCATAATAATCTTAACCGTATGGCATTTGTCTGGACAATAGGGAACAAACAGTATTTTTTGCAAGATGAGGACACCCGTCCCAAGGACGCCCACTTAAAGGCGGACGATACATCCGCCTGGAAGGCGTCGGCACAAGAAGCCCCGGAGTCCCCGCAAGACGGCGGGGCGCCTTGGCTACAAAGTGCGTCGCAAATGCCGACAGCGGGATCAGAAAGGGGCGGAATTGATCGGGCCACGGGCTTACGCCAGTTTTCCGCGTGCTGAGGTGGCAATTGCGCCTGCCGCGCGATTGCGCTACAGTGCGGCTCAAGTTTGGCTCGTCTTCGCCATAGGCTGCGGCGGGCAGGAAATTCTGGAGGAGGCGGCGGTGCCATGCGCACAATCATTAATCCTTCGCCAATATTGCGGGCGCGATTACTCCCGCCTGCGCCAAGGCTTCGGCGGGCTCTCCTGGTTCTGCTCTCGGCGGTCATTGTGGTGACAAGCTACCTCGGTTCGGAGGCCATCGCGCAGGACCGCAGCCAAGGCCGGTCCATGGTGATCTCCCGCAATGGCATCGTGGCCGCGGAATCGCCCCTGGCGGCGCAGGCCGGCGTGCAGATCCTCGAACGCGGTGGGAACGCGGTGGATGCCGCAGTCGCGGCGAACGCATTGATGGGCCTTGTCGCGCCGATGTCCAACGGCATCGGCGGCGATCTTTTCGCCATCGTCTACGACGCCAAGAGCGGAAAGCTCTACGGATTGAATGCCAGCGGATGGGCGCCTGCCGGCTTGACCATCGAATTTCTGAAGAACCAAGGGTTCCAAAGCATGCCGCAGCAGGGCATCCAGAGCGTCACCGTGCCCGGAGCCGTGGACGGCTGGCAAAAGCTCGAGGACCGCTTTGGGAAAAAGAAATTCTCTGAGGTGCTGGCCCCGGCCATTCGAACCGCGGAGCAGGGCTTTCCGGTTACCGAGTGGACTGCTGCACTCTGGGGCGCGAATGCTGATTTCCTGCGGGGGAATGAGGCTGCGGCGCGGACGTATCTTCCGGACAACAAGGCGCCGGCAGTAGGACAGATCTTCCGCAATCCGGATCTGGCGCGCTCGCTGCGCTTGATCGCTCAGGGCGGCCGCGACGCCTTCTACAAGGGCGAGCTGGCCAAGAGCGTTGTGGAAACTTCTCGCCGGCATGGCGGGACCTTGGCCGAAAAAGACTTTGCCGAATTCTCTGGGGAATGGGTGGAGCCCATCTCGACAACGTATCGTGGCTGGACCGTTTACGAACTGCCGCCAAACGGCCAGGGTCTGGCGGCGCTGGAAATGCTCAACATCATGGAGACGTTTCCGCTGGACAAGACGGGACTCAATTCCGCCGCCACGCTGCACGCTATGATCGAGGCGAAAAAGCTGGCCTACGCCGACCTCCTCCGCTACATCGGCGATCCGAAATTTTCAACCCTCCCGGTGGGCCAGCTTCTGTCCAAGGATTTTGCCGCGACGCGCGCCAAGCAGATCGATCCCAACAAGGCGAACTGCAATGTGGGTCCGGGCACGTTGCTGCCGGGCAGCAGCACGATTTATTTGAGCGCTGTGGATCGCGACGGCAACATGGTTTCGCTGATCCAGAGCAATTTCGCCGATTTCGGTTCGGGCGTGGTAGCCGACGGCACCGGTTTTGTGCTGCACGATCGCGGCGCGCTCTTTACCCTGGACTCCTCCTCACCCAATGCGCTGGCTCCCAGAAAGCGCCCTCTGCATACGATCATTCCCGCATTCATGGAGAAAGGGAATGTGCGCATCGCCTTCGGGATCATGGGCGGATGGAACCAGTCTCAGGCGCACGCGCAATACGTCTCGCACATCGCCGACTTCAACCAGAACATCCAGGCGGCCATGGAGACGGCGCGCTTTACGAAGCTGAGCTTCCAGGGCTGCGACGTGGCGCTGGAGAATCGCGTGCCCGGCAACGTGAAGCCGGAGCTGGAAGCCAAGGGGCACGTGTTGCAGATGCATAATGGCTTCTCCAATCGGTTTGGCGGTGGCCAGGCCGTGATGCGCGATTTCGGCACGGGCGTCAATTACGGCGCGTCCGACCCGCGCAAAGACGGCGCCGCTGTGCCCGAGCTTCCGTCAGCAAATCCGTGAGCATAGCGAACGCGGATTTAACACAGAGCGCACGGAGAACAGGAAGAAGTCCTAAGACTCATATTACGAGGCGTGGTGTCGCTTCGGCTCTGTAACGCTCGGTGCGCTGCAAATTCCGTATAGATTAAGGTTGCCACGAAGGGAAGGAAAGTGCATTAGTAGGGAAATGCCCTTCTCTCGGTGCAAGTAGCTTTCTTGTGCCTTGCTGCGCCAGTCTGTAAGTTACTGACTTTATGATCGTTCCTAAGAGATTCCTGCACACGAATGGAACCCTGGGTGCACTGATCTGGTGCAGTCGCCGCGGCGACCATGGGAGCCACGCCCAGCGGAACCAATATGCGAATCTCTCAAAACTTCCCGCTTTTATCTCTGACAGCCTTTCTATTGGCCGTCACTGCGATGGTCAGTCCGGCGCGGGCGCAGCAACGGCTCGACGGCGATTACCACTGCGTGCGGATCCAGTTCCAAGGGCAATCCGCACCGTGCCAAAGTCCGCCGCTTGTTCTCAACCGAGATGGAAGCTACGAAATCTGGGGCGAGCACGGGACCTACGAGGTCGTCCAGGGCGGCTGGCTGCTCCTATCGCATTCCAAGCGCCGCGGCTTAGGCCACTTTGTTGCGCAGGAGATCGTCTTCGAGTACCGCGTGGATGGACGAGTTTGCCGCGTTACCTTCCGCAGGATCTCCGAAGCGCCGCCCGGTTTTTGGTGGGGCTAAGGCGAATCCACAGCGGACTCATCCTGGCCACCCCTGTCGCTAATTACCGCCGACCGGTGTTTGCTTCCTGTTTCATCGCGTAGAGGGCCTCGTCGGCCGCCATCAGCAGCCGCTCCGCAGTGGTACCGCTTGACGGGTATACCGCCACGCCGACACTCACCGAGATTTTCGGCTGCTCGGTTTGTAACATGAGACGTTCGCGAATGCGACCAGCCACGCGCCGGGCCGCCTGAAATCCGGTTTCCGGCATCACCAGGGCAAACTCATCACCGCCGTACCGGGCGGGCGTATCCACCGCGCGCGAATGCACGCGCAAAACATCTGCCAGGCGCCGGAGAGCACGGCTTCCTACAAGATGTCCGTATTGATCGTTAACGCTCTTGAGCCCATCCAGATCGAGCAAAAGGACCGAGAACTCGCGGCTGGTGCGGCCGGAGCGCTCGATCTCCGATTCGAGGACGTCGATCAAGTGACGGTAGTTCGCCAGGCCAGTAAGAGGATCGCTGATGGCCAATTGCCGTACTTGCATAAATAGCCTGGAGTTATCCAGCAACGTACCGCCCAGCACGACGGCATAGCTCGAGACGCGCAAGATCTGTGCCAGGGTGAAGGGGGCATCGGCCACTTGCAATGACACCATGCGCACCAGATGCGCGGCAACATTCATCACGGCCGTGAGTGCGAGCGCTTTATCCAGTCCGGAAGAAACCGTCTTGAGGTGCTGATGGAAGGCAGCGGCTGCTAGCAGATACAGAAACACCGGCAGCAGCTCCAGCGGCTGCGTCATGGGTCCGAGAGCGCGAATTTCGGGCTCGTGCCAGAAAAGCAAGGAAAGCGCGCCAGCCGAATAAGCTACTGTGCCAGCGAGCGCTATCAGCGCCAGATCCGTTCGGGGTAACTCTGCCGAATGCGGGAAAGGGCGCTCCACTACGGAAGCCAGCAGCATCGCTTCCGCCAGCAGCATGCTGCTTTGAAGCCAAAAAGGGCGCAGTGAATCGAGCAACCGCAATGCAGAATCCAGGTTATGAAAGAGCTGCAAGGAGAGGGCCAGCTGCATCAGCCCTACAACGCCGAAACCGATGGCCAAGATCAACGACATCAGATCGCGCGTGCCGCGGAAGCGAACCAAAGCATTCGCCGTAAATGTGAAAGTCAGGAATGCTCCGATCGTGTCAATGCTGGCGCATAGGGAAGGATCGGCGGAAAAGGTAAGTGCGCGCAGGCGCAGTGCGATGGCGAAAATCGCCACCCCGCCGGCAATGACCGCGAAAGCGGTTCGCGCATTTGGCGCTAAGGCACGTTCCATACCCACGCCCATCTCGCTCAGGAAGCTGGAATTATTATCCCTCAGCAGCGCAGGAAAATCTCGCGGAAGTCGCCACTTGTTAACTACAGGGTATTCCTGACCCAGGCGATCAGGGCACGTTCGCTGCGGGGAAAGGGCGGTACTGCTGACCGCGCTCGGTGGCCACGGCACGGGCGTTCTCGGAGACCGATTGCACTGCGCCGATTGGGCTGGACTGAGGGACGAAATCGGAACTCTTGACCTCCTTCCGGGACGACGGATTGCCCCTGGTACAAACGGGCTTAGCAGCGATCTCACCTCATTGGATTTTCCGCGGGAAATATCGTTCATCGGGGAGCTAGCGTGGGCAGGAATCACACCTTGTATGGTGAACCAAAGGAGAACTCGTAGTGCCCGGAATCGATTCCATAAGGAGGTAAGAGGCCCTAAGCCACAGAAAGTACAGAGTTTGCATAGGCCTTTGTCCGAAACGATCGGCGCCCGAGGGCAGGTTGAAATGTGCTGGCGCGGGAATCAGCGAAGCGAGCGGAGATAATCAACAACATCCCAGATTTGGTCGTCTGTTTCGGTGCCGGCAAATCCGGGCATTCCCGTGAACCGGACTCCGTCTCGGATAATGGAAAACAGTTCGCGATCGGAATAACTTTGGACGTTGTCGGAATCGAGGGCTAATAGCCCC
>Ga0066680_10000835_pt1 | contig 11482 bp, 11 predicted proteins | sample GraSoiAngelo_129_FD_62297 | JGI IMG/M metagenome (GOLD analysis project Ga0066680, IMG submission 62297) | Grasslands soil microbial communities from the Angelo Coastal Reserve, California, USA - 14_0927_12_40cm | ecosystem: Environmental > Terrestrial > Soil > Grasslands | place: USA... | reverse complement strand
ACAGTTTGGCAAAAGAATTACGAGCTCAGGGCGCATACATTGCTGCACCTACTGTTCTAAAGTGGTACTGTATTTCGTGTGCAATTCACTTTGGCATACTAAAGATCAGGTCCGCCGATTCTAGACGCCAGACTGGCAGATTACGATAGTCAATTCTTCATGCCACGGCACGTAGATATTATTCTCTGGATGAATGTAATTGCAGCAATTACAGCTACGATTATTACCGCATAATTAAGAAAGCCATCCCCAGCCATTCCGATGATTGCAATCACAAGTAATCTTTCTGCTCTTTCACCTATACCTATTCCTTGAAGTTGAACACCTAGTGATTCTGCTCTTGCTCTTGTATAACTCACAAGAAGCGACAACGTGATAGCTAAAACTACAAGATATCCTTCCGAATAACCTCCAATTAGTATGCCAAGAAATATTGCAACTTCGGCAATCTTGTCAAAAACAGAATCAAGAAAGGCCCCTTTCATTGACGTTTTTCCTGTAATACGAGCAACTTGACCGTCTACAATATCAAAAAACCCAGAGACAAGCAGAAGAACCCCTCCCAATACAAAAGAATATTCCAGATGAATAGCATAAATTATTGCAGCGGCAAAGGCAAATGCTAGACCTACGGCAGTCCAGAAATTGGCAGACAAGCCTGTAGATGCAAACGTTTTACCAATACTATGGAGGGTGGGTTTAAGACCTTCTCGAAAGTTGTTAAGCATCGGATAACAACCATCTGTCAATAATTTATATCATTAATAATGGACTTGGTAGGTCTTATTTTACAATAAGAAGATGGTGTAGCAACTTGAATTAAAAAACCTGATATAATATTGAGATTAAGGGATATTCATGGGGATCATATCAAAAGGCGCAAAATGTAACGTCTCAGGATGTGACAAAGATGGCGTTCGTTCTTTGTCGACCTCTAAGGTAGAAGGAACTGGTTTGAGTATTCCAGCAGGGTCAAAGAAAACTGTTCTTTGTAAAGAACATTACAAGGAATGGAAAAAAGCAACCAAGGACGAGAGAGAGGTAGAAAGAGCCAGATACGATAGATTCTAACGTCTTTTGTTAAAGTAAGTCTTAGTCAAGTCAGTGTAGTATTTTCCCAATTTCTTGTAAAGCCGTTTTGGTTTTCTGGGTTTTTCCGTGCTCAACGCATAGAGACACAGTATTGGAAATGCAATAGTTGCATCCGCATAAACCATTATTACATCTTCATGTGAATCCTTGACTTTGCCCCAACTTTTTCCTTCTTGCAAAGTTGCTCCAGAGAGTCCTCCCGTATCCGGTCTTGCGTCGGTTATCTGAATTATGTAGTTTTGTCCTCCATGTCCGAGTCCAAGTATCTGATCCAGTAGTGGACCAGTTTGTTGTGCCGTATTTTTTGGCACCCCTCCTCCGATCTCAACTATCCCAGACTTTTTTGAATGGTATACGATTGCAGCTTGCTCCAGTATTTCTCGGACAAAATCCAAATTGTAAATCTTGTTTGCCAGTCTAAGCGGAGCCAAATCTAGTGCAAGTGATGAATCTTTTAAAGTTGAAACGTAAACTGGAACGTCATAATCATAAGCCGCCACAACAAAACTCTTTTCTGGATACTTCGAATGTTCCTTCGAATACTTGCCCATTGCGTTACAGAATTCCGCAGTTGTAAATGGTTTATTGATCAGTTTATTGGTAAATATTTTCTGTACAATTTTGTCTTCTGCCTTCAGAGTTTCTTCTCCTTTGATGTAGACATCTCTTATTCTCACAATGTCCTTCTCATACAGTATCATATCATCTACCTCAAAATGCCCTTGTTTTACAGGAAGATTCCAGGCAAAATGATCCTCATGGTATACATTTGCTCCTGTTGCTATTATCCAATCAACGAATCCTCTTTCTATAAGAGATTTGAAAAGGCCACCAAATCCGACTGGAGTCATAGCTCCAGATATTGTAAGGCAAATGGTAGCATCATCTTCAATCATTTTGCGATACAGTTTTGCCGCCTCCCCTAACTGCCGTGCATTATAAGCGGTGCCTGCAAAGATCTCAACCAAATCATCAATACCCATGTTTGGCTTAATTTTCAAGTGTGGGATATCTTTTCCTCGAAAGTTGTGATGATCCACGAACGGGTAATCTAATTTGGGGTTAAATAAATACTTGCCAAGTCTAGTCTTCTAAATAATTATTCCATATGTAACACACCAATGAGAAATAGCTTCTTGAAAAAAAATCATGCTGCTATTTCTACTTGTATTGCGGTGTGTCGCGATATGTTCTGATGCATAACAGCGTGAGATCTTTCCTTGAATGTCAGGTTACACCTATAACATTTCCATGCTGTCATGCTCATACTTTATATTTACAATTTTGATATTTAAGATCCGCGTATCATTCGTACACTATAATGACCAGTTTTCAAACAATAAAAATTATTTAACTTTGTTAATCTACACCTAAATACCAAACCAATTATTATCTCATATGAAAGAAGAACGTGTAAACCTAAACAATTTGGATGTAGGTAATCTGGTAACTTCTACAAAACAACACTTACTGGATTTAGGTTTACAGATAATTCACGAGGATAAGCAAGATAACTATTGGAGCGTCAAAGCTCACAAAGGTGGCAAACTCGCCATAGTAACAGGCAGTATAAGAGATGTAGAGATTCTCATTGTAGGGTCGAATAACCAGTATGAGTTAACCTTGCGAACTGGGGCATGGGGAAGAGATATTGCCGTACCTGCGCTTCTTACAAGTGCCGTTTCACTTGCGGGTGCTGTGGCAGTTGCAGCGGCAGAGACCTATCGTGCACATAAATTTGAAAAAGATTTCTGGGACTGGCTTAACAAACAAGTACTGGCAATTAGTAGTAAAGCAACCATTAGTCAGCCAGAAATAGTGAAACCTTAAAAACTGTACTCAGTGAAAAAAATTTATTTCTTTTTGTCACGTAGTATTTTAATAACAGCAAACATCTCGAAATAGAATGCGTGTTTTTAGGCAAGGAAGATGGGACCTAAGTGGACTTGTAAAAGACCCGTATTCTCCTGCCTTTAACAAAACACTCTATGAAATAGAATTAAAGGTAAGAAGTTTTGAAAAAAATAAGAAGAGTTTAGGACCAAAAATATCTGAAAGAAAGTTTTTGTCATTACTTCGTAGCCTAGAAGATATCACGGAAAAATTTAGCATAGTATCTGGCTATGCCTCTCTTGAATATTCATCAGATACTCAATCCGACAAGGCTACATCGTTACTGATGAAAATGCGCAAATTTAGTGCGGAAATAGAAAACCACACCTTATTTTTTGATCAATGGTGGAAGAAGCAAATTGACGAGAAAAATGCACAAAGGTTAATGAAATCTGTCGGTGAACTACGTGAGTTCTTAAGAAACAAGAGGTTATTGGCCAAGTACTCGCTTACCGAGCCTGAAGAAAAGATAATCAACACATTGGATGTTACGGGACATTCTGCACTAGTAAAATTATACGACAAGATAACTAATGCCTTTCAGTTTGTTGTGAAAATTGATGGTAAGACAAGGAAGTACAACAGAGAAGAAATTAGTCAACTAATACGAAGTCCAAAATCGAGGATAAGAGAAATCGCCTACAAGACTCTGTTATCAGAATATGATAGAAATAAAGGGGTTCTCGGAGAAATATATCAAAACATTGCCCAAAACTGGAAAGACGAATGCATCCAGATAAGGGGATATTCTTCTCCAATTTCTGTCAGAAACATCGGAAATGATGTGGATGATAAAACGGTGAATGTTCTCCTCTCTCTCTGTAAAAGAAATTCAGATGTATTTCGCACATTTTTCAGTCAAAAGGCACGGATTCTAAATGTTAAAAAACTAAGAAGATATGATGTCTATGCGCCAATACAAAAAAGAGAGGAAAGAAAATACAACTATGACAAGGCAGTAAGATTAGTTCTTCAAACTCTCCATAACTTTAGTCCCAAGCTAGGGGAATTTGCAAGAAAAATCTTTGTCGAAAGTCATTTAGATTCAGAAGTTAGACCAGGTAAAAGAAGCGGTGCATTTTGTAGTACAATAACACCAAAGATAACTCCATATGTTTTAGTAAATTTTAAGGGAAAAACAAATGATGTTTTTACTTTAGCACATGAATTGGGTCATGCAATTCATAGTATGGCTGCCTCGGATAAATCAATTTTCATACAGGAAGCACCGTTACCGTTAGCTGAGACCGCTTCAACATTCTCTGAGATGCTATTATTTGATCAGATCCTAAACGAGATTAGTGACGAAGAAAGATTATCAATACTGTTTGAACATCTAGATGACTTGTATTCGACTATCGCAAGACAAGCTTATTTTACCGTCTTTGAAATTGCGGCGCATAAAAGAATAGGAGAAGGTGCTACCGTACAAGACATTACGATTGAATATATGAAAACCCTCAAGGGGCAATTTGGAAACTCAGTTGTTCTTTCATCGGATTTTGGTGTAGAGTGGACGTGTATTCCACATTTTTATCATTCCCCCTTTTACTGCTATTCATACTCTTTTGGAAATCTTCTTGCACTTTCCTTGTTCCAGCGATATAGACAAGAGGGCAGATCCTTTGTTCCTAATTATATTGAGATTCTTTCTGCCGGAGGCTCAAAAAAACCCGAAGAACTGCTCAAAGAACACGGATTAGACATTTCATCCGAGGCATTCTGGCAAGACGGATTTTCATATATCAAGAATCAGACAGAAAGACTTGGCAAATTAATCAAGTAAAAGCGCCTGGCAGCCAAGCGCCCTCAGCTGCCAGGCAATTGTTCCCCTACGGTTTGAACCGATGTCAAAAGCCTACAGTATTCATTATAATTTAAACTATTTGGATGGAACTAAACTATTTTATTTTATAACTGCAAATAATGCCCAAGTGAAATATCCACGTTGCTGCAGTAATCAACCAGAGTACTTGATCACTTATGATTGTGGGCCTGATCCAGAAGAAATCATTCTAGTATGCAAAGAACATTTTAAGGAAGAACCGTTTCAAAGATTTGCAATAAAAATAGAGAAACTAAGAGGTTAGACTTAATAGTTAGACCCCAAAAGTGGCATTCAATGAAATCACTATCTCTGTTATTGATTTTAACAATTTTTTCGAGTTCTATAGCAGCGGTTCATGCTCAACAACCTCAACTGGCATCCTATCGAGAAACAGCCGGAGTGCTGGTCGATCAGAAATTACAAAATCAAACTACTGCTTTTGTCACATTAACGTCCACTAGCCCTGTTGAGATGCGTATACCGCCAGAGCTAGCTGAAAAGATACGCAACACAGCAAATGTGACATCGGTAGTAATTACCAATGCAGATAACTGCGTTCTTGGTGTACAGGATCAAGCTTGCGTTCTAGTAAACATGGTACAACCTTCATTGTTGGAAAGCTACAACATTACTGAAATTCAATCAAATGCTCACAAGGTTGGAGATACCCTTATTGGTGATATTAACAAGGCGTTTGCTCTTAACGCTCAATTTAATTCTGTATACATAAACCCGAAAGGTGAGCTAAATACTGCGCTTGGAACATCAGGGGTTGTTTCAGGAAATAGAACCATATCAGTAGTTTATACAATGTCGCGACCTGATTCTTCCTACCTATATGACGGATTAACTTCGATACTTATTCCAAAACAGATACGTGATGATGGTGGCTTTTATGATGTTGCAAAAACAATGACACAAAATGCAAACTCTACTGTTACTTTTGCAATTACACCAGGAAACGATGCATCAATTTACCAATTACAGGCTGGTCGACAGTTCCCAATAAAGACTACAATAGACAACATAAAACCCCTTGAGCTCTTCGGAGTAAGTAAGATAGATAGATCTAGTTACTTCAATGTGGGTTTCTTTCCTCTAAATTCAATCGTGGAAGTAGTAGTACTTTCTAATCATGATATTTCAGTAACAGGCCATGGAGGAAACCTTGCTCCAACCACAATTAAAAACGGCCAAAAGTTCCCGGCAGACCTCACCAAATCTGGCTGGATTTTCGATCCTGAAAGCGGACAGAAAATTTCTGCGATTTATCTTTTTGGAACTACAACATCTGCAACAAATGACGATTTGTCACTGACCGTTGGAAGTTCTATGGGTCAACCAAACCAAAATACCGGTGAAATTAATTCAGGAAAAACTACACTTGACTATTCCATATATGCTCTAATTGGAATTGTAGTTGCTGGAGGAGCTGCCGTCTACCTCTTTGTGAGAAGATAATTCTACAATATCAGGACTGCTGCTGCAAATACCGTTGTCCATCTATCCTTTGGATCTCCAACAGCACTTTGGGTTATGTTTCTAGTTTTGTAAATTTGGTTTGAGATCTTCCACTGTTTTCTTTTTTCGTCCCAGCTCTTGTTTATGTCAAATTCAATGCCTAAGGAAGAGGCCAACATTTGTGCAGCGATATCTTCAGCATAATCTCCTGCTTCTTTCTCGGTCTCACCAAATGAGTGATATTCTGACAGATAACCATACTTTGTCTTGTCCTTAGGTTCCGCAATTCCTACAGATGCCGCCATTAATCTATGAGGTTCGTTACTCTGCTGTTTCGCATATATTACAAACTGTACGCTACCCGGTCTTATCAATTTTAATCCTTCGGCTCTTGAAATGAGTTTAGCGCCAGGTGGGAAAATGCTTGAGATTAGAACCAAGTTCGTACCGGCAATTCCAGCATCACGTAGTGCATACTCAAAGCTTGTTAGCTGGTCTTGGTGTACGCCTTTGCCTCGGGTTAGAAACAGTTTTCTTGCAACAAGATCTAGCACCAATCAAGTCTCATTTCAGATCTTTAAAAATTTATTGAAAGTCCAAGAAAACTCACTTTAAGGTCTGTAGAAACTCCACAATTTCCTGTCCATGTTTTTCAACATTAATGTCATGAAATATCTTTGCAATTTTACCGTCTTTATCTATAATGAAAGTAGTTCTTTTCGCGAGACCGGCCAAATTTAGGCCTGCATATGTCTTACACGTTGTTTTTTTGGTATCACTCAAGTGCCAATATGGAATTTTGTATTCATCAACGAATTTCTTCTGATCTTCTACTGTATCCACAGATATAGCGAAAAGTTCGGCTCCCAACTCTCTTATCTTTGGATAAGCTTGTATCGTAGCCTCTGCCATTTTGAATACTTTTTTAGATGGGCAAGCAAATAGGTGGTTTTTCGGGTAGAAACAAAGAACAACATTCTTCTTTCCTTCGTATGAACCAAGCTTCACTGTACTTCTGTCGTTTGCAGGAAGTTCGAAATCTAATGCATGGTCTCCTTCTTTCATAACTATGGTGTTACAAAAGAGCTTAATACTATTTTCTATCAGAATCACTGACGGGACTGAATGAATAATTTTATTCGGAACGGATCACATAGTACAAATAAACAAGAATCTAAAATCCTTTGATTAACGTATGAAGGCTGCGTATGTAAGAGGACCGTCAAATGTAGAGATAAAAAATGTCGAAAGACCACAAATTGATAATGGAGACATTCTAGTAAAAATGAGAGCCTGTGGCGTTTGTGGTTCTGATCTTGAAAAGATCTATGGCCAATATAATCAGCCGTCTATGAGATTAGGTCACGAACCTGCAGGCATAGTGTCACAAGTTGGCCTCAACGTTAAGAATTTCAAGACTGACGACAGAGTCTTTGTACACCATCATGTTCCCTGTTACTCATGTTATCTTTGTCTCCATGGAAATGAAACCATGTGCCAAAAATATTCGGAAACTAACTTGACACCTTGTGGGCTTGCTGAAGAGTTCGTGGTGCCGGAATGGAACGTATCGCATGGCGGCGTGATAAAATTACCAGCCCACATAAGCTTCGAGGAAGCCGCTATGATAGAGCCACTTGCATGTTGCATAAGAGCATGGAACAAAATTAAATTCAAAAAGGGAGACTCGGTTGCGATTCTAGGAGCTGGCCCTACTGGGATGATGCATGTCATGATAAGTAAAATCTTCGGAATAAAAGAGATTTTTTGCTTGGACATAAATGACTTTAGGTTGAATTTTGCCAAACAATTTGCGATAACAGAAGCAATAAGATCTACTTCAGCTGATGTGTACCAGAAACTTCTTTCAAAAACTCAAAACCGCGGTGTGGACGTGGTAATGGTAGCGACTGGCAGTCTTGATGCCATTACTCAATCAATTGAATTTGTAAGAAAAGGTGGAACTGTTGTATTGTTTGGAGTTCCTTCAAGAGATGCAAAAATCTCCATGGACGTAAGCAAAGTTTACTCCAAAGAGATTACCATTACACCAAGTTACGCAGCATCAGAAAACGATACAAATGCAGCTTTCAAATTGATAGAAGATCGTACAATCGATGTGAAGAGATTGATTACTCATAAATTTGATCTTTCAGAATCCGCAAAGGCATTAGAATATGCTCACCAAGGGAATGATTCTATGAAGATTGTCATTACAAATGCAGAAACGCTTAACTAAGGCAAATTTTTTGGAAGATGATATGGATTGGGGTTTAAAAAATCGCCTGGCAAGAATAATAAAACCAAACGATAGGCGCGGTGTAATGTTAGCAGTAGACCATGGCTACTTCTTAGGCCCAACGGAGAGACTAGAGGAACCTCGTAAGACCATAACACCATTACTACCTCATGCCGATTCATTAATGCTTACGAGAGGCATGTTAAGAACATCTGTGGATGCTAACTTTCCAATTCCAGTAGTGTTACGGGTCTCCGGAGGAACAAGCATAATAGGAAAAGATCTCTCCAACGAAAAGATTACTACTTCCGTCAAAGATGCCATTAGGTTAAACGTATCCGCTCTTGCCATGTCAATTTTCGTTGGAGCTCCATACGAACACGAATCATTAGTCAGCCTTGGAAACTTGGTCAACGAGGGTGAAGAGTATGGAATACCAATACTTGCTGTCACCGCAGTTGGAAAAGAACTTGAAAAGCGAGATGCCAGGTATCTTGGACTTGCTTGTAGAATTGCTTCTGAGTTCGGAGCGCATTTAGTCAAGACGTACTACTGTGAGAATTTTGAAAAAGTTGTGAAAAGTTGTCCGGTACCGGTCATAATCGCTGGAGGTCCAAAGCTTGCAACAGAACTAGATGCGCTCAAATTAACTTACGATGCGATTCAATCTGGAGCGTCTGGAGTCGATATGGGAAGAAACATCTGGCAATCAGATCATCCAGTTGCTATGATCAAGGCGGTAAAAGCAATTGTACATCAAAATGTAACAGTCAAGGAAGCACATGAGATTTTCAAAAAGCTAAAAGGCAAAGCGAAAACAGCTAAAGTGAAAACAGCTAAAGTGAAGGCAGTAACATCTGCTTAATCAGAAATCCTTGACAAGTGTATGTGGATTATTTTCCACTTTGTAGTTTTTATAAAAACAAAAGTTCCTCTGCTTTCCATGGCATAGTGTTGCCCTCGAAAGCTATAGTTGTCAACAATCATACCCGTTTGTCGTACAGTAAAGGTTGTAACTGCAAAATTACCGAACACATCCACCCGTGCATTCTTAATTTCAAATTCATAGTCGGATATACTTACAAATCTCAATTGTTGCAGTGCAATAGTTGTGGCATAATCCTTGAGATCAAGTGGAGGAACATCACTATAGCTAGAGAATCTTGCATCGTCAAGCTGTATTACACTCAGTGGGGCCAGGTTCTTTGTTTTTCCGGCGTTAAAGAAAGTCGTAATTATCTCAAGTATCTCGTCTTTGTCTCCCAAAATCGATATTGCTTGAGAAAGTTCTCGTTTAAGTCTTGTGAAAGATTGAGCAATGAAACTCACTTGCTTATCCACTAATGAAATATTCTCACGTTGATCTCTCAGTTTTTAGCAATTTTGAGCGATTTGACTAGTAATATTTATAAATTATTTTATGGGGAAATTGATAGACTGATATGAAGTTAGGAGGCTCGGCGAGCATTTCTAGTATTTTGCTGCTAGTCGACCTTCTGCTGTAAACTACAGCAAATTCTTTTGGTGATAAAAATTATGGAAAGAATGTCAGGTGCGAGATCTTTAATGGTGGCCCTAGAGAAAGAGGGTACAAACATAGTCTTCGGACTGCCCGGCGGTGCAAATCTACCAATTTATGATGAGCTATACAAGAGCAACATACGACACATACTGGTAAGGCATGAACAATCCGCATCACACATGGCAGATGGCTATGGACGAGTAAGCAGAAAACCAGGAGTATGCTTTGCGACTTCGGGTCCAGGCGCTACGAACATAGTTACTGGAATCGCAACCGCACAAGCAGACTCTTCTCCAATGATAGCTGTTACGGGCCAGGTGCCTTCAAAAATGATTGGCAGGGACGCTTTTCAAGAAAGTGACATTATTGGCATTACGAATCCCATTGTAAAGTATGCGTTTCAACCAATGAGTGCAGCAGAAATCCCCGAGGTAGTAAAGAAAGCATTTTACATTTCATCTACAGGAAGACCTGGTCCCGTGTTAATAGATGTTCCAAAAGATGTTCAACAAAATGAAGCAGAAATGATCTTTCCATCTGAGATAAAGATTAGGGGATACCATCCTTGGGTTGACCCAGATGTTAAAGAAATTGAACGGGCAATAGGAATGTTACTTACCTCTGAAAAACCCATAATTTTAGCTGGTGGTGGGGTAATAATTTCTAGCGCCTTTGCGGAACTTCAAACAATAGCGGAGCTACTTATGATACCAGTAGTAACTACATTCAAAGGAAAAGGATCATTCCCTGAAAATCATCCGCTTTCACTCGGTCCTATTGGAATGCATGGACATGCTGAAGCAAATAAGATGATGGTAGAGGCAGATTGTGTGCTGGCATGTGGTTCAAGATTCTCAGACAGGTCAGTTGGTACTTTTGAGGAATTTGAAAGACATTTGAAGATCATACACATGGATGTGGATCCTGCAGAGATTGGAAAGAATCAGACTACTAACGTAGCTGTTGTGGGAGATGTGAAAGCTTCACTTAGAATAATGGTAAAAATGCTAATTCAAAAGGCGATAAAGCGTAGCGGAGACAGTCCTTGGTTAAAGCATGTAAATGAGACAAGAGAGTACTTTAGACAGAATCTAAAGCTCCACCCACATCCTTTAGGTGCTGCAAAGCTTCTTCGTAAATTAAGGGAGGTGTTACCTCCTCAGTCCATAGTGACTACTGAAGTGGGACAGCATCAGATGTGGGCATCATTATTCTTTGATGTAATACATCCTGGTACTTTCTTCAGCTCAACAGGTCTTGGAACAATGGGGTGGGGTTTTCCCGCAGCCATAGGAGCAAAAGCTGCAAAGCCAGATGTTCCTGTCCTTGATATTGCAGGAGAAGGTAGCTTCAACATGACGGAAAATTCGCTTGCAGTATCTGTCTTGGAAAATTTACCAGTCATAGTATTTTTGATGAACAATTTCTCACTTGGCATGGTAGCCCA
>Ga0066680_10000834_pt1 | contig 11483 bp, 9 predicted proteins | sample GraSoiAngelo_129_FD_62297 | JGI IMG/M metagenome (GOLD analysis project Ga0066680, IMG submission 62297) | Grasslands soil microbial communities from the Angelo Coastal Reserve, California, USA - 14_0927_12_40cm | ecosystem: Environmental > Terrestrial > Soil > Grasslands | place: USA... | reverse complement strand
GAAGTTCGTGGACGCGGTGGCGGGCACCAGGGCGAAGATCCGCGACACGCGCAAGACGACACCGCTGCTGCGACTGCTGGAGAAGCGCGCGGTGCAGGTCGGTGGCGGTGTGCCGCATCGCTCCGGCCTCGACAGCGCGATCCTGGTGAAGGACAACCACGTGCTGCTGGCGGGCTCCGTGGGCGAGGCCACGCGGCGGGCGGTGGCGGCGGCGGGCGGCCTCGACGTCGAGATCGAGGTGGACGCGCTCGACCAGGTCGACGAGGCGCTCGCGGAAGGCGGGCAGATGATCCTGCTCGACAACTTCACGCCCGAAGACGTCGCCAAGGCGGTGGCGCGCATCGCCGGGCGCGTGCCGGTGGAGGTCTCGGGCGGCGTGCGGCTCGACAACGTGCGGGCGTACGCGGAGGCGGGGCCGGACTTCATCGCCATCGGCGCGCTCACCCATTCCGCGCCCGCGGTGGACATCTCGCTCGACGTCGAGCCCGCGGAATGAAGGACGCGCTGCGCGGCCTGCTCAAGGCACGCGGGCTGGAGTGGGCGGCGGAGATCGAGCACCTGGCCGCCGTCGGCTCCACCAACGACCACCTCAAGCAGCGCGCGCGCGCGGGCGCGGCCGCATGGACGGTCGTGATCGCCGATGCCCAGACGGCGGGACGCGGGCGCCAGGGCCGCCGGTGGTCGTCGCCGCCGGGGAACCTCCATCTCTCCGTGCTGCTCCGCCCGGATCCGCCCGCCGCGCGCTGGAGCGTGCTGCCGCTCTTGGCGGGAGTGGCGGTGGCGGAGGCGCTGGCCGAAGAAGGGCTCGAGGTCCGGCTGAAGTGGCCCAACGACATCGTGGCCGGCACTGCGGCCACCAGCAGGCTGATTGGCCGCACTGCGGCCACCAGCAGGCTGATTGGCCGCACTGCGGCCACCAGCGGGCTGATTGGCTGCGGCCGCAAGCTGGGCGGGATCCTGGCCGAGGCCGCCTCCAGCGCGGAAGGCCTCGAGTCCGTCGTGATGGGCGTCGGCGTCAACGTGGCCGTGCGCCCGGCCGACCTTCCGCCGGACGCGGCGTCGTCGGTGACGTCGATCGCGGACGAGCTGGGCCACGGGGTCGATCGTCTCGTCGTGGCGGCCGCGGTCCTGGCCCGCCTGCGCGTCTGGTATCATGCCCTGGCGCGTGACGGCCCGCGCGTGGTGCAGGCCGCGTGGCGCGCGCGCGCGCTCCCGTGGTGGGGCCGGGCCGTCGAAGCGCGGTCCGGCGAGCGCCACCTGCGCGGCATCGCCCGCGACCTCGACGAGGGCGGCGCGCTCATCCTGGAGCTGGAAGACGGCACGCGGGCCGTCCTGCACTCCGGCGAGGTCCGCGAGGTGCGCCCCGTCGGCGACTGAATCGAACCGTCGGCGAGTGAATCGAACATGCCGCTGCTGCTCACCATCGACGTCGGCAACACCAACACCGTCTTCGGGGTGCACGACGGCGAGGAGCTCAAGGCCCACTGGCGCCTGACCACGCGGCGCGAGCAGACCGCCGACGAGTACGGCATCCTGGTGCGCAGCCTGTTCGCCGCCTCCGGCGTGGACGTGGGCCAGATCGCGGGCGTGTCGCTGGCCAGCGTGGTGCCGCCGCTGACCCCGGTGGTGGTCACGCTCTGCCGGCAGTACCTGGGCCAGGAGCCGCTGGTGGTGGAGCCCGGGGTGAAGACGGGAATGCCGATCCTGTACGAGCCGCCCAGCGACGTGGGCGCGGACCGCATCGTCAACGGCGTGGCCGCCTTCGCCGCCTATGGCGGTCCCGTCATCGTGGTGGACTTCGGCACCGCCACCACCTTCGACGTGGTCACGCGCAAGGGCGAGTACGTGGGCGGCGTCATCTGCCCCGGCGTCGGGATCAGCGCGGACGCGCTGTTCCAGCGCGCGGCCCGGTTGCCGCGCGTGGACATCCGCAACCCGGGCAAGGTCATCGGGCGCTCGACGGTCGGCTCCATCCAGTCCGGGCTGTACTTCGGGTACGCCTCGATGTGCGACGGCATCATCGCGCGCATCCGGGCGGAGATGGGCGAGCCCGCGCGCGCGGTCGCCACCGGCGGCCTGGCCGAGAGCCTGGCCGGCGACATCCCCTCCATCGAGGCCGTGGACCCCGTGCTGACCCTCACCGGCCTGCGCCTCATCTGGGCGCGCAACCGCGCGCCCGCGCGCTGAGCGCCGCGGCGGAAGTGGACACCGCGCGCGCAGCGGCCGACCCCGCCTCTCCCGCCGCCCGCGAGGAGGCCGTGTACTACCAGACGATCGAGGAGTTCTTCGTGGCGCGGCGCGGCGACCCGCTGCTGCTGTCCAACGCCGACTGGCTGCTCATCCGCAAGTGGCGGAAGGCCGGCGTCCCCCTGCGCGTGGTGCTGCGCGGGGTCGCCGACGCGCTGGACGGCCATGCGCACTCCTGGGGCCGCAAGCGCAAGGTCGGCAGCCTCGCGTATTGCGCGGCGGAGGTGGAGGCGGCCCGCGACCGCTGGCACCGGGCGTTGTCCTTCGAGGGCGAGGCCCAGTCGAGCGTGGCCTCGGCCCTCGAAGCATTCGCGGACGCGCTGGATCGGGCGACGGGGCTGGGCGCGATCGGTACGCGCGTGGCGGGGGACACCACGGTGAGCCTGCGGAAGTGGAAAAACGAGGCTTGGGCCTCCCCCTCGGCGCTCGGCGACATGACCGCGCGGCTGGTCAGAGCGGAGAAGGAATTGCTCGAGGCCATTCGCGCCGAGGAAGATCCCGCCGTCCTCGCCGCGATGCTGGCGCAGACAGACCACGACCTGGAGCCCTACCGCGCGCGCATGCCCGCGCGCGTGCTGGACCAGATCCGCGAAGAGGCCTGGGCGCGGGGCCTGCTGGCCCGCCACGGCCTGCCGCGTCTGAGCCTGTTCCACCTATAGAGTGTCTATATGAAGGGGACCTCCGCCCCCGCCGAGCGCCTGCGCGCCGGCCAGACCCTGGAGGTGGCGGTCGAGCGCGCGGTCTACCGCGGGCAGGGGCTGGCGCGCCATCAGGGCCAGGTCGTCTTCGTGCCGCGCGGCCTGCCCGGCGACGGCCTGCGCGTGCGCGTCGTCTCCGTCACGCCCGGATACGTCAAGGCGGAGATCGAGGAGGTGCTGGCCCCGGGCCCGGGACGCGTGGAGTCGCGCTGCCCGCACTTCACCGAGTGCGGCGGGTGCGCGTACCAGCACCTCGACCCGGCCGCGCAGGCGGCGCTCAAGGAGTCCGTGCTGCGGGACGCGCTGCGGCGCGCGGGCGCGCCGTGGGAGGGTCCCATCCCGGTGCGCCCTTCGCCCGCGGCAGGATGGCGCACGCGGGCCACCCTCCACCTGGAGCGAGGGCCCGCGGGCGTGCGGCTCGGCTTCCATCGGGAAGGCAGCCACCGCGTGGTCGACATCGAGCGCTGCCTCCAGCTCTCGGACGCGATGATGGCCGCCGTGCGCTCTCTGCGCGCGGCGCTGGAGGCGCGTCCCGGCCTGGCCCGCCACGTGCGCCACGTCGAGATGGCGGAATCGTTCGACGGCCGCCGGCTCGTGGCCTCGCTGGAGACGGACCTCGACCCGCGGCAGGCCGCCAGCGCCTCGGCGCTGGCCGGCGCCGTGCCCGCCCTCACCGGCCTCGGCGTCCTGGCCGGCGAGGGACGGCGGCAGCGGTTCCTCCTGTTGAAGGGCGACGCGCACGTCGAGGCCACCGTTCACGGCCTCACCCTCCGCTCGCACGTGCAGTCGTTCTTCCAGGCCAGCCGGTTCCTCCTCGACGCGCTGGTCCAGGAAGTCCTCGACCGCACGCCGCCGGGCGGCAACGTGCTCGACCTCTACGCGGGCGTGGGCCTGTTCGCGCTCCCGCTGGGCCGGCGGGCGGAGGAGGTGCGCGGGCTGGAGGGCAACCCCACCGCGGTCGAGGACGCGCGCGCCAACGCCGAGGCGGCGGGTCTGAGCCACGTGCGCATCCACCACGGCGACGTGCGCGAGATGGCGGCCTGGCCCGCGCGGACGGACGAGCGCGTGGTGCTGGACCCGCCGCGCAGCGGGGCGGGTCCGGAAGTCGTGAGCCTGATCGCGGCGCGCCGGCCGCTGTCTGTCGTGTACGTGTCGTGCGATCCGCCCACACTCGGCCGTGACCTGAAGATCTTCGCCGCGGAAGGCTACGCTCCGGTGGCGATGGCCGCCTTCGACCTGTTCCCAGACACGTTCCATCTCGAGACCGTCGTCCACCTCGTCCGCGCCTGACGCGCGGGCGCGCGCGGTTGTGACGGTTTCGCGAGGCGTCCCGTTGCGGACCGCCGGCGGCCGGGCGCGCGTCTAGACTCCTCGCCGGCCTCGCACCCCTCTCCCCGCTCCGCGGCGGATGTCGCGCCCGCTGGTGCTGGTGGCGTGCGCGTTCGCGGCCGGGTCCGCGATGGGCGGCGGCCTGCCGCGCGGCGCCGTCGTGCTCCTCCTGGCGCAGTGCGGGGCCCTGCTCGTCGCGGCCGGCCTCGCCGCCTTCACCGACCGGACGCGCGCCGCCCCAGCGGCGCTGCTCGGCGCCACGCTCGCCCTCGGCGCCGCCGACGCGGGCGTGGAAGGACGCGCGTACGACGCGGCTCCCTTGCGGCGCTGGGTGGAGGCCGCCGACCAGGCCGAGCGCGGGCCCGTCCTCGTGCGCGGCGTGTGCCGCGCCGACCCGCGCGATCTGGGCGAGCGATGGATCCTGCTCGTCGACGTGGACGAGGTCGCGGGGGCGCCCATGGCGGGCACCGCGCGCATCGACGTGGGGGGTGGGGCGCCGCGGCCGCCGCTCATCGACGGCGACGCCGTCGCTCTCTGGGCGGAGCTGCGGGTGCCCCGCGGATTGAGCGACCCGGACGCGTTCGACGCCGCCGCGCAGGCGCGCCGCGACGGCGTCCACGCCGCCGGCTGGTCGAAGAGCCCGCGGCTCGTGGTGAGGACCGGACGCGGCGACATCGGCCTGCTGCGCGACGCCGCCGCGCGCGCCCGCCGCTGGGCGCGGGAGCGGCTGGTGAACAGCATCGCGCCGGGCCGCGAGCAGGCGGTGGTGCGCGCGATGGTGCTGGGCGAGCGCACCGCGCTCGACCGCGAGACCTCCGAGACCTTCCGCATGGCGGGCACCTACCACGTGCTCGCCCTCTCCGGCGCGCAGGTGGCGCTGGTGGCGGCGCTGCTCAACGCCGCGCTGCGGCGCCTGCGGGCCTCGCCGGTGGCGAGCGCGCTGGCGGTGTGCGCCGCGCTGGCCTTCTACTGCGCGTTCGTGGGCGGCGACGTGCCCGTGCTGCGGGCCACGGTGATGGCCATCGTGGTGGTCCTGGGCCGCGCCCTCGACCTCGACGGCGACGCGGCGAACCTGCTCGGCCTGGCCGCGCTCCTCCTGCTCGCGCACCGGCCGTCGTCCATCGGCGACATCGGCTTCCAGCTCTCGTTCGCGGCCACCTTCGGCCTGGTCCTGCTCACACCTTCGCTGGTCGCGCTGCTGCCGCGGCTGCCGCTGCGCGCGGAGCTGGCCCTGGCCTCTTCGCTCAGCGCCCAGGCCGCGCTCATGCCTCTCCTGGCCTGCCACTTCCATCGCCTCGCTCCCGCCGCGCTGGTCCTGAACCTCCTCGCGGTGCCGCTCTCGTCGGCGGTGCTGCTCGCCGGCTTCGGCGTCCTGCTCGTCTCCGCGGCCGTGCCGCCGCTGGTGCCGCCGGCGGCCGGACTCGCGTGGCTCGCCGCCCGCGGCCTGCTCCTCTCGGGCGAGGTCGTGCGACTCCTGCCCTGGCTCGACGTCCGCGTGGCGGCGCCTGCGCTGGGGCCGGCGCTGGTCGCGCTGGGCGGGCTCGCGGCCTTCGCCCGCGGGCGCGCGCGAGGCCTGGTCGCGTGGGCCGCCGGTACCGCGTGCCTGATCGCGGGGTGGGGCCCGCGTACGATCGACGGCCGGCTCCACGTCACGTTCCTCGACGTGGGGCAGGGAGACGCCATCGTGATCCGCTCGCCCAACGGCCGCACGTTCATGGTCGACACCGGCGGCTCCTTCGACGGCCGGTTCGAAGTCGGCGAGACGGTGCTCGGTCCCTTCCTCTGGCGGGACGGCGCACCCGTCCTGCGCACGGTCGTGCTCACGCACGCGCATCCCGACCACGTGGGCGGCGTGCCGTTCCTGCTGCGCGCCTTCCCCGTGCGCGAGGTCTGGGAGGGCCCGGCGCCGCGCCGCGACCGCGGCTACGACGCCCTGGCGGCGGCCCTGGCGGGGGCGCCCGTGACGCGCCGCGCGGTGGGGCGCGGCCTGATCGCGGACTGGGACGGCGTCCGTGTCGACCTGCTCGGCCCGCGGCCGCCCCCGCGGCCGCCCTGGCGGACGCGCAACGACGATTCGGTCGTGCTCGCTTTGCGGTACGGCGAGGTGTCGGTGCTGCTCACTGGCGACGTCGAGGCGCGCGGCGAGGCGGCTCTCATGGCACCGCGGGTCTTCGCGCTGAAGGTCGCCCACCACGGCAGCCGCTCCCGCAGCTCGCCGGATTTCCTCGCCGCCGCCGCCCCGCAGGTGGCGGTGGTCTCCGTCGGCGACCACAGCCGGTTCGGCCATCCCCACCCGGAAATCGTCGACCGCTTCGCGCGCGCGGGCGTCCGTCTCTTCCGCACCGACCGCGACGGCGCGGTCACGCTGACGACCGACGGCCAGCGTGTCTGGATGTCCACGCATACCGATGGTTGGGAGGCTCGTATTCGTTGATCTGTGCTAACATCCGGCCTCTGCCGGCGATCCGGAGCAGGCCCGTTCCTCTGCGCGCGAGGGCCGCCCGGGGGAGCGTCAAGAGGCGAGCGGCCTAGCCCCAGGGGAATGAGCGAAGAGAAGAAGCCCTTCACCGTCAGCGACCGGCGGCATTTCACTTCCGAGGGCGAGGTCCGGAAGCCGGAAGCGGACGAGCCGGCCGCCGCGCGGGGACCGGCGCCGGCGGCCAGGGACGCATCGCCGGGCGCGGAGGCGGCACCCGCCGCGAACGCCCCCCCGGCGCCATCCTCTCCGGTAGCCGACGTGAGTCCGCCGGCGGACGCGAGGCCGGGGGCCAGCGCGAGCCGCCCGCCCGAGGCGGGAGACGAGCACGGTCCACACCTGCCCTCCGATTTCCTCGGCCTGCTGATCTCGCTCGGCGCCCAGGCCAGCATGCTGCTCATGGGCGGGCCGGAAGGCGAGCCCCCGGACCTGGAGTCGGCCAAGGCCCTCATCGACCTCCTCAGCTCGCTGAAGGAGAAGACCGAGGGCCGGCGCACGCCGCAGGAGGACCAGCTCCTCGAAGGCCTGCTCTACGAGCTGCGCATGGCCTACGTGCAGGCGACCAAGGTGGGCCCGCGGTGAGCCTGGCGGTGGCGGCGGCCCTGCTGCCGCTCGTCCTGTTCGCGCCCCCCGCGGACAAGGTCATCGACGTGCGGGCCAACCGCCCGCCCGCCGGGAACACCTTCGAAGCGCTGTGGTCCGACTACAAGAAGGCGGAGAGCAAGGGCGACGCGGAGGGGGCGCAGAAGGCGCTGAGCAGCATCCGCAACCTCCGCATCGAGCGCAACATCCGCAGCCTGGAGACGCTCGCGCTGGCGCGCGTGGCCGACGGCCTCGACGCGCTGCGCACGGGCGAGAGCGCCCGCGCGGAGGCGGCCTTCCGCGACGCCGTGGCCCTCGACCCGCACCTGCCCGACGCCTACTTCGGCCTCGCGCAGTACGACATGAAGAAGGGCCCGCTCGGCATCGTGCCCGCGGTGAAGGACACGCTCGCGGGCACCGGCGCGCGGCTGACCACGGCGCGCGGCAGCCATTACCTCTTCGCGCTGTTCGTGCCCGTGCTGCTTTTGTCCCTGCTCGCCACCACCATCGTCTTCGGCCTGGCCATGGTGATCCGCTACGGCTCGCTGCTCAAGCACGACTTCGAGGAGTCGTTCGGCCCCGGCCGGCAGGCCCTCGCCCTCGGCGTGAGCGCGGTGATCCTGCTCCTGCCCGCCATGGTCTTCCAGGGATGGGCCTGGCTGCCGCTGTGGTGGCTGGCCATGCTCTTCATCTACATGAGCCGCACGGAGCGCACCGTGAGCGTCCTGCTGCTCGTGCTCTGCGTGGCCTCGGCGCCGCTGGTGAAGACGATGGAGGCCCGGCTGCTGGCGCAGCAGAACCCGCTCTTCTGGGCGAGCCTGGGTGGCTTGGAGGGCGGGCCCGACTCGCGCGCGATCGCCCAGCTCGAGGATGCGGTCCACGCGAGCCCCGACGACCGCGACCTGACGTACCTGCTCGCCTCCGAGTACAAGAAGGCGGGACGCTACGACGACGCCGCGGCCCTGTACAGGGACCTGCTGCGCTCGGACGCCAACGATGCGTTCGCGCTGAACAACCTCGCCAACCTGGAGTTCTCGAAGGGCGAGTTCCCGGCCGCCATCGCGCGCTACAAGCAGGGCTTCGAGGCGGGCCCGCCCGCGCCCGTGGCCGCCACCTTCCAGTACAACCTCTCGCTGGCCCACCTCCAGCGCTTCGAGTACCAGCCGGCGCAGGAGGCGCGCTCCCAGGCGGAGCGCCTGGACAGCCGCCTCATCCACACCTACGACAGCCTCTGGAAGTACGACAAGGGGGACTACGCGGTGGTGGACCTCGGGCTGACACCGGAGGAGGTCTGGTCGAAGTTCGCGGGCGCGCCCTCCGGCATCGTGCAGAAGAACCGCGCCGCCAGGGGGGCGATGGGGGCGAGCGTGCAGTCCTTCCTGCCCTCGCTGGTCAACCGCCTCACCGTGTTCCCGCTGGTGGCGCTCCTCGCCGTGCTCATCCTGCGCCGGTGGCGGGGCGGCAAGGCCTTCACCATGCGCTGCGTGAAGTGCGGCACGCCTTTCTGCCGCCGCTGCCACCTGGGCGCGGTCGCGGGCGGCCTGTGCACGCAGTGCCACCACCTCTTCGTGGTGCGGGACGGCGTGTCCGGCCCCGCGCGCAACCGCAAGCTGCTGGAGGTGCAGAAGGAGGAGGGGAAGCGCGACCGCGTGTTCCGCCTGATGTCGTTGGTCGTTCCCGGCGCCGGCCACCTGTACGGACGGCGTACCGTGAGCGGGATCCTGCTCGTGTTCGTCTGGTCGGCCATCCTGGCCACGGCCCTGCTGGCCGGACGCGTGCTGCCGGTGACCGAGGCCTCGGGCGAGCTGTCGAAGCCCTGGGGCCTGGCCGTGGCCGGCGTCGTGCTCCTGGCCGTCTACGTGGCGGCCAACCGGGGCCGGCCGGATTTCGAGGTCCACCTTCCCGTGCGCCGCGCCGCCGCTCCGGTGGCCGTACGGCGCCGGGCTTCCTGAGGCCCGCGCGCCATGGCACTCGAAGGCACCATCAAGGACTTCGGCCTCCCCGACATCTTCCAGCTCATCGGCCTGCAGCGGAAGACCGGCCTGCTCACGCTCAAGCACGACACCGACCAGGTCACGGTCACCTTCGAGAACGGCATGGTCGTCAACGCGGATTCCTCCAGCAAGCGGCTCGAGGACCGGCTGGGCAACGTGCTCGTCAAGCAGGGCAAGCTGACGAAGGAGCGGCTGGAGGAGGCGCTCTCCACCCAGAGGCAGACCCTGCAGCGGCTGGGCCACGTGCTGACCACGCAGAGCTACATCACGCAGAAGGACCTGCAGGCCGCCCTCAACGTGCAGGTCTCGCAGATCGTGTTCAAGGTCTTCCGCTGGCGCGACGGCGAGTACCACTTCGAGCCGAGCGATTCCGTCGACTACGACCGCGAGAACTTCGCCCCCCTCAGCGCCGACTTCATCCTGATGGAAGGGATCCGGATGGTGGACGAGTGGCCCATCATCGAGAAGAAGATCCCGTCCATGGACATCGTCTTCAAGCCCGCGGTGGATCCGAACTCCATCGAGGTGGGCGGCGGGGCGGAGGAAGAGGCGCTGGGCGGCGTGATGCCGGAGGCCAAGCGCGTGGCCGCCAGCTCGCAGAACAAGATCCGCCTCACGCCCGAGGAGGAGCGGATCTTCCGCAAGGTGGACGGCACGCGCACCGTGCAGACCATCATCGACGGCGTCGGCATGAGCGAGTTCGACACCTGCCGCATGCTCTTCGACCTCCTCAACCGCAACCTCATCAGCACCGTCGGCCGCGGGGCGGCGAAGCAGACCGAAGCCGTCGCGGACGACACGCCGGCCTCGTCGGTGCCCGGCTACCTGCTCGCCGCCGTGGCCGTCCTGCTCGCGCTGGGCGGCATCTACGTCCAGCGCACCAGCCCCTTCGGCGTGACCGGCCAGCCGCCGCTGCTGCAGAGCACCGAGCAGTTGATGCTGCAGGGCGTGAGCCGCACGCGCCTGGAGCGGCTCGACCGCGCGGTCGTGGCCTACGATCTCCAGAAGGGCACCGTGCCGCGCACGTTGTCGGATCTCGTGAGCCAGGGGCTGGTCGATCGGAGCTACCTGAGCGACCCCTGGGCGCGGCCCTTCCACTACGCGCTGACCGACAACGGCTACCTGCTCAGCGCCGTGGATGACGCGGGCAAGAAGACGGGGCCGCTCATCGAGAGGGTCCTCCCTCCGAAGTCGTCGTAGCTTGGAGGCCGTCCGCCTCGCGACGCTGGAGCGGCGCGCCTGGCCTCGGCCCGCCGTCGCCGTCGGCAACTTCGACGGCGTGCACCGCGGGCATCAGGCCCTGGTCGCGCAGGCGGTGGGGGAGGCGCGCGCCACGGGCGGCACCGCCGTCGTGCTCACCTTCGACCCGCATCCCTCGCGCGTGCTGGCCCCCGAGCGCGCCGCCTCCACGCTGACCACGCTCGACCAGAAGGCGGAGCTGCTCGGCCGGCTCGGCGTCGACCGTCTGGCCGTGCTCCCGTTCACGGCGGAGCTGGCGGCGCAGGACCCGGAAGCCTTCGCCGGCCGCGTCCTGCACGACATGCTGCAGGCGGCCACGGTCGTGGTGGGCGCGGGCTTCCGCTTCGGCCGCGGCCGCGCGGGCGACGTGGCGCTGCTGCGGCGCGTCGGGCGGCGCCTGGGCTTCGAGGTGCACGGGATGCGTCCCGTCCTCCACCAGGGCGCGCCCATCAGCTCGAGCCGCGTGCGCGAGGCCCTGGCCCGCGGCGACGTGACGGCGGCGGCGGAGATGCTGGGCCGGCTCTTCTTCATCGACGGCGAAGTCGTGCGCGGCGTCGGGCGCGGGCGCACGCTCGGCATCCCCACCGCGAACCTCGCGCCGGTCAACGAGACGCTGCCGGGCAACGGCGTTTATGCATGTCTACTCCACGTTCATGATTCCGGCGAGCCGCCGCGGCCGGCGGTCGTGAACATCGGCCGCCGCCCCACGTTCGGTGGGACCGAGACGATCGTCGAGGCGCACGTCTTGGACTTCGACGGCGACTTGTACGACCGACGCGTACGTCTGGCCTTCCACTCGCGCTTGCGGCCCGAACACACGTTTCCCGGGCCGCAAGCGCTCGTAGAACAAATCCGCCGCGACATCGAGGCCGCGCGCCAGGCGCTCCGGGCGGCCCCAATGACGGATGCGATATAGTC
>Ga0066680_10000831_pt1 | contig 11490 bp, 8 predicted proteins | sample GraSoiAngelo_129_FD_62297 | JGI IMG/M metagenome (GOLD analysis project Ga0066680, IMG submission 62297) | Grasslands soil microbial communities from the Angelo Coastal Reserve, California, USA - 14_0927_12_40cm | ecosystem: Environmental > Terrestrial > Soil > Grasslands | place: USA... | reverse complement strand
CGGTATTTGCGCGCGGTTTCGCTGCGCTCGTGAGGTATCTGCTGGAGCGGCCAGCAAGCGTTAATGCGCTGATGGACCTCCGCGGCGGGAACGACCAAGTCGCGGGTCCAGTGGCGGTCGGCGTCGAGCGGCATGAATTCGATAAAACGCATGATGATGCCTGTTTCGCGGGCGAATCGGGCGAAGGCTTCTACCTCGTCGTCATTGATGCCGCGAACCAGGACGGCATTCACCTTGGCAGGTGCCAAGCGCGATTTCTGTGCGACGTCGATGCTGTGCATCACGGTTGAAAATGACTTCGTTCTGGTGATGCGCTCGAATTTACCGGAATCGAGCGAATCGAGGCTGATGTTGATGCGGCGGAGGCCACCGGCCAAGAGCCGGTCGCAGCGTTCGGCAAGCAGCTGGCCGTTGGTGGTCATGGACAGATCTTCGACCCCGAGGGCGTGGAGGCGCGCGATGTAGTCCTCGACACCGTCGCGCACGAGCGGCTCACCGCCGGTGATGCGGATTTTGCGAATGCCCAGGCTAAGGAAGACCCCGGCTAAACGGTCGAGTTCCGGCCAGGAGAGAATTTCGTCGTGGTCGCGGTAGTTTTCGGGATCGGCAGAGCGGCAGTAGACACAGCGGAAGTTGCAGCGGTCCGTGATGGAGATGCGCAGGTCGGTGATCTGGCGGCCGAATTTGTCATGAAGGATCATACTCTGTCGCACTCGTTGGATGCGGCCGCCAGCTACCTTGGCGCACCGCAGCTCTTAAAACAAAACCGCCCGATCCAGTGTTTGGAATCGGGCGCCCACCGAAAAACCACACATTTTCGGTTTCATCGCTCCTTTCCAAACATGGGAGGCCCGGGCGTTTCCGCTCAAACCCTCAGCCCCGACGATTTCTCGGGGCATCGCCCCGGTAGCCATAGGTTATCTCTCCCGTAGGCTTCCGGGGTCGGAGTTACAGGCCTAGTCTACGCCGCCCACCGGAAGTACGCAATTGGGACACTCGAAAGCACAGCTAAGGATGACCCCGCGGATTGTGATAGAGTTTTGGCCACGCCATGCGGATCTTCGTTCTAGGGGCTGGGGCGACCGGCTCCCTTCTCGCGCAATTGCTGGAGCGGCAAGGACATACGGTCTGGTGCGGAGATCGTGATCCGGGGCGCGCGCGGCGCTTCCTTGGCAAGAGAAGCACCATCGCGGTAACGGAAGTGAACGCGCGAAACCTCCGTGGAATCGTGAAGACCGCAAAGGGCTGCCAGCTCGTCGTTAACGCTTCGGCTTCGGTTTTTAACGAGATTGTGTTGCGCGCCGCGCTGCGGTTGCGCGCGCATTACGTTGATTTAAGCTCCCACCTGACACGGCACCCCTTCAAGGCCGAACAGTTCCGCTACGGGAAGAAATTCGAAGAAAAAAACCGCGTAGCGCTGATTAATACCGGAGTGGCACCCGGTCTCACAAATTTGCTGGTGAAGCGAGCCGCGGAACTGTTGGACGAAGTCCAATCGGTGCACATCCGCCTGTATGAAAGCAGCGAGAGCGACGATCCGATCTCTCAATGGTCGCCGGAAGTATCCTTCGACGAGGCCATCTCGCATCCGCGCGTCTATCGCGATGGAAAATTTCAATTGGGCAAGCGTTTCTCGGAAATCGAAAAATTCCGGTTCCCAGACCCCATTGGGACCATACGAGTGGTCCTGGCCGCACAAGACGAGGTGGCCACTCTTCCCCGTTTCATTCCCGTGCGGGAGCTCGACGTGAAAATCGGCGGCAACGAAATCGATCGGCTGCGCCGCTGGCACAAACTGGGGAGATTATCGAAATCGCGGGGAATGCTGAGGCGCCAATTTCCGCAAACCCATTCCCCGCGAATGATCGCCAAGCTGATTCGGCAAGGGATTTTACAGAATGCGAGGTTCGCGGCTGCGGTTCTGGTGCGGGGAGTAAGACACAACAGGAAGGACGATCAATACCTGCTGATCCGTAGCGATTGCATGTTTCCCACGCTCTACCAGATACGGCAGCAGGGACGATTTACTACGCCAGTGGCCTATGCCACGGCACACGTTGCCGCGCTCTTCATCAAGTTTTTCCCGCGGGAACTTGCCGGCGTTTTCGCACCGGAGATGCTGCCCGCCGAAACCCGCCGTGCCATTCTCGCGGGAATCCGCAACGGTGGCATCCGAATGACGCACAAGGAGACCGTTCTCAAGAACATCAGTGAGGACGACGAAGAATTTTAAGCCGGCGGCGGCGCTTTCCTATCCGCTGGCAAAGCGCGCCGCCGGTGCCGATTCGAATCGACAATCAGTCCGCGGAGGCGGGCTTTGCGTTGCCAGAAAAGTGAATAGTGATCAGGAACCCATTCGTTCCGTCGTAAGAAAACTTATGGCCGTCCCCTTCGAAGGCTTCGTGCTTGCTCTTCCACATGCGGAAGCCGTCGTTGGATTGCGCGCCCCAATATTTCAAGTTGCGTATGACAACTTCGTGGGCTGGGCTGTCACCCTTCACGCGTTCAAGGATGACTTCACCTTTGCCGTCGTTCATCTTGGCGTGAGCCACTCCTGTCTTGTTGTCTACGTTCCATGAGAACGCAGCGGTTTGCGCGGCCTGTTTCTGCCAAGGAATCGGATAAAGCTGCCCGAGGATGTCCGCAAGTGCGGCCTGCTGCTCCTTGCTGACGCCGGGATCGAAGTTCACCACCAGCCAAGAGTCTTTGCCGGTGCTCCAGTCGCTACCCAGATCCGTAGCGATCCAGACCTTGGCGCCATCCAGCTTGACGTCCTTGTAAGTGCCTTTGTCCACTTTGAGAACGAGGTTGGCACGGCAGAAGTGCTCTTCCGCATGGTGCTCACCCATTGCCATGTGGTTCGTGGAATGATCGTTGAAATAGCAGGGACAGAACATATCGCAGCTGCAAGCTTCGATGTAGCTGGCAGTCATATCAAAATCGGGCTTAGAAGTTTTCTCCTGCGCAGGAGAAGTGAAGTAGACGAGACCGAGTGCGAGCGCAAGGAGAGGAGTTGCAAGCATTCGAGACGGACGGAGCATTTATTCCTCCTAAAAAAAGTGTGTTCTGAAGGGCCCAACGGAGAGTTGCCCAAGAGTTTACTCCTGAGGCTGAGTAGCGGCAAGAGGCATCTTGGCCCCAGCCTCAGCAGCAGCGATTGGGCTTGGAATAGCGGCGATTGAGCTGTTCCACATAGAACTCGGCCGGAGAAAGTGCGCGGCCCGAACTTGATTGCGTGCTTTTCGAACGGAGGTAGGTTTCGTAGGCGGCATCGCCGCACCATTCGCGAAGACCACGCCAGAAACGGCGCAGGAATCGCGACCCAGATTTTGCGGCGTATCGCATCAGTCGTCCCCATGGGCGGCACCGGAGAAGTCCGCAGCCCAGCGCGTAGCGACGTATGGCGATTCGTGAAGCACCGATTCCTTGCGGCGGCTGAGTATCGCATACCAGTCGACGAGCGCCTCAACAATCAGAACGAGAATCATGGCCGCAAGGACGCCCGTGACTGCAGCGTCGAGACGTTGGTTGAAAATGAGTCGCTGCGTCTCAGCAATCTTCTCAGCAGGAATCTTTCCGGCCGCAACTTGCGCGGCCAAGGCTTTGGCATTGGCGAGAAAACCGATACGCGGATTGACATCAAAGATTTTCTGGTAGCTTGCGGTCATAGTGATAGTAACGAGCCACGCCATCGGAAGCAGAGTCACCCAGATCCACCGGAGGCGGCCCATTTTCATCAAGATGGTGGTGGCAACGACGAGCGCGACCGCCGCGAGCAATTGATTGGAGATGCCAAAGAGCGGCCAGAGCGAGTTAATTCCGCCGAGCGGATCGACAACACCTTGGTACAGAAAGTAACCCCACAGGGCGACGATGATGGCGCTGGAAACCAAGACGCCCGGCATCCAACCGGTGCGGCCAAAGGGTTTCCAGAAGCGGCCGCCCAGATCCTGAACCATAAAGCGCCCGACGCGCGTGCCGGCGTCGAGCACCGTGAGAATAAAGAGCGCTTCGAACATGATCGCGAAGTGATACCAGATACTGAGAAGGCGTTCACCTCCGATGGTGCTCGAGAAGATTTGCGCCATGCCCACGGCAAGGGAAGGCGCACCACCCGCTCGATTGTACAGAGTCAACTCGCCCACGGAGTGTGCCAGGGCTGGCATGGTTTGCGGAGCGAGCGTGTAGCCCCAGCCGGACATCGTCGCGGAGACGGCTTCGGGCGTACTCCCGACGATACTGGGGGGACTGTTGATCGCGAAATACACGCCCGGCGGCATGGCGCACGCGGCGACCATGGCCATCACGCCGACAAACGATTCAAGCAGCATCGCGCCGTAACCGATGAAACGAGCATGGCTCTCGCGAAGAATCATCTTTGGCGTGGTGCCGGAAGAAATCAGCGAATGAAATCCGCTGATGGCGCCACAGGCAATCGTAATGAAGCAAAAGGGGAAAATCTTCCCGGCGAAGACCGGGCCAGTGCCGTCAATGAAGCGTGTGAGCGGCGGCATTAGGACTTGCGGCCGGACAAACAGGATTCCCGCGGCCAGAGAAAAAATGGCGCCAGCCTTGATGAACGCGCTTAGATAGTCGCGCGGTGCCAGAAGCAACCACACCGGCAAAGCAGACGCTGCGAAGCCGTACGCAATGATGGCGAAAGCGAGCGCCACGCCGCCGAGGGTGAACACGCGTGACCAGGAGGGAGAATCGGCCACCCACTGCCCGGCGACAACCACGAAAAGTACGAGCGCGACGCCCATGATGGAAGCTTCGAGGACGCGGCCAGGTCTGACGAAACGAAGATAAAGCCCCAGAAGCAGCGCGATGGGAATAGTCATCGCCAGGGTGAAAGTGGCCCAGGGAGAGGATTTGAGAGCGTTTACGACCACGAGGCCAATCACAGCGAGAAGAATCGTCATGATGGCAAGCACAGCCAGTTGCGCGATGAAGCCGCCGCGCTCGCTGACTTCTTCCCGGGCCATCTGGCCAATCGATTTTCCGTCCCGCCGAATCGAGCAAAAAAGAATGACAAAATCCTGCACGCAGCCCGCAAACGCCGCTCCGGCAATCAGCCAGAGAGTGCCGGGCAAATAGCCAAATTGCGCGGCGAGCGTCGGTCCAACCAGCGGGCCAGGACCGGCAATGGCGGCGAAATGGTGGCCGAAGAGAACCCATTTGTTGGTGGGCACGAAGTCGCGGCCATCGTCGTGGCGTTCGCAGGGAGTGGCGCGCGTATCGTCGAGCGCGAGAATTTTGGCCGCGACAAAAGCGGAATAGAGCCGATAGGCCACCAGATAACAGCACACCGCCGCCACAACAAACCAGGTGGCGTTGAGCGGCTCGCCGCGATGCAGCGCGATGGCACCGAGCGCGCCGGCACCCAGAGTCCCAAGGACCATCCAGCCAGCGACGCGGAAGATGCGATTCATTTCGCCGCCCTGCTGGATTTAATGAACTGCGCGATATCCGCCTTTAGCTTGGCGAGTGACGGCGGGTGAACGTACATCATGTGGCCCGCCTCGTAGTAGGCGCCACTGAGGTGACGGCGCAAGGATGGGTCGAGGCTGAGGTGATCGAACGTGTAGTCCGCCGCAAAAAACGGCGTGGCCAGATCATAGTAACCCTTGGCGACAAACACGTGCAGGAACGGGTTTTGCGTCATGGCCCCGCGCAGCGTTTCCGCGACGTTGACGTAGCGATTCTCATACGGCGCGTAATTCCACGGACGCACGCGACCGGTCAAGACTTCATAGGGCAAATCGCTGTCGAACTTGAGGTCGTTGCGCACGTAGTCATTCAGCATGCCCGAATACGGGCCGATGATCGCCGCGATGCTGGGATCAAATTCCGGATGTTCACCAGCGGCATCGCGATCGATGCCCGTGAAGCGGGCATCGATGCGGCCGATAGTGCGGCGTTCACTACGCAGGAGTTCCTTGGTGAAGCGCTGGATTTCGATGCGCAGGTTGGTGCGGTCGATGTAGTCCGGCGAAAGTCCGGTCAGACGCGCGACCTTTTGCATGATCTCGGCTCGCCGGGCACTGGGCAGAGCATCACCCGTCATGAGTGCATCCGCGTATTCTCCGACAGCAAACTTGCGCGATTCTTCGACGGCCTTTTGGACATCGCCTCCCTGCAAATCCGGAGGAAGCTTCTTGTAATACCACGCGATGGCAGTGTAGGTCGGCAAATAGAGGATGCAGGGAAGGTCATTGCCGGTGTCGAACTCGGCGGTCTCGAAATTCAGAATTGCTGAAATCAGGACGATGCCATTGAGATACATCCCGTAGCGCTGCTGGAGATAGCCGGAAAGGCCAGCGGCGCGCGTCGTGCCATAGCTTTCGCCGGCAAGGAATTTCGGCGAGGACCAGCGTTTGTTGCGCGTAGCATAGAGTCTGATGAAATCCGCCACGGATTCAAGGTCTGGCGTTACGCCGTGAAATTGCTGCGGCGCCTCGCCAGGAACAGCTCGGCTGTAGCCCGTCGAAACAGGATCGATGAACACGAGATCGCTGATGTCGAGTAGCGACACGTCGTTGTCCACCAGTTTGTAGGGCGGCGGAAGGAGCGCGCCCGCATCACCCATCTGCACGCGCCGCGGACCGAATAGACCAAGATGCAGCCACACCGAAGCGGAACCCGGTCCCCCGTTAAAACTGAAAGTAAGCGGGCGCTGGCTTGGGTCGCTGACGTCGTCCTTGGTATAGGCGACGTAGAAGATGCTGGCCTTGGGGGTGCCGTCTTCAAGCTTTAACAGAATCGTGCCGGCCGTCGCTGTGTACTTGATCTCCTGTCCACCGATCTTCAGGGAGTGCTTGGTCTGAACAATTTTTTCTTCAGGAGTTGGCGGCTTCTTTTCTTCTTTCGGTTTTTCCGCGGCTTTATCCTGCGGCGGTGGTTGCTGCTGCGCCAAGCTCGGAATCATTCCTAGGAAAAGCAGCGCGGCGGAACACAAGAAGCGAATTAGAAACTTCATAAGCGGCGGAGCTCCTTTTTCGAACCTTCGCAAATCGCAAATTTGTGACGTGCGGCATCGTATGCGAGAGTACGGGCAGCGTCAATCGTCTGCGATGCTGCCCCGAGGCCGGCCTCATCGGCGATTTCTTTGGCATCGCCCGGATTCACGGATACAATGCGGCCCTCGAATAGACCGTGCGTCCAAGGAGCACCGCATGCGCCGCGTTGAACTTCTCGCCGCTAGTACACTACTCTCCGCCGCGGCGATATTGGTGGTTCCCGTCCGAAGCATCGCGCAGCAAAAAACCGAACTGGCGCACCCGAAGACGCTTCAAGAATTGCAGCAGGCCATGAAAGAGGTGTTGGAAAAAGAACATGTTCCCGGAGCGGGCGTGGCGTTGGTGGCGAATGGCGTGGTTCTCTGGTGCGGTGGAATCGGCGATGCAGACATGGCAACGAAGCGAGCTGTGAATTGCGACACGGAATTTCGCGTGGGCTCCATCAGCAAGACATTCGTCGCACTGGCTCTGCTGAAATTACAGGAAGAAGGAAGAATAAATCTGTATGCCCGCTTGCAGGATGTCGCGCCGGAAATCCCCTTCAAGAACCGCTGGGAAGCGATGCATCCCGTTCGAATCGTGCACCTCCTCGAGCATACCGCCGGATTCGACGACATGGAACCGAGCGAAGTTTACAACTTGCGCGATCGCTACGATTTTCCGCTGCTCGAAGTTTTCAAGCGGTTTAAGGAACCGCAGACAGCACGCTGGCCGCCGGGAACTCGCATGTCTTATTCCAACCCGGGAAATGCAATTGCAGGCTACTTGATCGAGAAGGTCACACGAAAACCCTTCGATCAGTACGTCCGCGAAACGTTCCTGCGGCCGATGGGGATTGCGTATGCTGACTACCCTTTCACCGATGCAAACAGAGCTCTGCTGGCAACGGCTTACGAAGGAAATCCCCCTAAACCTTCTGGATACCCGTTCATCTATCTGCGACCGGCAGAAGACCTGAAAGCTTCGCCGGGAGAACTGGCTAAGCTCGTGCAATTTCTTCTGCGGCGCGGGAAAACAGGAGACGCCCAACTGTTGAATTCCGAATCGATCCTGCGTATGGAAGCGCCGGAAACCACGCTAGCTGCGAAAAATGGCCTTCGACTTGGCTATGGCCTTTGCAATTACACCAGCGTGGAAGGCGGCGTGGCAACGCACGGACACGATGGCGGGATTGATGGCTTCGTTTCTTCCTATCGCTACATGCCTGAACAAAACTGGGGTTACGTTATCCTGCTGAATAGCGACAATTCCCAGCAGGCGCTCGAAAGCCTGAATCGCCTGGCAATTGATTTTCTTTCCAGAGATTTCTCGAAGCCGCAGATGGCTGAGATCAGCCTTCCGATAAGTGAACTGCGAAGGTTCGCCGGTTTTTATGCTCCGCGTGCGCCACGAAGCCAACTGTTCGCGTTTTTGGATGACCTGGCCGGCGGGACGCGCATTCGCGTAATCCATGGCAAGCTGACGCGCTCTGGACTATTTGGTCGGCCCGAGCCCCTTCTCTACGTCGGCAAGAACCTATTCCGCGGGGAAAAAGAGCCTGAAGGAACCACGGTATTTTTCGTCACGCAAAGTGGCGACTGGGCCGTCGCGGGCGAGGGCATTTCTTACAGCGAGCGGAGCAGCATCGCCTTGCCCTTTCTTCGTATCGCGCTTCTTTCGCTTTGCCTCTTTTTCATGCTGACTTCTTTGCCGTATGCGCTCGTTTGGCTTTCCTTGAAACTTATCGGTACCATGAAAGATGTGCGCCACCTCTCGGTTCGCGTCGTTCCGCTGCTTGCAACAGTTGCGCTGCTTATGGTGCCTCTTTGTTTGACAAGACTCGGCGGCACGCAATTCGGCTCGTTCAATTTGTGGACTGTGGGGATCTTCCTGGGAACATTTTTCTTCCCGTTGCTGTCGATCGCCGGGCTGATCCTGGTTCTTCGCGTGCCGAAGGACGAAATTCACCGCGCCGTGAGGATTCACTCACTCCTGGTTTCCTCAGCCTGCTGCGTGCTCACCGGTTTTCTTCTGTCCTGGCACCTTCTTGTGCTGCGATTGTGGGCCCCGTGAGACAGCCTGCGGCAATCAAGACGAGCGGCCGGCAATGTAATTGCGCGTGATCTTGTCCACCGAGACCGTTCCAGCCTGGCGCATGATGGTGCGCAATTCGCGGCGTAAGATTTCGAGCACGGCCTCGACGCCGGGCTGGCCAAACGCGGCCAGCCCCCAGGAATGCGGTCGCCCTATGCCAACCGCCGTCGCACCGAGCGCGAGCGCTTTGAAAATATCCGTGCCACGCCGGATGCCGCCGTCCACAATGACGGGAATCTTGCCGGCAACGCCTTCGATCACTTCCGGCAGGCTCTCGATGGTCGGGCGAAGGGTTTCTTCGGCGCGCCCTCCGTGATTCGAGACCATTAGGCCATCCACACCGTGCTCCACTGCCAGCTGCGCGTCCTCGCGAGTAACGATACCTTTGATGAGCAGCTTCACGGTTACCGCGTCGCGCAACCGTTTTACGAAATCCCAATTCAGGGTCGGGGGTTGCACGGCAGTGACTTTTGACAGATCCAAGCCATTGAGCATCGGCTTTCGGGCAGCGTACGCGGCGAAGCCTCCGGATCCTGCCCTGGGCCTTCCGCGCGCAAAGCCCGTGTAGGCGCTCTTATGGCATGCGGAGCATTCCCTCTTATCCACAAGTTGCGAACGGAATAAAGTTTCGCGGTTGCTGCCCTCCTGCAGATCCACAGTGAGGACAATCGCGGGGGAACCGGCAGCTTCGGCACGCTTGACAATCGCCCGGCTCACTTCCCACACATTCGTTGGATACAGTTGTTGCCAGACGGGCGTGCCCGCGGCGGCGGTTACGTCTTCGATGGACGAGGTGGCGACCGTGGATAACATCATAAGGTGACCTTGGGCACGCGCTGCCCGAGCCACGGCGACTTCCCCTTCAGGGTGAAAGGCCTTCTGAGCGCTCACCGGCGAGAGCACAATCGGCGAGTTCCACTTCGTGCCGAAAAGGCTCACGGACATGTCGAGGTTCTCGACGTCAATGAGCCGGCGCGCTCGAATCTGGATGCGTAAGTAACCTTCACGATTCGCTCGCACCGTTCCATCGTCGTCCACGCCGGTTGCAAGATAGCCAAAATGCGCTGGAGGGAGCGCCTTGCGCGCGGCAGGCTCAAAATCCATTACCTCGAATGCCTGGTCCGGAGAGGTAATGACCTCGTCGCTTTGCTGGAAGGAATCGCGCCAGCCAAGAAATTTCTTATCCGTGACTTCGCCCCCCGCGCTATTGGCGAAGAAAGAGGCAAGAAACCCTGGGCTGGCCAGCAGTGGACTCGCCGAAAGCATCCTTAGGAATTTTCTGCGAGTCTTGCTTTGATCGGCGGCGCATTTCATGGTGCCCCTCCCTTTTCTACTCCGGCAACGAAGTGAAGCGCACTAGCGGATAAAGATCGCGAAACACCTTAGCAGCTTCCCGCGGAAAAGTAGCGCGCATGGCAGCGGAAGGAGCAAATTTACGCCGGACGATCCATGCCAAAATCTTTTTCCAATCCTCGGGAGCCATGGGCCAGCCGTCATGCTTGGTCCATTCCCCTTTCACGGTGGTGTACCAATAGCTTTCGTAGCGGCGGCCAAGGCGCTTCTTTTGTTTTGCGACCCACTGTGAATCCGCCATCACGCGCGGTTCAGCAATCAGCGCAATCGTCGACTCCTTGCGCTTCCCGCCCGAATAGATGCGGAAGCCCGCCGTCACCGTGTCCACGGTGAGGCCTACGTAGAGCTGCCCAGTTTCCCGTTTCACCGGCGGAGAAACGGAAAACTTCAAATACATATGTGTCTTGTAAAGGGTTTTGTCCTTCGCAAAACGAATATCCCGGTTGATCCGCGAAAAATTCGCTCCGCTACGGCCGGAGGTATCAAAGCGTGAATCAAGCTGCAGCACCGTGGGCGCAAGCTCCTCCAGCAAGCGCCGCAAGGGCTGGACGATGGCGGCTTGGTATCGATCGCGGTTCGCCTCCATCCACTCCCTGCGATTGTGGCGGCCGAGGTCTTTGAAAAAGTGAAAGGTTTCGCGGGTGAACATGGGCTTCTTCGTTGCCATGGACCTCAGCCTCGAATGCTAATGCGGTGTAGTGTCCACAGCGTACACGATTCTCAGGCGGGGTCAATTCATGGGCTAATCCACATTAGCACTTGCCGCAAACAACCCGCACCAGCTAGTCTGCGGGAATGAGCAACTTTACTCCGACGGAAAGAACAAAAGTCCGCCGCAAGCCCGAGCGCGGCAGCTATGATCGCGAGTTGATGTACTCCATTCTCGATGAAGCCTTCGTCTGCCACATTGCGTTCATCGCTGACGGTCAGCCGTTCATCGTCCCGACAAACTATGTGCGCGTGGGCGACAAACTCTTCCTCCACGGGTCCACGGCAAGTCGCCTCATGAAAACGCTGGCGAGTGGCGCTCCATTTTGCTTGAGCG
>Ga0066680_10000823_pt1 | contig 11557 bp, 9 predicted proteins | sample GraSoiAngelo_129_FD_62297 | JGI IMG/M metagenome (GOLD analysis project Ga0066680, IMG submission 62297) | Grasslands soil microbial communities from the Angelo Coastal Reserve, California, USA - 14_0927_12_40cm | ecosystem: Environmental > Terrestrial > Soil > Grasslands | place: USA... | reverse complement strand
GTCGAACACGCGATACGCGCGCGGCGTGCCCTTCACGCTCAGCGCGGTGTCGATGCGCAGGCCGCTCGAGTAGAGCTCCCACTGCGGGCCCCTCTCGACGAGCCAGATGCCCGCGGGCGCGACGCCCGCCGGAGCCGCCGAGGGCGCGGGCAGCGACTCCGTGGCGCCGTGGGGCGCGCCGGCGGGGACCGTCACGACGCGCCGCGGGGCGGCCATGAGCGGCGCGGCGGGCGGCCGCGTGAGGCGGTAGACGGTCGCCCCCGCGCCCACGCCGATGATGAGGCCCAGGCCCACGACGGCCGCGCGGCCGAAGGCCAGCGAGACGCGCGTGCCCAGGGTGAGGGGCGCGGGCGCGCCGCCGAGCGGCGAGGGTCCGAAGAGGTGGCGCAGCCCTTCGAGGCTCAACCACCGGTACAGGACGCGGCGCGCGGGCGCGAACGGCACCGCCCGCACCACGCGGTCGAGGGTCTCGTATCTGGAAAGCGACGTGCGGATGAACCGGAGCTTGGCCACCGGGTCGCGGATCCCGCGGCCCACGTCTTCGAGCGAGCGGAGGAATTCCTCCGGCTCCGACGAGATCGGACCGCGGCCCTGCCTGCTCATGCGCACGCCTCCGGGGCGTCCAAGCGCCGGGATTATAGGGGTTTGCCCGGACGGAGGCAATGCCGCGACCTGGGGCGGCCGTTCAGTCGGAAGGGCGGATGGGCAGTCGCACCTCGAACGTGGCGCCCCGCCCGGGGGCGCTCTCCACCCGGATCGCGCCGCCGTGGATGGCCACGATCTCGCGAACGAGGAAGAGCCCGATGCCGGCGCCGGGGTGCGCCTTGGCCGGGCTCGCGTCGACCATGAAGAACTTCTCGAAGATCCGGTCGTGGAACTCCGGCGCGATGCCGATGCCGTCATCGCGCACGCGCAGGACGACGGCGTCGGAGTGGCCGCGCAGGTCCACGTCCACGTGCCCTCCGGCTCCGGTGAACTTGACCGCGTTCTCCACGAGGTGGAAGACCAGGCTCTGCAGGAGCCGCTCGTCGCCGGCCAGCACGGGCACGTCGGGCGGGATCGTGCTGGCGAGCTGGAGTCCCTTCACCGTGGCCTCCTGCCGCTGGCCCTGCAGGACCTTGCGCACGATCTCCGCGAAGGCCACCGGCGACCACTCGAGGTGGCGCTGGGCCAGGCCCTGCTCCAGCCGCGAGACGTGCAGGACCTCGTCGATCATGCGGCCCAGCCGCTGGCTCTGCTCCCGGGCCACGCGCAGGTACTGCGCGGCCTGCTCGCCGTCGGCGTCCGCGAGCGCCTCGAGGTAGCCCTGGATGGAGGTGAGCGGGCTGCGCAGCTCGTGGCTCACGTTCGAGAGGTACTCCTGCCGCTGGCGGTCCATCTCGACGATGCGGCGCAGGCGCAGCGCGTTGCCGATGGCGATGGCGGCGTGGGCGGCCAGCGTGGCCGCGAAGCGCAGGTCCTCGGGCGTGAACTCGTCGATCGAGGTCGTGCTCTCCAGCAGCAGCACGCCGAGCTTCTCCTGCGGCAGCGCGATGGGCACGCAGAGCGCGCTCTTCGCGTCGACGCCGCCCGCCGCCGTGCGGAAGGCGGGATGCCACACCGGGTGGCGCCGCTCCAAAGCACCCGAGCCCACCAGCCGCCCCTGCCCGCTCACGAACACGCTGCCGGGGAGGCCCTCGTGGAAGGCCAGCCGCACCACGCCGAGCGCCTCGGGGTCCACGTAGCCGAAGCTGGACCGCACGCGCAGCGACTCGCCGTCGTAGAGCAGCACCGCGCCCATCTGCGCGGGCCGCACCGCCTCCACCGAGCGCCGCGCGATCCGCTCGAGCAGCACGCCCAGCTCCAACTCGCTGTTGAGGACGTTGGTGATCTCCTGGAGGATCTCGAGGTTCCGGAGCGCGCGCACCTTCTCGTCGAAGAGCCGCGCGTTCTGGATGGCGGAGGCCACCTGGGAGGCGATGCCGTCCAGAGCCACCACGTCGCCCTGGTCGAAGGCGTCCACGCGGTCGCTCTCGACGTTGATGACGGCGCCCACCTGGCCGGCCAGCCGCACCGGCACCGCCAGCTCCGAGAGCGTCGCCCTCATGGCGGAGGGCACGAAGCGCGGCTCGCGCCGGATGTCGCGGGCCAGGATGTGCTCGCCGCGCTCGGCCACCCAGCCGATGATCCCCGTGCCGAACGGCATGCGATGGTTCCGCGGCAGCGCGATCGCCGCCGCGCCCGCCGCCCCCGCCAGCGAGGCGCCGCGCGTCTCCGCCTGCACGAGGTAGATGGCCACGCTGTAGTAACCGAACGAGCGCTGGATGTACCGCGCGATGGCGCCCAGCAGTGCGTCGACGTCGAGCGTGCTGGCGGCGATCTCGGAGGCGCCGGCCAGGAGGGCGAGCTGCCCCGCGCGGCGGTCCTCCGCCTGGCGCGCGTCCGCCTTGGCCACGGCCACCGCCGCCCGGCGGCCGAAGATGCCCAGCGTGGCCATGTCCTCGTCCGCCCACGTGCTCTCCGGCGCCACCACCACGAGGCCGCCGAGCGCGCGCCCCCCGGCGGCGAGCGGCACCACGAAGGCGCGCCGCGCCTGCTCGCCCTCGCCCAGCCGTACGCTGGACGGTCCCGAGCGGGCCAGGAAGGCGAAGAGCGGCGTGCCCCCCAGCGCGGGCGGGCTCCCCAGCAGCTCGAGCGCACGCGCCCGGTCCATCCCCTCGACGCGCAGGTCCTCGCCGCCGTCGCGCAGGACGACGGCGGCCTCGCCGCCGGAGAGAGAGGCGGCCTCGCGCGCGATGATGGCGAAAACGGCGGGCAGGTCGCGGTCCTCCACGATGGCGCGGTCGATCTCCCACAGGGCCTCGACCTGGCGCAGGTGGCGGCGCGAGCGCTCCACCAGCCGCGCGTTGTCGATGGCGGCCCCGAGCAGGCCGCCCACCGCGGCCAGCAGCTCCAGGTCCTCTTCGGAGAACTCGCGCAGCGCGTAGCCGCCGACGGGCATCATGCCGAGCGCGTGCCCGCGCGCGTACAGCGGCACGAGCACGATCGAGCGCAGCCCGCTCTCGCGCGTGGCCTCGCGCGCCTCGCCCGCGGCGGCGACGTCGGGGACCACGAGCGGGCGGACGGATTCCAGGGCGCGGCCGATGAGGGCGTCGCCCGTGCGGAAGCGCGCCACCGCGCCCGCGTAGTCCGCGGACAGTCCCTGGTGATGCTGCGTCGCGCGCAGCTCGCCCGAGGCCTCGTCGAGCAGGTAGATGCCGCCCGCCTCGAGGTCGAGGGCCTCGAGGGTGCGTCGCAGGGCGTCCTGGAGCGCGCGGTCGAGGTCGTCGCTCTGGGCGAGGCCGGCCGCGATCGAGGCGAAGGCGGTGAGACGCCGCGCCTCGCGGTCCCGCTCGGAAGGACGGGCGCGCGTGCTCATGGCGGCCGTAAGGTGGGCCGGATGGTAGCACACGGGCCACGGCGGGCTTCGCGTCGTCTCGGTGCCCGCGTTCGATTCGGATGGCCGTTTCGCGCCGTGGACGTGCGGCGCGGTCCGAAGATCAACTCTCCTTCGTAGTGATTGTGCCGGGCACAGCGAAGGGCGATGTTCTCGACCGTGGGTGGTCCGCCGCGGGCATACAGTTCGAGGTGGTGGTACTCCAGCAAGGTGCGCTGCGTGCACCGCCGCCCGTCCGCGGACGCGAACGCGCACTGGCCGCGGTCGCGAGCCCAGACGGCGCGCTTCACGGCCTGGGGGATGTGGCGCGAAGCTCGTCTGTGGATGCCATCCGTTCCGGAACGGATAGGCCGGGGCCGTTGCGGCTTCCGGGCGGCGCCGAGTCTCGCTGGATGTGTGGCCGCCACCACGCGCAGTTGCACTCCTGAAGAGTCGCGCTCCTGAAGACGCGATGCGATCCCCCCCGGACGCAACCGGGCCTCGCGATGCGATCCGCGCCTAGTGAAACAGCGGGCGCGGGAACATCGCCGACGCCTGCGCCGAGCGCAGGAAGGGGAAGAGCAGCACGCACGAGGGAACCTGGAAGAGGCTCTGCACCACCACCGAAGACGGGAAGCGCAGCGGTGCGTGCGCCAGCGCCAGCACCAGGGCGGCCACGTAGGTCACCACCACGGCCAGGCAGTACACCATGGCCACCGAGCGGCACAGCGCGATCCGGCGCCACAGGCCCCAGGCGAGAAGGAAGTGGAGCAGGCCCGCGCCGATGGCCTGCCACAGCGTGTCGAAGGGAACGGGCCGCGGCGCGTCGTGCAGAGCGAGCGCGATCTCGAGGACGCCGCTCAGCGCGAAGAAGCCGGCGGAGAGCCAGACGCCGCGCGGCGTTGAGGAGGAGAGCGCCAAGGCGGGGGACCGGGGCGATTATACCGGCGCCGCGCCAGGCGTCCGGTCGTGCAGGGTCGGCACTTGAGGGGTCTCGGGCGCCGGCCTAGAATGATCGGGCAGCGTCTCTCCAGGTGCCCATGACCGTCTCGAAGCAGGTCTGGCGGCGACGGGCTCCCCGGCTGCCCGTCGACCGCGCCGGCCGTCTCAGCGGCCGGCTCCCACAACCCATCGGCGTGCTCGAGCTGAGCCTCACCGGCTGCCTCGTGCGGTGCGGGACGCTGCTCGACCTCGGCGCCATCCTCGACCTCGAGATCGTGCTCGACGACGGACCCTTGACGGCCAAGGTGCGCGTGGCCGACGCCTCCCTGGACGGCGCGACCACGGGCGCCGACCGTCCGGGCTGCCTGGCCGGCCTGGAATTCCTCGGTCTGCCCGCGCGGGAGGCCGCGCGCCTCCGGCGTTTCCTGGACGAGGAAAGAAGGCGGCGGAGTGCGCACGCGTCCCCTCGCTGAGCTCTCCGCGCGCGACCTCCGGCCGCTGCTCGACGAGGAGTCCGAGCACTGGGGCCAGGAGCTGCTCTGGGACTACTCGGACGTCTCCTCCGCGGTGGCCAGCGGGCTCGAGCGCCGCGCGCTGACCGGGCTCGTCCTCCAGGACGGGCCGCGCTGCGTCGCCTACTGCTACTACATGCTCGACGCCGGTCGTGCCATCGTGGGCTCGCTCTTCGCCGCGGCCGGCTTCCGCGGCCAGGGACTCGAGGAGGCGCTGCTGGAGGAGGTCCTCTCCGAGGCGCAGGGGCACCCGACCAACGACCGTGTCGAATGCCAGACGCTGTTCTCCACGGCCACGGGCGCCGACGGCCGGTTCGCGCGCGCCGGGTTCATGAGCCGCGTCCGCCACTACCTCGTGCGGCCGCTGGACGTGCCGGCGGCGCTGCCCGCACACCGCTGGACGCTGCGCCCGCTGCGGCGCGAGGACCTCGGGCCCGCCGCGCACATCATCCACGCCAGCCATCGCGGCAGCCTCGACGCGGCGCTGAACCTGACCTACGCGACGCCGGGCTACTGCCGCGGCTTCGTGGAGACGCTCGTGCTGCGCGCCGGGTGCGGACGGTTCGACCCCGACGCGTCGTTCATGGCCGAAGGCCCGGGCGGCCCCGCGGGCGTGATCCTTTCCAGCCACCTCTCGCGCACCAACGGCCACATCTGCCAGGTCTCGGTGGCGCCGGAGGCGCAGGGCCGGGGCCTGGGCGAAGTGCTCATGACGTCGGCGCTGGACGCCTTCCGGAAGGAGGGGCTCGCCACCGCGAGCCTCTCGGTGACGTTCGACAACCGGCGGGCCTATCGCTTGTACCAACGCCTCGGCTTCGGGCTGCGCAAGGAGTTCGCGGCCCACGCCTGGGTGCGCCCGCCCGCCCGCATCGAGCTGCCGGCCTGATCTTCGCAGGTACCCGACCCATGGTGACCCCGATCCGATGATCCTTCCCCTCCTGCTGTTCGCTCTCGCCGCTCCCGCGCCCGTGGCCTCGCCGGCGCCGACGCCACGCCACCTGCTCATCGTCCTGCCCCTCGAGAGCTCCGGCGGCACCGCCGAGCCCTGGGTGGGTGCGGCCGTCGGCGATCAGCTCCCGCGGTCGCTGGCCGACCTCGGCGTGCGCGCCGTCGGGCGGGCCGAGCGCCTGCAGGCGCAGGCCGCGCTGGAGATCCCGGACGTGCCCCTCACGCGCGCCACGTCGGTGCGCGTGGCGGAGGCGCTGGGGGCCACGCGGCTCGTCTCCGGCACCTACGCGCTCGACGGCGCGCGTCTGACGCTGTCGCTGCGCCTGCTCGACGTGGAGCGCGCGACGCTGAGCGCGCCGCTCATCGCCAGCGGCCCCGTCGAGGCCGCGATGGACCTCATCGACGGCCTGGCCTGGGACGTGGCCCTGGCCAGCCCCACGCCGCCCAGCGGGACGCGCGAGCAGTTCCTGGCCCGCCGGACCGCGGTCCCCTTCGAGGCCTTCAAGACCCACGCGCGGGGCCTCGCCGCGCGCGATCCGCGCGCGCGCGCCGCGCTGCTGCGCCGCGCGGTGGCGCTCTCTCGCGGCTTCGATGCCGCGCGCGTGAGCCTGGGCCGCCTGCTCCTCGAGCAGCGCGAGTTCTCGTCCGCGCGCGTGGAGCTCTCCCGTGTCCCCGCGGCGTCGCCGCTTGCCCGCCCCGCGCGCTTCCTCCAGGGCATCGCCATGCTCGAGTTGGGCCGCTACCACGAGGCGGCCGCGGTCTACGCCGCGCTGGCCCAGGCGGAGACGACGCCCGGCGTGCTCAACAACTACGCGCTGGCCCTGCTGCGCGATCCCATCCGCGCCGCCGTGCGTGCCTCCGACGCGTTGCGGCAGGCCCTCGAGCTGGACCCGGACTCGACCGACCTCGCCTTCAACCTGGCCTGGGCGCTCCTGTGCGAGGACGACCCCGCGGGCGCCGCCTTCCAGCTCAAGACGCTGGCCCAGGCCTCGCCGCTCGACCAGCACACGCGCGTGGTGCTGACCTGGGCCCTGCGGCGGGCGGGACGCGCGGCGGACGCCGAGCGCGAGTGGGCGGCCGTGCTGGCGCTGGCGCCCGGCTATTCCTCGCTCGTCACGCCCGACTTCTCGCGGCGCTTCGAGCGCATCGCGCGCAGCGAGCGCCCGTTCGATCTCACGCGCGAGACGCGCAGCGACGCGCAGGTGGCGGCCTCGCTCTACACGCGCGCCCAGCGGCTGTTGGAGGGCGGCGACGCCGCGGGCGCCCTGGCCGAGGCCACGCGCGCGGCCTATCTCGATCCCTACAACCGCCCGGTCCACCTCCTGCTCGCCCGCGTGCACCGCGCGCGCGGCGAGGCGGAGAAGGCGCTCAACGAGTTCCGCATGGCGCTGTGGTCGGAGGACGACGCGGCGGTGCGCGTGGAGGTCGCGGGCCTGCTCAAGGAGATGGGGCGGACCACCGAGGCGCGCGCGGAGGCGACCAAGGCCCTGGCGCTCGCGCCGGGCAACGAGGCGGCCCGGAAGCTGGCGGAGAGCCCCCAGTAACCCCGCTATAATCGATCGGATGAGCCTGGCTCCCGCTCTCCTGACCCTCCTGTTCCTGGCCGCCGACGCGCCCCCGCGCGGCGCCAGCGTTCCGCGCTCCGTGCCCACGCGTCCCGGTCTGTCCTGGCAGGAGGCGGACTCGCTGACTCGCAAGCTGGCGGCCATCGAGGAGCGCCAGAAGACGCAGTCCCGCGCGCGGCAGACCATCCAGGTCACCCAGGGCGAGGTCAACTCGTACCTCAACCTCGCCTACGCCGCCCAGCTCCCCAAGGGCCTGACGAGCGTGGACGTGCGCTTCGGCCGCGAGCGCATCGACGCCAAGGGCATGCTCGACATCGAGCAGGTGCGCGGCGTGGCCACGCCGCCTTCCTGGAGCCCGCTCTCGCTGCTGGGTGGCCAGGTGCCCGTGGAGATCGGCGGGCGCCTGGTCAACGCCGCCGACGGGTTCGGCACCGTCGAATGGGACTCGGTGTACGTGGCCTCCATCCGCGTGCCCATCAGCGTGCTCGAGCAGATGGTGCAGTCGGCCACCAAGAGCGACAAGTATCCCGACGGCGTCGACATCCACGCGCCGTTCCGCCTGCCGTACTCGGTCAACCGCGTGCGCGTGGAGCCGGGCAAGGCCGTCCTCGAGTTCTGACCCCGGGCCGCTCGTCCGGCCCCGCCCGCCTTCGTGGGATGATCGCGGACGATGGACCTCGCCTCGCCCGTGCAGTACGTCAAGGGCGTGGGCCCGCTGCGCGCGGAGGCGCTCGCGCGGGAGGGCGTCTCCACGCTCGAGGACCTGCTGTTCCACGTGCCCATCCGCTACGAGGACCGGCGGGAGCTCAGCCGGATCGCGGACCTTCGTCCGGGCATGAAGGTATCGGTGTCGGGGACGGTGACGGCGGCAGGCCTGCGCCGCGCGCGCCGGATGCCCATCTACGAGGTCCGCCTCGACGACGCGAGCGGACGCCTCAAGGCGCTCTGGTTCAACCAGCCTTTCTTGAAAGACGTCCTGCCGCGCGGGGCGGAGGTCGTGCTGTATGGAACCGCGGACTACGACAGGGAAGGGTCGCGGCAGCTCATGATGGCATCCCCGGAGTACGAGCTGATCGTGAACGAGGACACGACATACACCGGCCGCATCGTGCCCGTGTACGAGAAGCTCGGCCCGCTGACGGGCAAGATGCTGCGCCGGATCCTGCTGCGCCTCGCCGAGTCGATCCCGGACGAACTACCCGATCCGCTGCCCGCCGACCTGCGCGACCGGCTCGGCGTGATCACGCGGCCGGAGGCGCTGCGCCGGATCCACCGCCCGGGGGAAGACGACGAGGTCGGCCTGCTCAACGCCGCGCGCTCTCCCGCGCACGTGCGGCTGATCCTGGAAGAGTTCTTCCTGTTCCAGCTCGGGCTGGCCCGGCAGCGTCAGGCTCGACAGGACAGACCGAAGCGTGCGGCCTTCCAGGTGACCGACGCCACCCGCGAGGCGGTCAAGCGGATCCTGCCCTTCCATCTCACCACGGCCCAGAGGCGCGTGCTGCGCGAGATCGCGGACGACATGCGCTCGCCGCACGCCATGAACCGCCTGGTGCAGGGCGACGTGGGGTCGGGCAAGACGATGGTGGCGCTCCTCTCCATGGTGGTGGCGGTGGAGGACGGGTACCAGGCGGCGTTCATGGCGCCCACCGAGATCCTGGCCGAGCAGCACTACCTGACCTTCAAGCGCCTGCTGGCGCGCTGCGAGTACACGGTGGGGCTGTTCACGTCGGCATTGAAGGGGAAGGAGCGAGGGCGGGCCAACGAGGATCTGGCATCGGGCCGCGTGCAGATCGCGGTGGGCACGCACGCGCTCATCCAGCAGGGCGTGGCCTTCCACCGTCTCGGCCTCGCGGTAGTGGACGAGCAGCACCGCTTCGGCGTCCTGCAGCGCGAGGACCTGCGGCGCAAGGGCGGCGAGGTGGACGTGCTGGTCATGACGGCCACGCCGATCCCGCGCACGCTGGCCCTGACCGCCTACGGCGACCTCGACGTGTCGGTGGTGGACGAGCGCCCCCCCGGGCGCATGCCCATCGCCACCGTGCACCGCGCGGCCTCCGAGCGGCGCGCGGTCATCGACGCCGTGCGCCGCGCGCTCGCCGCGGGGCATCAGGCCTACGTCGTGTACCCGCTGGTGGAGGAGTCGGACAAGCTCGAGGATGTGCGCGCGGCCACGCAGATGGCGGAGGAGTGGCGCGCGGCGCTGCCGGAGGCGCGCGTCGGCCTGCTGCACGGGCGGCTCAAGGGCGCGGAGAAGGAGCAGGTCATGGCCGCCTTCCATCGCGGGGAGCTGCAGGTGCTGGTGGCCACCACCGTGATCGAGGTGGGCGTCGACGTGCCCGGGGCCACCGTGATGGTGATCGAGCACGCCGAGCGCTTCGGCCTGGCCCAGCTCCACCAGCTCCGCGGCCGCGTCGGACGCGGCGCGGGCGCGTCCACGTGCGTGCTGGTGACGCACGGCCGGCTCTCCGACGAGGCGCGGGCGCGCGTCGAGGTGCTCACGCACAGCGACAACGGGTTCGTGATCGCGGAGAAGGACCTGGAGCTGCGCGGGCCCGGCGATTTCTTCGGCACGCGCCAGTCGGGCCTGCCGCGCCTGCGCGTGGGCGACCTGCTGCGGGACCGGGAGCTGATGGCGGTGGCGCGCACGGAGGCGTTCCGGTACGTCGACGAGGGCCGGGCCGGGCGAAAGGCGGGGACGCTGGAGGAGTTCCTCGAGAAGGGCGGATGGCAGAGGCGGTTCGGACTGGCCCGCGTCGGATAGACTCTTTCTGGATGACTCCTGCACCGGTCAAACCGGCCGTCACCGCCGCCGACCTCGACCGGCTCGACATCCGGGTCGGCACGATCGTGCGTGTCGAAGAGGTCCCGAGGTCGGCGAAGCTGGCGCGCCTGACGGTCGATTTCGGCGACCATCGGCGAACGATCCTGGCCGGCATCCGCAAGGAGCGCTCCGATCCGCGTGAGATCGAAGGCAGGCAGGCCCTGTTCGTGGTCAACCTCGCGCCGCGTCCGATGGCCGGGGAGATCTCGGAGGGGATGCTGTTCGACATCGGGTACAGCGACGGGGTGACGCCCGCACTCGCCGTGCCGGAGCGCGCGGTGCCGAATGGAGTGCGGGCGGGTTAGAGAGACGCCATGAACGTCCGCGCGATCACCGGCAGCATCAAACGGTTCGGGGCCTTCAGGACGGTGGCCGATCTCGCGCTGCGGTCGGTCAACCGCGTGATCCTCCTCCGCGTGCTGAAGGCGATCCTCATCCAGACCGTCGATGCCGACTTCCTCGAGTGCGCGGAGAAATACCGCGGGACGTTCCTCGACGAGGCGATGCTTCGCGAGTTCGCCGCGGACCCCAGGAACGAGATCTCGCCCACCTTTCTCGACCAGGCCCTGGCCAAGGGCGACGAGTGCTACGGGTTCCTGGCCGGGGACAGGCTGGCCGCGTACGGGTGGTACGCGACCGGGCCCACCACGCTCGACATTCCGGGGCTGCGCCTGCGCTTCGACTCCGACTACGTATACATGTACAACGGCTTCACCGCCGCCGAGCACCGTGGGCAGCGCCTCCACGCCGTCGGGATGACACGGGCGCTCGCGGTGTACCTCGCCCGCGGCTACTCCGGCATCGTCTCCTACGTCGAGTGGAACAACTTCGCGTCGCTGACGTCGTGTTACCGGATGGGCTATCGCGACTTCGGGGCCGTCACCATCGCCGGTCTGCGGACCCACTACGCCGTGTGGCACGACGCGGGGTGTCGGAAGCATGGCTTCAGGCTGGAGCGCGCGGCCGGCCGCGAGGACGGCGCCGGACCGGAAGAGCGGATGAACCGGCGATCCTCTGGAGCCTGACCGCCTTCGCGAGCGCTGTCGCGGTGACCCGCATCATCGGAGGGACCGGAAAGGGGCGGCGGCTGCGCGCACCCCGCGGCGAGGCCACCCGACCCACGGGCGCGCGGGTGCGCCAGACGCTGTTCGACATCCTGGCCCCGCGCCTGCCCGGGTCCCGGTTCCTGGACGCCTTCGCCGGCAGCGGCAGCGTGGGCCTCGAGGCCCTGTCCCGCGGGGCCGCGAGGGTCGTGCTGGTCGAGCGCAGCCGGGAGGCCGTGCAGGCCGCGCGCGCCAACGCGCAGGCCGTGGCGGGCGCGGGCGGCGAGGTGCAGGTCTACCACCAGGACGCGCGGCTCGCCGTGCCGGCCCTG
>Ga0066680_10000822_pt1 | contig 11573 bp, 10 predicted proteins | sample GraSoiAngelo_129_FD_62297 | JGI IMG/M metagenome (GOLD analysis project Ga0066680, IMG submission 62297) | Grasslands soil microbial communities from the Angelo Coastal Reserve, California, USA - 14_0927_12_40cm | ecosystem: Environmental > Terrestrial > Soil > Grasslands | place: USA... | reverse complement strand
TTCCCCTTCTTCACCAGGCGCGCCGCGGAGACTATGTCCTCGGGCTGCACGTAGTTGAGGGTCCCGATTTCGTCGGCCGGCCCCCATTTTCCCCAGTTCTTGTACTCCGCCGCTGCTTTTTGCAGGTCCTCTCGCCTCAGCTTGCGGACGGCCATTGGCTGTCCCCCGTGCGCCTGGAATGAAAGGGTGCGGCGATGCTACCATGCGGCCGAGCGGGCGAGGAGGACGTCGTGAGAGCGTTCGCGCGCAGCGCCCTTTTCGTCGCGCTCTGCCTGTGCGTCTCGTGCGAGCGCAACGCCGCCCAGGGCTGGCCGAACAAGCCCATCCGGTTCATCGCTCCCTTCGCGGCGGGCGGTCCTGCCGACACCATCGGGCGGCTCATCGGTTACAGGTTGTCGAATGATCTTGGACAGCAAGTGATCGTCGAAAACCGACCCGGCGCGGGCGGGAACATCGGAACCGCCGCCGTCGCGAAATCGGCGCCCGACGGCTACACGGCGCTGGTGACCACCTCGGCCTTCGCGGTCAATGTCACTTTGTCCACGGCTTCCGGATACGACGCGGAAAAGGACTTCATTCCCACCGCCCTCATCGCCTCCCAGCCCAATGCCATCATCGTGAGCGCGACCCTCCCCGCGCAGAACCTGGGCGATCTGCTCACCTGGGCGAAGACGGCCAAGCCCGGATTCGCGACACCAGGCAGCGGCACCACCCCGCATCTGACGGCAGAGCACCTCTTCCGGTCGGTCGCCAAGCTCGACATGACGCCGATCCATTTCAAGGGAGCCGCGCCGGCGATCACGGCCATCATCGGCGCGCAGCCGCCGGTCGGTTCGGCGGCCGTCTCGACGGCCTTGCCACACATCCAATCGGGCAAATTGCGCGCGCTGGCGGTCTCCAGCGCCAAGCGCATCGCGGCGCTGCCCGATGTGCCCACGCTCGCCGAGGCGGGTGTTCCCGGCATCGAAGACTACACCTGGATCGGGCTCTTCCTCCCGGCCGGAACCCCCCCTGCCATCGTCAAACGGTTCAACGACGCGGTGAACCGCGCGCTCCAGGACCCGGAGACCCGCGCACAACTCGAGCGGCAGGCGTACCAGCCGGTCGGCGGCACTCCGCAGGAGTTCAAGGACTACGTGAAGGCGGAGATTGCCAAGTGGGGCAAGGTCGTCCGCGAAGCCAACATACAAGCGGAATAGGCGCTACTCGACCGTGATGTTGCTCCCTTTGATGACGCTTCCCCAGCGGGCGTGATCCTTGCGGACCACCGCGCTCAGCTCCTCCGGCGTGGAGGACTCGGCATCGAGGCCGGCCTTTTCCAGCATCTCCTTGACCTCGGGCATCTTGAGGACGGTTCCGATCTCCGCGTTGAGCCGGGTCACCACCGCGGCGGGCGTCTTGCTGGGCACGAAGAACGCGTACCAGAGGTCCACCTCCACGCGCTTCTTCCCCATCTCCTCGATCGTCGCCACGTTCGGCAAGAGCGGATGCCGCTTCGAGCTGCCCACTGCCAGGGCAGTGAGCTTGTCGGCCTTGACGAAGCCCGACGCGACGTGGACGGGCAAGAAGCCGACCATGATCTCGCCCGCAAGCAGATCCTGGATGTAGCCGGCGTTCGCTTTGTAGGGGACGTGCAGCAGGGAGAGCTGCATCTCCTGGCTGAAGAGCTCCATCGCCATGTGGTGCGGAGTCCCGATGCCGGGTGAACCGTAGGTGATCGCCCCGGGCTTGGCCTTGGCCCGATCGAGCAGATCCTGCAACGACTTGATGCCGGCTTTCGGATTGGCAACCAGCATGAGCGTGCCCCAGGCAGCCATGGACACCGGCGAGAAGTCCTTGACGGGATCGAAAGGCACGTTCTTGTAGAGCTGGGAGGCGATCAACATCGTGTTGGCGCCCATCAGCACCGTGTAGCCGTCGGGCCTTGCCTTGGCCACCGCGTCGGCGCCGATGTTGCCGCTCGCCCCCGGCTTGTTCTCCACCACCACCGCCTGGCCCAGGCGCTCCATGAGCCTGGGCGAGACCGCGCGCGCGATGGTGTCCATGCCCGTCCCGGGTGAAAAAGGCACGACGATCTTGACGATCTGGTCGGGATAGCTCTGCGCCCCTGCGAGCGCGATGGCGATGGCCAGGAAGTTCATCGTCATGACGGCCAGCCGATCAAATTGCAGGCGTTGCGGAAGTAGATCTTCTCGCGGTCGGCTTCGCTGATCTCGAGTCGGTCGAGGACCTTGATGGTCTCACGGATGTACATCGGACCCCTCTCCGGGTCGAAGGGCGCGTCGGAAGCGAACAGCATGTGGCCGGCGCCGTAGAAGGAGAGCGCGCATTCGATGGCCGCCTGCGACCCGAAGGTGGCCGTGTCCGCATAGAAGTCCTTGAAGTAATCGAGCGGACGGCGCTTGAGCTCGGTGAGCAGCTTCCTGTAGTCGGTGAACGAGGTGCGGCTGCCGAGCTGATCCCAACCCGGACCTATGCGCCCCTCGAAGAACGGCACCATTCCGCCGGCGTGGTGGATGATCATCTTGAGCCCGGGCAGCTCGTCCAGGAGCTTGGAGAAGACGAGCCGCGCCTGGGCGACGCTGGACTCGTAGGGCCAGCCGAAGGTCCACCAGATTTCGTAAAGGGACTTGTCCTCGGTTGCGTAATCGGCGAACTTGGCGCCTCGCGCGGGGTGGATCCAGATCGGTTTGTCGAGCTTTTGCATGACGCGGAACACGTCGCGGAACTCCGGCGCGTCGAGTGGCTTGCCGGAGACGTTGGTGAACATCTGGATGCCACAGGCGCCCAGATCGACGACGGCCCGCTCGGCCTCCCGCGCGGCCTCCTCGGTGTCGTGCATGGCAATCGTGGCCGCGAAGCCGGGAAACCGATCCGGGTGCTTGCGGCATAGCTCGGCCGTCTCTTCGTTGCCGATACGCGCCAGGCGGCGTCCTTGTTCGGCATTGGTGGCGAGATCGAGCAGGGGCGATGCCAGGGAGAGGATCTGCTGGTAGTCCGGCCCGAAGAGATCCATCCCACGGAAGCGGACGTCGAGCTGGGTCATCATGGGGACGGCTTCGCTCCGACGCGTGATGTCCTGCATGGGACCAGAGGTGTGCGCGCGCAGCGCCTCGTAGAAGCGCGTCGGCCAGATGTGATTGAAGACGTCGAGCTTCCTCATGGCTCAGTCCTCCGCCGCGAAGACCTCTTCGCGCTTCTTTCGCACGGCCGGAAGGATCATCAGCCCGAGCAGGATTCCGGCCACGAGCAGCAAGGACAACGAGAGCGGACGGGTGAAGAAGATGGTGGCCGATCCCCGGGCCACCAGCATGGCGCGGGTGAAGTTCTCCTCGAGCATCGGGCCGAGCACGAACCCGAGCAAGAGCGGGGCTGGCTCGCACTCGAGCTTTGCAAAGACATAGCCGAGCAGTCCGAACGGGATCGTCAAGAGGACGTCGACCGTGTTGTTCTGCAGCGAGTACACGCCGATGGCGCAGAACAACAGGATGGCCGGGAACATGAGTCGGTAAGGGACGCGCAGGATCTTGATCCACATCCCGATGAGCGGAAGGTTCAAGACCAGCAGCATCAAGTTGCCGATCCACATCGAGCAGATGAGCCCCCAGAAGAGCGCCGGGTTCGAGGTCATCACCTGTGGCCCGGGCTGGATGTTGTGGATCATCATCGCCCCCACCATGAGCGCCATGGTGGCGTTGGCGGGCAGCCCCAGCACCAGGAGCGGAATGAAGGACGTCTGGGCAGCGGCGTTGTTGGCCGATTCCGGGCTGGCGACGCCGGCGATGGTCCCCGTCCCGAATTTCTCCGGGGTCTTCGAGACCCGCTTCTCCAAGGCATAGGCCGCGAACGAGGCCACCACCGCCCCGCCGCCGGGCAGGATGCCGAGGATCGAACCGAGCACCGTTCCGCGCAGCACGGCCGGAATGGCCTCGCGCGTCTCGGCCTTCGTCAGCCACATGTCTTTGATGTTCTCGGTGAACACCTCACGTTTCTCCGCCGTCTGCTCCAGGTTCCGGATGATCTCGCTGAAGGCGAAGAGACCCATCGCCACCACCACGAAGTTGATGCCGTCGGCGAGCTCGGGGACGCCGAGGGAGAACCGTGCGACCCCGCTGTTCACGTCGGTGCCGACGAGCCCCAAGAGAACGCCCAGCAGGATCATCGCGATCGCCTTCAGCGCCGAACCGTGCGCCAGCGTCACCGCCATGAGCATGCCCACCACCAGGAGCGAGAAGTACTCGGCGGGCCCGAACTGGAAAGCGACCTCCGCGAGCACCGGAGCGAAGGCGGCGATGATCACCGTCGATACGCAGCCGGCGAAAAAGGAACCGAGCGCCGAGATGGTCAGCGCCGCCCCGGCCCGTCCCTTGCGGGCCATCTGGTATCCGTCGATGCAGGTGACGACCGACGAGGACTCGCCGGGCAGGTTCACCAGGATGGAAGTCGTCGAGCCGCCGTACTGGGCCCCGTAATAGATGCCCGCCAGCATGATGAGGGCGGTGGTCGGCGACAACGTGTAGGTGATGGGGAGCAGCATCGCGATGGTCGGCACCGGACCGATGCCTGGCAGGACCCCGATGGCGGTGCCGAGGAGGCAGCCGAGGAAGCAGTAGAGGCCGTTCTGCAAGCTGAGCGCGGTGCCGAAGCCCAGCGCCAGGTTGTGGAGGAGATCCATTGCCCGCCCGTCAGCGAACGAGGAAGGCGGGCCAGATGGGGAACTGCAACTGCAGCCCGCGCACGAAGAGGAGGAGGCTCGCAACGATCAGCACCGCGGCGTTGATGGTCGACTCCCTGAGACTGAATTCCTGGTCGGCCAGGCTCGATACTATGATGAGCGCGAACAGCGCCACGATCAGCCCCGCCCAGTTCAAGAGCAGCGCGAAGGCGGCGATAGCGCCCAGGACCAGCGTCATCGGCTTCACGTGAAGCCTCTCGACCTTGCCCTTCTCGCCCGCGACCGAGAGGCTTCGGACGACCAGGACGATGCCCAGGAGCGCGAGCAGGCACCCGAGCACGAAGGGAAAGTAGCCGGGGCCCATCCGCGACTTGACGCCCATCCGGTAGAAGGTGGCGCCCCAGGCGAAGAGGACACCGAAGAAGAGGAAGATGAGACCAGCGAGCCAGTCCTTCTGGTTCTTCACCGAGATGCGCATCACGTCTCCGGCCCGGGCGTCCCGCGGCACGCCGGGCTCCGATCGTTCAGTTGGCGGTGATCTGCCGCTCCTTCACCAGCGCGCCCCATCTCTCCGATTCGGACTTGAGGTAGGCGCTGAACTCCTGCTGCGTCTTGCTGGTCGCGACCTCGGCGCCGCCGGCGGCGAGTCGCTTCCGCACCTCCTCGAGGCCCATCACCTTGTGCGCGGCAGCGAAGAGCCGCTCCACGACCGCTGCCGGCGTGCCCTTGGGCACGAAGATTCCCTGCCACGAAGCGCTCACCATGCTGGGGTAGCCCGCTTCGGTCATGGTCGGAACGTCCGGCAGATCGGGCACGCGCTGCGCGAGCGTGACGGCCAGCGCGCGCAGCCTGCCGGCCTTGATGAACTGCATCGCCGACGGGAGCGTGGTGAACATCACCTGCGTCTGCCCGCCGATCAGATCGGTGACGGCCGGCCCCGCGCCTCCCTTGTAGGGCACGTGCAGGATGTCGAGTCCGGCGAGCTTCATGAACATCTCCATCTCGAGCCGGTTCTGGCTGCCCGGGCCGGGAGTTCCGAAATTGAGCTGCCCGCTCCTGGCCTTGGCGTGAGCGACGAACTCCTTCACGCTGGAGGCGGGGACCGCGGTGTTGACCACCAGGACGTCCGCGACGTCGACGATCTTCGAAACCGGGATGAAATCCACCTGCGGCCTCGTCTTGAGCTCGCTGCCGAAGATGCTCGGGTTGATGGCGGTGGTGCCGACGTTGCCGAGAAAGATCGTGTAGCCGTCGGCGGGCGCGCGCGCGGCCGCTTCCATCCCGATGTTGCCGGAGGCCCCGCCGCGGTTGTCGACCACGACCGACTGCTTCAGCTCGGCGGAGAGCGGCGGTCCGATGATGCGCGCGACGAAATCGGAAGCGCCGCCGGGAGCGAAGGGGACGATGAGGGCGATGGGCTTCTTCCGCGGCCAGGCCTCCTCTGCCGGGGCCGGGGCGGTTCTCGAAAAGATCAGCGCAAGAGCGGCTAGCGCCGACACCGTGCTTCTCATGTTTCCTTCCGGCTATCCTCCGAGCTCCTCGTCGTCGTCGATCGGGACCTTCACCGGCGTGCGACGTTGCGCGGAGAGATCGAGGGCCTTGGTCAGCATCAGCCGATCGTGGGCCTCTCTGGGCGTGGCGTGGTGGGTCGCAGACCCCGTGGCGAGGTGAAGAAGCCAGGACAGCGTCTCCTCCCGCATCGGGCCGTGCAGCTCGCCGAGCGCGACGCTTCCAGGCGGATAGCTTTCCAGGAAGTCGACCAGCCTGCTCTCGTCCGGCGCATATCCTTCGGATTGCGGCTTGCACACGGCGAGCACCACGTCGCGGTGGGTGTCATCGACGGTGAGCACGCCCTCGGTACCGACGAGGCCGACCTCGAGCGAGTAGACGGCCCCCGGCCAGGCGACGGGTAGCGCCCAGGAGATGCTCAGGTGGTAGAGGGTGCCGTCTTCCATGGTGATGAGACCGGCGGTCCCATCGATCCCGCGGTACTTCGGGCCGAGCGCCTTGTCGACGGAGCGGGCGTAGACCTCGGCCGGCTTCTTGCCCTCGAGGATCCACAGCACCAGATCGAGCGCGTGGGTGCCGGAGACGACCATCGGCGAGATGGCTTTCGGATTGGAGGTCCGCTGGTAATTATCGATCGCCACCAGACGGTTCATGAAGCCGCGCGAGGTGGCCATCGTCACTTCGCCGAGCGCACCGGTGCGCACCTTCTCCTTGGCGGTCAGCCAGCGTTGCCGGAAGCGTTGCGTATATCCGACGACGGCGTCCACCCGGCGCGCCTCGATCGCCTTCAGCACCCGCGCCGAATCGGCCAGATCGGTCGCCAGCGGCTTCTCGATCATCATCGCGACGCCGCGCTCGGCGGCCGCGAGGATCGGCTCGACATGCAGGTGCTCGTCGGTGGAGATGACCACCGCGGTGATCTCCGGTCGGGCTAGCAGTTGCTGGTAATCGGAGGTGACGAAGTCGGCGGAGATCTTGCCCGCCACCAATGCTGCGCGCTCCGGACGTCTCTCGGCGATCCCGATGAAATCCACCTGCGGGAAGCGGGCGGCGATCTCGCCACGGATGAGGCCCACCCGTCCGGCGCCGATGATGCCGAGACCGATACGATTGCGCTTCGCCGGCCTCAAGCGGCTCCCCCGGTCCGACTGGCGATCTCGATGGGGCGGTGCTCGGCCGCCGACTGATCGGCGGCCTGGTAGACCTGCATGACGAGTCGGGCGTGCTCGGCGGTGACGAGCGGCTGCCGCCCGGAGGCGACGCACTCGAGGAAGTGGAGCGTCTCCGCTTCCATCGGGCCGGCGTAGACGTGGGAGACCTTCTCGCCGGGCATGGTGGAGAGCGGGAAGACGATCCCCTTCTGCATGGTGTTCAGCACCACGTCCCGGTGCGAGTCGTCGACGAGGATCGCGCCCTGGGTCCCGATCATCTCGATCCAGGTCGAGGAGAAATTGGGATAGGCAGGAGGCAGCACCCATCCTGCGCCGATGGTGAAGACGCTGCCGTCGTCCATGGTGACGATCATCCACACGCAGTCGGGCGCGTCGTGGGTCGCCTTCATGATCTTCCGGACTTCCTGCGCGTAGACGCGCACCGGCTTGCGCGGGGCGAGGCACCAGAGGAGGAAGTCGATGTCGTGCGTCGCCTCCATCGCCGCGGGAGAGAGCTTCGTCCGGCCGCTGATCTTGTTTCCGAGCCCGCGGGTGATGTGCCGGCTCACCAGCGCGCTGACCGGCTCGCCGATGGTGCCGTCCTCGATCGACTTCTTGACGTAGGCGAACTTCGGATTGAAGCGCTGCGAGTAGCCGATGGTGAAGAGGAGTTGCTTCGAGCGGGCGATGCCGATGAGCTCGTCCGCCTCGGCGAGCGTGAGCGCGATCGGCTTCTCGAGGAGGACGTGCTTGCCCGCGAGCAGGCTTTCCTTCGCCATCGGATGATGGGTGCTCTCGGGCGTGGCGCAGATCATCACCGCGTCGAGGTCGGCGCGGGCGAGGAGCTTCTTGTAGTCGGTCGTGGCGGAGTCGGGCCGCGTCTTGTCGGCGATCGCCCCGAGCCTTCGCTCGTCGATCTCGGCGACGTGCAGGCCTTTGACGAGCGGGCTCGCCCGGCAGGTCTCGGCGCGGATTCCGCCGCACCAGCCGGTGCCGATGACGCCAACGTGGATGCTCCGCATGGATCCTCCGCGAGCGCCCGGTCGAGCCATTCTGCCACGCCGGGGGGGCCGCTTGCGATCGGAGGTCCGCAAAAGCGAGACTTCCGGGGTTCGCCCGCCTGCCGGAGGGACCCCATGACGCCCATCCATCGCTACGCCGCGCTCGCCTGCGCTGCCTCGTTCGTGGCCGGCTGCCAGAGTGGCCCGTCCGCCGAAAAGCGGCCGGAAGCAGCGCAGCCGCTCCCCGCCGTCGACATGGTGATCGGAAACAACTTCGGCCACCTTCCGATGTTCGTCGCGGTGGAGAAGGGCTTCTTCAAGAAGCACGGCGTCGACGTTCGCCTCAAGGTCGTCAACACCGGCACCGACATGGTCACCGCCATGCAGAAGCGCGAGGTGCAGGTCGGCGACATGAGCGTGACGACCTTCCTCAAGGCGCGGCATGCCGGCGATCCCTTCCGGGTGATCGGCATCATCCAGAGCGACGCTACCCGCGCCAACGCCGACGAGCCGCTCGCGATCGTGGCGCGGCAGGGCTCGGGGATCGAGAGGGGCAACATCGAGTCCTTGAAGGGCAAGCGCATCGGCCTCGCCAAGGGGCAGACCTCGGACGAGTACTTCAAGATGGTCCTCGCCCGCCGGAACATGCAGTACGCCGACGTGACCATCACCGACATCCGCCAGCAGTTCGAGCTTGCGCCCGCCCTCAGCGAAGGGAAGGTCGACGCCACCGTCTCCTGGGAGCCCTACAACACGACGGTGCTCGAGAAAGTACCCGCCTCCTACGAGGTGATCCGCGGCGGAGGCCATCTCTCCTACGTGATGGTCGCCACTGCCCACGCGCCCACTCTCGAGTCGAATCCGCAGATCATCCGCGGCGTGGTCGCCGGCCTGGCGGAGGCTTCGCAGTACACGCGCAAGCACCGCGACGAGGCGGTGGAGATCTTCGTCAAATGGGTCCCGGGCCTCGATCCCGCGGTGGGGAAGAAGGCAATCCAGCACATCAGCTACGATCCGCGCATCTCGCCGCCCGTCCTGCAGGCGTTCGAAAACGCCGAGGACGACGTCCTCAAGAACACGCTCAAGGGCGCCGAGCGCCTCGACGTGCCTGGTCAGTTCGCCCCCGCCTTCCTGGCGGAGGTGCAGAAGTCGAACCCGGAGTACTTCGACGATCTGCCGCCGCTGCCGCGCTGACCTAGACCGCCGCCGAGATCTTCAGGAGCCGCGCCGCGTTTTCGCCGAGGATCAGCTTCCGATCGCGGTCCGAGAGCCCGGGCAGCTTGTCGACCACGTCGACCGGCTTCTCGTAGCCCATGTCGAAGGTGTAGTCGCTGCCGAGCACCACCCGGTCGGCGCCTACCTGCCGGATCAAGTTCACGAGCATGGCATCGTTGTGCCCGATGGTGTCGTAATGGAAGCGTCGCAAGTAGGTCGACGGTAGCTCCTTGAGGTGCTTGTTCTCGGCGCGGACCTTGGCGCCTTGATCGAGCCGGCCGATGAGCCCGGGGAAGGCGCCGCCCGCATGCGGCAGCATCACCTCGAGCTTGGGGAACTTGTCCATCACGCCGCCGAAGACGAGCGAGGCCGCCGCGATCCCCGTATCGTAGGGATTGCCGAGGAGGTTGCGCAGGTAGTAGCGCTGCATGCGGTCCGCGCCGACCGGATCGACCGGGTGCAAGAAGACCGGCCAGCCCAGCTCCTCGGCCTTCGCGAAGATGGGCAGGAACTCCTGCTCGTCGAGGTTCTTTCCCGCGACGTGGGTGCCCAGGTAGAGGCCGCGCATCCCGGGAAGCTTGGCGGCGCGCTCGAGCTCCTTCACCGCCAGCTCGGGAGCCTGCATCGGCAGGGTGGCCATGGCCACGAAGCGCTTGGGGTACTTGACGTGCGCCGCGGAAGCCGCGTCGTTGTAGACCTGCGAGAGCTTCTGCCCGAACCCCGCCGGCGCCCAGTAGACCATCGGGCTGGTGAGCGAGAGCGCGTGGACGTCGACGCGCGCCGCCTCCATCCTCTTCAGGCGGATGTCGAGATCGATGTAGGGCGGCGCGAAGAAGGCGTCGATGCCCGGCACCGAGAAGGTCGCCGCGCCGCGATCGTTCTTCCCGATCCTGGCGCCGTTGGCCGGCCCCTCCTTCTTGACCAGCTCCACCCAATCGGCCGGGTAGTAGTGAGCGTGCGTATCGATGACCAGCGGGTGGGGTCTGGCCGGAGGCTGGGTCTCTCCGAAGGCCCTGCGAGCGATCGCGGCCCCACCTGCTGCCAACGCGCCTGCCAGCAACTCTCTGCGGGAGAACGGCATGTCTGTCCCCTCCTGCTCCGACGGAGGCGCTGGCAAAGGTGTCGCGCGCCAGTCGGCAGTGAACAACGCGGCAGGGAGATTACCTCGCCGGCATCCGCGGGCGCCATGGCCGGGGCGGGCGGCGCGTCAGCGCAGGTCCGGGCGGGCGAGGTTCTCGCTTCGTTGGGCTAGCCTGGAGATCCGCTACCGTCTCGGGTACACGAGCGGTACGCTGCCCGCAGATCGCCCCGCGCGCGCCGCACCACCGTGACGCCGTCGCCCGACGGCACGGCTCGCGTCTCGAAGACGAGCTTTTCCCCCGTTTCGCGCTCTTCGATGCCTTCGAAGATGCGCTGGACGGTCTGCTGCGCGCGCTCTGGATCGGCGATGGCGACGACGAAGACGGGACTGCTCTTCCCCGGTAGGACGAAGAAGCCGACGCCGCCCTGGTCGTCGAACCCATGGGTCCGTACGTCGGCGGGAACGGTCGGGTCGAACCCCAGCGTTCCGCCAAAAGCAGCAGCATCATGGCGCCGTATTGCTTGGCCATCCCGAGCCTGGCCGCCACTTAGCGATGGGTCGCCGCTCTTGCCCAGGGCTTGTCGAGCAGACCGCCACCTTCGCATCGAAAGGGATGGCGCTCGCGAGTGAGGGGCGGTGGCCGGAGTCGCGCGGTGTCGAGGAGGCTGCTGACTGCTGCACGCCGGCGCAGGAGGCGATCGCAGCCGCAAGCAGACAGGATCCTATGCGCCGGCGCCTGGCGTCCCCTCCCCGATGGGGGAGCATACTTCGCGTTGGGAGCCGATCGGGATCAAGCGCGCGCGGCGCCTGGCCGGAATCCCGCTGCGGAAATGAGGCGTTTTTGAACGTGCTCCGTAATCCCGCGATCGTTATTTCGTCATGCTCTTCCGGCTTACGAGGCGCTTGGCTTTTCCCTCGCTCAAGACTGTAGGACTGATAAG
>Ga0066680_10000820_pt1 | contig 11574 bp, 11 predicted proteins | sample GraSoiAngelo_129_FD_62297 | JGI IMG/M metagenome (GOLD analysis project Ga0066680, IMG submission 62297) | Grasslands soil microbial communities from the Angelo Coastal Reserve, California, USA - 14_0927_12_40cm | ecosystem: Environmental > Terrestrial > Soil > Grasslands | place: USA... | reverse complement strand
CGGCGACTGACCTTCGCACCCGAATCGACGCCTTCAACCGGATTGCCCAGTCCGAGGCCGCGGCGCACGGTTTCCACTATGCCGACATCAGCGCGATCAGTCGCGAGCCGAGGCGCGGCAGGGACTGGCTCGCCGGCGACGGCCTTCATCCCGGCCCGGCTCAACATCGGGCCATCGCAGATCACCTCTGGACCTTCCTCGGTCCGGTAATTAAAGCAAGATGAGAATCCGGTTTTTTTGACCCGGCTTTTGATAGCCTCGATTTCCCATGCGGCTCATCGGACCCAGGCTCGCGCAACCTCGCGGTGTCGCGCATGGCCACACCGTCACCCGGCTCGGTTCGGCGATTCACCTTCGCGGCGTCAATCACTGGTATCGATCAGGGCGCTCCCAGGTGGAGGCGCTTCACGACATCGACCTCGAGATCCCGGCCGGCGGCTATGTGGCGTTGACCGGACCATCGGGTGCAGGCAAGAGCACGTTGCTGTCGCTCATCGGTGGCCTGGAACGCCCGCAGTCGGGGACGTTGATCGTCGGCCATCACAACTTGCGAGACCTGCGGGTCGATGAGCTGGCCGCCTATCGGCGGACCACCATCGGGTTCATCTTTCAGCATTTCGGTCTCCTCGACCTGCTCTCCGCTCGGGAGAATATCGAGCTGGCGGCGTCATTATCGGTACCGTCCGCGCGGCGACGGCCGCAGGCGCATGATCTGCTGGAGGACGTTGGTCTCCTCGATCGGGCCGAGCATCGCCCCGGTCAGCTGAGTGGTGGTGAACGCCAGCGGGTCGCGATTGCGCGCGCCCTCGTCAACGACCCGAGTCTGATCCTGGCCGATGAGCCGACCGGAAATCTCGACGCCGACAGCGCGATGCGCGTGCTCGACCTGCTCGAGCGCGTCCATGTCGAGCGCGGCTGCACCCTGCTGGTGGTGACGCACAACGAGGCCGTCGCAGAGCGCGCCGAAGGGCGCTACCGGTTGAACGCCGGACGGCTTCTGCCATGACCTGGCTCGACTCGCTCACACTCGCCTCCCGGAGCCTCCGCCGGCGCCCGGGCCGAGCGCTGCTGACGATCCTGGCCGTAACCCTGGGCTCGACGCTGCTGGTGGCGCTGGCGAGCGTCGCCACCAGCGCCGGCAGCCGGATTGTGAGCAAGTTGACCAATGGCGGACCCGCCACCGCGATCAAGGTGTCGGCGTCGAAGGCCGACTCGGACCAGGCCTATACCGACGACCTGCGCGTGGCCGGACCGAAGGCGATCAACGACGCCACGCTCAGTGCCGTTCGTCAGTCGCCCCATGTCGCCACCGTGATCCCGGTCATCACCTCTCGCATCCTGGCGGTGCCGCCGCCGTTCGGCTCGACCGCGACCGCAACCTCCGGCCAGCCGGCATTCGGCGACACCATGGTCGGCGTCGACCTCAGCCAGGTGCGCAATCTGCCGATCACGGTCCTGGCGGGCCGCGTGCCGCATCCGGGAGCCCTGAACGAGGTGGCGATCACCGAGTCATACCTCGATCGCTCGGGCATGAGTGTGCAAAGCGCGCTCGGCACGCAGGTCGAGATCGCCGAGCCCCAGGCGTACCAGAGCCAGAACGGTCTGCAGTTCCGCGGCCGCTGGGTGCGCGCGGAGGTCGTGGGCGTGGTCTCTCAGCAGGTCGGCAGCGGCGCCTTCCTGGTGTCGATCCAGCAGGCGCAGCTCGCGCAAACCTGGGCGCAGGGCGGCGTGGACGGCGGCGACGTCTTTCCCCTGCCCGCGTCGAAATACACCGGCCTGATCGTGGTGGCGTCAAGCCTGGATGACGTGCACGGCGTGCGCCAGATGATCACCAGCCTCGGTTACGCCAACACCGCTCCGGAGCACCTGGTCGCCTCGGTCCTTCGATACCTGCGAGTGGTGGACATCGTGCTGGCAGGGATCGGCGCGATCGCGCTCGGCATCGCCGGGCTCGGCGTCGCCAATGCGCTGGTGGCAGCGGTGCGAGAGCGCCGCCGAGAGATCGGCGTGCTGAAGGCGATCGGCGCGCGCGACCGCGACATCCTGCGCTGGTTCTTGCTCGAGGCCTTCACCGTCGGTCTTGCTGGCGGCGTGATCGGGACGCTGGCCGGACTCCTCATCGCGCTCTGGGTCGGGGTCTCCGTGAACAGCTACCTGAGCGAACAAGGGCTGCAGAGCATTCAGTTCGGCGACGTGTCATGGCCGCTGATCGCGGCCGCGATCCTTGGGACGAGCCTGCTGGCGATCGTGGCCGGCGTGGTCCCGGCGTTGCAGGCGGCGCGGCTCTCACCGAAAGAGGCGGTGGCCGCTGCATGAGAGGCCCGATTACGGCGCGCATCGGCGCCGGTCTGTTGGGGGCGGCCTTGACGCTCGGCGCCTGCGCCCCGACACCGGTGGTCGGCGTCCGGCCGCCGGCCGCGGCGCCGGCGCCCGTCATCTATGCCGCGATCGGAGCGAGCGAGACCTACGGGATCGGCGCCAACGACCGGTACCGTCAGGCCTGGCCGCAGGTTTTCTACAACGATGTCCTCCCGCCGTCGGCGGTCCTCTACAACTTCGGCATCCCGAGCGCCACCACGGACCAGGCGCTGCACGATGAGGTCCCAGCTGCGATGGCGGTCCACCCGACGCTGGTAACGGTCTGGCTGAATGTCAACGACCTCATCCGCGGCGTGTCAGTCGCGGATTACGAGGCAGAACTGCGCCAGCTGCTGCACAGCTTGCGGCGCGGTGGTCAGACGCAGGTGTTGGTGGCGAACACGCCCGACCTCGGGCAGCTACCGGCGTACCGTGCCTGCTTGCCGAACGCGCCCGCCGGTGGACCCGCGTGTCTGATCCCCGATGGCCTGCTCCCGACGCCGCGGGCAGTAGCCGCGACGGTTGACGCCTATAACGCCGCCATCGGCCGGGCCGCCAGGCAGGAAGGCGCCACCCTGGTGGACCTGCACCTCAACGACGCACAGATCAATCAGCATCCCGAGTGGCTCAGCGCCGACGGGTTCCATCCGAGCGGGCAGGGCTACGCGGTGATCGCGAGGTTGTTCGAGGACGCCTACCACCGAGCCGCCTAGCGGCTACGCGGCCCGCAGGCTGACCTGACATCCCACGCCGGCATCGAGCGTAAGTGTCAACCTTCCGGTCGTGGCGTCCCAGTGGGAGCTGGTGACGCAGGTGCCGGTCACCGAAGGTCCGGCGGTCAGCGTCAGGGCGGACCAGCCAATCTGGACGGGCTGGTCCTTATGCGACCGATCCACGCGCAGCGTGAGGGTCCCGCGGATGCCATCACCTCGACCCGTATGGACGCCCTCAGGCGCGGCAATGACGTAGGGACGAGCCAGGTGGCGCAGCGCGTCCATGTTGACGATCTGACCGCCGGCGTCGACGATGCCCCAGTAGCGATTCTCCCGCCACTGCCACCAGGCCCAGCCGATCCCAAGATCGTCCGCCTCGTCGAGGGCGGCATCGGCATAGCCGGCCGCGGTCTTCTGGGTCAGGTCGTAACCAAGCTCGCCGATCCAGAGCGGCGCCGGCACCTCGGCGGCTTCCTTGACGCGTTGCTGAAACCGCGACCGGAGAAACGTCGGATCGCCGGTAAAGAACGGCGGAACCAGCGAGCCCTCGTAGAGGTGCGTGCCGTAGACGAGGTTCGGCGCCTTGAGATGAACCACCACCGTGTCCAGGGAGAGCAACAGGATGCCCTCGACGAAGAACAGGTGGTTCGAGTCGACCGCGCCGATCGCCTCGATCGCCTCCTTGAACATCGGCCAAAGGTAGGACTTCTCGAAGATGCGCGGCGGAATCGGCAGCGGGTGCGCTTCGTTGAAGATGTCGTATCCCGCCACCCCCGACCTGTCCTTGAATCGTGTCGCCACCACCTGCCAGGCGCTGAAGAACTCCTTCTTCCAGTCGGAGGACAGCCAGAAGTAGGTGTCCGACGTAAACGCCGCCGGGGAGAGTGAGGGGCTCCAGGAGTATTGCGGCAGCGGGTTCCAGTTGGGTACGGGCAGGGTCGCCCATCCCGGCGCCCCGGAGTAGCCGAAGCGCGGGCTCCAGCCAAGCCGGAAGTGCATGTCGAGCACGACATAGAGCCCGTGCCGGTTCAACAGGTCGACCACGGTCGCCACACGCTCGAGGTAAGTGCGGTCGATGCGGCCGCGCTCCGGTTCGAGCTGGGCCCAGTCGATGCCGAGCCGAACCACGTCGAACCCCGCGCGCTGCATCAAGGTGGCGTCCATCTCATCGAGTGGCGCCGGCGGACTCTTCGGGTACGAGACCAGCGCATCGACGTTGAAGCCGCGGAGCAACACCTTGCGCCCGGAGCCATCGACGATCTGTCCGTGATTGACCCGCAGCCAGTTCAGCGCTGCGTCGCCGTAGCGGGGCGGCGGCACCGACGCCGTCAGGCTGCCGGCCGGCAGGTACGCGACGATCGTGAGGCCGACGATGGCGAGCAGCAAGACGAGACCGACGCGCCGCGATCGGCGGAAGCGGCGTCGCGGGGCGCGGGCGGCCGGCTCCAAACCGGCTGGCCGTCGTCCCCGACGGATTAACGAGGCATGGCGCTTGACGGTTGACCCACGGCGGCCGCGGCGGCCGCCACCACCTCCTCAATCGTGTCGCACACCTGCGCTCCGGCCTGCGTCAATGCTTTCAGCTTCGACGCCGCCGTCCCAGTATTGCCCGAGATGATGGCGCCGGCGTGTCCCATTCGCTTCCCCGGGGGCGCGGTTCGCCCGCTGATGAAGCCGATCACCGGTTTTCCGAACCCGGGGCTGATCACCTCATCCGCCGCTGCTTCTTCGTCGCTCCCCCCGATCTCGCCGATCATGACCACGGCGCGTGTGGCCGGATCGCCTTTGAACAGCCGCAGGACCTCCTTGAAAGAAAGCCCGAGGATGGGATCGCCGCCGATCCCGACCGAGGTCGTCTGCCCCACCCCCGCCTGACTGAGTCCCTGGATGACTTCATAGGTCAAGGTGCCACTCCGCGACACGATGCCCACCGATCCCTCGCGATTGATGTGGTTCGGAATAATGCCCACCTTGGCCTGGCCCGCCGTCACCAGGCCTGGACAGTTGGGGCCGATGAGCTTGACGCCGGCGTCCGCGACGAAGGCGCGGGCCCGCACCATGTCGTAGAGGGGGATGCCCTCGGTGATACACACGATCAGGCCGACCCCCGCAGCGGCCGCCTCCATGATGGCGTCGGCGGCGAAGGGCGCCGGCACAAAGATGCCGCTCACGTCGGCGCCGGTCTCGCGCCGAGCATCGACCACCGTGTCGAAGATCGGGATGCCCATTTGGGAGCTGCCGCCCTTGCCTGGGCTCACACCGGCGACGATGTTCGTTCCATAGGCCTTCATCTGCTCGGCGTGAAAACTGCCTTCCCGCCCGGTCAGACCCTGGACCAGAACGCGACTCGCTTTTGAGAGCAGGATGCTCATTGGCCGGTGGCGCTTGCCAGCTCGACGATTTTCCGGGCCGCGCCGGTGGCGGTGGCCTCGGGGGTGATGCCAGCTTCGCGGAGCAGCTGCCGTCCCTCCTCTTCGCGGGTGCCGGTCATGCGCACCACCAGTGGCGGCTTGAGGTTGAGATCGCGTGAGGCGTCGATGATGCCATGCGCCACCTCGTCGCCGCGCGTGATCCCGCCGAAGATGTTGATCAGGATGCCTTTGACGTGCGGATCGCCGGCCAGCAGCTCGAGCGCGCTGTGGACGACCTCGGCCTTGGCACCGCCGCCGACATCGAGGAAATTCGCGGCGCGACCGCCTTCGCGCTGCACCAAGTCGAGCGTGTTCATCACCAGCCCCGCGCCGTTACCGATGACCCCGATCGACCCATCGAGCCGAACATACGTGAGCTTGCGACGCCGCGCTTCCGCTTCCAGCGGGTCCTCGTCCGATTCGTCGGCGCCGTGCAGGTCCTTGTGGCGGAACATGGCGTTCTCGTCGATCTCCAGCTTGCCGTCCGCCGCCACCAGACCGCCGTCCTGGGTGAGTGCCAACGGGTTGATCTCGATGGTGAGCGCGTCGTAGGTGCGGGCGAGCGCGTAGAGCTTGACCACCAGCGGCGTCAGCTGCACTTGCAGCGGACCAAGCCCGGAACGAAAGATGAGGTCGCGCACCTCGAAGGGCAGCGGCCCGCGCCACGGGTCCGGGTGGAGTTTGGCGATCGCCTCGGGATGAGTCTCGGCCACCTCCTCGATCTCCATGCCGCCCTTGGCGCTGAGGATCAGCACCGGCTTGCGCGCGTCGCGGTCCAGGGTGAGGCCGAGGTAGAGCTCGCGCGTGATGTCCTGGGCGGTCTCGCACCAGACCTCCTTGACGGTGTAGCCCTTGATCGTCATGCCCAGGATCTCGCCGGCGACGCGCTTGGCATCGGCCGCGGTCCTGGCGAGCTTGATCCCACCCGCCTTTCCCCGTCCACCGATGGGTACCTGCGCCTTGACCGCGATCGGGCCGAGCGCGCCGGCGGCCAGCGCCGCCTCGTCCGGGGTCCGTGCCAGGCGGCCATCCGGAACGGGAATGCCGGCCGCCCGGAACCGCTCCTTCACCTGGTACTCGAGAAACTTCATAGGGGAATGTTGCCGTGGCGACGATGCGGCCGCTCGACCTGCTTGTCCTTGAGCAGGTGCAGTGACCGGATCAGGGTAGGGCGGGTGTCCTGCGGCTCGATCACGTCGTCGAGGAAACCGCGCTCCGCCGCGATGTAGGGATTGGCGAATTTCTCTTTGTAATCCTCCACCAGCTGCTCCACCTTCTTGGTGGGGTCCTTGGCCGCGGCGATCTCTCGCTTGAAGATGACGTTGACGGCGGCCTGCGGGCCCATGACGGCGATCTCGGCCGCCGGCCACGCGTAGTTGAAGTCGCCACCGATGTGCTTCGACGACATCACGTCATAGGCGCCCCCGTAAGCCTTACGGGTGATGACGGTGAGCTTGGGCACGGTTGCCTCCGCATAGGCGTAGAGCAGCTTGGCGCCGTGGCGAATGATGCCGTTGTACTCCTGCGCCGTCCCCGGCAGGAACCCGGGCACGTCGACAAAGGTGACTAGCGGGATGTTGAAGGCGTCGCAGAATCGGACGAAGCGGGCCCCCTTGACCGAGGCATTGATGTCCAGCGCCCCGGCGAGGATGCGCGGCTGGTTGCCGACGACCCCGACCACCTCGCCGTCCAGCCGGGCAAAGCCGACGACGAGGTTCTGCGCGAAGTGCTCCTGGACCTCGAGGAAGCTGTCCTGGTCAACGACCGCGATGATGGCCGCCTTCATGTCGTAGGGCTGGTTCGGGTTTTCCGGGATCAGCGACTGCAGGATCCGGTCCCGGCGCTGTGGATCGTCGCGCGGGGTTATCGCGGGCGGCCGCTCTCGGTTGCTCCCCGGCAGGTAGGACAGCAGGCGCCGTACCGCGCTGAATGCTTCCGCCTCCGAGTCGTGTAGGAAGTGGGCGACCCCGCTCTTGATGTTGTGGACCTCCGCCCCACCGAGCTCGTCGAAGCCCACCTGCTCGCCGGTCGTCACCCGCACCACTTCCGGCCCGGTGATGAACATGTAGCCGAGGTGCTCGACCATGAAGATGAAGTCGGTGATCGCCGGCGAGTAGACGGCGCCGCCGGTCGCGGGACCGGCGATCACTGAGAGCTGCGGCACGACACCCGAGGACTGAACGTTTCGGTAAAAGATGTCGGCATAGCCGGCGAGGCTGACGACACCCTCCTGAATACGGGCGCCGCCGGAGTCGTTGATCCCAACGCAGGGCCGGCCGGCACGGACCGCGAGATCCATGACCTTGCAGACCTTCTCGGCGAACACTTCACCCAGTGAGCCGCCGAAAACGCTGGCGTCGTGCGAGAAGATGAACAGTTCCCGGCCGTCGACTGTGCCGTAGCCGGTGACGACCCCATCGCCGGCGATCTTCTTTTCGCCCATGCCGAAGGCCTCGGTGCGATGGACGGCGAAGGCGTCGAGCTCGGTGAACGACCCTGGGTCGACCAGCAGTTCGATGCGCTCGCGGGCGGTTAATTTGCCTTTTGGGTGCTGCTTGTCATCGGGATCGCCACCACGATGCATGGCGTCGTATTTGCGCTTGCGCAGGATATTGATCTGGCGTTCGGAGGGCGACGGCGCTGCATCGCGGGCGGCTCGGCTGGCCATGCGTTAGCTACGCGACCCGGGGCGATACTCGCCGAAAACATCGCGCAGGACCCCGCACACCTCTCCTATGGTGGCATAGGCTTGCAGCGCGGCCCGCATGGGGGGCAACAGATTCTGGCCCCCCTGCGCGGCCCGGCGGACTTCGGCGAGCCGCGACTCGATCGCCGCTGGGTCCCGCTCCGCCCGCAACCGCTTGAGTCCCTCAACCTGATCGCGCTCGTGCCGGGGACCGATCTTCACGATTTCGACCGGCTCCTCGTCGCCCTGGAAGCGATTGACACCGACCACGACGCGACGGCCCTCCTCGACGGCCCGCTGGTAGTGATAGGCGCTCTCCTGGATGGCCTCCTGGGTAAAGGCCGTCTCGATCGCGGCGATGGCTCCGCCCCGCCGGTCGACCTCCCCGATCAGCGCAGTCGCGCCTGCCTCGAGCTCGCGGGTGAGCGCTTCGACCAGGTAGCTGCCGCCCATCGGATCGGCGACGCCGGCCACGTTGGTCTCGTGGGCGATGATCTGCTGCGTCCGCACCGAGAGCGTGGCCGCCATTTCCGACGGCAGGCCGAGCGCCTCGTCGAAGGAGTTGGCGTGCAGGCTCTGGGTCCCGCCGAGGACGGCGCTCATCGCCTGCAAGGCAACTCGGACGATGTTGTTGTGCGGCTGTTGGGCGGTCAGTGTGCTCCCACCGGTCTGGCTGTGGAACCGAAGCGCCTGCGCCTTTAGATCGGTCACGCCGTAGCGCTCCTTCACCAGGCGGGCCCACAGGTTGCGTGCCGCCCGGAACTTCGCCACCTCCTCGAAGAAGTCCGAGAAGACGGCAAAGAAGAAGGACAGCCTCGGCGCGAAATCCGCGACCTGGAGGCCCGCCGTCCTGGCCGCGTCGACATAGGCGATCGCGTGGGCCATGGTGAAGCCGAGCTCCTGGACGGCGGTGGCACCCGCTTCCCGCAGGTGATAGCCGGAGATCGAGATCGTGTTCCAGTTGGGCAGCCGTTGGTAGCAGTAGGCGAACAGGTCGGTGGTCAGCCGCATCGATGCGCGCGGCGGGAAGATATAGGTGCCGCGGGCCGCGTACTCCTTGAGGATGTCGTTCTGCACCGTGCCCTGCAGCCGCTCCGGGGACACGCCCTGCTGCTCGGCGACCAGCTCGTAGAGAAGCAATAAGAGGGCTGCCGGAGCATTGATTGTCATCGAAGTGCTCACCTCGCCGAGAGGGATGCCCTGCAGCAGCGTTTCCATGTCCTTGAGTGAAGAGATCGAGACTCCGACCTTGCCGACCTCCCCGCGCGCCATCGGGGCGTCGGCGTCGTGGCCCATCTGGGTCGGGAGGTCGAACGCCACCGAGAGGCCGGTCTGCCCCTGCTCGAGGAGGTAGCGGAAGCGACGATTGGTCTCGGCGGCGCTGCCGAAGCCAGAATACTGGCGGATCGTCCAGGGCCGGCGGCGGTACATCTCGGGGTAGATACCGCGCGTGAAGGGATACTCGCCGGGCGGTGGCGCTTCCGGTCCGGCGTCGATGGCCCGGTAGACCGCCTTCAGGGGCAGACCGCTATCGGTGGTCGACGCCGCCGGACCATCTGACGGCTTAGGTGTCGGGCGGGCCATCCGGCTCCACGAACTCGGTGAGCACGCCGCAGACGCTCTTGGGATGGACGAAGCCGATGCGGGTCCCGCGCGTTCCCGGCCGCGGCACCGCATCCAGCAACTGGGCCCCCGCAGCGCCGGCTCGCTCGAGTGACGCCGCGACATCGTCGGTGGCATAGGCCACGTGGTGCACGGCCTCGCCCCGATCCTCAAGAAACTTCTCGACCTTCGACTCCCGGTTGAGCGGCGTGATGAGTTCGATCCGGCTCTCGCCGATCGGGATCAGGGCGACCTCGATGCCTTCGCGCTCGAGCCGCTCCCTGCCACTGACGCGCAGTCCGAGCAGCCGTTCGTAGGTCTGGATCGCCCGGTCGAGATCGCGAACAGCGATTCCGACGTGGTCGATCCGGCTCAGCATGCCGTTGATTCTAAAGCCGGGTCATTTCCCACTCCCCTTGACAAGGTGTGGACCCTTTGTAGTAGGGTGTACCACGGCTAGTTACGTTACGGTCCGACTCCCTCTCTTTACTCGGCGTCCTCTACAGCCAAGGGTAGACGGCGAATCTGATCCAACTGAGGGAAGGAGGTTGGACCGTGAACCGCACCGTTGGCGTACGCGTGCGTCGGTCCGTCGGGCGTGGGGCGATTTTCGCGCTCGGCTTTGGAGGAGCACTCTCCGCAGCACCGCAGCTGCCGACACCGGTCTCGGCGTCCCCGACGGCTTTGCCTGTCACCGCCTCGGTGGTAGAGGCGGCGGACGATCCGCTGCCGCGGCAGCCGCGGGCCACCGTCATCATCTATATGGAGGCAACGCCCCCACCCCCGACCGTGGTCCCGATCGCGCCCGCCGCTCCCGTTCGACTCTCGTCTGCGCGAATGTCCAGCAGCGGTCCGGCCTGGGCGGTCGGCCCCGTCTCGGGCGCGGCTAACGGCTTTGCCTACGGCTACTGCACCTGGTGGGTCGCCCACAAACGCTACATCCCCTGGCGGGGGAACGCCTACCAGTGGTGGTGGAACGCCCGTGCCTTCGGTTTCGCGGAGGGGGCCACACCGCGGCCTGGCGCTGTCATGGTCATGGGCATCAGCGGCACGTCACCGCAGGGCCACGTGGCCTATGTCGAGTCGGTCAACCCCAACGGCTCGTTCCTGGTCTCGGAAATGAACTGGTGGGGCGTGCCAGGGGGCGGCTGGAACCGCGTCGACTACCGGACGGTGAGCTCGATGGCCGGCGTGCTGGGCTTCATCTATTAGCCCGAGCTACGGCAGCACCCTTCAGGTTGCCTTGAGTGACGAAACCCTGCCGAGAATCTTTTCGATCGCTTCATCCTGCGCCGCGAGGTGGTCCTGGATCTGGAGCGCGGTATGGAGTACGGCGTCGGCGTCCTCGTAGGTGGCTTCGGCGCGCTTGTCGCTGGCGGCGGCCAGAACGTTCTGGCCCACGATGATGATGCTGAGTAAGACCAGCTGCAGGAAGGTTTGGCTGATCCAGGAGACGAGGATGACCGGGTTATGCGACAGGATCGCGGCGGGAAGCGAGACGATGGCGAGCGCCGCAAACGCGTAGGCGCACCACATGGTGCCAACGCCGTTGGTCACCTTGACCGCAAGCCACCGATTGAAGCGCGTGATCAGGTTGCTGCCCGTTGGCATCAGGTCGGCCACTTTGACGGGTCCTTGCTTTTTGCGCTGTTCGATCCGGGGATGGATGACGGGCGTGAAGATATTTGACATAGCGTCAATCTACCCGCTTCGCTTGAGCAGGCCGAGCCGTTTCGCACGGACTTCGGCGCGGTTGAAGCACCACACCGAGGCCGGCACCAGGATGACCCCCATCAGCAGCAGG
>Ga0066680_10000817_pt1 | contig 11581 bp, 12 predicted proteins | sample GraSoiAngelo_129_FD_62297 | JGI IMG/M metagenome (GOLD analysis project Ga0066680, IMG submission 62297) | Grasslands soil microbial communities from the Angelo Coastal Reserve, California, USA - 14_0927_12_40cm | ecosystem: Environmental > Terrestrial > Soil > Grasslands | place: USA... | reverse complement strand
AAGATGCCATTGCTCGCGAGGGCGCGCAGCACGCGATAGAGGGCAGGAGGATGAACCCCTGTCCGCGAGGCTAGTTCGTCACAGCTTCTTGCCCCGCCCTTGAGGAGATCGGCTATTCCGAGACGAGCCGCTACATGAATCAGCTGGCTCAGCCTGTAAGCCATGATCATCTCGGTCAGGCTTTCGGCGGCCGATGCTTCGACTACATGATCGAAATGACTGGACGATGGCACGGCGTCCTCCTCACTCAGTCCATCTCGATACCTCAACCAGTAGATGCAGCTGTTCGCTTCACCGATTCCGCCGAAGCTGGATAGCGCCATGCGTCAAAGAGGACGTCGTCACCGGCGTTTGCGTTTCTTCCGGTCGGAACTGAAATTCGGGGCCGCCTCGCCGCCCATGCTGCACATTCGCAATGGTGACCGGGGCCGTGCTCGCGGCGCCCGCGCGGCCGATCCCGCATCCTCGAAACGCTTGCCGCGACCAACTCTGGATGGCGATGGGCAGGACCAACCTGCGCAGCAGATTGCCGAGGTTGTGGGCGATGAATTTGGCGCTCCCCGACGACGACAATCCACTTTGCGGGTGACACGCGATGGACAGAGGAGAATGGTGATCATCGATCGATCAGTTCTAGGCATCCGAACCTGGCGTGATCGACCTCTCGCTGCGAGGTGAATCGGTCAGGCGCCAGAAAGGGCCGCCGAGCCCGACGGATTCGAGGATCGCTTGACGTTCGAGAACTGTGCGGCGTCGCCAATTCGGATCGAGGCGATCGTCGTACCACGCCGAGGCGAGGCGCCACAGGCGTGCGAGATCGAAGGTCGCGCCCCGTGCAATCTGGCGGTGCTCGCACCACGCCTCGACGTCCTCTTCCGACCGGAAGAGCAGCATCGTGGCTCAGGTAAACCCGATGTCACGCCACCAGTCCCGTGCCGGAACCACGAAGTGAACGACACCCCGAGGGTTGACCAAAGCGCCATCGGCTACGGTGACGAGCAAGGGCTGGCCTGAGAACGGGCACGCGGTTGAGACTGTCCCATCGAGGCAGAGTAAAGCCAGGATGGCCAAGCCGTCCCAGATGCAGTTGCCCCACCACTGGCGGGCGCCGGAGCGCACCAGGAACGAGGTCGGAACCGCGGAGAACGGCTCAGCCATCCAGATGTAGGAGCTTCCCGGAATCCGCACAAGCGCATCTGCCTCCGTCTGGAGGCGGTGTAGGGCGTGTTCGACCTGAACCGGGGGAAGTCGGAAATTGGCTGCGATCTCGATCGGGCTAGGTGCGCCGCACGCGTCGACAAAGTATTGGTAGACCCAGAGCCGAATCTCGGAATCGAGGATCGGATTGCTCACCGCTCCCACTCGAAGATGAACCGTCGAGCGTCCACGCGCGGTTCGATAGTCACAGAGTTTTCCGCACTCGCGTCTAGACGTTCTTGCACTGATCGTCCTCACTCCGGCTGATGCCAGTGCAGAGACGAATCTTCACGCTCCTGTGCTGAGAGCCGCCAGCCAGGTCCGAGTGGCGGCGACGAGCTGAGCCGCTGACTCGGCGGGATCGAGGCGTTCATCCGCCGGCCAAGTCAGCTCAGCGATACTCTTCTCGCCGACCATAAGCGTACTCATCGTGCGAGTTCCCGGGATGCGGAAACCGTGGGCGCGCGCGCGTCGTGGCGTCGGAGCCGGCCGCCGACGTTTCGCTGCTGCAACTCGATGCTTATGCGCGTATCCGCCCGCTCGCCCGCGGCCTCGCGCGGTACCGCATATCAATCACGACGGCTGCCCGCTCTGTCGGCGCCTTCCGTCGCTTTCTCGTGCTCGCCGGCGGTGGGAAGCCGCCAACCGCGCCATAACGCGACGAGGCGGAGTCCGAAACAACACGCTGCTCCGGCCACCGCCGACAGCTCAGCCGGAGCGTGCAGGACGTGGCCCACCACGACGACAATCGCGCCGGCAAGCGCGGCGACTGCATAGAGATCGGAGTGCAGCACGGCGGGAATGTCAGAGACGAGCACGTCACGCATCATGCCGCCGCCGATGCCGGTCAGCATGCCGAGCAGCGCCGCCATCAGCGGGTCGAGGCCGTAGCCGAGCGCCTTTTGCGTGCCGGAGACGGCAAAGAGCGCCAGGCCTGCCGCATCGAAGGTCAGCACGAGATCGCGCAGCCGGCGCTGGCGCTCGGGACGGGGCGACCAGAAAAATACCACCAGCCCGGCGAGGACCGAGATTCCGAGGTAACGCCAGTCCCTGAGCGCGGCCGGAGGGACCGCGCCGATCAGGACGTCGCGCGTGATGCCGCCCGCGGTGGCCGTCGCGAACGAGACGACCAGCACGCCGAAGAGATCGAGCCGGTGTTTGACCCCGGCCGTCGCGCCGCTGAGGGCGAACACGAACGTGCCGACGAGCTCGAGCACGAGCAGCGTGCCTGTCGCATACTCCTTGAATCCGGCCAGCGTTAGCAGGACTTGTTCAGCGCCCAACGCCGGGATTGTCCCTGGGCACGGTCTGAGCAAAGAGCCAGAAGGTCACGGCGGCCAGGACCATGCCGACGATGAGGTAGTTGTTACCGCGAGACGATCCGTGGACCGTCGCCGGTATCACTGCGCCAGATATGCCAACGCGGCGACCACCAGGGCCTGGGTGCCCGTGGACAGCGTCGGCTCGATGACCGGCGCGAAGAACTCCGAGTGATTGACGGGGATGTCCTGCTCCACCCGCCCGGCCGCGCGCGCTCGCTCGTATTTGTTTGCCTCGATGCCGCCGATTCCCCAGAAGGTGTAGGGCGTGCCCAGGGCGTTCGGGATATCGCTGAAGTCCTCGCTGGCGGTCTGATGGCCAAGGTCGAAGACCGTGCCGGCTGTGAAATGGCTCCGAAACGCGGCCGTGATCCGTTTCGTAACCTCTGGGTCGTTGTCGGTGAGCGGGTACTGATCGTAGTAGTGGAACTCCGGCGGCTTCGGTGCGCCGGACGCCTCGCATTCGGCTTTGACCATACGCTCGATGCTTTCGATCATCCGCTTGCGCACCGACAAATCGTAGGTCCGCAGATTGGCCAGGAGGATCGCGTGGTCGGGGATGATGTTGCTCTTCGCGCCGGCCACGCTGCTGCCCACGGTCAGGACCGCAAACTCGCCAGGCTTCGTCTCTCGCGAGACGATCGTCTGCAGGCGGAGCACCGCCAGCGCCGCCAGGACGACGGGGTCCACGCTAGTGTGAGGCATTGAGCCGTGGGCCCCCTTGCCATGCAGGGTGATACGGATGCTGTCCCCTGCAGACAGCACCGGGCCGGCCTGGGTCCCGACGGTCCCGGCCGGGTAGGCCAGGACGTGCTGCGCGAACGCGACGTCCGGCTGGGGAATCCGATCGCGAAGACCATCCTTCACCATCGCCTTGGCGCCGCCAGCGACCTCTTCCGCGGGCTGGAACACTGCGACGAAAGTTCCGCTCCACGATCGCCTGGCCTTGGCGAGCAGTTCCGCCGCGCCCAGCAGGCAGGTCACGTGGACGTCGTGGCCGCAGGCATGCATGACGCCGACAGCGGTCCCGGCATCATCGGTCGCGGTCAGTGTCGATGCGTAGGGCAGGCCCGTGCGCTCCTTGACGGGAAGCGCGTCCATGTCGGCGCGCGCCAGCACGGTCTGGCCCGTGCCATTTCGCAGGGTGCCGATGACGCCGGTGCGGCCGATCTGCTCGAGGACTTCGTAGCCGAGCTCTTTGAGCTTCGTCGCCGCGAGCGCGGCGGTCCTGGTTTCGTGAAAACTGAGCTCGGGGTGTGCGTGGAGATCCTTATACACGCGCTCCTGCCAGGCAGATGCTGACGGGAGACCTTTCAGGACGTCAGTAACGCTCGACAATGGAGATCCTCCTCTTTTCTTCGGAGGTATCGCAGAGGCGTCAGGCGCAACCCGAAGCCTGCGGAGCATTCGGCTGCTGTGGGGAAACGGATCGCCGCCAAGAGCTCAACGACGTAGAAAGTACGCGGGATCAGGAAGACCGGATTATCGCGGTGACCATGCCGCCTATCCTACTACCTCGTTCGTGATCGTGGTGTCGCGGATGCGGTCGTCAACCGCGATGGACGCGAAGCATTTCAAATGTTTCTTGCTGCGAGCCCTGACGCGGGACACGGCAGTACGCGCTGGTGCAGGCTGCGGCTCAAGGATGCGCTTGGCGATCGCCGTTGCCCCGCTCACATCGCTCGAGAAACTGCTGGAGCGCCCCGCGCTCGTGCGCGATGCGTTGTTCGCGGACGAGCTGACCGTCCGGCCGGGCCACCGATGCCAGCGTGTAGTGCTTGTGGGTATCGAACGCGATATATTCCATCTGTTGCGCCTCCCTCGCGGCCAGCGGCCGCCGAGTGTGGTCCGACGCACACGGTAACTTCACCATGTGCGGAAGGCAGCGCTTTCATCCCATCAAAGGTCGCTGGTTCAAAGCTTGGCGGAGCGCCGTCTGACCGGTTGACAAGGGGCGGCGAGCAGTCGATCATGGCCGCGACCGGTGGGCCCTCCTCGAGTCGACCCGGATGTGGAGTGAGCATCGTGGTCGTGCGGCGCGCTTGGCTTGGCATCCTTATCCTCGCCTGTGGCGTGATTACCACGGCAGGGCGGGATCTTGAGCCAGCCAGCCAGTCGGCGCCGACGACAATCCTCTTCATCACTGTCAACCGCAACATCGACCACGTGACACAAGGATTTATCGCCCACACTGTGAGCCAAGCCGAGCAAGAGCACGCTGCACTCTTGGTCATCCAGCTCGATACCCCCGGCGGCATGTACGACGCCACGCGCAAGATCGTCCAGCGCCTGCTGGCCGCTAACGTGCCCGTGGCCGTGTACGTGGCACCCAAAGGGGCGCGCGCTGCATCCGCCGGCACGTTCATTTTGGCCGCCGCTAACTTTGCGGTCATGGCGCCTGGCACCAACATCGGCGCGGCGTCACCCGTGTCCGCTACCGGGGGAGACATCGGCGGGACCCTCCAGGAGAAGGTCACCAACGATGCCGCGGCCCTCATGCGCAGCATCGCCCAGGAGCGCGGCCGCAACGGCGACAAGCTGGAGGTGACGGTTCGCAAGGCCGTGTCCTTCAGCGCTTCGGAAGCCGTTGACGCCCATATCGTGGACTTCATCGCCAAGGACACAGAGGACTTGCTGGCCCAGCTGAACAGCCGGACCGCGCAGACCGGCGCAGGTCCGGTGATCATGAACATGGCGTCCGCCTCCAAACGCACCCTGACGATGACCTTGCGCGAGCGGTTCGTCGCGTTCGTCGCGACCCCCGAGCTCATCTCAATCCTGTACACCGTCGGCATGCTCGCCATCTTCATCGAACTCTTCCACCCAGGGTTAGTGGCGCCGGCGGTCATCGGCGCGCTCTGCCTGGTGCTGGCGTTCTTGGGTTTGGGCTCCCTGCCGTTCAACTGGGCGGGCCTGGTGTTGCTAGGTCTGGCCGCCGCCTTCGTCATCGTGGAGTTGCACACCGGCTCGGTCCTGCCGGGCGTCGGTGCAGTTCTGGCGTTCGTCATCGGCGCTCTACTCCTCTTCTCGGTCGACATCCCCAGGCTGCCGGGCGAGCCGGTCCGGCAGGTGAGTCTCTGGCTCATCGGCATCCTGGCCGGCCTCTTTGCTGTGGTCACCGTCGTGGTGGGCGGCGCGGTCGTCAAAACGCGGCGGCTCCAGTACCCCAAAGCGGGCGCGCTTTTGATAGGGAAGACTGGCTTCGCTACATCGGACCTCGCTCCAAAAGGCACAGTGCAAGTCGCTAGTGAGCTGTGGACCGCCACCGCGGACGACGCGACTCCCATTCGTGTGGGCGATCCAGTCTCGGTCGTGGGGCTGGAAGGACTCATGCTCAAGGTGCGCAAAACGCACCCATAGGAAAGGGGTGGGCACGATGCTCATTCCATTCAAGATTGTCCGGCAGTACGAGCGGGCGGTGGGGTTCCGACTGGGGAAGTTCATCGGCTTGCGCGGGCCCGGCCTGACCGTCTGGGTGCCTATCGCGGACGACATTCGCCGCGTCGACCTGCGTGAAGCGTTCGTGGAAATCCCGCGACAGAACGCCATCACCAAAGACAACGCGCCCATAGAAATCGATTTCCTCATCTACTACAAAGTGATGGAAGAGGTCGCCGAAAAGAGCGTCCTCTACGTGCAGGACTTCCGCGGCGCGCTCAGTGGCATCGCCACCACGAGCCTGCGCGCCGTCATCGGCGATATCCCGCTCGACGACGTTCTGGCCAAACGCGACCAGATCAACCAGGTCCTCCGCGTCAAGCTGGACGAAGTCACGGAACGCTGGGGCATCAAGATCACCGCGGTGGAGATCAAAGAAATCATCCCGCCTGCCGGCATCCAGCAGGCCATGAACCGGCAGATGGCGGCAGAGCGCGAACGGCGGGCGGTCGTGCTTGAGGCGGAAGGAAAGCGCCAGGCCAGCATCACCGTGGCTGAAGGCGAGAAGGCCGCCGCTATATTAAAGGCCGAAGGTGATAGGCAATCGGCCATTCTTCGGGCCGAAGGGTCTCGCCAGGCAGCAATCTTGAACGCCGAGGGGTTCAGCGCTGCCCTCGATAAAATTAACTCGGTGGCCATAACCGCGGACTTCAAAACCATGAGCCTGCAGTACTTCCAGACTTTGAAAGAGCTGGGCGCAAGTCCTTCCACGAAATATATCTTCCCTATGGAATTCACCTCCCTGCTGGAACCCTTCCTCAGGATGGGAAACAACCAACAAACGGATGAGGACCCGACTGTTCCGAGATGAGTGACACAGAAGTAGTCAAGCACCTCGAGGCATTTCTGGACGGTAGGCTACCAGATTGGTCCGAGCAAAGTCAGCAGGCGACGACGGCGACGCTCGTAACGTGCATGGACGGCCGGCTCAACCCATTGACGCGGCCCTTCCGACACGTCATCCGAACCGCTGGGGCTATGATCGAACCAGTCGAAGGCAGTGTCGGACTCGGGATTGACGCCACCGCCGTGACCTTCCTCGCGACCCACGGTGACTGTCTGGCTTACCGCGCCGCGATTGAATACCTTGCCACCAGCTTTGCGGGCAAGAGTGCGGAGCCTGACGTCGTGAGGACCATGAACCAGCCGGACATCAAGATGTTGCTGAGGTACATCAACACGCAGCGGCCTCTCAACGAGCTGCCCGATCCCTCAGACCAACAGGCGCTCGCCGAGTTGGCCATCCGCTACGTTATCCAGTGGACTTCTCGCAACCGGAACGAGAAACCGCGAATCGGGTTGTTCATTGACCTGAAAGCCATGCTGTCCACGCGGGTACAACCCTGGGTGGTTAGCTACGAACAGCTTTCGGGGCAGGATCTGGCCGATTTTCTCTCGATGCATGGAATGACGAAGCAGCTCGTCGTCACGCACGTTCTCACCGCGCCCCGTCCTGTAAGAGTGCTCCGCTGACTGTCCTCGCCGCTAGTACCCGGAATGCGGCGATGAGGTCGTTAGACGATTACCAGTGCGCTTCGCGCGAGTGGTCTGCACCCCGTTTTGGTCGGCACACCACGACAGCGTAGTCGGCGGGCGTCCCGGGGCCAGAGTGTTTGGCCGTGTTTTGGCCGTGAACTCGGCCCAACGAGCCCCAATAAGATCCCAACGTGGGCGCTCACTCTTCTCGCGACGCAGAACGTACATTAGTCGGCGTCGCCCTTTGGGACGAGCGCGAAAGCGCGGAGGGCCGAACCCGTGCCACCCCGGATTTTAAGAGGTGGCACGACAAGCAGGAATTCATACACCTCCGCCGCCGCGAGCTCCTCGAGAAAGAAGTTCTCGATGATATTGATCCCGTTATCGGCGATCAGCAGCATGTGGACCGGGAAGACCTGAAAGGTTGGCGTGAAGATAAGTGGCGGTCGCCTCTCGAAGGTCAAGGTGTCGTCGCCAACCACCGGAGCGCCGTGGTTTACGAGGAACTGGGCCCCGTCCACGCCGGGGCCGGGCGAGGAGGGACCTTTATATAGGTTCGGGTCTTCTGTGAAAAATTTTCCCCACCCTGTTCGGATAAGCACCGTGTCGCCCCGCTCGAGTTTGACCCTTTGTCTCTTGGCAGTGTCGGCCAGGTGTCGCGCCGTAATCTCGAAGTCGGCTGGCAGCGGCGACAGGTCTCCCTGAATGAACCGAGCAACATCCAGGAGCACCCCACGATTGACCAGGAGCTTCGTTGGGTAGTGGACGACGTCGAGGTGTGCACCGACTCCGCTCCTGCCGATGCCCCGGAGATCGCTCGTCGCTGCTGCGGCGTCGACGTGGCCAAAGAGGAACCCGTTGCGCCCAATGTGGCCAATGGCATCGATGCTCGGCGCCCCGTGCTGGCCGCTGAAGTGCTGCACCTCGGACGTGAAGGAGAGCTGCCCTCCATCGCCGAACTGGCCGCGTGTTCCTCGGGTGTGGTCGTCCGAAAGATCAGGATCCGTCGGATCGAACTGGGCATGCGTTCTGTTGAGCTTCATGGAGTACGAGGGATTCACGCTCGCGATGGGTGAGTTCTCATCCCACACTGGGGAGAGATCAAAGAGACGCGCTTCCTTGACTTTGCGGATGAAGTTTCCGACCTGCCCTGTCTCTTCGCTCGAAGTTGCGGCAATCACCGGCTTGATCATGTCGGCCACAACCACCCCAACGCTCGAAGCAGCCGAGACCCGGATGAAGTCCCGACGGTTGACCGCTGTTCTGCTTTCGGACGAGGTCATGCTTGCGTCGTCGCTCATGGCCGCCCCCCTCTGCCCATGTCGAGTCGTTAAGGCGTCTCACGTCGGCTACCACACCAGAGTCGCCCGATGCGCCCGAGAATCGGCTCGAGGAGCAGGCATGTCAAGAGCTCTCGAAGAGGCAGGAACGCCGGCTGCCGCCTCACAGGCATTCGGTCTATCCGCACCCAGCCTAATGGCTCCATCACAAATCGAGCATCACCGTGCGCTCGCTTGTCATCGGGGCAAGTGGGCCGCCATCCATGTCATCGATCGGCACTTTGACTCGTCAGGGAGTTGTTCTCACCGACTTTAGCTCGGGCACGCTCGTTGCACCACCCTCCGCACGGACGCCGCCGGCCATCAGGCATGGGGAGGGTCCAGGAGGCCATCCAATGACCACGATCAGTGTTCTTTCAACAGTTGCTCTTGCCGCCCTCTGCTGTGTAATGAGCGCGCCCGCCGCGTATTCCGACAGCCTCGTTGGACCGCAGGAGTTTCGAACGATGGCTGTCTTTGAATTGGTCGTGAGCGGCTCAAAGGTCCTCAGGTCTGGCCCGAGCAAAATCGTGACGGAAAGTGCGTTTGTCACACTCACCCACACACTGATGGGGAATACGGATGGTCTCGAAATTCAGTTCTTCACCAAGCCGATCACCGAGGCAGGCCGAGCGGACATCTTGGAGAATGGCGCTAGGGAGCTGAGGAAAAGCGATTTTGCTGCTCTGGTCCTCTTCCTAGATACGAACCATCAGGTACGACAGGTGAATCTGAGCTATGTGGTACCCGGAACAACGGTCGCCAGGACTGTCGCTTGGAAACCGGAGGACTTGCGCCAGTTCTCGAACTACAAATTCGACGGGAAACGATTGCTGCTGAAAAGCAAAGGACTCTATAACGAGTCAGGGGATGAGCAATTGAAACTGTCGTGGGAAGTGAATCTGAATCTGCCCGTGTTTGAGCGGATCAAGAAGTGAGAGGCTCTCCTGCGTCCGTTCCAACGTCCGCGATCAGCCGGCCGCGCGGACGGCGCGTGGGCCCTCAGCACCGTGCCACGCGGCCAGGCCACCGCGAATGTATCGCGCATCGAAGCCCCGTTGCCTCAGCGCAGTCGCCACCTTGCAGCTAGAAGGCACGAGTGAGATCGTCATCGGACGGCTTCTCATTCTGGTAGCTCGGGGACGCCGTTGAGCGGTTACACCTCCGGCGAGGTTCTTGAACCTCCTCGAAAGTCGTCCACAGCGTCTTCACAGCCGCGTCCAAGTTATGCGCCGTCCGCTTGGAGGCCGCCAATTGCTGTGGCAAGGCTAGGTGCTCGGGGGCAAGTCGTCGGTGGCCGCGGCACCGCAACGGGAGACGCCAGTGTAAGGGAGCGGACGAGGGGGGCGCCCTGCGCGTCGAGCCAGGCACGGGTCGAGGTGTAGCCGAAGCGGAGTGCGGCGCGGCTGGCCTCGAATCCCATCGAGGGACCGAACAGCAGCGCGGCGTCCCGCGAGGGTTGTAGCAGGTGAAACTCGGTGCGCGGGTACTTGAGGCCTAGCGAGTCCATGCCGAGCTGCAGGAGGTTCTGGCTGAAGATGCGGCCGGCCTGCTCCATGATCGTGTACACGCCGCGAGCCCGCATCGACGCGCCCTTGGCCGGACGGTTAGGCACGAGCGGGTTCACCATGAACACCACATCGGCGCCCGCTTCCGCGGCCAGGTCAGCATGCCCGCAGAACCCCACGCCGCCGTCCACGTAATCGCGCCCGTCGATCGTGTAGGGGTCGAAGAAGCCGGGGATCGCCGAGGACGCCGCGACCGCATCACTGATCGGCACCGAGGCCAGCGCGCCGGCGCCGAACACCGCGCGTTCAGCGGTGTTGAGGTCGACCGCGGGAATCAGCAGCGTCCCCGCCAGGTCTGCGAACGAGTTGCTCGACCCGCGCGAGGCCAGCCCGAGCCGTATGAACCGCTCGAGCGCCGCCAGCGTGAAGAAGCCGGCCGGCAAGTCACGCTCGGCGCGCGCCAGCACATCCGGCAGACAGCGCCCGCCACGGAGCACGTGCTTGCTGATCGCCCACACGAAACGCCCGAAGCGCGTGCAAGCCAGGCGGAAGGCGTCTCCGGCGAACAGCACGCCGCGGCGGAAGTTCAGCGGATCGTCGAGATCCTGGTCGAGAATGTCGTAGATCTCGCTGGCCCGGATGCCAGTGGCCAGCAGCGCTGCTACCACCGAGCCGGCGCTGCAACCGACGTAGATATCGAAGCCGGCACCGCTGCCGTTGAGCCGCTCTTCGAGGGCCGTCAGCGCCCCCACCTCGTACATGCCGCCGATGACCCCACCCCCCGCAAGGGCCAGGGCGTAGCGAGGACGGGGGCGAGACTGAGACCGGCGCCTCCACCGCCCCAGGGACCGATGTACAGGGTGGATAGCGTCGGTAGACATCAGGTGGCCCGAATCCCGACTCAGCGTCCTTCTCCCTCGCTCTTCTGATGTTCGCGGCGAGGGGAACGCTACTCACCTCCTCGGCATCGCTGAAGTGCTCCAGCGAATCGCCTTGAGGCCACCAAACTGGTCGGCGAGCTATTTCAGATCGATCCAGTAGGTTTCCGGGGTCGTGTAGCATTCAGCATATCCAGCCCGAGATTTGAACCAGCTATAGGCGGAATTTCACGGAAGTTCCGGCTGCGTGTTTGAGTCGCGTCGCCTCATTGCGCGCATGCTGTTGTACAAGTACTCGATGGCGTTGGCGAAAACCTGATCGCGACTGAAACACGGGTTCGAGTCTCGTTTTGTTTAAACCTGTCAGTAGGTCAGCACGAACGCGAAGGTCAGAGGTCGCGTCCACCATTCAAATCGGGCCCCCGCAACCACCGAGATCAAAAGCC
>Ga0066680_10000816_pt1 | contig 11584 bp, 9 predicted proteins | sample GraSoiAngelo_129_FD_62297 | JGI IMG/M metagenome (GOLD analysis project Ga0066680, IMG submission 62297) | Grasslands soil microbial communities from the Angelo Coastal Reserve, California, USA - 14_0927_12_40cm | ecosystem: Environmental > Terrestrial > Soil > Grasslands | place: USA... | reverse complement strand
ACATGGAGGACGATACAGGCAATCATGCCCAAGCCGGTGCCATGCACTCGATGGCTCACGGCCACCACATGGACAGCGCTCATATGCGTATGACGCCCGTTCGCGCCGCCTCGGCTGACGATCGCCGCCGTGCCGATCAAATTGCCGCCACTTTGGCCCAAGCCATCGAAAGATATCGGGACTATCGCGTTGCCTTGGCCGATGGATTCCACATTTTCGCGCCCAACCTCCCGCAGGCTCAATATCATTTTACGAACTATTGGAACGGATACCTGGAAGGCTTCACGTTCGATCCTGCCCGGCCTACATCGCTGCTCTACAAAAAAACGAAGGACGGGTACGAATTGATCGGCGCCATGTACACCGCCCCCAGAACTGCGAGTCTGGAGGAACTGGACGAGCGCGTTCCCCTTGGCCTGGCCCGCTGGCACCAGCATACGAATCTGTGCATGCCAAAACGGGGCGAAGCCGCACATGCCGATTGGAGACGGTTCGGCCTGACCGGGTCGATTTCGAGCGAAGAAGAATGCCAGGAAGCCGGAGGGCGCTTTTATCCGGTGATTTTCGGGTGGATGGTGCACGTTTATCCGTTCGAATCCTCGCTGGCCAGGGTATGGGCTCAATAAGTTCGGCTGCGCCTGTTTGATTCCCGCAGTCGTGGCGCGTATGATAGGTGCCTTGCGGATAGAAAACCTCGAAGGTCAGACCCCGCGGTCTGCTTTGGTGAATAATATGCTTTCTCCATGTTTGAAGGTGTCGCCCTCCAAGGAATTATTTCGGCATCTGATCCTCGCCGCAATCGCTCTTATTCTGGGATCTGCCGCCGCGCCGGCTGTTCGCGCTGCCGCTGATCAGCCGCCCATTCTTCCCCTGGAGCAGGTCAAGCCCGGAATGCGCGGGGTCGGGTACACGATTTTTGCTGGAGATAAGATCGAGCCCTTCGAGGTCGAAGTGATCGGCATATTGCCGAACCTGATGGGTCCAAAGCAGTCGATTATCCTCGTCGAGTTGCATGGAGACAAAGCGGAACATACCGGCGTGGTTGCTGGCATGAGCGGAAGTCCCGTCTACATAGACGGAAAGCTCATGGGAGCGCTCTCGTTGAAGTTTGGCGTATTCGTGAAAGAGCCGCTGGCCGGGGTGACTCCCATTGAGGACATTTTGTCGATTCCCACCGGTGATTCATCGGACCCCAAGACTCTGAGCGTCCGGTCCAGCGTCGGCGATAAAGCTGAACCGGCGGCCCCGGGCTGGGCTGCTTCATTGGCTTCGGCCGCCCCGTTGCCGCATTATCCGGTGCCCGAAAAATGGGCTCAGGTTGCCGGCGCTCCCGGCGATGCCTACCTCGAACCAATCGCCTCGCCTCTTGTCTTTTCGGGTTTCGCCCCGGCCACGTTGCGCCAGTACGCCGGAGAATGGGCGCCATATGGAATGGTGGCCGCCGCAGGTGGAACCGCGCCGCCCGCGAGCGACGATGCCAAAGTTGTTCCCGGCGATATGGTCAGCATGGTGCTCGTGCAAGGCGACATCTCCATGAGCGCCGCATGCACCGTGACTGCGGTTCGGGAGGATCGCGTGTACGCGTGCGGGCATCCGCTCTTCGGTTTGGGCGCGAGCGATATGCCTTTGGCGCGCGGCCGTACCCTCACCACGCTCGCTTCTGATTTTAATTCCACCAAGATCGTAAACGCGGGTGGCGTCATTGGCACGCTGACCGAGGACCGGCTGACTGCCGTCATGGGCCGCATCGGACCCGCGCCGCAGATGATCCCCGTTGACCTGACGGTCGTCACCCCGGCCGGAGAGAAACAGTTTCACTCGGAGATGATCTCCAATCCGAAACTGACGCCGCTGCTTATGGGCATCATCGCCTTCAACGGTTTGACGCAAAACACCGCGTATGGCGAAGGCAGCACGATGAAGCTCAGCGGTGACATCAACATCAACGGACATTCTCCCGTGTCGCTCGAAGATATGTATGCTCCCACGGATCAATTTGTCCCGGACGGGACCTTCGTCGCTTCCAGCGTGCAGACCATCTTTACCCGCATCTTCTCGAATCCTTATGAGATGCCCAAAATCGATAAGGTCACTCTGCGCGTGGAGAGCACGCCGGACCGCCGCGTTGTTTCGATCTTGAATGCCTGGTCGGAATTGAGCGAGGCCCAACCGGGTGATCCTGTGACCATCAAAGTCCTCCTGCGCCCTTACCGCGGTACGCCCATAATTCGCGACGTTCCCATTACCATCCCGGCGCAGGCCACCCGCGGCAGCACATTGAGGGTGCAGGTCAGTGATGCCGATTCACTCAACCGCATTCCAAACCTGGTTGCCGCGCAGGGACGCCTAGGCGGTTTGGACCAGTTGATTTCGCTGCTGAATCGCGAGCGCCGCAATAACCAGCTCTACGTCACGCTGCTCAAGCCGACGCCCACGCTGCTCGTGGAGGATAAGGAACTTCCCGACGCGCCCCTGTCGCAAATCAATGTCCTCGATCAGAAAAGGCTGCCGGGCAATTCAGCCTTGTTGCGCGAGTCGACGGCTGGCCAATGGTCTGTCCGCATGGATGAGATCATCTCTGGTTCGACGTCCGTGTTTATCAAAATTAAGTAAATCCAGTCCGCGGCGGACGCACGTCACACCATGATGGCTTTTCCCTGCTGCGGTTTGAAAGGGTTTTATGTCTGATTTAATTATGCCCCTGCGGAGCACGTCCAGCCGCGTCTTCGGCTTGCCGAGAGCTTTCTCTTTCCTTGTGGCTTTTCTGATCTGCGTCGCGCCGGCAGTCGCCGAGCATACCCGGTTTTGGCGCCAGTCGGATTATGACGCCTTCCAAAAGGGTGATGCCAAAGGCGTGGCGCTGCGCAGCGATGGAAAGCTCGTGCTCGCTCCGAAGTTCGCTCCCTTCGCCGACACGTCTCTTGCCTATCTCTGGTCTTTGCGTCTCGATTCCCATGGCAACCTCTATGCCGCGGGCGGTTCGAACGCCAAGATTATGAAATTCGATAACGGCGGCAATTCCACAACCGTTTTCGAATCCATGGATATGACCGCCCAAGCGCTCGTCTTCGATAAGAGTGATAACTTGTACGTGGCCACGGCACCCGATGGCAAGGTCTACAAGGTCACTCCGGCCGGGCAGAAGTCCGTCTTTTTCGATCCCAAGACCAAATATATCTGGGACCTCGCGCTTGGCCCCGATGGTGCGCTCTTCGTGGCCACCGGTGACCCCGGAAAAATCTTCGCCGTCGATCCCAGCGGTAATTCGCAGCTCTTCTATAATGCCGAAGAGACTCACGTCCGCACTCTGGTCCTCGACGGCAAAGGGAACCTTCTCGCGGGCACCGAGCCAAACGGGCTCGTCCTGCGTATTTCGTTAGCCGCGGAGTCGACCGCTTCGCAGAGCGCGAAGACTCCGGCAGCGCGGCAGACCTCAGGGAAGCGCGCCGCCAGCCAGACTTCCACGCAGACCGCCGCCAAAAACGAAGACAGCTCGGACGAAGGCGGCCGTCCTGCGTACGTGGCTTACGAAACAAGTAAGAAAGAGGTCACCGCGCTGGCCTTGGATCCTTCAGGCAATCTCTACGTAGCCGCAATCGGAGAAAAACGCCCTGGGCCGCCTCAGCCGGCCGTTCAGCAAGCCGAACAAGAGAACGCCCCTAATGGCCAAACCATAACCGTTACGGTCGGTGCGCCCGGCGGCCTTCAGCAACCGCAGCAGGCCACGCCATTTGTCCCTTTTCCGGCACTCTCTTCGGCGGCCGTATACCGCATTGCGCCGGATGGTTCGCCCGAAGAAATTTGGACCTCCCGCGAGAACTCGGTCTACGCCATGGGTATTTCTCCGGAGGGCAAGCTATTGCTGGGCACCGGCAACCAGGGCGCTATCATGCAGCTCGAGGGGGACCGCGTTTTCTCGCGATTGGCAAAGGCTGAGTCCCAGCAGGTTACGTCTTTCGTGCGGGCATCGAACGGAAAGATCTATGTGGCTACTGCGAATCCGGGAAAGGTCTTTACGCTCGGCCCGGAACTTGAATCCGAAGGCACATTCGAGTCCGAGCCCTTCGATGCGCGTATATTTTCGCGTTGGGGAAGGCTCACCTGGTGGGGCGAAAATGGAACCGCCTCCGTCGTCGAACTCTACGTCCGCGCTGGAAATACTTCCGATCCTGGAAAGAACTGGAGTCACTGGGCCGGGCCTTATCGAGATCCCAAGGGACAGGAAGTGGAGTGCCCGCCGGCACGCTTTGTGCAATGGAAGGCCATCTTGCACGGCGGCAGTAATCCTCCGAATCTCTCCTGGGTCGAGATGGCTTACCTGCCCAAGAACGTTGCGCCTCAAATTGGCAGCGTTGTCATGCAAAACCCGGGAGTGCGGGTTTCCGGGTTTGGGCAGCAAGCTGGTCCGCCCCAGGCCGCGCCGGTGCAGCTGCGCATGCCCGCGGCGCCGGGTACGCAAGGCGGCGCAGCGCAGCGCGGCAGCGAATCGCCCCGATTCGAGCCGCCGCCTCAAGGCTTCGCGCAAAAGGGCTATCAAGCCGTTCTATGGAGCGCAGAAGACTCCAATGACGACGAGTTGACTTACTCGGTCTTTTATCGCGGCGAAAACGAAAAGGATTGGAAGCTGCTGAAAGACAAACTCGAGCAGAAATTCTATTCCTGGGACACCAACTCGTTGCCTGACGGCGCTTATTACTTGAAGATCGCGGCGTCTGACGGAAAATCGAATCCACCCAACGAGGCACTGACGGCCGAGCGCGCGAGCGAGCGCTTTGTCGTTGATAACACGCCACCGGCCATAACCGACATAGCCTCAGAACCCGCGCCAGGTGCTGCCGGCGATCCTGCGGTGACGGTGCGCTTCCGCGCCAGCGACAGCGCGAGTTCCATTGTGCGCGCGCAGTATAGCCTCGACGCCGGTGATTGGACGATCGTGCCGCCGGTCGGCGGCCTGAGCGATTCGCCTGCGGAGCAGTACTCCGTTACCTTGCGTGGCATCACGCCCGGGGAGCACACCGTCTCCGTGCGCGTGTACGATCAATTCGAAAACGAGTCGGCGGCTAAAGTCACCTTTATCGTTCCCGCTGCCAAACGCTGAGGCGCGCTGTCCGGCAATTCCGGACCCGAGGGCCCATCCGCGCCCGGCGGCGTCAACTCGCCCAGCGCTCTCGCTCCGCGGTCGCGTGGTAACGTTCGATTCGCAGTCCGACGCCTAGCAGCGCCGAATCGGTCTCCTGAAGGCGTATAACGCGCGCAGTGCATTGGACCTCCGAAGCCGCAAGGCCGGAGATTTCGCTGGGCATCCTCAGCTTCAATTCCACTTGCACCCCGATCTTCAGCGGATACGCCGTCCACATGAAAATGCCGCGCTGCGACAAGTTCTCCGATTCGGCCATTTGCTCGCCGGCGCTCTGATTGCCTATCAGCTTGAATTTTAGCGGTATGCGAACGTTCACACGGGTCTCATTGCGGCGATCGGTCAGGGTAGTCATGTTTTCTCCAGCGCGGGGAAGGAGTTCGCGCGATTTTTGGATTTGGAAGGGGGTAGGAGAATCTTAGGTGCGATCGCCGGGCGGCTGCAAGGCTCTTTCCCGCGCCGTTGCGGAATCGGTCAGCATATCGGCGGCACTGCTGCCCGCGAAACGATTACACGCTCGCCCGAGCAGGAGACTCAGAAGGTCAATCCCGAGAGTTGTAACCTATTGCGTGGTCACCGTGATTTGGGCTGTATGGTTGATGCCGCCGATCGCGGCACTTACGGTGACGGCTCCCGAGGCCACAGGCGCTGTCGAAGGAACTTGAATTGCGAAGGGATAGCTTACCACTGCGGAGCTGCTTGTACTCTTTGAACTGCCGCCGCAGCCGATCATGATCGCCAGCGCGGATACCAGAACAACACCGGGCACGAGCCTCGGCCAAGCATGCGATTCCGTATCGCTGGCGCCCGGTCGTGCGAAGCTGGCGAGAACGAAAGCCAACCCGCCCAAAAGGACTCCCGCAACTCCCCACCAGCCAAGTTCGCGGTAACTTCCCGGCGGGGTAAAGCCCGCGGTGATCGCAGGCACCACCGCGCACGTCGTCGACCCAGGCGGAGGAGGCACTGTGGAGCTACCGCCGAGCGTGGCCGGCACAGTGCAAGTGAAGCTCGGAGTGCCCACGAAGCCATTCAGCCGCGTCAATACCAGAGTTACGCTGCCACAGGAGCCTTTCTTCACGGTGAGTTGGGTTGGCGCAAAGGCCAGCGAAAAATCTACAGAGGTCACAGCATTTGCCGTGCTCGCCGGGCTGACCGAAGTCCACTGCGTGACCAAGACGAATGCGTCGATCGACCCTAAGCCGGTGGCCAAATCGTATCCTGGCAGAGCGTTATAGCCTATCTTTGCCGATGCACCGCAAGGAGGGTTGAACGGGTTGAACGGAACCTTGTTATCCCCACTTTGGACGTCATGGAACGCCGACTGCGGGAGGCGCGCCGCCAAAGGATAGAGCACCGGATTGATGTTTCCCAATCCGCACCCGCTTACTACCACAGGTTGGCAGCGATTTGTCAATTGGTTGATCAGCGCCACGATGCCCGCCATTACCGGCGGCCCCACCGATGTCCCGCCCACCTCGGTCAAGTTTCCACCGGGCCCGTCGCGAAAACCGAAACCGCTCGCGCACGTTGGCGTAGGTGGATTGGTCTGGAGGTTCTCCGAGCAGATTAAATAGCCATCGTGGAGCGGCGAGGCGCTGAAAGAAATATCCGGCACGTCTCGCGCGCCGTCGTTCGGCACTCCCGTTCCCGCTTGCCACGCAGGCTTGGGTATAACCGTGCTCGACCCTCCACCGCCGGCCGTTAGCCCTGACGAAGTGCCATCCGGGAGCGTAACGTCGGTATCGTTCCACGCGCCTTCCGGAATATAGCCGCGCGCTGACGATATGACGTCCGTGCCAGGCGCTGAACTCCAAAAGGCTCCTGCAAAGTCCGTGCCCTCCGTGAATTCCGTACCGCCCACCGAGGTCACGGTCGATAGCGCTCCTGGCAGATCGACCGCCAGCCCCTGTGTGGATGCGGTAACGGTAATATTCGGATTGCTATTAAAATCGCAATCTGCCGGTCCGTTATCTCCGGCTGGGCCGAGCACGGTTATTCCTTCCGCGTTGGCCTGCTGCATCAGCGCTTTTAGTGAGCTGAGCTCCGTTGGAAAAAAATTCGCCTCGCAATTGCCGTAGCTTGTGCTGATCACTGGAGCCGGGATCCCCACGCCCGTAGGAGGAGCAATCGCATAAAACAGCGCATCGGAGACTCCGTTTCCGTTGACCGGATCGCCCACGATGAAGATAACGGTCACATCCGGCGCCACCGCTCCGGCCCACTGCACATCCAGGTTTGCCTCGTCAATATCGCTGGATTGCATCCCAGGATTGACGTTGTTTACATACACGATTTGCAGCAGACTTGAATTCGTGGACAGCTGAAAGCAGTTTGTACAATTACTCGAGTTGGTACGGAACGCTGTCCAATCATTCCTGCTGATGTCGCTCTGCCCTACCACGGCGATTTTCTGCCCCATGCCGGTAATACCCTGCTGCTGATACAAACGGGCGACGTCGTAAATCGTGGCGAAATCTGGAGGCGTGATGAAATGGTTTCCGCTAATGCCAGAGGTGAACTTCGGGCTCATCTTCAGTGCCCGTGGCTTCAACTGAAAATTATTCATCCCGCGAAAACCCGAAACCACCTCCGCCAGCGCCGCCGGAATAGACGGCTCGCCGGCATTCGCATAATGTTCCTTGCCGTTGACGACATAGCGATGCATCTCTGTATACAGCGACATTTCCACCTGCTGCGCCGTGCCGCTGAACGTGATCATGTTTCGGCTGGCAGGCACGCCTTCGACGTGAAATCCCTCGCTCTCCAGCCATCCCGTCACTTTGTTGATGTCGCCCTGGCTCAACCCAAAGCGGCTGCCGAATTGCTCCGGCGTGAGCCAGCGCTGATAATCGGGCGAGCCGCGCTGCTGCTGGGCCGCGAGCAAGGCATCGAGATCCGCCTGCTGTGCCGGCGTCATCTTGAACGTCATGGTCACGCGCATGGACATGGAAGGATCCACCCTGCCCTGATCGAATTCAGGACGTGCCATGGGATGCACGTTCCCCTTGACTGCTGTCACTTGCGAGGTGTCGGTCGCCTGGACCACGCGATCCCTCAGGGGTGTTTGGGCAAACAAAGCCTGCGACAGGCAAAATAGTATAAGCAGCACACTAGAAGACAGAGCATTGCGCGAATTCGCCTTGGGGTGCATGGATGTGGCCCGAGAGTTTCTACCTTTCGCCGGGAATTCTGGGCGTTGGATTGGATGCAGTTTCGTGGTGCCGTGCTGTTCCGGAATTTCAGCCGTGTGCATAATGGTCATGCTCGTATATTGCCTAATTCCTGAATGAACGGCGATATGCGGCGAGCCGACAAATGCGATGAAGTGACGAAAGAGGGAATAATATTTTGGTGCACTATTTCGGGGTGCCCCTATGCACTCGATAACGCCGCGCGCACGAGCTTCGGGCGGCGTTCCGGCTAATTCTCCAAAGGCTTCCATCCCGGAGGCGGAAACGAGATGTTCCAGAAGCCTTGCGCCGGTGCGGCGAATTCCACCGGGATGAGATAGCCCTGCTGATTTTCAATGGCCGTCCGAGTCACTCGGCAACTCTGTTTCTTGGCCGTACGGTCGTTGACCAAATCGAATTTCGTCTCCACTGGGAAATTCCTCGTGCAAATCAGCATCGCGCCGTGGTCGTTTATGGATGCGGTCTTGGCGCGCACCGTCACTTTTGTCCCCGATACCGTCATCTCTAGAGTGACAGGGACCTGAATGATGACCCGCTGGCTGCGCCGCCGTTCCTCCGCAGGCTGAAGCTGCGGGCCCGTGTCCGCGGCCGCGGGCAGAGGTTGCTTGTTTATAGTTCCAGGTGCCGGCAGAGTTTGTTTGATCACAGTTCCAACCCCCAGAAATCCATGGCCGGATGAATCAGTTCGATGCCCAATTCCCAACCCTCCGGCCGCTCGTTCCCTTTCCAGACGATTACGGCGGAATTCGACTCATGCGTCGCCAGATTGACGATTCGTAGCGCCTGCTCGACGTCCAGATTCTGTCGAAGGACTACCAAACATCCATAAGGCCCAACCACACGCGTGAAGGCCTCCTCGCGGCAGGCTGCAGTTGCATCAGCCTCTTGCCACTCGAGGGCTACCGGAACCCGCGAATTCAGGCGAATACCGCGGCGCTTTCGCTTCACTTTTGGGGTTGCTGTAACTACTGCTTGCGGTTGCACGCCTTCCCCCGATCCCCGTGCTATTTCCTGTGGAACATCGCTCCGTATGGTATGAAGCGATTCTGAAACGGGTCAATGGTACGCAGGGACAGTCGAAACGCACTGCGCTCGAGACCAGAGTATCTCTCTAGTTAACAGAGCCAAATCGGGGCAGGCGTCGTGGGGCAGTTCTGTGGCCTGGGGCACGCTCGCGCTGGCGCGCAAGCGCCTTAAAAAATAACTCACGAGCAGCCCTGACGGACTCGAAACTCGCCAATTTCGGCGACTAGTTACGACTCGCTTACCAGTTGCTTCATGGCCCAGTCGGGGAATACCGGGGTGCGACGGTCGCGGGGGCCACCGGCGTTCGATGCTTGCGCGTGGCCTGTGCCTTCCACCATTTCGCGCTTGCAGTTCACCGCTGCCTGGTAAAGCTTCAGCGCTCCTGCTGGGTCCATGATGCGGTCATCTTTGCTATACCCGATCAGCATCGGGCAGTGGATCTTATCGGCTCGCCCTTCAAGCGTGTACTCCCGAAGCATCTTCCTGGCGTCTGCCAAATCGCGGGCCCCGATAATCCAGCGCACCCGCTCCTGAATCGACGGCAGGTAGTCGAAAAGGTCCTTCCCCAGATCATAGGAACCGCTGCTCATGAACGCCGCGGCCACTCGCGGCTCGTTGCTGGCCGCCCTGGGCACTCCGTACCCTCCCATGCTGATGCCCTGCAGCCCGATTTTCTTGGTATCCACATCGGTGCGAGTCTCGAGGTAATCGATCATCGCCTTGATCACGCGATCGGTATCCGGCGGCAGATGCAGATCCTTTAGCCGCAAAGCCCCGCCTTGCCCGGGGAAGTCCACCGCCATAAACGCCATGCCGCGAGCCAGATATGCCCCCGCCATGCCCATGATTGTGGCTTCGGCCATCGTGTCCGCACCTTGGAAGGCGATCACTGCCGGGAACTTCTTGCCCTGTGGGATTCCCGCTCCACCGGGTTTCCGGAAATACCCGTCGAGCATCTGGTTCTCCCATTTCACCTGAATGCGTTCGAAGGGCGCGCGCTGCAATTCCCAGGCCCGGTCAAACAGTTGCCGCGCCTTTTTGTACGTCGGGAGCATGCGGTCATCCGTAACCGGCATCGGCCATGATGCTTCGCGATAAAAGTTTGCAGCCCGCAGGTAATACTCATTCGCCGTCACCTTGAATCCCTTGGACGCAAACTCCTCCGCCTCTTTCTCATTGCGCTCCGCCACGCGCGTCCATTCCGTCACCCAGGAGTCCAGATCGTAAGGCTTCATGCGCTGCGCCACTTCCAGCGCATCAGGATCGCTCGTATAGATCGTTTGCGTCAGCCGGATTTCCAATTGCCCTCCGCCTGGCAATCCTTTGCCCGTATAAAGCTCGCTTTCCGCTCTGCCGCCCACTTCCCCGATCTTTCCGCTCTCCGAACCGGCGTCTTGCGCCAGAGCGGGCGATGCCAGAACCTTGGAGATCGCCGGAAGCCCCGCCGAAACGAGTCCCCACTTCACAAGTGCCCGTCGACTCAGATTCGAAATTGAACTCATGATTGTCCCTGCCTCCTCTTCCGTCGCCAATTAGTCCTAATTTCGCAAGATCGCAGAGAACCCCTTATGCTCCCTGATAGGCCATTTGCGCCCCAATTGTCAAATATATTACCGCCACCCGCAGATCAGCCAAAGCACCCAGGATGCAACGGGCCGCAGGTGTGTGACGAGCATCACAGCACAACAAAACGCATTTCGTTAGCATTTCGGCGGCTGGTGGAACCCTGCAGGTTTTCTCAAGTCCATATGGCGGGAGGCCTTTATGGTCGAACTCAACGGCACTGTGGCGGTCGAAAATCCTGCGGAAGCCCTTCGCAATCAAGATGGAATCTTTCAGGTGACTTCTCCCTATGGCCAAGTTTTCGAGGTTACCTGTCGAAGAGGATCGAGTATGCACATCCGTGAAATCGGTGACTCAGGCAAGAGCGCGGTTTCTGAGCCGAAGCGCTGGCAAATCCAAAAGATGAGCCAGTCCGTCGCCTGAGCTAACCTCTACGACGTGCCGCTCGCCAATCTGAATCTTCACAGTGAGGTGAGGCGATCATGCCAACACCAGGAGCCGCCTTGGAACGGCTTGCCTTCCTGGCACCCCAGCCTGCCTTCCAAGGGTGAGAACTTCAGGTTCCCTCAGATGGCGAAATAACTGAGGACACCACAGCCGCAATCACTTACTCCGAATCCGCTGCCCCGATCTGCCTGAGATGATGAACCAGATGTGTAAGATAATC
>Ga0066680_10000815_pt1 | contig 11585 bp, 9 predicted proteins | sample GraSoiAngelo_129_FD_62297 | JGI IMG/M metagenome (GOLD analysis project Ga0066680, IMG submission 62297) | Grasslands soil microbial communities from the Angelo Coastal Reserve, California, USA - 14_0927_12_40cm | ecosystem: Environmental > Terrestrial > Soil > Grasslands | place: USA... | reverse complement strand
TTATCGTAGGATGTGAGCCTGGCTGGGTGCACCCATGGCCATCACCGCCGCTGCCACCAAATTCGTGTGCGATTTCAATTGCAAGACGGGCGCGAGCCTTAGAGTCGATGCCCATGGAGACCCAAGTCGACCTTCACTTCCGCTCTTCTGAGCCGCATCTGCAACCTACAATTTGGAAATTCGGGTTTGTAGATGCCGCCTTTTCGCGTGAGTGGCGGTAACGCGCGGAGAAACGGATCGGGAAGTTCGTCAGAACCAACAACGACCAGCGGTAGGCTATTTGATGAGGAGAAAAGTCGAATGCGTTTAACGATCATTGGCACCGGTTACGTGGGGTTGGTAGCGGCGGCTTGCTTCGCCGAGCTCGGGCATCAGATCACGTGTGTGGACAACGACCGGCAAAAGATTGAGCTATTGCGGGCGGGCGAGGTACCGATCTGCGAGGAGTTTCTGCCGGAACTGCTGGCGAAACACCGTGGCCGGCGGCTGAACTTCACGACCGACCTGGCTGAAGCGCTAGCGAACTGCTCGGCAGTGTTCATCGCTGTGGGGACGCCGACCACCGAGCAGGGTGAAGCGGACATGACGTGCGTGGAGGAAGTGTCGCGGGCGATTGCGCGATCCCTCGACGGGTACAAGGTGATAGTAGAGAAGAGTACGGTACCGGTATTAACCCACGATTGGGTGCGCAAGGTGATGCTGCTGAACGGAGCGGCGTCAGAGTCGTTCGACATCGCCTCCAACCCGGAGTTCCTGCGGGAGGGCTCGGCGGTACGCGACTTCCTCTATCCCGACCGCATTGTGCTGGGAGTAGACAACGAGCGCAGTTCGGCGGTGCTGCACCAGATCTACGAGCCGCTGGCCAGTGGCCGGTATTACCGGGACTCATCGCGCATTCCTGGACCGGCCAAGCCGCGCATCCCTGCCATGATCGTGACCAGTCCCAAGAGCGCGGAACTGATCAAGCATGCTTCGAACGCATTCCTAGCCACCAAAATATCCTTTATCAACGCGGTAGCGAACATCTGCGAAGCGGTGGGAGCGGACATCCGGGAGGTATGCGAGGGTATCGGCACGGACTCGCGCATCGGAAGGAAGTTCTTGAATCCCGGCATCGGCTACGGCGGCTCGTGCTTCCCCAAAGACCTGAAAGCTTTCCACATGGTAGCGAAGGAATGCGGCTACGATTTCCCGCTGCTGCAAGAAGTCAGCCGGGTCAACGAGGAGCAATTGCAACGCTTTGTGCGCAAGCTGAAAGGCGCGTTGTGGACCCTGCGGGGAAAGAAACTGGCAGCGCTGGGGCTGTCGTTCAAGGGAGGCACGGATGATATGCGCGAGTCGCCGGCGCTGCGCGTGGTGAAACTGCTGCTGCGCGAAGGGTGCGAGATCCGGACTTATGATCCCGCCGCCATCCAGCGCGCGCAACAGTTGCTGCCGGCACAGGTCAGCTACGCCGCCAATCCGTATGAGGCCGCCACGGGCGCGCACGCGTTGCTGATTCTGACGGACTGGGACGAATTCAGGGCGTTGGAGTTGGAGCGCCTTCGGACTGTGATGGCGTATCCCATAGTGGTGGACGGTCGCAACCTATATGAGCCGGCGAAAATGTCGGCGGCCGGGTTCAGTTACTACAGCATTGGCCGGTCAGCGGTACTGACCGAGAGAAAAGTCGAGGCTGTATCTCTTGGAGCTGTCGGGGGATCGCCCCGTCCAGACTATGCGCCGGGGGATATTCGTGGGCCCGCCGCTGCTTGGGACGCACTTTCCCAATGACTCGCGTTTCCAGTGCAGTCTACTTTAAGCGCCCCGCCCCTTCAGCATGATCAAGTCGGGGTTGCAGGGAGATCCAGACGTTAAATCGCAGGTTCGGCCGAGTTCCGGGGGCGGCTGATGCCGGTCCCTATTCGTGTGCCAATGAAGCAGCTGCCAAGGCGCTGGGAGGGTGCGAAGTATGCTCGGACCTTCCTCGAAAACTTCGAAAAGGGGGATGATTTGGTTCTCCTCTTCCAGCCGCGAACCTACTGCTCAAGATATGGGTCGGGCGATGGTTGTGGAACGAGCATCGACCCGTAGTGTAGCGGACGTCCTTGATCGAGTGCTCGATAAGGGTATCGTCGTTGAAGGATGGAGGCGGTTCCTGTTGGCTGGTCTAGACTTGATTCACTTGGATGTGCGGATGGTTGTGACCTCCATTGATACGTACCTAACGCGCGTAGGTGCTCTGGCGATGACGAATGCTGCTTCACGACGGATTTGGATTGAACTCCCGAGAAAAGCACGAGCGATGCGACGCAGGTCACCCACCCGCACCAATCGTGTTGTTTGAAATATTCCGTGCCCTACGCGAAGAATTCGCATAGTGAGAATTTCGTGTGATGTCTGTGGGAGAGTGAAGTCCACTGGCGACAGGGAGTGGATTTCAAGCTACCACTTCCACGTGAAAGCGAGAAGCGGATTGCGACGATCGGTGACATTGCTGCCCCCCACGGGTACGATTATCAGCCTCTTGACTTCGGCGCCGTTGACCCTATTCCGAGAAATGCGGGGACAAGTAACTCGCAGGCATCGAGAGCGGCTTGGACAGCCCGATCGTAATGAATGCAGCGAGAGTACATGCGCGAGCCGCGATCAACGCGGCGCGTATACACTCGGATTACAGAACCAACTTGCAGGATGGCTTGCCGAGGTCCTGAAGATCTTGCGGAAAACCTTGGCGTATCGGGGGTTCGTGCAGGAACCGAATCGTGGCGGGAATTCTGGTAGCCCAGCACCTCAAGACTACAGACCTCACCCCATGGAAGTTGATTGTTTTGTTGACGATACTAGTCTCATGTCCCAGAAATAAGCTGGGGACACATCTAAGATAATAGGAGGCTTAGATGCGAACCGGGCGACCCAAACAGCGGTTGATTTTGGCCGGAAGAGCAGGAGCGACTGCAATCGCTGGTCCATCGGGCGCGCAGCCAGCCGGCCCTGGCTCGGCGCGCGCGTGTGGTGCTGGCCTGCGCCCAGGGACAAAACCGGGGCGCGGAAAATGCGGGCCTCGCTGGGCATGGTCGGCAAGTGGCGCGCGCGCTTTCTGCAAGCTGGTTGGGAAGGACTCTACGACGAGCCGCGACCTGGGGCGCCCCCAAGGTAAGCCATGCCGAGGTCGAGCGGGCGGTAATTTAGACCTTGGAAGGCACGCCTCACGGAGAGATGCAGTGGAGCCCGCGCGGTTTGGCCAAAGCTACGGGGCTCAGCCGCATGACCATCAGCCGCATTTGGCAGGCGTTCGGGTTGCAACCTCACCGTACCGATACCTTCAAACTATCGCCCGCCCCCTTGCTGATTGAGAAAGTGCGCGACACTGTGGGCGTGTATATGAATCCGCCCGATCACGCCCTGGTCTTGTGCGTGGACGAGAAAAGCCAGATTCAGGCGCTCGACCGCACGCAACCGCTGTTGCCTTTACGGCCGGGACAACTGGAGCGCCGCACCCCCGATTACAAACGCCATGGGACGATCACGCGGGGGGGGGTCAATTCCAGCGCCGCAAACAGCGAAGTCTGCGATGTCGGCCCCTGGCTTTCAGGCGAGGAACTGCAAGCCCACATCATAGCGGTGGCCGGAGCGGCGCTTTCTGCTCCACCGGACGCTCAGGAGCGTGGGGATCGGGACCGGAACGGCAGGAACGACGATACGAAACTCCACCAGCGCCGAAGCCGGGAGGCCACGGTCAGTGACGAAGCGCAACCCGCCCTCGCTTATATCTTCAATATTGCCGTGCGCCAGGACCGCGGATGGTACTGAAGAACCGTATATGTCCAGGGCCCGGGCAGTCGCCTTGAGCAAAAGAGGGAGCCGGACGTAACGTCGCCGATCCTTGCCGCTATCCATTTACTCGTTTTTTACCTACGTTTGCGACGGCTTGATCGAGCTAACAGGCAGCCGACGAGCGCCGTTCCGACCCGGAGCGCAATACAAGTCGCGCTCGTGGGAATGCCTCTTATCCTGCGGCAACAAGACGATGTGGCTGGGTTTGCTGCAGCAGAATGCCTGATGGCGCTTGTTGAAAACAAGTACCAGTCGGACATCCGTGAGTATCTAGTCTAGGAGAATCGCCTTATCTCGAGCGCAGGTATACGCTTGCGGCCCGGTTAGCTCACCCGGCTATGCCCCCGAGGCTGGCTGATCCTTGATGGGCCGGTCCTGAGCAATCGGAACCTTGCGACTTGATGCGGGCGGGTGCGAACTGTCGCAAGGGGTCAACATCGAGCCAAGGACTTTGGCTAGGATTCCGGCGCGAGTGGGAACTCCCATCTTGACCCTTACCATACGCAGGAAGGCTTTGACCGTGTTCGGGCTCACCGCCATGCGCTTGGCCATCTCTTTGTTGCTGAGGCCGCGCAGTAGGAACGTCACCGCTTCCTGCTCCCGTTGCGTAAGACGAAACTGCAGAGAGACTTGACTCAGGGCAAACGATTCAGGAATCCCCCGTTCCAGTACGATTAACAGCCGGGGATTTACATTGGCGTCCAGCCGAAACGCGCGGCAGAAATATACTCGTCGTCCCGACTTGAAAGGGATGACGGGAAGTAATGTATTAGGCCTTAAGTGGACCCGACCACGGAGGAGTACACGACGGATTTTCTCGTCAAACACCTGGGTGAGACTCTGCGGCGCCTGCTTCGCCGCGTAAGTCAGAATCCTCATCGCCTCATGATTGGCCGAGAGACTCCTCAACGTATCATCAGTGACCAAGAAACCGAGTGCGGGGATAGCAAGCGCCTTGCCACCTGAGGGAGGGGCATGCTTGCCAGAGACACCTTGCTCGCGAGCATGGGACGTTCCTACCGACATGCTAGATTTCCGCGGGTCCTGCGCGAAAGTGGAAGAGCGATTGCGCTCGGGCTGGTAGTCTCTTGGGGTGCCGGATATCCTCAAGGAGGATACACTCGACCCTTGAAGACACTTCAACCCCAGTGGGTCTTGCCCCGGGGGGACGCACAACAGTTCGCGATTAGCGGGAAACTCCCTCCACTCCCCTGTATTTCAGGCACGGTCTCGATGTTACTTTGGCGTGAAAACCCGCGCCCGTAGCCAACGGAAGGGATTGTCCACCTAGGAGAACAAGTTGTCAAGGATGTAGCGAGAGTTCCGAGAGTTCCGAGAGTTCGTGGTGCCAAATGAGCTCTATTTCGTGTAGGGAGCCGGCACCCGATGGGACGCAGTCGAGCGACCCCAAGTGGATTTAATTGGCCTCCTGACCGGCTTCAAGTTCCCTTTCAGAATGGCTTTGTATGTGGCGGATGAGAGCATCGGGCAAAGCCGGGTGTTGGGTGCGTGGGGTGTGTTTCAGCGGAGCAACTGATTCCCGGCCTACGCTGTGGTAGAAGAAACCAGCTTCGGCCATAGCTTGGGGCGAATACAAGTTACGGCCATCGATGACGATTGGCTGGCGCACATCACTGCGCAGCCGTTTTAAGTTCAGGTTGGCTAGTTCTGGCCAGTCGGTGAGTATGAGGATCGCATCCGCCCCCCGAGCCGCTGCGTAAGCATCCCTAAAAAAGCGCACTGACGGCAGAACTTCCGCCGCGCGTTGCATGGCAGCCGGATCATAGGCGCGGATTTCGGAACCTTCTTTAAGAAGCCGCTGTATCAATGCGATTGCGGGTGATTCCCGGATATCGTCAGTTCCAGTCTTGAACGCAAGTCCCAAGGCTGCGATTCGCTTTCCCTTAAGGTTCCAGAGTGCGTTCCGAACCTTACGAGCGAAGCGCTCGATCTGTTCTTCATTAATGCGAGCTACTTCGTCGAGCAATCGGAACTCGAATCCGGACTCCTTGGCAACGGTACGGAAGGCTTTCACGTCCTTGGGGAAGCAAGATCCTCCGTATCCGATCCCCGGCTGCAGGAACCGACTTCCGATGCGGGTGTCGGAGCCGATTCCCTCACAGACTTGTGCAATGTCAGCACCCACAGCTTCGCAAAGGTTGGCCACTGCGTTGATGAACGAGATCTTCGCCGCGAGAAAGGCATTGGCTGCGTGCTTAATCAACTCGGCGCTTTTCGTGCTGGTCACGATCAGGCGCGCCGCTTTGTACTCGGCCACTGTCTCCCCCCAAGGAGTCACACGATGCGATTGGTAATACTGACCGCTTGTCAGGGGTGCATAGATTGCTTTCATGGTTGCCGCTGCCTCTTGGCTGTCGGCTCCGAGAATGATGCGGTCCGGATACAAAAAATCGGTTACCGCGGTCCCCTCTCGCAGGAATTCCGGGTTCGAAACCACTTCGATGTCCTTCTGTTTGCCGGCCAGACGCGAGACTTGGCGGATCCATTCGCAGGTATAGACCGGAACTGTACTCTTCTCGACAATCAGCCTGGGCTCGCTGGCGGAATGTGCGATACCTCGCGCAACCTCCTCCACATAGGAGAGATCGGCTTCGCCGTTGCTGGCGGCGGGAGTTCCGACAGCAATGAAAACTACCGAGCTGCGCTCGACTGCTTCGGCGAGTGAGGTAGAGAACGTGAGACGCCGGCCATGGTGTCGCTGGAGCAGCTCGGGTACGAACCGTTCGTGGATGGGAATGTCACCGCCTTCGAGGGCAGCAATTTTCTTTTCATCACTATCGACGCAGATCACATCATGGCCAATTTCTGCTAAGCAGGCCGAAGAGACCAGGCCAACGTAACCACAACCGATTACTGCAAGCTCCATGTCGCCATCCTTTTGCTGAGATGATAGGGACCGTTTCCGGTTTTGCTTTGCTTGTTCTACATGCGCGCCATTCCGATGCGATGCTCACGAAGTTCTCCGGCCAGACAAGAGTTTCAGGGGCCGTTTTATACCTCCGTAGTGCGAGCCCCGGTTTGCACGGAAGCTGGATCTGGAGCTTGCGGATGCGCTGGCTCGCGCAGAGCGATGTTCAGCAACATTTCCAAGGTTCGCCTGGCATCAAAGTAGCTTTCTGCGATTTTGCGCGCTGCGCGACAGTGCCGCTCGTAATCGGCGTTGATAGTGGCGAAACCATCGGCCGCCTCCGCCGCAGTCGAGAAGCGAAAGACACCTTCACCATTGGGCAGAAACGAACTTGGTCCCGTGTTCTGCACCATCACCGGTTTGCCGCTGGCCAGGTAGCAGATGGTTCGATCGCTGATCCAGGCGTTGCGGAATTTCACGTAAGACGGCTTCGCACAACTGAACTCGCCCCGCGAAGCCTGGATGTACGCTTGATACGATTCCGGAGTGGCGGCGACCTGGCGGGAGTGCCGGATGTTCCAACCCCGCTGCTCCAGGTCCTTCCATTCCGCCATGTCGCGCTCGGTGCGCATGAACAGTGCTAGTTCTAACGGCTGGCTGGTAAGCCGCGGCAGCTCAGCAAAATCCAGGAACGCAACACGCTTGGTATTTTCGTAGGCTGCCTCTTCATCCACCACCCAATCGGAAGAGTCCCAGTTCGAGATTGTCGTGAAGCATTTGCTGGAAGAGTCGAACACGTAAGGCCAGTACTCCAGACACACCGGAGGATAAAAGTGAATCCATGGTAGCCCGCCACGGGGGCACCCTGCAGCCGGGCGGCACATGCCCTCCCCGATGGTGAAATAGAAGTCGTGGGGTGGAACGCGGAGCTGTCCGCGGCTGATCCAAAACTGCAGCAGCCCCGGATCGATATCCAGCAGAGCCGTGCGGCGGAAGCGCAGCAAAAGCCCAGGATTGATGGCGTAGTGAAAATTCAATAACAGATCTGCCTGGGCAAAGATCGCTTCGGCCTCTGCTCTCGTCATGTCGAGGTAGGCTGCCGGCGGATCCAGCGACGGCTCTTTGCCATGCGCCGGGTAAAGAATACATTTGTTAGCGAGCCCATAGTGCTCGATCCTCGCCCGGAACGTGGCTAGTGCAGCGGCTTCCTCTTGCGGGCGTCCCTTAGTGCGAAAGGCTTCCAGCCAATACACGTCGTGTCCGAGAAGGTGCAGTCCCAGAACATATTGCAGATAAACCCAGAAGTGTCCACCCACGAGGGGACAATTCGCGACGTCGTAGGCAGAAACGACAATGGTTGCCATAGCTCGACTCTAGATCAGGCCCAGCCTTTGCGCGGTGGCATGGAGATAGTCGAATCGCGAGAGATTTTTCCCCCGCACTGTCCAATCGGGCCGCTCGCCCAGCCAGCGAAAATGCAGATAAATTTTTGCGGCATCGAGAGTCTCTTCGAAGTTGCTGGGTGCACCCTCAGGCCAGCGTGCGTTGATGTAGGCACTCTCACATTGGCTTACTACTATCTCCGGCCAGTGTTTTCCTTCGGTCAGCGCCGCCAAGTCGATTTCCCCGGCGGCGATGGCAGCCGATTCCCAGTCCACCATGAACACGCTTTGGTCTCGAACCAGCACAGTCTTGGCGTAGAACTCGCCATGAATCACCGTTGGCGGCGATGCCAGCAGTGGAGCGAACCACTCCTCGCTTTTGCAGAGTCTGATCAGCCAGGGGAAGCGCGGGTGCAAGGGGCGCGAGAACTCAAGCGTCCGTTGCGCCCAACCGCGGTAATACCGGGCGTCGTACCGTTTGAGGAACGCCAACGAGACGCGGTTGCTGTGCTTCTCGTGCGCCGCGTGGAATTGCCCAATCCAACCAGCGGCCTGGGCCATCGCCCGCGGTTGCCGGGTGGAGCGCTTCCAAACCATGTCACTCAGGCGCACGCTGCCATACACGTACTCGAGGAACAAGGAAATAGCACCGGTATTGGGGTCAGTGTGTGCACCCAGGCACTTAGGTTTGAACTCTGGCAGCGGCTGGAGCAGGCGGCGATAGACCTCCGTCTCATAAGAAAGGTCGCCACGGTGCCCGTAGGAATCGTGGCTTTGCCCCGCCTGATACTTGACAAACACACGTCGTTTGCGGCCGTTCGGCAACTGGCAGGTGACGATCTCGTTGGGGAACGTGCTCATAAACGGCGGCAGATCTCTTCGCAGAACTCTCACCGGGCGCGCTTGCGTCCCATTGCGATAAAGGGCAGCTGCGAGCCGGAGCGTCAGCGTCGCCAGATCAGGCAACAGCGAAAGCGGGGTTTTCAAATTGTGGCGGAGTGCATTTCGTGTTCGCACGCTAGCACCGGCTCCAGATTTTCAAACCACTGGTCCACTTCCGCCAATGTGTCCCAAGCCCAAGGGGCTCGGTCCTGCACCAGCGCGATGGCAGGCCAGATAATGCGATTAGCAATTCGCGCGTATTCGGCAGTCTCGAACAGGAAATTCAATCTTTGGGCGGAGGGAAGGCACCAACCTGCACGCGACGTCTCCTCGCGGTACAGGTCCATAACCCACGACCGCTCCTGCGGCGGAAAACGTAAGAGAAAGGTTGAGAGGTCATAGCTTGCCGGTCCTACCGCGGCATGATCCCAGTCAATCAGGCGCACGTGCAGCTGGTTGGCCGCGGGGATAACGAAAATGTTGATGGCCCACAAATCGCCGTGCAGCAAGGTCTCGGGGCCACCCCACGCCTCCAATGCCTGCGCACGCCGCGGCAGCTCACGGTGCAGGCCGTGCAGGCGTTTAAACAGGCGGCTACGCAATTGAGTGTGCTGGGGCCCGGGCTGACAAGCTTCGAGCGCGTAAATAGCGTCACGGACATTCACGTGGTAATAGTGAATGCCCAGGTCACCGCCGTGTAGGCGCGCTTCTCCCAATAGCGCGTGTCGGGCAAACCGCGTGTGCAGTTTCGCGATCACCTCGACGGCCGCCCGTACCCGCTCACGGTTGATCCGGCGGGTATCAAGTTCGTGCTGGCCGAGGTCGCTATAGACGTGCCAGACGCAATTCCCTCCACGGTGGGCCACGCTTCCTAGCAGGGCCGGGCCGTGTTGGCTCATGCCCACGGCAGGCAGCCAGCGCTTATCTACCAGTTCGCTGCGTTGCGCGATCTCGGGCTTCAGACGCTTCAGGACCATGGCGCGAGCCTGCCCGTTGACAACGAAGCGTAGGCGGAAGACTCGCGCTGAGCGCGGCTGCAGCATGTGCTGCTCGATCAAGCGGCCTTCGGCGGCACAACCGCCGAGCAACTCCTCCAGTAAGCCGCGCAGTTCGCCCAAGCCAAGCTGGTCGTGACCTTCGAGTAGTTTGTCCAGGCCCTCAATCATGCCTGGCTCCGTCCGAAGGCGCTCAACACTGCCGTCATTGTGGGTTCGTAAGATCGCAGCAGAGCAATCGTCTTGGTCAGCTGCGTGGGGGGTGCGGATTCTTGACCTGCCGTGGCCCAACCAATCTGGTCGACCAGACGGAGGAGGTTGCCGCAGGCGGCGGCGGCCTGAACGTCGCAGAGATTCAGGTGCGGATGCTCGCGCTGCAAGATCGAGCAGTATCGGCTCAGTTCTGGACTGGCTGTGCGATCGACGAACTGAGCCAGATCGGTGACCGGCAAGCCCCAACCGGCGAATTCCCAGTCGAACACCAGCAACGCTGGGCCAGTGACGGTGTCGCAGATGCGCAGATTCTTGATGACGAAATCGCCATGCACCAGCGAAGGCGGAATTGGGTCACAGCCTTCTTCAATTTCGCCCCAGCGCGATTCAAGGGCATCCATGTAGGCCGTGGCGTTGCGCAACACCGCGGTATCTTCGCAAGACAATTCACCGTGACTGACTTGATCGAGTAGCATGGCTTGGCAGCCGCGCAGCAATTGCCGGTAATGATCGAGTTCGCGCCGCGGGAGCCAGCGCTTGAGATCGGCAGATCCGGTGGCCAACTGGATTTCCGCCAACCAACCGCCGGCCAGCGTGCGATGCTCCGGCAGCAGCGGTGAATAGCGACAGCCCGCCGCATCTTCCAGGAAGAGCCAGGAGAACTCCCCCTCAGGTTCTTCCACAAGTCCATAGCAACCGAGCGCCGGCAGCCCGGTGAGCGGCAGCAGTTGCTGGTAAATCATGCGCTCCGTTCGTGCCGTGGCGGTTCGGCATCTCTTGGCAATCACTCGCGCCTCACTCTCCTGGCTATGGTTAAGCCGATAAACCGTGCTATAGCGTCTCCCTTGCAGAACCTCAAGAGTGCCTGGCTCCCAGGAACCCGCGTGGACTTGAAGCCAAGCCTGGACGGCTCGATGTTCCCGCACGCGTTCGGTCACAATCACAGGCATGGTTCGCTTAGGCATGAGAGTGAACCCCCGCTGCGGCCAACGCGGCCGTTTGTGGGGGCACTTCCCCTCGAGCCGCCTGCTCTGCCGCGGTATAGAAGTACTGCGCCAGCAGGCGGGGCGCGTCCGGCACGCCCTTGAAGCCGGGAATGCTACACATATCTACGACGTAGGGGACGCCTTCACTCTCAATAATGTCCACGCCGAACAGGTCGATGCCGAATGCGCGGCCGCAGCGCAGGGCAATCTCACGTAACTCGGGCGAGAGCGTGACGGGCTCACCGCATTTTTCTTCTTCGGTTCGACGCGGGAAGACCTTTTTGACCCCGAACAAGCGGCCGCCGATCGCATAAATCTTGCGGTCGCGGCCGTCGTTTGCGTGGTAGCGCTGTGCGAACACAGGCTCGCGCCCACAATTCACCTCTGCGAGTTCAGCAGGTTTGCGAATGACGCGGACGTGGTGGCCACCGGTTCCCTGATA
>Ga0066680_10000811_pt1 | contig 11602 bp, 9 predicted proteins | sample GraSoiAngelo_129_FD_62297 | JGI IMG/M metagenome (GOLD analysis project Ga0066680, IMG submission 62297) | Grasslands soil microbial communities from the Angelo Coastal Reserve, California, USA - 14_0927_12_40cm | ecosystem: Environmental > Terrestrial > Soil > Grasslands | place: USA... | reverse complement strand
CAGTTAGCGTGACCATCAGCCTTCAAAGCTGAAACTGACCGAATTCGGGGAAATGTCGAATTCAGCTGGTCTAGGTGCCACAGCTTCCAATATTGATAACACGTACTCTTTGACGAAAATAGAATAGTTGAGGTTCACGTCGTGGTGCATTGTGAAAAGGTGTCTCCTCCCGTCGTAGTGGTGGTCCCAGGCCTCGAAATGACCTCCCCAAAAATCAAGGAATCGAATGACGGTTGCTAAGGTAGCCTGGCGAAAGAGGAATAGAATATGTTCTCGAGCCGAGTTCTTCCCGAGGGTCCTAGCAGCTTCTTCAACCGCCTCCTTGCTCATTCGTTGAAACACCTCCCTTAGAGCATCTTTGCTCACTGGCACGAGTTTCAGTTTTCCTAGATGACGGCCCGTGGTCACATATCTGGTCAGTATCTGGGTGATGAGCGCGTTGAAATTAACTCCGGCCTTCTTGGCCTCGTCCTCTAGTGACGCCCGTAAACTGCTTGCAATTCGAAGTGATACGGTCTCGGTTCTTCTCTTGGGACGAACGAGAACCTGGCTCAAGGTGTTGGGCTCAAGCAGATTTGGGAGAGATCCAATGAGGATTCACGAAGAAGGCGAATAAAAACCCACCGAAGGGCCAACGACTTTCTTTCTTTTTATATCCAGTGGTGGTATCTACCCCAGCGCTCAACTACACTTTTGTGATGACCTGATGACGTGCGGGCATGGCTAGAAACTGCCTACTGTAAAGATACCTCCGTTGAGAGGGTGCGCGTCCTGCTGTGGGCAAACGAGTATGTGAGAACCGACGACGTTACATGAGGATGCGAGGGGCAAAAGTAGGGATGCGGCTTCTTTATCGAATCCAGAGATAGGCTGGATAAGAAAACATTGCCTCAGGTGCCCTCTGGACTCTGAAAACCGGCAATCCTTCAACTGGGTTTGCTCGGTTGGCTGGCTGCCTTCGTAAGAAGGTTTCCAAAAAGGAGGGGGAGGCGTGGAACGCACGCCTGTTTCTAGATGTGTGTTTGTATGGTGAAGATGTATGTTGTTGGGCTTCCAGAGACTGAAGCGGTAACGCTGTTTAGGTCCGTGTACATTGCAGTTATGGTTGCTTGGACAGTTTGTCCCGAGGTGCCGCTGTAGGTGCAGCTCATGTTGAATGTTGCATCAGCGCCTGCTGCCAGGGAACCCGACAAACTGGGTGTTAGAACGCCGCAGGTGGTCGAGGCTGTTCCTGAGACTATGAGTGAGCCGCTGAGTGTCACAGCTGAGCTGCCATAGTTGTGAATGGTGAATGAGTATGTGATGGTGCCGCTTCCGAGAGTGGGATCACCGCTGGTCGGCGTATTGGTGAAGCCGAATGCTGTTATCTTCGGGATGCTTGAGACGAGCAGAGTCTCGCCTGTGTCACCGCACGTGGTGGAGACAGTGTTACCGTTAGCCGCGCCTGCTGGATGGTAGGTTGCGATCCAGAAGTAGTAGCCCGGAGATGATGGAGTGAAGGCGCCAGAGGTGGCTGACTGTGGAGACAGACCCGGACCAATCACTACACCGAGGAAGGATTGAGCCAGATTACTGCAGGTTGGAGTGTTAGTCGCCACAGGACCGTAGACTTTGAAGTCGACAGTGCCAGAGACCATCTGACCTGGCGGAAGCAACGTCACAGTCGCAGTGTCAATCGCCGAACCGCCGAAGGTTATGGTTGAAGGTGAAACGCTTGTCGTTATCGACGCCGTTACGAAGAGCAGAGTCTCGCCTGTGTCACCGCACGTGGTGGAGACAGTGTTACCGTTAGCCGCGCCTGCTGGATGGTAGGTTGCGATCCAGAAGTAGTAGCCTGCAACCGACGGAGTGAAGGTTGCACTAGCCATTGCCCCTGTTCCAGGACCACTAATCGCGATCCCAGAGAAGGTTGTAGCAACCGTGGTGCACGTCGGAGTGCTGCTGGCGAAGGGACCGTAGACCGTAAAGTCCACCGTACCGAAGACTGTAGCAGTGCTAGGAGTCAGAGTCACAGTCGCAGTATCAGTCGCGGAACCGCCGACGGTTATGGGCGAGGGTGAAACGCTTGTCGTTATGTGTGCTCCTACGACGAGTAGAGTCTCGCCAGTGTCACCGCATGATGTCGAGTTAGTGTTGCCGTTCCTCGGGCCCACTGGATTGTAGGTTGCAGTCCATGCATAGTAGCCTGGATCTGACGGAGTGAAGGTACCGGATGTGGCCGACTGCGGCGACACGCCCGGACCGATAGCTACCGTATTGGGGCTGAAAGGCGTGACGAGAGTGTTCAAAGTGCACGATGCTGACGTTGGAGGCGAGCTGAATGGACCATATACGTTGAAGGTCACATTACCATTGACAGTCGAACCGCTCGGATTCAACGTCACAGTCGCAGTATCAATCGCGGAACCACCCAAAGCTATGGTTGAGGGAGAAACGTTTGTCGATATGCTTGCTGTTGCGCAGGTTGTCAGCGCGCCTTCGGCGTAGTCCTTCAGAGTAGCGTCGAGTGAGAAGGAGGTCCTCGTATCGAAGAGGAACCTGTTGATGCAAGGTGGGTTTGACCCGAGCAGACCGGTTAGGTCTATTCCCACTTCGAAGAACTCTGCTGTGGCCAGTGTGTTCGCGGCTGAAGTCTTGTCTTGGGTAGACCATGGTAGCGTTGAGATAGAGCCAGTGTTTGACCTAGCGCAGATATTGGCCGTGGCAGAAGCGATCGTACAATCAACAGCGCCCGTAGCGGTAATGTTCATCAGTCCGCTTGGAACAGCTTTGCTGATACCGACCCATTGGTACTCTTTTAGAGTCGTGACCGATCCGCCGGTGGAAAATTCGCCCACCACGAGAATGTCACCTACTACGTGTGCACCGGTAAAGCTCACAGCACCTTTGGTGCTGGAACAACCGACAGTCGAGTCCTGTAACAGCCAGAGGCCTAAATCGGCTGCACCGTTGTTCGCAAAGCGTTCGAATCCTGCATAGACCAACAAGTCGCCCGTCCTGGGGCCAGATTGGGGTATTATGGCGAAGCTGTAGGAATGTAGTATGTCGTCCTTGGGAGTAAGGTTGCCCGACGGCGCACACTGCCATCCCGCGTTAGCAATGTCCAGTGTGTCCTTGCTGCCTGTCGTGAATGTGGTGAGGTCGGTCGTAGCATGAGGTCCGTCATTGACCCAGTGCGCGTCCAATCCACCAAGAGGCAACGGGTTCGTATTCCCGTTGGCATCAAAGAGTCCTCGCCCTGTCGCACAGGAGACGTTCCCCGTACATCCTCCCCAGTCTTCGGGAAGCGTCGTTGATGTTGCACCGGAATTATGGTAGATGTTCCCGTCCAGCTCGAAGGCTCCCGCATTACCCACATCGGTTAGCGCGAAAGCCCTGGTAAAGAATGGTACCGCGATCGCCAGCGTCATCAGCCCTATTACTATGATAGCTTGTATGTATCGCTTCGAAAGTATCCATTTTGTTTGGTATGAAATATCTCCTATAGTAGACATTGTTTTTCCGGACTTACCGGGCTCCAAGGAACGCTAAAAGGAGGACGCAAACAACTGCATACAAAACGCGATTTCTGTCTTGGATGCAAAATGTTGCAGGGTCAACAAGTCTATCTTCGTATACCCAAGGCTACAGAGAGCTACTCCGGCGGCTGTGGATTAAGTCCTGCCCTCAGGTTTTGGATTTCAGCCATCACCTTCCGACCGGCTCCGTGTTTCTTCAAAACACCACCGAAACCCATAGGCGATCTTATCGTTTCGATGAACTTTCTCGATGAGTATGCTTCATCAATGCGGCCGCTAGCGACGTAGCGATTGTTCTCGTTATGGCGTTCTTTGCAGTAACAACTATGCTAGCTCGCAATCCGAAGGACTGATCATCGAGAATGCGACGAAGAATCGACCTCAAGAACTACAGGGCTGGCAGGCTCGGATTCAAAACGAGCAGATAGTAGGCAAGAAGAACTATTCCAACGAAAATTATCAAATAACCTACAGCTTCCAGCCCCCTCTTCAGCCTAAGGAGTCCCACCTCGGTGAGTGCTGATTGAAACCGGAATATTCCGTGAAAGAGCGAACCTGCTACTGTCACGAAAACAAACAACATACCAAGTAGTGTACCGGTGACCAAGAAGCTTGGATCCCTACTACCATTGAAAGGCCACAGTCCTAACGGGTAGGCGATTCCGGTCAGATAGATCATAACGGGCAGGAGGAACGCTGCGATCATTCCTCCGAGTGAGAATATTCCCCAGAGGATAGCGTGGAGCCTTGCGACCTTGCGGGTTTCTCTCATCTTAACACCAGCAGCCAAATGACCAGATACGAGACTATGAGCATCAGAATTAGATTCGCCACGAGCGCCTGCCAGGGCTTACTAGTGGTTTTTCCAATCTTAATCGGCACAACTTGGCCCAAGAGATAGAACCAGGTTACGGCATGGTATAGGGTGAAGACGAGAGCGATGAAGCTGAACGCGATAGTAGCGGGGTTCTTGAGCAGGTTGAGGAAGGCGCTTCGGGACCCTGTGACCCATAGTGAGAGTCCGTAGATGTAGACGAGGCTGAACAGGGCGACGAATAAGCTGGTCCATTCTCGGACCATATACTGGACATAGTGGCGGTTCGCAGTCCACCATCCAGGGTTCAGCTTTCTCCTTAGTTCGGGGAAGCTCTTGTTCTCAGTCATCCTATCGTCCTCCTCTGGGCATCAGGATGGAGCGTATGGCATTCGTTGCTCCGAGGATCTTTGTCTTCTGAATGGCAAGCATAGGGTCAACGCCCTTGGGGCATACTACGCTGCATTCGCCTACGAGTGTACATTCCCAGACGCCCTCCATTTCGTGAACTATTGGGAAACGGACGTTCCTTCCTTGGTCCCGGGAATCCTCAATGTAGCGGTAAGCGAGAGCCGTTGCGGCTGGGCCCAGGAATTTTTCGTTGAGGCCGTAGATGGGACAGGCTGAATAGCAGAGCATGCAGTTGATGCATGATGAGAACTGCTGGTATCGTTCCAGCTCTTCGGCGGACTGTTTGTATTCGCCCTGTTCTGGGGGGGTCTCTTTCTCACGAATTATCCATGGCTTGATCCTTACCAGTTTCTCCATGAAATCTTCCATGTTCACAACGAGATCTTTGACCACGGGAAAGTTCGGAAGGGGATCTATCGTGATAGTTCGTCCTTTGAATTCGTGAAGGAAACTGGCGCATGTCAACTTGGGTGTCCCGTCAACGCTGGCTCCGCAACTGCCGCAGACTCCCATTCGGCAGGACCATCTGTAGGTCAGGGTTCCGTCGAGGTTGGCCTTGATGTAGTTCAGAGCATCAAGAACGACCATGTCGTTTCGGTATGGGACCTTGTACTCTTGGAAGAACGGTTCAGGTCCCTTTTCAGGGCGATATCGCGTTACTCGTATTGTCGCAGTATCCATACTCAATGGCTAGTATACACGCTCCTCTGGCTTCCATCGAGTTATCGTCACGGGGCTGTAATCGATTCTCGGGAGCCCGCGATTCAAGTATGCCATTGAATGTTTCAGGAATCGACTATCGTCTCGCTTCGTGAAATCTGTCCTATAATGTGCCCCTCTGGATTCTTGTCTTGCAACGGCGGAGTAGGGTATTGTTTCTGCTACATCGAGCATGAAGTCCAGCTCAAGCGCGGCAACAAGTTCGGTATTGTAAACGTGATCCTTGTCCTCGACTATTCCATTTCTGAGACGCTGTTTCAGCTCTCCAACTTCTCTGCAGGATTCTTTGAGGGTGTTCTCGTCTCGGAATATTCCGACGTGCTTCTCCATTGCGACTTGCATGTCTGTCCTTATGGTCGAAACTCTCTCTCCCGTTTCGTGTTTGAGGAGCTGGTCGAAGATTCTAGTCTCCTCGCTCATTGCCAGTCCTTGCACAGGATTGCCGAAGTCGGGGCTTTTTTGTTTCAGAGCGAATTGGGCGGCGGCTCTGCCTGCTTCTGCTCCGAAGACGAGACACTCCGTTAGAGAATTGCTCCCTAGACGGTTGGCCCCATTCATGCTAACACAGGCGACTTCTCCAGCTGCATAGAGACCTGGCAATCCTGTGAATCCGTGAATGTCGGTGTGTACTCCGCCCATCTGATAGTGCTGACCAGGCCTGACAGGAATAGGTTCGTTAGCCGGGTCAATCCCAACATACCTATCGGCCAGCTCTTTCACGAATGGCAATTTCGTTTCGATGACTTCTTCGCCGAGATGTGTCAAATCAAGGTGGACGTAGCTACCATAGGGTCCGTCGAATCCTCTTCCCGCCTTAATCTCACTCATCTCGGCCCGGGACAATATGTCTCTGGGTCCCAGTTCCATCTTGCCTGGGACATACCGTTTCAAGAAACGTTCACCGTCCTTATTCAACAGGTGACCGCCTTCGCCCCGCGCCGCCTCCGTGATCAGAATTCCTGTGTTGGGAAGTAGTGTGGGATGATACTGCACCATTTCCATGTCCTTCAACGGCACTCCGGCGCGATACGCGAGGGCCATCCCATCTCCCGTCTTTATCCACCCATTAGTTGTGAATTGGAAAATTCGCCCACATCCTCCCGTCGCTATGATCACCGCCTTGCCTAGGATCGTGACTAGTTCGCCGGTTCGTATTTCGATGGCTGTGACGCCGTCGACCCGGCCGTTGTCAACTAGTAGGGATGTGACGAACCATTCGTCGTATCGGCGGATGTTCTCGTACTTTAGAGAGGTCTGGAAGAGGGTGTGCAGGAGGTGGAAGCCGATCTTGTCGGTCGCGAATAGTGTTCTCTTCACCGTCATTCCTCCGAAGGCTCGCGAGCTGATTCTTCCATCTGGATCCCGGCTGAAAGGGCATCCCCAGTGTTCCAACTGGATTGCTTCTCGTGGTGCTTCCTTTACGAAGAACTCCACCGCATCCTGGTCGGCGAGAAAATCGCTGCCCTTGATTGTGTCGTAGGCGTGAGAGTCGAAGCTGTCGTAGTCTCGTAGTACCGCCGCCATGCCTCCTTCGGCGGAGACAGTGTGGCTTCGCATAGGGTAGACTTTCGAGACGATGGCGATGTCTAGCTTGGGCTCAAGTTCGATGGCAGCTATAGCCGCGCGGATGCCTGCTGCTCCGCCGCCTACAATGACAATGTCGTGATTGTGATGCTCCAAGCCCACAGTCTCCGCTGGATCTAGCGGGTTAATCAGTTGGACCGTACTTTAAATGATCTAATTAGAAAGCAATTGGCTCGACTGATTCAGCCGCCTAACACAAACGACTGTGGTGTGAGTAACAGGTTGTTTGAGAGCAAGATGTCAAGTGCTTGTTTAGGCTATCTTCGATGGCTGCCGCATCTGAACACAATCTTGCCGACGCGGAGTTTCAGAATGTTGAACTTGAAGACATTTCTACACGGCCGTTTGAAGATGAACTGCTCGGCCTCATATGGAAATTTCTAGAATCACCGGGTAACGTTCTGCTAGTTCAAGGGGCTCCCGGTACTGGAAAAACTACGCTCGCGCTTGAACTCCTCAGAAGGGTGAAAGGGACTCGTATCGGGCCTCGTGAAATTTCTGCCAACAAGGTGTACGTGTCAAGCCGGGTCTCACCGATAAAGTTCCGGCGACACTTCCCAGGAGTTCATGAGGTCATCGATTCTATGTCGGGAAAGGGGCTCGCAGGCAATTGGACAGAGAGTGAGGACAAGGCTCGTCTGTCGGGAGCCGCCGCGAATATTGTGCATAGAATTCTCGCTCTGAAACGGGCGAAGCAGAAAGGAATAGTTGTCATAGATAGCTGGGAAGGGGCCGTACGGAACTTAACCGAGGAAGAGCGTCGCTCGCTAGAGTCAGCAATCTTTTCCGAGCTCGACGACAGCAAGCTCGGCGCAGTACTTGTGAGCGAAGGTGAACGTGCCCCAGGTCTAACGCATCTTGTAGACGGAATCACCACACTGTCAATGTCTCGACTGGAAGGTAGGGTAGTCAGGAGCATAATGGTCGACAAGCTCCGAGGATTTAGGCTGCGCAGGCAGGGAGCGCTCTTCACTCTTGACGGTGGGAGATTCACGTCCCTACCTAGGGTTGGATTTCATCTCGACGGTGACTTGTCGGAAACTCGTAGAGTTCCTGCGATTGTTCCTCACTCGGAAGCGGCCTATTCGACAGGCAGCGAAGACCTTGACAAATTGTTGCAGGGTGGAGTCAAGAAGGGGTCCTCTGTTCTAATAGATCTCAACAGCACAGTATCTCCCCGGGTCGGCATCCTTCTCATCGACATCATAACCGCTAATTTCATCAACCAGGGTGGCTCTGCCTTCATAGTTCCATACAGCATATTCAACTCACAGACCGTCGCCGACTCTATGAGGAGCTACGTCGGAAACACCGCATTGAACGAGAGAGTCCGCATCGCAGAGTACAACCAAGGGCTTCCAGAGGAAAAATGGCGGGTGAAGATGAAAGGCAAGATAGAGGAGGATATCCCAATCCTCAACAAGTACTGGAACCAGCTTGGGGCCATCTCAACATCAAGAATGATGAAATTTGATTTCGACAAACTCGCACAGGTCTACGGTGAAGCTATCGGGGTTCCAAGTCTCGCCGAAATAGGGGCAGGCATACGGGAATCGGCAGCTTTCATGATGGCGGTAGTCTCCCGACCTACGATGATGAGAGAAGAACTTCAAAGAAGCGTCGACTACTACTTGAAGACACAGACGCTTGACGAATCCCTCCTCATCTATGGGATCAAGCCGTTTAGTAACGTTCATGGTGTGGAATTCACTTTTGAACGACGCTATCCTCGCCTATCGTTGATGGAAATCGTCTGACCGGTCTACCTACGACGCAAGGACCTTTGCTCGCCATAGGCTAGAACTTCATCAGACTGCTGCCGGGTAATGGCGTCCTTAAGTCTGCCAAACGCGAAACCACGGTGGCCGCCGATGTTCGAAGACCAGACGAGAGACTCTTGGAAAGCGAAGTGCCGCGCGTTGTTCGCTGATCCAGCGAATACGTCGTCAAGGACCGTTGAGGGACCGACCAGAACCGACGCCAAAAAGCCGTCGGCCGGACGACCTTCCCTTGAGAGCCTAAGATTACAAGCGAGCCGGAATGCCATGACTCAAATCCAACCTGAAGCACGACAAGCCGAAGCAGACGCCAATAGAACAGCCTGAGCCTACGAAACCGCTCCGGAAGACAACACATCGAACGATACCCCTTGATGAGGAGGTGGTGGACATCATAGCCGAGCAAGCCCGACAGGAGCACAGTTCTGACATCCAGGTGATCCAGCGGGCAGTGGACCGGTATGCTCATTGGCATCTCTGGGAGGAAAAATTCGGGTTCATCTCTGTCCCTTCGTCAATGGAACACAAGCTCATGAGCCTTCTTACCGACGGACAGGCGCGAGAACTGGGCAGGCACCTGGCTGAAACATTCGCTCGGGATTTTGTGCGCTACGTGTTTAAGACTCCCAACCTCGCCAACGTATTGGCCGCTTTCCGTTACCTCGCTCGTCCCTACGCCAACTTCTTCTCGTTACAAGAACACAGTCTAGAGGACCATACACTGTCGTTTTTCCACGACCGGGGGGTCAAGGTTTCCATTCTCTGGGAGGAAATAATTAGCTATGCCCTACGGGATATAGCCGGCGTGGAAGTGCACATCGAACATTCGGAGAATCGGATTACTGTTCGTTACACAATTCCGGAGTAAAAACCACTGGAATCGTCAGAGTGCGCCATGGTGCCGGCTGCTATGCCGAGCTTACAGACGATCTATCCTAAATCGCAGACCGTTACTAGCGATTGACCTAACCAAGCTTATCTGACGAGAAGCTAGCTGAACCTAATCGGGAGAAGATTCTGGGGGAGCGGAATGCCTCTCCACGTCGTACGCTTCGCCCGATTCTCCTGTATCTGGATAGTTCGAATGAGCATTCATACTCTAGTTCATCACCACCGATTCGTTGAATAGAGAGGGGAACTTGACCCTCACTGAGTGTTCCTCTGACAGAGATTCTCTCGCAGCCTCAAGGCAAGTGACTACGTGTGCGCCGAGCAGTCCATCATTGTCATTGGAGAAGGTTTGCGAAAGCCGATTACGATCAATACACTTCGCAAAATGTTCGATTTCTTCTCTCAGAATATTGCTTGGAATTATCGGCATCTTCACGACCCCGTGTTCGTGCTGGAGAACCACTTTCTGATCTAGAAGGTCTAGATTCGCGTTCCCTTTCTCAGCCACAATCCTCAGGTCTCTGCGCTGCCGGAGATCAAGCACGCTTACTTCGATCTCAGCACAAAGACCACTCTCGTATTCGCACGTGATGAAAGCAACCTCTTCATTCTCTCTGTTCCTATATCCTCTCGCAACGCAAGAAATCTTGTCGGGCCATAACCCAGTGAGGCAGTTGGTGATGTCGAAGGTGTGTGGCGCTAGATCGGTTATGACGTTTCCCTGATCTTGTGGAGGTGAGATGCCTGTCCATTCTAGACCGAGATAGTGGGGCTCTCCCAGTATCGTCGGCTCAAGCGTGCTCTTTAGTGCTCTGAGTCCGTTGTTGAACCTATGAGAATGCCCTGTAGACAGCACTACTCTGTGAGCTCTTGCTAGCTCTACGAGCTCGTAGGCTTCTCTGGGGCTGAGGGCGAGGGGCTTCTCTACCAAGACGCTTTTGCCCGCTCTTATGAACGCAGATGCTATCTCGAAATGGGTCGAGTTTGGCGTGCACACATGAACTGCTGAGAGGTCCGGGTCGGACAGGAGACTCTGATAATCTGTCCTGTAATCCAATGGTCCGACCTTCTTGCGACACCTTTCCAGCGCGGCCGGAGAACTATCAACAATCGAGCGCAGACTGACCATGCCAGTCTTCTGGGAAATGACCAGAATCTCTCTGATGACCTTCTCTCCCCAGTAACCCGCGCCAATAACTGCGATGCTTACAGGTACCGTGAAAGATCCCGCTTCTAGAGATGCGCAGGAATGCGGAGTGTTTCAGGTATTCAATGGTCGCCGACTGTCTCTAGACAATCGAGTCAATACTGACTCTAGAGAATGATCTATTTTAGGAGATGGGGAAACTGGCGTCCAAGTAATCAGTGCTCTCTCATACATGTCCCGTAGGCAGCTAATTGGCCGGTACCTTTACGGCCACAAGACCCTGATTGTCCAGTCTGAGCTGAAGCGCGAAAGCTCCGTGGAGGGCTCCCAGGAATCTAGGCTCCATAGTGTTGACGTTAGCCAAGAAGAGCGCTGTGGCGTTTGGGACGCTGAGCAGATCAATTAACTGTTTGATTCCAGAATAGACTTGTTCCCAACGTTCCCCCCGAATGAGTTCAGTGATGCTGTCAAAGACGAAGCTAGCCCCCGAGTTCTTGCTGTTGTCTAAGAAGTCCGATAATACTGCTGCAACGAGTCCAAGCTCCTTGTCCGGAATTTGCATTTCACCATCAGGTAGCTCGTCAGGGACAGAGATCATTGAGGACGCGGCGATGATCTTGATCATTCTCTTTCCTTTGATGGCTCTGTAGAGCTTGCTGGACTTGGTTGTGAACAGTACGGAGAGCTCGGCGTTGCTGATTCCCTCGGCGAGGAACTTGTCGACTACTACCTCATAGTC
>Ga0066680_10000797_pt1 | contig 11663 bp, 11 predicted proteins | sample GraSoiAngelo_129_FD_62297 | JGI IMG/M metagenome (GOLD analysis project Ga0066680, IMG submission 62297) | Grasslands soil microbial communities from the Angelo Coastal Reserve, California, USA - 14_0927_12_40cm | ecosystem: Environmental > Terrestrial > Soil > Grasslands | place: USA... | reverse complement strand
TTTAGAATTTAATGTAAGAATGGGCGATCCTGAATGCCAGCCAATTATGGTAAGAATGGAGTCTGACTTGTACGATTACATCAAGGCAGGTATTGATGGAAACCTATCTGTACTACCTGGGATAAAATGGAAAGACCAGAGCGCAGTATGTGTTGTTCTTGCATCAAAAGGCTATCCTGATTCTTATCCAAAAAACGAAGAGGTCACAGGACTGGAAACACAGGACAAAAACTCGTATGTGTTTCATGCGGGAACAAAAAGGCACGATGGGAAAATTTTAACAAATGGAGGACGAGTACTTGGCGTTACTGCGCTTGGAGGAACACTTGAACAAGCAATCAAAAATGCATACGCAAGAGTAGATAAAATAAATTGGCCTTCAAAATATTTCAGGACCGATATCGGAAAAAAAGGTCTTACTTAGATTGTGTTACAACGCCTAAAGATCAAGTTCTGATTTTACATGTGAAACCAAGTCCTTCAAGCTCATCGGTTTTCTAAGAAAACATTGGGCTTTTACGTTTGGAAACATCTTACTAAACTCCTCATTGTACGCCTCGTATGCAGTTAAAAAACAGATCTTCACATCTTTGTCCTGTTTTTTGATTTGGCTGTAAAGTTCAAGACCATTCATCTGTGGCATCTTAAAATCAATTATTGCTAGATCATATTTTTTTGGCTCAAACTCGGCAATTGCTTTGAGTGGTTCATCGTATGCATCAACCTCAAAACCATTACTAGTTAAACCATGTTTTATAGTAGAAACTATGTCAGACTCGTCATCTACAACCAGAATTTTTGTTACTCAAACCACCAGGTACTTGTGTAAGCGATAGTATACATGAATCTACTATAAAAGAGTTCACTATTTTTGTTCTGAAATAAAAATTACTCAGGTGCCAGCATTCTTGGGATAAATTATTTCGTCTTCTGTAACAATACAATCCATTATAACATCATGGGCATCATGTGGGATTGTTTTTACTATCTGCTTTGAATATGATAAAGCAATCTTTTTTGATTTTTTGCTGTGCAGGAATCTGTCATAGAATCCAAATCCATATCCTAGCCTGTATCCTTCTCGAGTCAAAGCAATTGCAGGAACAATCATTACATCAAGTCTCTTGATAGTCTCGCATCTGTCCCTTGGTTCCATTACAGAAAAGTTTCCTACTTCAAGATCAGACAATTTAGGAACCTTCTTGAAGACCAAATTGCTTTTTACAACCTTTGGTAACGCCAAGTCCTTTCCCGCGTTTAGTATTTCCTGCAGTATGCCTTGTGTTTGAACCTCGCTGCCTATGGAATAGTACGCACCAATACTTGCTGCAGTTCTATAGTACTCTACCTTTCTTAGGTTGTCTTGTACCTTGGAACTAGCTATCTTGATAAAATCAAGTGAGAGGGCATCGCGTGCATCTAGTAGCTGTTTTCGAAGCCTTGCTTTTTCAACGATTTGAGACAAATCCCTTACTAATTGATGCAGCTGTGAGAGTGTTTTTTAAAAGCATCGCTACTGTCATGGGCCCAACACCTCCTGGAACTGGAGTCACATATGCCGCCTTTTTGATAACGTTTTCATAGTCAACGTCTCCTACAAGTTTTCCATCTAGTCTAGCTGTACCAACATCAATAACAACGGCTCCGTCTTTTACCATGTCTTCAGTTAGGACAAACTTTGACCTGTCTCCTATTGCAGTAACTACGATATCAGCCCTCTTGCAATGTTCTTTTAGGTTTTGTGTTTTGGAATGACACGTAGTTACAGTGGCATTTCTTTCAAGCATCAAGTTGTAAAGGGGTTTTCCTACAAGATTACTTCGATTTACTATAACAGCATTTTTACCTGCAAGATCAATTTTATAGTAATCAAACAGTTCTATAATTCCAGAAGGCGTACACGGCTTTAAGATGGCTCTTCCTGAAGATAAGAGTCCAATGTTAAAAGGGGTAAGACCATCGATATCCTTTATTGGTGAGATCCTCGATGTTATCGCAAACTCGTCTAGTTTATCAGGCAGTGGCAGTTGGACCAAAATCCCATGCACAGCCTTGTCGCTATTAAGCAAATCAATCAATGTATTCATTTCTTGTTGAGAAAATGATGCTGGTAACTTGTGATCCTTTGTTGCTATTCCAACCTCAAAGCAGGCTTTTTGCTTATTTTTTACGTACGTTGTAGAAGCGGGATTGTCACCAACCAGTACTGTCGCAAGGCACGGTTCAATGTTTTCTTTTCGTAATTCTGAAGCGGCTATCTTGACTCTTTCCTTAACTGAATTTGCTACAACAATGCCATCTATTTTTTGTCCAGTCAAACAAGCTTGGGTAATTTACAGGATATTTAATCCTTGGAATGTTAATTATCTTCTTTGTCGTATATTTTTTGATGAATACAGATGAGACAAGAAATTTCATAAAAACCACACTTGATAAAATAGCAAAACATGAGGTAGAATTACACGGAGGATGTGTAGCGTGCCATGTTATATTTTCATTAAAAGAAGAGCAAGGCAGCTCAGAGCAGGATGCAGCTGATCTGCTTTCTGAAATACTTACTGGTGACTCGAAGCTAAATTCTGAATTCATAGAGGCAGTCGAACAGATACATATGCATGAAAGAAATTTGGCTAGTGTGTTTGCAACCAAAGACCGGAAATCCAAAGACAGCTATCTTGAGGCTTATTTTTCAAACATACTTAACGAGCTTGCATCTGATCTGCATTTTTCAACACACGAAATAATACTCAGAAAATTGTTGTTAAGCTATCTTGCATTATATCTTGCACAAACTATTGGTGTGGACTATCACGCAGCTACTGAGGAGCTTTATTATCTCTTAAGAAAAGACGAGAGTAAAAATTCCAAGATAGCCCAACTTGTTGCTAGATTTGAAGCAAAGATAAGAGGACCGGACTTTATCCGTTAGAGTCATTAATCTCCGATTAATACAAAAACCATTGAAAATCGAGTTTGACACAAAAGAATACATAAAAAATATACCTAAAGGAAAATCGTATTTTCATACATTTATCAACAAAGACAGTCTTGCTGCAGGAATCATAAGACTTGAACCTGGAGAAGAGGACACACAAGCACCACATGAATCCGATGAGATCTATTATATCATACAAGGTGACGGCTTTTTGAATGTCGGAGGAAAGGACTATGTTATCTCAGAAGGAATGTCATACTTTGTTGCAAAAGATATCAAGCACAGATTCCATGGAAACAAAGAAGAACTAGTAGCGTTGTATTTCTTTGGCGGACCTGACTCGTAATCACTCATAAAACAATGAGACGATACTCGAAATTTTTGATCATGTGACCTAACACAAAGCAATCCTTTTATCCCCCACACTTAGTTATTTCCAATAATGGAAATGAGGGGGGTCGGTGCAATCTCGATTATCGCATTGTTGTTATTAGGCTCAACTCTTGCAGTCAATGAAGCATTTGCAAGTAAGGATCCACGTACTATATCTACACATCCGCCAATACACATCAAGAAATCTGGTTCGCCATCTCCTGTAGGTCTCACTCCGGTACAAATAGGCCACGCATATGGTTTTGACCTGCTTTCGTGTTATGGTACTAGCTCATGTGGCGCTGGACAAACAATTGCCATAGTTGACGCTTTTGATGATCCAAATATTGAAAGTGACTTGGCAACATTTAGTGCTCAATATGGTCTTCCTTCCTGTACTACTGCGAATGGTTGCTTTACAAAGGCTACTCCACAAGGTTTACCAAGTGCTGATGCAAGCTGGGGATTGGAGGAATCACTTGATGTAGAGTGGGCCCATGCAATGGCCCCTGGCGCAAAAATAATTTTAGTTGAAGCGCAGAATTCTTTCCTTGACAGTTTATTGAGTGCAGTTGATTATGCCGCATTGCAACCAAATGTTCATCAGGTATCAATGAGTTGGGTAACAAACGAGCTTTCTGGGGAATCAAGTCTTGATTATCACTTTAATGTTGCAGGTGTAAGCTTTACTGCATCATCTGGCGACCATGGAGTAGGTGTTGCGTATCCTGCCGCATCTCCATATGTAGTTAGCGTTGGTGGAACTACACTTAATGTTGATGGATCTGGAAATGTACAAAGTGAGACCGCATGGAGTGGCAGCGGTGGAGGAGTCAGCTTATATGAATCAAGACCAAGCTATCAAACTGGTTTTAATTCAAACTCTGGGAGAGGTGTACCTGATGTATCCTATGTCGCAGATCCGAACACCGGAGTTTCAATCTATGATAGTTTTGGATACGGCGGATGGAACCAAGTAGGAGGAACTAGCGTTGGAGCTCCACAATGGGCAGCAATTACTGCTATAGTTAACAGTGGTGGAGGCCAACTTTCGTCTGCATCATTTGGGACAAATACTGCGCTATACAACGCAGCAACAGGTTCTGCATACTCTGCAAATTATAGGGACATTACAACTGGTAGCAACGGCAACTGTGGAACCATTTGTAACGCAGGTCCAAATTATGACTTTGTGACAGGTGTTGGAAGTCCATTAACAAACAACCTCATACCGTATCTGCAACCACCAATTCCTGACTTTACAATCACTGCAAACCCATCGTCTTTGACAATAAATTCCGGCAGCTCTGGTTCTTCTACTATAACGGTGACATCAATTAATGGATTTAGCGGTACCGTCTCCTTGTCTTCATCTGCTGGCTCTAGTCTTGATGTCTATTCACTTACGGTTGGTTCTGGTGGAACAGCTACAGCAACATTAACGATAACGAATCCATCAAGCTCTGGAACGTACACAGTGACAGGTACAAGTGGAGCATTGTCTCACTCTGCAGATGTAACCGTTACAGTGCTTACAGTTCCATCTGCACCTCAAAACCTTGTTGCAACCCCTGGAAATACTCAAGTAGCACTAACATGGAGTGCGCCGGCATCTAATGGTGGAGCTACAATTACAGGATACAGTGTGTATCGCGGTACGGCTTCAAACGGTGAGGACGCAACACCAATTGCTACTGTCGGTACAACAAGTTATACTGACTCAGGACTAACAAACGGCCAAACATATTTCTACAAAGTGACAGCTGTAAACTCGGTCGGTGGGTCATCTCAATCAAATGAGGCAAGTGCTACACCTGTTGCCATACCATCAGCACCACAAAACCTAGTTGCATTCCCTGGAAATGCTCAAGTGGGACTAACATGGAGTGCACCGTCATCTAATGGAGGCTCCGCAATTACAGGATATGATGTGTACCGTGGTACATTACCAGGCGGTGAAGGCGCAACACCAATTGCTACTGTGGGTACAACAAGTTATACTGATTCTGGACTAACAAACGGACAAACATACTATTACAAGGTAACAGCAATTAATTCTGCCGGCCAATCCTCCTCATCAAACGAGGCATCTGCTACTCCACAATTGCCTGCATTGTCAGTTTCTGTGACCACGGATAAGCCAGTATACTCCAAAGGATCGGCAAGTATTACTGTCACGGTTACAAATTCTACCTCGGCTCCAATTAGCGGCGCATCAGTTACATTGACAGTAACGGCTCCAAATGGGAATACCTCACAAAGCACCGGAACAACTGATTCCAACGGACAAGTAATTTTCTCATATCATATGACAAAACCTGGTACCTACACAGCAGGTGCTACTGCAACTAAATCCGGGTACCTCTCTGGCAGCGGCTCGACTACATTTAGCAAAGGTTAAACACGAACAGTTTTTCTGCCTTTTACCTTGATCTTACCTTCGCAGAAAAGTCTTATGGCCGTTGGATAGATTTGATGTTCCTTTCTTAGGATTCTCTTTGATAGAGTTTCTTCAGTATCGTTGTCATTTACCTTGACTATATCTTGTATAATGATCGGCCCTGTATCTACTCCCTCGTCTACAAAATGAACCGTGCAGCCAGAATACTTGACTCCATATTCGACTGCCTGCCTTTGAGAATGTAATCCAGGAAACGAAGGAAGTATCGCAGGATGTATGTTCATTATTCTTCCTTTAAAGTATCTGATAAACTCAGGACTCAATATTCTCATAAATCCTGCAAGACAGACTAGCCCGTTTTTTGGTGTAACACCAGACTTTTCCAGGACTGCAACAATTTTTTTATCATAATCCCAATTCGCACCCTTTATTCCCCGGCTTTCTATTACATGGGTCTGGACCCCAAGTTTTTGGGCAAGCTTGATGCCTTTTGCATCTGGCTTGTTTGAAATAACAACTGCAGGGTTTACCAGCATTTTGTTCTTCTTGACTGATTTTAAGATGGCTTCCATGTTGCTACCTCTGCCAGAAATCAAGATGGCAAGATTAATCATAATAAATCTACTTTATAGTGCAAATAAACACTTTACTGATAAGAAAGCCAAAAATCTCAATTTGAATCTAAAAGCATGATTGCTCCTTGACACTGCGTTCAACTTTCGCGGTTTTGATCAGACTTTTATGTCATGAATGCTATATTATATTGTTGGAAGAGCAAAGGCCAGAGACACAGTGGCATGAAAAGATTTTGAGAGGCATAAAGGTCACTGCAAAGCACTTTCTATTGGATTTTGGAGAAACTAAAAAACTTCCAGAAGAATAGAATCTTTACGGGTTCATCTCTTTTGCACGTTGTTCAGGTGACTCACTTGCCTCTGAATGCTCCTTGCTTCCAGTAATGTTTCCTACAATTTCATTTGCTATCTGGCTTGCACTCTCGTTTCTATTTACTTCATTTCCTTCTATTGCTGCTAGTCTATAATGTACGGTTAATGCTATTCCAGAAATAATAACAGCAACAGCAATACCTGAGATGATTGCTATCTTGGAAGAACGCTTCACTATGATCCTAGGATGAAGGTAGTTAAATAAATTCCGAGCCATCAACGGAAAAGTTAGATTAAGAATTTCAAGGCACTGTTCAATCTTAGAAACATTTCACGAAATTTGACTTGAGAGACGTTCTTTTATAGGTGTAAAATCAGGGAGCTATCTGCATATTACTTGTAAAAAGTTCGCTATGGGTTTCTTGTACATAAAGTCCTGTAATTGTGTTCTAATTGACTCTGCAATGACATCTCCAGACCTGCCAAAGAGCGCCTTTAGTACTTTGCTTAGATATTCGGGATGTTCATAACAATCTGGCAGATAGCAGTAATACTTGGTGTATAACATCTGTACAACCTTGTCATAAGTTGGCTTGCCAATATCAAAAAGAGCTTTTTGAGCCGCAAGAGTTATCAATGCTTTGCCTATTTGTTCTTGGCTTGCATAGATTGGATCTTTTGTCATGTAGTACAATATATCTTGGATCTTTCTTGCTTGTATCTCATAGTATGTTTGCGTTATTACATACTATTTTCCGCTTCGTAGATTTGCCAAGATATAGTGCATAAGGTTTTACACCAAATGCTGCGTTGAATTAATCTTGCAATTTATATCTAATTGATTTGTCCTGATCTCAACTTGGCATCAGCAATCAAGATGACATCAAATGGAATAGTCGCAACACAAAATGGAACAAGGGTCCATCTTGACCCAAAAAGGGGAACAAATACAGGAATCACGTTTGTATCTCATGCGCATATAGACCATCTCCATAACCAAAGCGGGGGGCTCCTGTTAACATCAAGGCAAACCAGTGAAATTGCAAAGCTTCGAGGTTATTCAATTCAAAGATATTTTGAAGAATATGAAAACTATGCAATGATTGATTCAGGGCACATCTTGGGCGCAAAAGGTCTCCTCTTTGGAGATGAGGTCTTCTATACTGGTGACATCTGTACACGAGAACGAGGCTTCATGAAGGGCGCCAAGGCTCCAAGATGTAAGACGCTAATTACTGAATGCACATTTGGCATGCCAGAATATGTCTTTCCTACGTTGGATGAAACAGTGAAAAAAGTAAATGCAATAATTTCAGACATGTACGCAAAAGGCAAACCTGTTATTCTTTTGGGCTATGAACTTGGCAAGGGCCAAATTCTTTCCTACTTGTTTTCACATTGGCAGCCATACTATCATGATTCAGTAAAAAGAGTAAATGACATTTATAGAAGCTTTGGTGTAGACCTGAAAGATTCCATGGGTCACACCGAAGCTGAAAATGCTGGCTTGCTTGACAAAAAACCTTGGCTTATGATTGCACCTAATCTTGGTGGAAGAAACAGTTTTGTTCAAGATATGAAATCAAAATATGATGCAATAACAATAGGTTTTAGTGGTTGGGCACAATCGCAGCGGTTTGCATTTGCAAGGCAGCATGATTTCTCCATTGCACTAAGTGACCATTGCGATTATAACGAATTGGTTGAACTTGTCAAGCACTGTGATCCTGACAAGATATATACCGTGCATGGCTTTGTGGAAGAGTTTGCAGGTGACCTTTCAAAGATGGGCTTTGACGCGCAACCATTAAAAGAAAATTCGCTTGACGAATTTTTCTAGCTAAACTTGCGCAAGGACCTGTTGTATGCAACACCAAACCTGTGTGCTTCGTCTCTAGCATGCTGTAAAATTTTCAGCACTTGATTATTTTTTGATATGACTAGAGGCTCGCTTATTTTTGGAGTGTAAATCTCTTCGTTTTCTTTTGCTAGTGCAATACAAGGAATTTTACTGCCGATGCTTTTTAGTGCGTCCAAGGCAGCGCGTAGCTGTCCTTTTCCTCCATCTATTATTATCAAGTCTGGCGTCTTGTCTTTCTGGGTTAGCAATCTAAGATAACGCCTTTTTATTACCTCATTTATCATAGCGTAATCATCTCTTCCCTGAATCGTCTTTATCTTAAATTTCCTGTACCCTGATTTGTCTGGTCTTCCATCAACAAACCTTGACATGGAACCTACAGCATAGTCTGCGCCGTGGTTTGAAATGTCAAAACACTCTATGACATTGGGAATGATATCAAGACGAAGCTTTTCCTGCAGTTCTACAATGGCTGGCTCGAAGCCCTTTGTCTGGTATAAGATAAGGTTTTTCATGATTAGTCTTATCATTTCCTTTCTTTTGCCAGACAAGGGAACTATGATGTTGACCTTGAATCCGGCAGTTCTTGAAAATACTTCTTCTAGAATGTCTTTTTTTTCTGGGAGCTCACTTGATACAATAAACTTTGGAATTGGGTTTGTGGAATAGTATTGTGACAAAAATGATGAAAACGAATTGTCCCCAACAAGATCAAACGAAAACCTGTTTCTGTCACGAATGACGCCATTTGTCTGCCTAAAGCTCATCACATGAGCTGTCTGATCTTGTACCACAATTCCAAAATATTCTTCGTCATAGTTTTTTGTTGATTCCATTTTCTGTCTTGTCTGCAAATTTTCGAGTCGTTGTATGGTTTCGTGGATCTCTTTTGCCGTTTCATAGTGCTGGCGCAAAGATGCATCTTGCATCTCGTTTTCAAGTTTTTTACGAAAGTCTTCTAGTTTTTGTTTCCCCTTGAGTATTGATTCAAGCTCAGAAATGTGCTTACCATATCTTTGTCTGGCTTGCTCGAACTGGCATGGCGCTTCACAGTTTCCAAGGTGATATTCTAGGCACGCTTCTTTTGGAAGACTTTTGCATATTCGCACCTTGAACGCTTTTCGCAACAGGCCAATTGAAAGCATCTTTGAGCTGCCAGACGTAAAGGGGCCATACACCCTACCGCTTCCAAGAAACTCGCCGGTTCTCGTTCTTCTTGCCACCATTAAACGAGGAAACTCTTCGTTTGTAATTCTAAGATAGGTGTAGCGCTGCTGGTCTTTTAACTCAATATTGTAAATTGGCCTGTATCGCTTTATCATGTTGGCTTCAAGCAAAAATGCCTCGCTTTCGTTGTCAGTTAGCACAAATTCAATGTCTGATATTTTTTCAACAAGTTTTTGTGTCTTGTAATTTTGGTTTTTAAGAAAATAAGATCTTACACGATTTCGAAGATTTTTTGCCTTTCCAATATAGATTATCTTACCTGTATCATCTTTCATGATATAAACTCCAGGATGCGTCGGAATTGTTATTTTCGAAATATCAATTGCCATGTCTTAGAACTCGTTTCAAATACTGTCCGGTATAGCTGTTCAGGTTTTGTGCTACTTGTTCTGGAGTGCCAGACGAAACTACTCTTCCTCCCTTGTCTCCACCCTCAGGACCCAAGTCTATTATCCAGTCCGAGTTTTTTATCACATCCATGTTGTGCTCTATGATAATTACAGTATTTCCAAGGTTCACTAGTCTGTTTAGGACATCAAGTAATTTTTGCACATCAGCAAAGTGAAGTCCTGTCGTAGGCTCGTCTAACATGTAGACTGTTTTTCCAGTGTCTCTTTTTGAAAGCTCTTCTGCAAGCTTTACCCTTTGTGCCTCTCCACCTGATAGAGTTGTTGCGGCCTGTCCAAGCTTGATGTATCCTAGTCCAACATCTGCAATTGTTTGCAGCTTTCGTTTAATAGCTGGTATATTTGCAAAAAATTCCAGAGCCTCATCGACAGTCATGGAAAGAACATCTGAAATGTTCTTGCCCTTGTAAAGAACAGAAAGTGTCTCGGAATTGTACCTCTTTCCTTTACATTCATCACAAATTACATAAACATCTGACAAAAACTGCATCTCGATTTTCTTGACACCATCTCCCTCACACGCAAAGCACCTGCCATCTGCTACGTTAAATGAGAACTGGCCAGGACTATATCCTCGCTCCTTTGCCAGCTCAGTGTTTGAGTATAGCTCCCGAATTGGAGTAAATGCGCCAATGTATGTAGCAGGATTCGAACGCGGGGTCCTCCCTATTGGCGATTGATCAATTCCAATTACTTTGTCGATGTGCTCAGCTCCAAGTATCTGCTTGTGTTTGCCAGGCCTTTCTGATATGATATGAAAGTGTGCACAAAGTGCATTGTATAAAATGTCATTTACCAGTGTAGACTTGCCTGAACCGGAGACGCCAGTTACTGCAATCATCAAACCAAGTGGAAACTCGACGTCAATATTTTTTAGATTATTCTCTGATGCACCTTTTAGAACAAGCTCGCCTTTTTGCTGACGCGTCTTTTTGGCAAGTTTTATTGCGTTATGGTTCTTAAGATACTCACCTGTTACTGACTTGTGATTGTTTAAAATTTGGCTGACTGTACCCTCAAAGACTACGCTGCCTCCATCAACTCCAGCTCCTGGTCCCAAGTCAATTATCCAATCAGAATTTCGAATTACTTCCTCGTCGTGCTCTACTACTAGTATGGTATTGCCAAGATCACGTAGCTTTGTCAGCGTCTTTATCAGTTTGGCATTGTCTTTTTGATGAAGGCCAATTGTTGGCTCGTCTAAGACATATAGCACACCTGTCAGGTTAGATCCAATCTGTGTTGCAAGCCTTATTCTTTGCGACTCTCCGCCAGACAAGGTAGCACTGACCCTGTTTAGTGTCAGATAGTTTAGCCCGACATTTTTCAAAAATTCCAGTCTTGAAATTATCTCCTTTAGTACAGATTTGGCTATGTATTTTTCAGTATCAGAAAGCTTGAGTGTTTGGAAAAAGTCATAGCACGCATCAATGGACAAGTCGCACACGTTCATTATCGGCTTTTCATTTATCATTACGGCAAGTGCTTCGTCTTTTAGCCTTCTGCCCCTGCAAGAGTTACACGGGGTTTCACGCATGAATTTTCTAAGCTCTTCCCTTTTTGACTCTGAATC
>Ga0066680_10000792_pt1 | contig 11682 bp, 7 predicted proteins | sample GraSoiAngelo_129_FD_62297 | JGI IMG/M metagenome (GOLD analysis project Ga0066680, IMG submission 62297) | Grasslands soil microbial communities from the Angelo Coastal Reserve, California, USA - 14_0927_12_40cm | ecosystem: Environmental > Terrestrial > Soil > Grasslands | place: USA... | reverse complement strand
CATCCGGACGTCCACGAGATCTTCTTCCAGGTGTTCGACAAGGGCTTCATGGAAGACAGCGACGGCCGGTACATCGACTTCAAGAACACGGTGATCCTGTTGACGTCCAACACCGGCACCGACCGGATGATGGCGCTCTGCAAGGATCCGGACCTTCGCCCCGAGCCCGAGGCGCTGGCCCGCGCGGTGCGGGAGCCCTTGCTGAAGGTGTTCCCGCCGGCGCTGCTGGGACGTCTCGTGGTCATCCCGTACTACCCGCTGCCCGACACGATCCTGGGCGACATCGTCCGCCTGCAGCTCGACCGCATCGCCCGGCGTATCGGCGAGCAGCACAAGGTGCCGTTCGTCTACGACGACGCGGTCGTGAAGCTGGTGGTCTCGCGCTGTACCGAGGTGGAGAGTGGAGGCCGCATGATCGACGCGATTCTCACCAACACGATCTTGCCGCGGATCAGCGAGGAGTATCTCGCCCGCATGGTGGCCGGACGCCCGCTGGGCGCCATCACCCTGGGGGTCCGTAACGGCGACTTCTCCTTCGATCTGGCATGAGTGCCGTGATGGCGCGCATGATCGAGCTCACTTCCCCGCTGGGGAAGGACCTGCTCTTCCGCTCGCTGCGCGGGCGCGAGGAGCTCGGGCGAGCCTCCGAGTTCGAGCTGGCGGCGCTGTCGACCAAGAGTGATATCAAGCCGAGCCAGCTGCTCGGCAAGACCGTCACGGTGAAGCTCGAGCTCGTGAAGGGTGGCTACCGCTACTTCAACGGCTACGTCACCCGCTTTTCCCAGGGCGAAACGCTCGGCCGCTACTACGAATATCGGATGACCGTGAGCGCGTGGCTCTGGTTTCTGACGCGCACGGCCGATTGCAAGATTTTCCAGGAAAAGACGGTCCCCGACATCATCAAGGAGGTCTTCGCCGACCACCCGGTGGCCGTGTTCGACGATGGCCTCACCGGGAAGTATTCCCAGCGGGAATACTGCGTGCAGTATCGGGAGACCGACTTCAATTTCGTGAGCCGCCTCATGGAAGAAGAAGGCATCTACTACTACTTCGAGCACAGCGACGGCAAGCACACGCTCAAGCTGGTCGACTCCGATTCCGGCCACCAGAAGCTCGCGGGCAAGTCGAGCATCGCCTATCACCTGCCGGGCCGCACGCTCCACGGCGACGAGGAATACATCCAGCTGTTCCGGCAGGACCAGCGGATCCAGCCCGGCACCTTCGCGTCGCGCTCGTTCGACTTCGCCAAGCCCAAGGCCGATCTCGGCGTGAAGGCCAAGAACGTCCAGCAGCACGAGCGCGCGGACTACGAGGTCTACGACTACGCCGGCGACTACGTCCAGGCGGACAACGGCGACCACTACGCGCGGGTCCGCATCGACGAGCTGCACTCCCAGTTCGAGCTGGCCGAGGCGGAATGCAACGTGCGCGAGATCGCGGTCGGCAAGCTCTTCAGCTTCACCAACGCGCCGCGCAAGGATCAGGAAAAGGACTATCTGATCGTGAGCGCGGAGTACGAGCTGCAGAACAACACCTACGAGACCGTCACGCAAGAGGACGCGATCTACCGGTGCACGATGAAGGTCCTCCAGAGCCGCCAGCAGTTCCGCCCGGCGCGGATCACGCACCGGCCGACGGTCGGCGGCCCGCAGACCGCGGTGGTCGTCGGGCCCGGCGGCGAGGAGATCTACTGCGACAAGTACGGGCGCGTGAAGGTCCAGTTCCACTGGGACCGCTACGGCAAGAAGAACGAGAACTCGAGCTGCTGGATCCGCGTGTCCAATCCGTGGGCCGGCGGCAACTGGGGTGGGATCGCGATCCCCCGCATGGGGCAGGAGGTCATCGTCGACTTCCTGGAGGGTGACCCCGACCAGCCCATCATCACCGGCCGCGTCTACAACGCGGACCAAATGCCGCCCTACGCGCTGCCCGGCAACATGACTCAGACCGGCATCAAGAGCCGCTCCAGCAAGGGCGGCGGCGCGGCCAACTTCAACGAGATCCGCTTCGAGGACAAGAAGGGCTCGGAGCAGGTCTTCATCCACGCCGAGAAGAACCAGGACATCGAGGTCGAGAACGACGAGTCGAAGTGGGTCGGACACGACCGGACGAAGACCATCGACCACGACGAGACCGTCCTGGTGAAGAACAACCGCACCGAGACGGTGGGCGTCAACGAGAAGATCGACATCGGCGCGAACCGGACCGAGACGGTGGGCGCGAACGAGAGCATCACGGTCAGCGGCAACCGCACGCGCATGGTCTCGCAGAACGAGATGATCACTGTGCTTCTGACCCGCACGCACACGGTCGGCGTGAACGAGATGATCAACGTCGGGGCGGCCCGCGAAGTGACGGTGGGCGGCGCCCAGGCGGTGACGGTTGGCGCGGCCCAAACAGAGACGGTAGGCCTGAGCCAGACCGAAACGTACGGCAAAAGCCAGACAACAAGCGTGGGGACGGACCGGTCGACCCAGATCGGGGACAACTGCACCACGAACGTCGGGAAGGATCAGAAGCTGACGGTCGGCGACAACCGGAACGTGAACATCGGCAAGAACCTCTCGACGGATGTCGGCGACGACGAAAAACGGCACGTCGGGAAGACGCTCAACATCGATGTCGGCGACGAAGTGACGATCACCTGCGGCCAGTCGTCGTTCAACATGAAGAAGGATGGGACCATCACCATCAAGGGCAAGACCATCACGATCGACGCCATGCAGAAGATCGACGAGAAGGCGATGAACATCACCTCGGAGGCGTCGGCGAAGAACATGACAAAAGGGGCGATGGTCAACGTCGAGGCGTCCGGGATCAATACGATCAAGGGCAGCTTGGTCAAGATCAACTGAGTCGACGATGACCATCGAGGGCGGCGTCCTCTTTCGATTCATGATCGCGTCCTTGGCGACTTGGCGCGTGGCCTTCCTGCTCGCGCGGGAGCGGGGACCGTGGGACGCGCTCGTGCGGTTGCGGCGTGGCGTCGGAACAGGCGTGGTCGGCCAGCTGCTGACGTGCGTCAAGTGCGTCGGGCTGTGGGTGGCGGCGCCGTTCGCGTTCTTCGTTCGTGGCGAGTGGGCGGAGCTGGTCGTCGTCTGGCTGGCGCTGGCCGGGGTGACCGCACTGATCGACGAGTGGACGCGGCCGCCGTTCGAGTGGCAGGAGACCAAGGAGGAGGGGCCCCGTGGGCGCGAAGTCGATGACAATGGCGCCCGGGTCGCGGACGGCGCGGATCGGCGAGGCCTGAGATGAGCTGCTGCTCCGAGGGGACGGCCGCGCTCAACGGGCGCCATCGTATGCGGGTTCGCTACGGCGGGGGCCGGCCTGTGCTCGTCAAGGGGCCTGTGACCGGACACGATTACCACTTCTCGGGGAGCGCTCGCTTGCAGCTCGTCGACCCGCGAGACGCCGTCGTCATCGCGCGAGATCCGTCGTTCCGCATCGAGGGGGTCGTCGAGCTCACAATGGTGAACACGGATTTCTCGAAGGGCCCGAGCCGGCGTCATGCCTAAGCCCGCGGCGCGGCTGGGTGACTCCACCATGCACGGATCTCCGCTGCTCGGCGCGTGCGCCACGACCGTGCTGATCGGGGGCAAGCCAGCCTGGCGTGGGACCGATACCCACACGTGCACGATTCCCAATGCACCGCCGCCGGTTTGCGATGGCGCACCGCACGGTCCCGGGATCACGGCGCCGCTGCCGGATGGTGGCTCCGGAATCGTGCTGATCGAGGGGAAGCCCGCGGCGCGCGTCGGCGATCTCGTCACCGAGCCTCACGCGCTCGTCCCGTTGCCGCCGCCGAACAACATCGTCGTGGGCGAGTTCACGGTGTTGATCGGGATGGGTGGCGGCGGCGGTTGTCCCGCGGGGGGGACGTGAACATGAAACGACTATCCCCGTGGGGGGTACGAGGATGAGCGCGGAAGGCGGAGAGGCCGACCGACCGTCTCGGCCGAAGCTGAGGCCCGATGCCGCGCTCCGCGGCGCCGAGCTGGTTGGCGAAAACTTCGAAGGGGCCGACGCCGAGCGCGCGGATCTGTTCCGCGCCGATCTCCGGGAGGCGAGGCTCAACGGCGCCAATCTTCGCCAGGCCACGCTCGACCATGCGCTGCTCGTGCGGGCAGAACTCTCGGGGGCGTTGCTCGCCGAGGCGGTGTTGCCGTATGCCACGCTCAGCGGTGCCGTGATCACGGGTTCCGACCTCACCCGATGCGTCGCGTTCTCGACCAATTTCGAGAGCGCGATCTTGTCGGAGAGCGACCTGCGGGGAGCTGACCTGCGACGCGCATCACTGGTGCGATCGACGATCAGCGGATCCGACCTCAGCGGCGCCAACCTGGCCGGCGCGGACCTCACCGATGCGGACCTGACGGGGGCGAACCTCTCGAACGCCATCCTGGTTCGCGCGAAGCTGGTCGGCGCCCGGCTCGCCGGGGCCAACCTCGCGAGGGCGAACCTGACCGAAGCTGATCTGACCCGTGCCACCCTCACCGCGGCTGACCTGACCCGCGCCACCGCGTCGGCCGCGGTCTTCGTCGGCGCCGAGCTCGGTGGGGCGAATTGTCGCTTGGCCGACCTGGCCGGCTGCGACTTCTCCGACGCCAGCGGACACGGAGCGAAGTTCGAGAGGGCCGCGCTGACGTTGGCGCGGTTCCTGAGATTCGAGGGGATCGTCGCCGTCTTCGAGTTCGCCGATCTGCGCGGCGCCGAGCTGCGTCTGGCGAATCTCACCGGGGCCAATCTGGTGGGCGCCGCGCTCGCCGGCGCCGCGGCGTATCGGTGCAACCTCCGCGAAGCCGACTTCCACTGGGCGGAGATGGAGGGATACACGATGACGCTCTGCAATCTGGACGGCGCGCGACGGCCGGAGGCTGCCACCGTCGCGTTTGGCCCCCGAGGCATCACCCCGCCGACCGTGAGACGGGCCCCTCTCTATCGGGCGGCCATGAGCGCCGAGGAGCGAGCGCGACTCGTCGCGACTCTCCTGGACGATGACGCTCTGGTGCGCCCTTCCAGGACGGCCGGGTGATCCCAAGAGCCGACCGCTCGAGGTTCCGGACATGACCTGCGACGTCAACATCACTTCCGGAGACGTGCTGCAAGAGCGCATCGACTTCGAGGTTCCGGGCGTCATGCCGGTCACGATCAGCCGGCTGTACTCGTCGGCGCAGACGCCGGTGTCGAGCGCGCTGGGATTCGGCTGGGCGCACAGCCTCGAGATATGGGTCGATCTCGGTGCCGACGGCATCGCCATTCGCGAGGGCTACAACGGGTCGACCCCGTATCCCTGGGGCGCGTGCGATGGTCAGAACGGCCCTCGCGTCGAGAGAGGGGATCGGCGCGTGAGCCTCCGCTTCGCCGATGGGTCGGTCCGTCACTTCGTGGCCGCGACCGCCGGCGCGACACGGTTCCATCTGGCGGCCGATATCGATGCGTACGGCAATGCGACCAGATTCGAGTACGACGACCGCCACCTGCGCCGCGTGACGACCAGCGAGGGTCGTATCGTCGAGCTGCACTACGCCTCGGCCGGGTTCCTAGAGCTCGTCACCCTCGCCGACGAGGGCTTGACCGCCGAGCCGATCGTCGTCACCCGATACAAGGTCGACGCGAACGGCGACCTCGTCGCGGTGACTGACTCGCGCGGGTTCTCGGAGCTCTATGGATACGCCGATCACCTCCTCGTCGCGCATCAGAACCGGGTGGGTGGTCGGACCTACTACGCCTACGATGCCAGTCGGCGGTGCTGCTGCGCGTGGCAGCACGACGGGAAGCGAATCCGGTGCCTCGAGTACGATTCGGTCCGCGCGTACACGCTCGTGACGGACTCCTTCGGGGCCGTAACGCTCCAACGCCTCAACGAGGCCGGCCTCATCGTCGAGCAGATCGACCCCCTCGGCAACGTCAACCAGCTGACCTACGACGGCGCCGGCGGCTTCGTCGCCATGTTCGATGAGATCGGCCTGGTCGGAGAGACCTCGACCTACGAGGCGGCCACTCGCCAGTTACGACAGAACGACGCCGTCGGCGGGGAAATCCTCGTCCAGCTCGACGCGAACGGCCGCCCGATGCGCGAGAGCCAGCTCGGCGGCCAGACCGTGGCGTACGCGTACGATGCGCACGACGACGTGACGTCGGTGACGACCGACCGGGCCGCGTGGCATCTTCAGTACGACGGCGAGGGCCGCCTGCGACGGGTCGTCGACGGTAATGGCTATGAGATCCGTCAGGACTTCGCCCAGCGTGGGCGGGTCGAGCGCGTGAGCGACGCCGGGGGGGTCCTCGAGGAGCGCCAGTTCGACGTGCTGGGCAACCTGGTGGGGTATCGGGATGCGCTCGGGCAAACCACGCGCTACGAGTACGAGGGGCAGGATACGTTCACGGCCGAGATCCTCCCGGACGGCCGGGTCACGCGCTACCGACACGATGGTGAGGAGCAGCTCGTGGAAGAGACGTCGCCAGTCGGCGACGTGCGGCAGTACGAGTACGATTCCTTCGGCGAGCTCGTGGCCGAGCGCGACGCCAGAGGCGCCACCACCTTCGTCAATGACGCCGACAATCGGATCGCGGCGATCACCAACCGGAAGGGCGAGCGATTCGAGATCCTGTACGACGCGCTGGGCAACGAGGTCGAGTGGCGCAATTTCGACGGGCGGATTCGGCAGGCTTCGTACGACGCGCGTGGTCGGCTGGTCACGATATTCGAGACCGGCATCGGACTGACGAGGTTCCAGTACGACCTCGCCGATCGCGTGATCCGGCAAGAGCTCCCGGACGGGACCGTTCAGACCTTCGAGCGCGATCCAGCCGGGAACGAGACGTTGATCACGTCCCGCACACCGGGCCAACCGGAGCGCCGGCTCGCGTTGACCTATGACGCCAACCGCCTGGTAACCCGGGAGGACCACGACGGCTACTGGTTGGAGCACGACTACGACGGCTACGAGCATCCCACGGGCGTGCGCGACAGCTGGGGCGGACGGACGGTCTATCGGCGCGGGTTCCGCTACGACCTCGACAGCATCGAGGAAGGCGGCCGGGTCTTTCAGATCCGGTGGGATGCGGCGGGATTGCTCCGGGAGATCCTCTACCCGAGCGGCATGCGGCAGGTGCTCGACGTGGACGCGCTCGGGCACATGATCCAGCGGACGATGATCGCGAGCAATGGGGAGGTCCTGGCCCGTCGCTCGTGGCGCTGGGACGAAGCCGAGCGGGTCGTCGAGGGGATCGACACCCTCGGCGGAGCGTTCCGGTGTGAGTACGACCGTGTCGGCCGGCTGATCGAGCTGCGCCGCGAGGTCGGCGCGATCGAATCGTATGCCTACGACGTCGACGACAATCTCATCCGGTCGCATCGAGGCGCCTGCGAGGTCGGCAGGGGGGATCGCGTCCAGGCGGCGGGCGAGTGGCGCTTCGAGTACGACGGGGCGGGCCGCCTTTGGAGGCGAAGCCGGGGACACGAACGCTGGGAGTTCGTGTACGACGGGGACAGCCAGCTGATTCGTGTTTTGCGCGATGACACGCCGGTCGCCTCCTACGACTACGATCTCTTGAACCGACGGGCGCGGAAGGTCACGGCGGCGGGCGCCACGTCCTACCTCTACGATGGGTTCACCGCGCTCCGTGCCGAGCGTCACAGCGATCAGGTGATCCGCCACGTTTATCTTCCTGGCCTCGATATTCCGCTGGCCACGTACGTGGACGGCGGGCCGTGCTACTACTACGGCTTCGACCAGCTGGGCGCTCCGACCGAAGCGTGGAGCGAAGATGGTCGCCTCGCCGCGGTCCTCAGCAAGGAAGCGTACGGGACCGGACGCGTCGTCCGCTACCTCGACGCGACCGCCGTGCCGTTTCCGTTCCTGTTCCCGGGGCAGTACTACGATGACGAAACCGGACTCTGCTACAACACGTTCCGGTACTACAACCCCGATACGGCGTCGTACACCACGCCGGATCCGCTCTTGCTGTTGGCTCCGGGGTTCAATCACTACGAGTATCCACGCGATCCCTTGACCTGGATCGATATGGACGGGCTGCTGAAGCTGGAGTTCGAATGCAAGAAGACGAAGAAGTGCGACTGGCAGAAGATGCAGTGTGCGAAGGCGGCCGCGCGGATGAAGCTGGCGCGACTCAACCGAGAGCTGAAGAAGCGACAGCTCAAGAAGTGCTCGAAGTGTCAGCGATCGAAGCAACGCGAGTATTACAAGAAACACTGCAAGGGCAAAACGACCGACAAGCACCAGATCGATCACGCCCAGGATCTCCAGGCGGGGGGCGCCGACAAGTGCTGCGCCAATCTGGTTTCGCTGACGAAGGAAATCAACAACTGCCTCGGCGCGGTCGTGCGGCGGATGCTGAAGAAGGTCAACAAGACGATTCCCAAGGGGACCAAGATCAAGATGAAAGGGTGTTCCGGTGGCCCCTGCAAGAACAAGTCCGATCACATTCGGAGACCGCCGAAGCAAGACTGCGAGAAGATGAACCCGGTGTGCTGAACGGCGCCGCGGGGGAGTGGCGGAATGCGTGAGCGGCTCGAATGCCGGACGGGTGGCTCGTCCAAGTTCTGGGAGATCGCGGTGAGCGGGCGAGCCGTGACCGTCCGGTTCGGAAGGATCGGAAGCGCGGGACAAGAGCAGGTGCGCAAGCTCGCGTCGAGCGAGCTGGCGAACGCGGCCGCCGCCGCGTTGATCAAGAAGAAGCTCGCCCTGGGGTACACGCGATCGGGCGGGACGAGCGCGCTCGAACGGCCCCGGCCGAATCGCAATGGCGGTCTCGCGAAACAGGTCGCCGAGCTCGTCGAAGAGGTAGTGGGGCTCCGCACCGCGCAGGGGGCCGAGGATATGAAGCTGGGTCCACCGGCTCGAGGGGAGGACATCGCCGCTGCGGAGCGCAAGAACGCCTTCGTCTTCCCGCCCTCGTACCGGGCGTTCCTGGCGCTTCACAACGGCTGGCTTCATTTCTGGCCGGACTGGAGCTTGCTGGGCGTGAGCGGGAACCTCACCGGAGCGATGCGGCGCGACGTTCGTGATTCTTTGCGGCTCGCGAAGGACGCCGTCGAGACCGATGCGGAGATGGATGACAAGGACCCGGCGGCGGCGTGGGCCGAGCTCGAGCGGCAGGAACGGCGCAGTCCCAAGGTGATTCACCCATTGCGTCATCCGGTTGTCGGCACCAGCTTCAACGGAGGCCTCCTGCTCTTCGATCGCAATCGAGCGCACGGCGGCGAGCCGGAGGTGGTCGCCGTGCGAAACGGCCAACTGGAGGGCCGCTGGGGGAGCTTTCTCCAGCTCTTGCGTGATGCGCGCGACGACTTGCGCCGCGAAGGGCAGGCGGCCGCCCCGAGAGCTGGAAAGTCGACCGGGAAGACTCCCAAGCGGGCGGAGGGCTCCCGTGTCGATCTTGCGGCCGTGACAAAGCTCCTCGCGACCCGCGTGTCGGCGGCGCGCGGCAAAGCCTCGCAGTTGGTCTCGGCGTCCGGCGACGGCACGCTGCGGATCTGGGACCTCGAGAGTCGACGATCGGTGCGGACCCTCGAAGGACACCAGAAATCACGCGAGGGCGTCTTCGGGGTGCGAGTCGCGCCGGGGGGCGCTGTGCTCGCGTCGTGGGCCGATGACCGCACCCTTCGGTTGTGGGATGCGCGATCCGGGGACGGCCTTGGCGTGCTGGCCACGGCGTCCGAGCGGATCAGGGATGTCGCGTTCCACCCGCGCGACCCGATTCTCGCCGCCGTGGTCGACGACCGAGTCGTCGCGTGGGACCTTCGCGATGGCCATCCCGTCGTGGAGATCGCGGAGCGGACCACGCGGATCGGCCAGGTCACGCGGACAGCCGTCCGATTCAGCCCGGACGGAGCGCAGCTCGTGTGCGTTTCCACTCGCGGCGCGGTCGAAGTGTTTCAGAGCGGTAGTGGCAAGCCCGCCGGATCGTGGTCGGCCGTTTCCCCATCGTCGGAGATCTACGACGTCGGGAACTTGACCTGGAGCCCCGACGGCGCACTGGTGGGCCTCTCCTATAGCACCTGCGTTTGGGTGAAGCCGTGGAAGGGCAATGGAAAGCCCAGGAAGATCGAGGTGGGCGAGGCGGTCTTCGACTACACATGGCTGCCGGAAGGCAAATCCGTCGTGATCTCGGCCTACCGAGCCGTCGGCTGCTTCACGGTCGAAGGAAAACGGCAGTGGTTCAGCTCGCTCACGCAGCGTGACGGTGACCCCTTGTCGATCGCGTGTGACTCGAGCGGTGTCGTGGCGGAGGGGAGCTCGGCGAAGGTCATTCGACTTCGCTCAGCCCAGTCGGGTGAGGTTGCCTCGACGCTCGAGGGCCACAAGCGTCCGGTGAACGGCGTGGCGTTCATCGAATCCTGAGCCGGCCACCCAGAAGGCTTCTGGCCCCGCGATGGACGCGCTGGTTCGCCTGGAGCTCATGTCGGGGCCGAGTGCCGTCGCCCGGATCGAGGCGAGCGATGTCGTCGAGATCGGCCGGACGTCGCTTGTTGCGCTCGGCGTCCCCGCAGATCCCCACATGTCGGCTCGACATTTCGCGATCACCTGTGACGACGGTCGATGTCACCTCCGCGACCTCGACAGCACGAACGGCACCTTCGTCAACGGCGCCAGAGTTTCCGACGCGGTGCTGGAGGACGGCGACCAGATCGACGCGGGGGGCTCGACCTTCATCGTCAAGCTCCGGCACGACGCTCCCGCGCCGCTTCCCGGTGCCCCACGGAGCCGGGCCGGCGTCCCTTCGCGCGCGGCGGTCGCGACTGACCAGGCGCCCGCCGCCGTCCCTCTCCTCCAGATCGCCAATGACACGCCCTTCTCCGTCACGACGCTGCGCTGGCCCGACCTCGACGACAAGCCGAAGCTTACCGTCGTCGTCAAGGCGACATTCGTGCTGGCGCGCGAAGGCGAAGACGTGCGGCCAACACCCAAGCAGCTTCCGATCTTCAACAACGACATCGCGACCGACGCCAAGCCCCCGTCGGTGCGCTTCGAGTCCGATCTGGTGCCCTTCAAGCCCTGCACCGACGTTGTCCTGGTGGGGAAGGCCTATGCGCCCGAAGGCAAGCCCGTGACCGAGATGGTTGCGGGCCTTCGCGTCGGCCAACTCCGCCACGGCGTCGCCGTCATCGGCGACCGAACGTGGCAGGCGCAGTTCCTCGACAAGCCAACCATCTCGTATACGCAGCCCTTCCTCGCGATGGACCTCGTCTACGAGCGCGCCTTCGGCGGATTCGACAAGCCGGCGGGTCTCTACTGCAAGGAGAACCACGTCGGCACCGGGTTCATCGGCAAGCGGAGTGGCGAGCGCGTGGAGGGGCTCAGGCTGCCTAATCTGGAAGACCCGCGGAATCTGATCAACGCATGGAACAGTCGCCCCCGCCCAGCGGGCTTCGGCTTCTATGGGCGCTCGTGGGCGCCGCGCCTCGCGTACGCGGGGACCTACGACGAGAAGTACATGAAGGAGCGGCACCCGCTGCTCCCCGCCGACTTCTCGTGCCGCTTCTTCAACGGGGCGCATCCCGACCTGCAGGTGGGTGGCTATCTCAGGGGCGACGAGGAGGTCGACCTGCTCAACGTCTGCGCCGACGCGTCGCGGGTGCACTTTCGGCTGCCCGGGCTCGTGCCGAGGATCACCGTGGAGCGCTGGACGGTGGAGCCGGAACAATGGGTGCAAGAG
>Ga0066680_10000790_pt1 | contig 11688 bp, 14 predicted proteins | sample GraSoiAngelo_129_FD_62297 | JGI IMG/M metagenome (GOLD analysis project Ga0066680, IMG submission 62297) | Grasslands soil microbial communities from the Angelo Coastal Reserve, California, USA - 14_0927_12_40cm | ecosystem: Environmental > Terrestrial > Soil > Grasslands | place: USA... | reverse complement strand
GCGACGAGCTGATGCTCGGGGTCCTGGAACACGGTGCCGATCCGCCGCACGAGCCCACGCGGAGACAAACGCGACGGGTCTTCACCGAACGCGCGCACCTCGCCGCGCTGTGCCCGAAGCAATCCGGCGAGCAGCATCGCGAGCGTCGACTTACCGCTGCCGTTCGGTCCGGTGATCGCGAGCGCGCTGCCGCTTCGAACGGTGGCCGACGCACCCGCCAAGGCCGGCAGGTCGCCGCGCGGATATAGAAAGGTGAGATCCCGGGCGACGATCGCCTCGCCGCCGACGGCAGCTCGCCGAGGCGGTGCGGCCGGCGGCGCGCCGGGTACCCAGACGCCGAGTTGCCTGAGGCGCTCGCCGTCGTGTGCGAAGACGGCATCAGGCGCCCCGTTGGCGACGACGCCACCGCCTGCCTCGATCACGATCACCCGGTCGATGAGCGGGAGCACCTCGGCGAGGCGGTGCTCGACGATGACCATCGTCACGTCGCGTCGCTCCGTGATCCGAGCGATCAGCTCCCGGACCGCACGCGTCCCCTCCTGGTCGAGGTTCGCGGTCGGCTCGTCGAGGAGCAGCACCCGCGGTCGGAGCGCGAGGATCCCGGCGATGGCGAGCCGCTGCTTCTCGCCACCCGAAAGAGCCGACGTCGCGCGGTCCTCGCTGTAGGGGAAGCCCACGTCTGCGAGCGCGCGGTGCACCCGCGGCCAGATCTCCGCGGTCGGGACGCAATGGTTCTCGAGGCCGAACGCGACGTCGTCGCCGGCCCGGGCCATGACGAGCTGCGTCTCGGGGTCCTGCAGCACGAGGCCGGTGTCGCCCCGCACATGGAGCTCGCCCTCGCGATCGCCTCCGGTCGTGTCGAGCAGACCCGCCAGTGCCTGAAGGAGCGTGCTCTTCCCCGCGCCGGACGCTCCTATTAATAGGACGCGCTCGCCTTCGTCGATGCGCAGGTCGAGGCCGCGCAGCGCCCACGCCTCGCGGCCGGGGTGCCGCCAACCCCAGCCGCGCGCAACGACGGCAGGTTCGCTCAGACGCGTTGCTGTGCGCGCCCGGCCGGGAACTGCGCGAGCACTCCGGTTTGCACGAGCGACCGCATGAGCAGCCACGAGCCGATTCCCGCGATGACGATCGCGCTCGCGACCATGAAGGCGAGGATGACGAGCTGCGGACCGAGGCCGATGTCCGCGTAGTAGAGCGGGGTGTCGTGGATCCACGCCGCGATCGCTGTCCCGACCGCCGCGATCAGCGCGACAGCGATCGTCCACCGGCGGTAGCCGACGAGCAAGAACACGATCTCAGCCCCGATCCCCTGAAGCGCTCCGGACACGAGCGTGTCCAGGCCCCACTGCGACCCGAGGATCGCGGAGACGCTCGCGGCGACGAGCTCGGTGAACAGAGCCGCGCCGGGTTTGCGGATGATAAGACCTCCGAGCACCGCCGGCACGAGCCACACGCCGTAGAGGATGTTCTGCGCGGCGGGGATCGCGACGAACACGGGCGTCACGGCCGCCCACAGCTGATTCCACGCCCAGAAGACGACGCCGAATGCGATCGCGATCGCGGCAGCCACGACGATATCGACCGTTCGCCAGGTCCAGTTACTCCTATTCATGTCACGCACCTCCCAATGGTGTTTCGAAGACGAGCAATGAGCCTTTACGTACCGTGACCTTCGCGGGCATGGACGCGACCTCGTTGCTGAGGCCGCGCGCGCGGCCGAATCGCAGGGTTTCGTCGCGCAGCGGGAAGCGCAGTCCCTCGGTCGTCACGCCCTCGGCGTCGCCGTTCACCGGCAGGAGTGTCACGAGTGCGCTGACCGGACCCGCGAGCGGAAGCGACGCCTTACCACGAATGGCGCGGATACGGAGGGCGCCGCGACGCGCTTCGATCCGGACGCCGTCGTAGCCGGGGTCGGCGAGGAGCAGAAGGTTGGCCGTCTCGTGATCGAGGCGCTCGCCGCCGAGAGCGCCGAGCAGCACGATCTCCTTCGCGCCCGCCGCGATCGACTGCGCGACCGCGAGCTCGAGGTCTGACTCGTCCTTCGCCGCCGAGAACTTGGCGACCGGTACGCCCTGCCGCGCGAGGCGTTCCACGCCAGCGTCGCCGAGCGAGTCCATATCGCCGACTACGAGATGGGGCAGGAGCTTCCATCGCTCGAGCGCGAACGCTCCGCCGTCGGCGGCGACCACGTAGTCGGACGGACCAATCACCGCGCGGTCCGACGGCAGCACGTCCCCGTGCGCGACGACGACCGCCCTCATGCCTGGCAAAACAAAAGCGGCGCCTGAGCGCCGCTCGTAAGGGGTTTCACGCGTCTCGACTCCCTACGCTGACATTACTCAGATCAGGTTCTGGGGTCTGCGGCCGTCCGCACTCTCAGCGCCCCCTTCGTCGGGCGCTCCCCCGTCGTATTCAGTTGTCTGCGTCCGATTCTATGCCTAATCGCTCCCCGCTTCTCGACGGTCGCCACGACCGAACCGCAACCCTCGTAGCGCCCTCCCGTCGCTGAACGCGGCGTCCCGGTCGCTCACGCTTTGCGACGGGAGGTACGAATGCCGAACACCATTTCCGCCGGCGACACCGCGTGGCTCCTCGCTTCCGCGGCGCTCGTCATGCTCATGACCCCCGCGCTCGGGTTCTTCTATGGCGGGCTCGTCCGACGGAAGAACGTCCTCGCGACGATCATGCACAGCTTCTTCATCCTGGCGCTCATCAGCGTCCAGTGGGTCCTCTGGGGCTACACGCTGGCATTCGGACCTGACCACGGCGGTCTCATTGGCGGCCTTGACTGGCTCGCGCTGCGGGGCGTCGGCCAGGACCCGGGACCCTATGCACCGACCGTTCCGCACGAGGCGTACATGGTGTTCCAGATGATGTTCGCGGTGATCACGCCGGCGCTCATCACCGGCGCGTTCGCCGAGCGCAAACGCTTCAAGGCCTTCGTCATCTTCACTCTGCTCTGGGCAACCTTCGTCTACGACCCCGTGGCGCACTGGGTCTGGGGCGGCGGCTGGCTCGGACAGCTCGGCGCGCTCGACTTCGCCGGCGGCACGGTCGTGCACATCACGAGTGGCGTGTCGGCGCTCGTCGCCGCCCTGGTGCTCGGGCGGCGTGTCGGATTCGGTCGCGAGGCGATGGATCCCCACGACGCGACGATGACCGTTCTCGGCGCGTCGCTCCTCTGGTTCGGTTGGTTCGGCTTCAACGCCGGAAGCGCGATCACCGCGGGCGGTCTCGCGGCGAACGCGTTCGTCGTGACGAACACTGCGGCGGCGATGGGCGCGCTGACGTGGATGACGGTCTCATGGCTGCACAAGGGCGCGCCGAGCGTGCTCGGTGCCGCAGCCGGGGCGGTCGCCGGTCTCGTCGCGATCACACCCGCGTCCGGCTACGTCGACGTCTCGGCGTCGATCCTCATCGGCCTCGGCGCCGGCGTCTTCTGCTACACCGCAATCCAGCTCACCAAGCGACTCAAGGTGGACGATGCCCTCGACGTTTTCGGTGTCCACGGCGTCGGCGGTGCGTGGGGCGCGCTCGCGACCGGCATCTTCGCGACCGTCGCGATCAACAGCGGCGCGAAGGACGGTCTTCTCTATGGCAACCCGGGACAGCTTGGCATCCAGGCGATCGCGGTGGCCGCGTCGATCGTCTACTCCGCGGTCATGACGTTCGTGATTTTGAAGGTCATCGATGTCTTCGTCGGACTGCGCGTGCCCGAGAGCGAGGAAGTCCTCGGCCTCGACGCGTCGCAGCATCGCGAAGCCGCGTACCAGATTTAAGGAGGCCGAGATGGAGATCCTCGCATTCGCGTCGTTCGCGGTCCTGGTCGTCGCGTGGCTCGTCGCGCCGACGCGCGGCAACGTCATCGTCGTCAGCCAGGCGAAGGATCGCAAAGCGGCGTAACTAACCGACTCAAACGGTCGATCGAGGGCCAAGCTCGGAGACGGGCTTGGTCCTCTTCGTGTCCGTCCTTCTTCTAGCGCTTGGCTTCGGCCTCCGGTGCTTCGCGCGGTTCGCGTCCCGCGCCCACGTCGACCAGACGTGGGAGGAAGTAATCCCATCCTTCGGTGTGGCTCGTGACCGCGCCATCTGGTAGTCCGCGGTGGACGAGCCGGAGACGCGTGCCCGATCCAGTGGGCTCGAGGTCGATCTCGACGGTGCTCGATCCAGGCGGGACCATCTCGTTCCCTTCCCAGCCCCAGGTGAAGACGACGCGCCGGTCCCGGATGACCTCGACGTACTTCCCGGCGGCGATGTCCTTCGTGCTCGCGAACTCGACACGGAACTTTCCGCCCGGCTGCGGCTCGAGCTCGGCGAGCTTGCCCTTCCAGCGGACGTACTGCGCCGGATCCGTCAGGAGGCGGAAGACCGTCGCCGGAGGCGCGTCGATGGTGATCACCCGCTCAATGACTTTCGTTTCGACGGCCATGCCTTGACCTCCTCTGCTGTTCTTCTTGCTCCGCGGCCAGCTTGAGCGTGCGCAGGCTCTCGGACCAGAACACTTCGAGATAGGCCAAGAGCTCGGCGATCGTCTCCGGCCGCGCGCGATACAGGCGTTTGGTGCCATCGCGTCGTTCAGTCACCAGGTTCGCCTCCTTCAGCACGCGAAGGTGCTGGGAGATCGCCGGTCTCGTCACGTCGAACCGGCGGGCGATCTCGCCGACCGAAAGCTCCTTGCTCGAGACGAGGCGGAGGATCTCGCGGCGGCGAGGCTCGCCCAGAGCCGCAAAAGCGTCCATTTTTTGAGAGTAAGTCGTCACTTACGGATCGTCAAGGTGCGGTTGTGGGCTCCGTCACCGATTCAGGACCGAATCACGACCGAACGGACCGTTCAACTCGCACACCGCTCGCCGGAGCCTTGCCGGTGAAACCACGCGTGGGGAGATGAAGATGACACTGACCATCGAGCGGCCCGCGACCGCGGCACCGGCGGTTCCGAGGACCTCGCCCAAGGACGTCCTGCGGCTCGCCAAAGAACAGCAGGTCAAGATCGTCGACCTCCGGTTCGTCGACCTCCCCGGAACGTGGCAGCACTTCTCGATACCGGTCGAAGAGCTTTCGGAGGGCCTCTTCGTGGACGGCATCGGGTTCGACGGCTCGTCCATCCGTGGCTTTCAGCACATCCACGAGAGCGACATGCTCCTCATGCCGGACCCGGTGAGCGTTTTCATCGACCCCGCGCTCGAGATCAAGACGCTCGACCTCGTCTGCGACGTCATCGACCCCCTCACCCGCAAGCCGTACTCGCGCGACCCCCGTTACGTGGCCAAGAAGGCGGAGGAGTTCCTTCCGACCACCGGGATCGCGGACACGTCGTTCTGGGGCCCGGAGATCGAGTTCTACATCTTCAACTCGCTCCGTTTCGATCAGGCTCAGAACTTCGGTTACTACTACATCGACTCCGAGGAGGGGATCTGGAACTCGGGACAGAACGGGACACCCAACCTCGCCCATCGGCCTCGTTACAAGGAGGGCTACTTCCCGGTCCCGCCAGCCGACAAGCTCCAGGACCTGCGCTCGAAGATGGTCCGCGCGCTCATCGACTCCGGCATCGCGGTCGAGGTCCACCACCACGAGGTCGGCACAGCCGGGCAGACCGAGATCGATATGCGCTTCTCGACCCTGGTCGAGATGGCGGACAAGGTTCTCAAGTACAAGTACGTCACCAAGAACGTCGCCGCGAAGAACGGCTACGTCGTTACGTTCATGCCGAAGCCACTCTTCGGCGACAACGGCTCAGGCATGCACACCCACCAGAGCCTCTGGAAGAACGGCTCGAATCTCTTCTACGACCGCGACGGTTACGCGCTTCTCTCGACCATGGCCCGGCACTACATCGGCGGTCTCTTGAAGCACGCGCCGGCGATCCTCGCCTTCGCGGCGCCCACCACGAACAGCTACCGCCGCCTGGTCCCGGGCTACGAGGCGCCCATCAACCTCGTCTACTCGATGCGCAACCGCTCGGCCTGCGTGCGGATCCCGACGTACTTCGACAAACCGGAGGCACGGCGCCTCGAGTTCCGTGCGCCCGATCCGTCCTGCAACCCGTACCTCTCGTTCTCGGCTTGCCTCATGGCCGGCCTCGACGGGGTGATCAACAAGATCGAGCCACCGGCGCCGATGGACGTCGACCTCTACGAGCTCGAAGGCGAGGCCAAGGAGCGCATCAAGCAGACGCCGGGATCGCTCGAGGAGGTCCTCGACGCTCTCGATGCCGACCGCGACTTCCTTATGCGGGGCGACGTCTTCACGGAAGACCTCATCGAGGCATGGCTTTTGCTCAAGCGGCAGAGCGCGAAGGAAATTGCGCTGCGGCCGCACCCCTACGAGTTCTACCTGTACTCAGACGTTTAGTTAGCCGGAGGTAACGGAGAGATGGCCGCGATCGCCCAAGATCTCGCGCGAATGCAGGCGAGGCATTGGGCGGCGCGGCCGCTCCCCGAGCCGCCACGCTCCCACCGCGTTTCAAAGAGCGCGCCCGCTCCGCTCGATCGGATCGGCGCGCTGCTCGAGGACTGGATGCGCGAGCTCACGGTGGGAAACACGCTCGACGGCGACTAGCGATCTCGACGATCTCGTCGGCCGGCTGGCCGACGAGCCGGGAACGCTCCACGTCCCCCTGCGGAACCTCTTCGCAACGAACGATGTCCGTGTCGTTCACGCGAGCCACGCTCGGCTGAGCTGGATCGGGATGAGCCCGAGCGCGCGCGCGCTCTTTCGCTGGAGCGGGCGCGCACTCGTTGACGGCGTAGAGCGGGATTGGTCCCTGATCCTCAAAGCCTGGCTTCGCGATTCGAGGGCCGACCTGCCAACCCAATGGGATTTCTGGAAGCGCGAGTTCCTTGCGTACAGCTCGGGCATGCTCGCGGATCTTCCCGGGATCGCCGCCCCCCAGCTCCTGGGCACGGTCGACGACGACCGGCTTACGTACGCCTGGTTGGAAGACGTCCCTGAAGCGGCCGACGCTCGATGGCGCATGGGCCGGTACGTTCTCGCGGCGCGGCACCTCGGACGATTCAACGGCGCCTACCTCGCCGGTCGACCGATACCGGACCTTCCGTTCCTGACTCGGACCTACCTCCGCTCGTGGACGGGCTGGCTGCCGTGGATGGATTCGGTTCGCTCTGCCGTCTCGTGGTCAGATCCGCTGGTCGCGACCAATTTCCCCCGGCCGCCAGTCGAGCGCCTCGAGCGGCTTTACTCGAAGGCTGCGCTCCTCTTCGACCGGCTGGAGGCGCTGCCGCAGACGCTTTCGCACCTGGACGCCTGGCGCGCGAACCTCATCGGTGCGCGATCGTCGAGCGGGAACGACCGCACCGTCGCCATCGATTGGTCATTCGTGGGAACGGCCCCGGCGGGCCAGGAGATCGCGATCCTGGTCGGCGGAAGCCACATCTGGCTCGACGCCGAACCGGATGAGCTCACAACGATGAGCGAGCGAACGTTCGCGGCGTACGTCGAAGGACTGCGGGAGGCCGGGTGGCGTGGTGACGAGCGAGTTGTGCGTTTCGCGTACGCCGCGTCGACCGCGCTCTACGTGACGCCCATGCTTCCGCTTTGGCTCGCTCGCGTCGCCGACCCCGCACGCCGCGAGTGGCTCGAGCGCAAGTGTCGCCGCAAGGCGAGCGAGGTCGTTCGTGGCTGGGCCCTGCTCCTCGAGCACTCGCTTCGACTTGCGGACGAGGCGTACGCCCTCGTCGACTGACTCGACGAGGGACATTAATAAGGAGCTGGGGCCCATCCTCGGCGCCGTCTAATCTGCGTAGTTGTACGCGCTCCACGCCGAGTCGGGCCCGCAGCGGAAGAAGACCCTGGTCCACGTCCTCGACCTGCTCGGCTGCGTCGTGCAAGCCGACACGACCGACGAGGCGATCGCCTCCGCGCCCGAGGCCATCCGCGCGTACCTCCACTACCTGCGCCGCCACGGCGAAGAGGTCGATCCGAACGAGAAGATCGAGACCCGTCTCGCGGTGCACAACACCGAAGGGTTGTTCTCGGGGCAGGCGCCCTGGCCGCAGGACCTGAAGCCCCTGGCTCCGGTCGCGCTCGCACGCTACCTCCGTTGGCTCGAGTGGTCGCGAGCGGACCTGCTCGCCCTCGTGAAAGGGATCGACGAGAAGGGTCTTCGCGCGAAGCCGGCCAAGGGCCGATCGGTGCGCGACATCCTCCTGCACGTCCTCGACGCGGACAAGTCGTATGTCTACGGGCTCGTCGGTCCCCTCAAGGCGATGGGGGACCCGACGAACGCCGCGGACCGTGGCGATCTGGATCTCCGCATCGCGCTCAAGGAGGCGCGCGCGGCCGCGATCGATCGCCTGAAGGCGCTCACGCCAGCGGAACGTCGGACCGTGCGAGAGGCTGGACAGTCAACGTACTCGGCGCACCGGGTGCTCCGGCGGATGCTCGAGCACGAGTGGGAGCACCGCCGAGAGATCGCGGCGCGCCTAGATCGCGAGGCCTAAGCCCGGACGGGCACCTTTCCCATCGCGTTTACGAGGAGGTCGACCAGCGGGGCCGCGAGCGAGCGCTCACGATCCGCGCGCGCGTCGTATCCGCAGATCGAGATCCCGCGGACGTCCGCGACCGCGAACACCTGGCGCAGGAGATCGGCGAACGCCTTCATCGGCGGGCCGCCGACGGCCGCAAACGCGACCGCGGGGAACTCGCGCGGATCGATGACGTCGACGTCGACGTGCGCCCACACCGAGCGGCGCCGCGACCACGCGACGAGACCCGGCGCCTCAGGGTGCTCTCGATCGAACGCGATCCGCAGCACCCGCGAGCGATCGAGGTTCGTGATCTCGCCGCTGTCGAGCGCCCGCGCGCCCACCAGTGCGACGCGGTCGTCGGAGATCTTGCGCGCGCCAGGGAAGAGGAGCGGCGCGACCGAACGACCACAGAGATGAGCGAGGACCATCCCCGAGATGTAATGCGACGGTGTCGTCGCAAGCGTGTTGAAGTCGCCATGGGCGTCGAAATAGACGAGCGAGAGCTCCGGCTCCGCCGCGAGCGCACCGGAGAGGGCGCCGGCGAGCAGCGTGCACTCGCCGCCGACGACCGCGACGGTCGCGCCCTCCTGGAGCGAGGCCAGGACGCCGTCGGAGAGCCCGCGGCAGGCCTCGCGCGCCGCGCTCAGCCAACGGTCGCGTGGATTGAAGGGAACGCGCACGCGCTTCTCCGCGCCGAGGCGGTCCGCGAGTAGGGGGCCAAGGGCAGCCGGTGCCTCCTGCAGCCCCATGAAGCGCTGCTCCGTCACCACGCCGGCCTCGAAGAGATGGAGCGGGCGAGCCGCCATTTCTGGACGCATGGTAGCTATGCCGACAGGCAGGCGACCCGCCCGCGCGCGCCGTCTAACGAGTGATGAGACCGCTCTGATTCAGCGCCAAGCAGACGATCGCGATCGCGGCGAGTGGATAACGAGACCAACGTCCGGAAACGAGCATAAGGATGCCGCAGATGAGCGCGATGATCGCGAGGATGAGGCTGATCGTGAGCGCAGGCATGTGCACCTCCCGCGTGCAAGAGTGCTCGGCGGTCGTGCAACCGCCATGCCTGCGCTCAATCTATGGTCGTAAGCAGCCGGTCAATCGCGGCGAGCCCTGAGTGCAGCACGAGCGACGGCATTCCGAATCCGATCCGCAGATGCCGCTCCGCGCGGAAGTGAATACCCGGCACGATCATCGTGCTGTACTCGCGGATCAGGCGATCGACGAGAGGCATCGAGTCGATCGGGTACTGGTAGCTGAAGAAACAGATCGCGCCCGCCGCCGGCGGCGTCCAGTGCAGCACCCGTGAGTGACCGGCGGCCCAGTCCTCGAGCAGCGGCCAGCGTTCGTTGATGAGAAATCGTGCACGCTCGAGGAGCTGCTTGCGACGCTCGAGCGCGACTTCGGTCAGCACCTCGGACAGCGCGGCCGGGGCGATGGTCGTGTAGTCCTTGATCTCGACCGCTGCCTGGATGCGCTCGCGGGATGCGACCATCCAGCCAACGCGGAGACCCGGGAGGCCGTAGACCTTCGATAGCCCGCCGGTCACGACGATCCGCGGGCCCCGGCCGCTGAACGAGGGACTCTCCTCCGCCGACCGCTCGGACCCCCGGTAGACCTCGTCCGCGAGGATCCACGCGCCGTGCTGATCCGCGATCCGCACGATGCTCTGGATCTCGGCCTGGGACAGGATCTGTCCCGTCGGATTGTTCGGCTGGCAGACGCAGATCGCTCTCGTGCGCGCATTGACGACGGCCGCGAGTGCGTCGAGGTCGATCGTCCACGCGCGCTCTTCGCGCAACCACACTTCGCGCACGCGCGCCCCGAGCGCCGTCGCGATCCCGTGGACCTGCATGTAGTTCGGCATGACCACGACGACTTCGTCGCCCGGGCTGACGAGGGATGCGAGCGCGAGGAAATTCGCTTCGCTCGTGCCCGTAGTCATCATGACGTCGTCGGCATCGTGCCCGGGATGGATGCCCGCGATGAGCGTCCGCGTCGCCTCGCGCCCGACGCCTTCGGCGTACCCGAGCCTTGTCTTCATGAGCTCCTTCGGATCGCGCGTGATCTCCGCGAGCGTGAGCGCTTCGACCCCCGATTCGGAGAGGTCGTACTTGACCTTGTGCTCCCACACGGACTGCATGCGCTCCATCTCGAAGCGCGGGAACTTCATCGCAAGGGCCGTGGTATGGGTAGCTGCGGAGAGAGCGACAACGAGTAGTTGCTGCCCGGATCAGACATCGGTAGGCGACAGTACACGCGCCACCGTTCCATTGGGCGCACAAGGCTGCCTCGGACCGGCGCTATCTTCGCGCCGCGGGTCCGCTACAGGAGTTTGGCCGTCGCGAGCGTGTTTTTGGTCCATCCGACGAGGTTCTCGCAACGGCGGATGCCGACCTCGGCGTCCCTACGCGTCGCCCGTTTGTTCTCGTACTCGATCGCGTTCTTCTGTGCGACTAAGAGTCGCAGCTGTTTGGCAGCTTCGGTGAATTCACGCGAGTGAGAACCGATCTCTTCGAGGAGGTCGGCTGCACGCTCGTGTGAGTCGGTGCACTTTCTGGTTCCAAGACCGATGCACGCTGCGTCGGAAGCACTGATACCGGCGTGGATCGAGAGCACCATGGCCGCGTCATAGCGTTCCTCGGCGCATGCGTCCGCCGCGGCGTCGCAAAACTGGACCGCCTTCCGGAGGTAGGTCGCGGCGTGAACCCTTTCGACCCCCGTTGTCTTGATCTTGCTAGCCACGTCGGGCCTCGACCGGCAGCAACCTGATGCCCTCCGACTGGATTCGCCGCCATAGATCCCGCCCGCCGCGGCCCTCCACGCGCTGCGCGACCGGTTGAGGGCTTATATGGACTCCAAGCTGGCTGCCGAAACTTTGGCGCACCTCAGCAGCGATCTTGTCTATCTCTCTCTGTTCGGCGACTGTGGGACCCGAAGGGGAAACGACGAGGGCGAGGTCAATGTCGCTCCCAGTCCGACTCTCGCCGCGAGCGACGCTGCCGAAGATGTAAGCCTCGCGTAGTCGACGCATCTTCGCCAACCGTCGCCGCAGGAACTTCTGCAACGCAGATTGGATCGCTGCCTCCTGCTGAAACAGTTCGTGTATGGCGGGATACATGATGTGACCCCGGTTGAGCTGGTAGAGGTCCGCGCGGCCGGCTCGTTGCACTTGGGTGAGACCGATCTCTGTAAGCCCGCT
>Ga0066680_10000779_pt1 | contig 11735 bp, 10 predicted proteins | sample GraSoiAngelo_129_FD_62297 | JGI IMG/M metagenome (GOLD analysis project Ga0066680, IMG submission 62297) | Grasslands soil microbial communities from the Angelo Coastal Reserve, California, USA - 14_0927_12_40cm | ecosystem: Environmental > Terrestrial > Soil > Grasslands | place: USA... | reverse complement strand
ACGCCGCCCTCAGGATGCGCACCGGGTGATAGACCGGCCGCCCCGTCTTCTGCTTGAGCTGCAGCCCAGCCAGCGGGCAGTCCGAAGAGACGACGTCGGCCTCGGCGCTCTCGACCCGGCTGGCGGCGGCATCGGCCACCTTCAACGACTCCTGGAAGAATTCGGTCTTCATGCCCCAGGTGCCGTCCATCCCGCAGCAGCGGTCCACGAGCTGCACGTCCGCCCCGGCCCACTTCAGTAGATCGCGGCCGCGGTAACCCAGGTTCTGCACGCGGTTGTGGCACGCGACGTGGTAGGCGACCTTGCCGATGGGCGTTTTGAACCCTTTTGGCAGCTTCTTGTGCCGCGCCTGCTGGAGGAGGAAGTCGGACAGGTCCATCACCGCCTCCGACACCTCGCGGGCTTCACTCGTGCCAACCAGCTCCGGGTACTCGGTGCGCAGGACGAGCGTGCAGCTGGGACCCGGGCTGACGATCTTGCGGCCCTCGCGCACCGCGGGAAGGAGCATCTCGACGTTCTTGCGCGCCAGCCCTCGCGCGCCCTCGAGGTCGCCGCCATCCAGCTTGGGCATCCCGCAGCAGACCTGCTCGGGGCAGTTCACCGCGCAGCCGGCGTGCTCGAGGACCTCGACGGCCGCCTTGGGGATCTCGGGGTCGTTGTAGTTTCCGTAGCAGGTGGCGAAGACCGCCACCCTCGCGTTCGGCTGGGCGGGCGACTCGACCGGCGCGCGCCGCGACCACCAGGTGAGGAAGCTCTCGTCGGCGTAGGCGGGAAGCTGGCGGTCGCGGTGGATGCCGACGGCGTGCTCCATCAGCATGCGATTGAAGCGGTTGTGCGCGGCCCCGTTGGCGAGCGGCGCGATCTTCGTCATCACCATGCCCACCGCGTCCGTCGCCCCGAGGAACCGCTCGCGGAACGCGATGCCGTCTTCCCTCGCCCGCGCCATCTTGGCGCGCAGCATGAGGCGGGGGAAATCGACCGCGAACTCGTGCGGCGGGACGTACGGGCACTTGGGGAAGCAGAGCTTGCACTCGTAGCAGAGCTCGACCACGCGCTCCTTGTCGCCGGCCTCGAGGAGCGACACCGGGCTTTCGGTGTGCACCTCGACCTGCTCGAGCAGCTTCTTCGCCTCGTGCTCCTCCACCATGCCGCCCTCGAGGTGCTTGCCCTCGGCCTCGGCGCGGTGCGGATCGAGCGCGTCGATCCGCTTGAAGAGGACGTCGAAGGACGGGCACAGGTTGAAGCACAGCCGGCACCCGTTGCAGATCTCGAAGACCCGGTGCACCTCCGAGTCGAGGTGACCTGAGTCCCAGAACCGCGGGTTGTCGTACGCCATCCCGTGCGGGTCCTGGGACCAGTCCGGCTGATCTGCGATGGGAAGCCTCAAGTCGGCTACTCGCTCTTGACCTGCTGCAGCCCCTTCGCGAAGCGGCCGGCGTGGGACTTCTCCGCCTTGGCGAGCGTCTCGAACCACTCGGCAATCTCGGTGAAGCCGTCGTCGCGCGCCTGCCGCGCGAATCCGGGGTACATCTGCGTGTACTCGTAGGTCTCGCCCGCGACCGCGGCGGCGAGGTTCTTCTCGGAATCGCCGATCGGCTCCCCGGTGGCAGGATCGCCCACCTGCTCCAGGTACTCGAGGTGGCCGTGCGCGTGGCCCGTCTCGCCTTCGGCGGTGTCGCGGAAGAGGCCCGCGATGTCCGGCCGGCCTTCGACGTCGGCCTGCTTGGCGAAGTACAGGTAACGGCGGTTGGCCTGGCTCTCGCCGGCGAACGCGGCCTTGAGGTTCTCGTGGGTCTTGGTTCCCTTCAGATCCGGCATGCGGATGTCCTCCTCCTCCCGGGGTCGGTGAGTTGGAGAAGAATTCTCGATTTTGGATTCGCGGCGTCAAGCGGATTCTGGCCGCGCGAAGCGCCAGAGGGCGCAGCGCCCCGGTTCGGGAGACGCGCGCCCTCGGCGGACCATCAGTCGCCGCCGACAGGGCGGCGCCGTGCATCTAGCTCTTCAGGTTGTCGTTCACCAGCTTGGTCATCTCGAACATCGAGACGGTCCTCTTGCCGCCGAAGATCTCGCGGAGGGTGTCGTCCGCGTTGATGTTGCGCTTCTCCTTCTTGTCCTGCAGGCCGTTCTTCTTCACGTAGGCCCAGATCTTCTTCACCACCTCCGTCCGCGGAAGCGGCCGTTCGCCGACGACCTTGGCGAGTGCCGCGCTCGGCTGGAGCGGCTTCATGAACGCGGCGTTGGGCTTGCGGGCGGACTTCTTGGCGGCGGGCTTCCTTGCCTTCTTAGCGGGCATCTTGGGCTTCTCCTCCTGGAATGGGCCTCCCCTGCTGCCGAAAACAGGGCGCACTCTGACAGAGGACGCTCGACCGAGTAAAGCCCTTTCTCCCTCGGAGGACCGCCACGGCGCCCTCGGGCGACCACCGAACCGCGGCGCCTGTCAAGCCCCCTTCGGCCGAGCGATGCGCAGGACGCAGGCTCCTTCCCGCCGGAGGAGCAGGGAGGCGCCGGAAGAAGCCGCGGCCGGGAGCCACTCCCGCGCCTGCTTCTCGGAGGCGAGGACCAGCGCCTCTCCGCCGGGCGCGAGCAGGCGCCGCGCCTCGAGGAGCTCGCGGGCGAAGACCGCTTGACCCGCGGCGGACGAGGCCTCTCCCAGGACGAGCCCGGCGCCGCCCTCCGGCAGCGCTTCCGAGGGGAAGAGCGCCTCGATCACGCGCAGCCGGTCACCGCCCAGGCCCAGTGCAGCGGCGTTGCGCCGGAGGAAGGCGGTATCGAGGAGGTCGCGCTCCTGCGCGACCACTTGCGCCTGCGGCCAGCGGACGCGCGCGGCGAGCGGCAGGGCGCCGTAGCCGCAACGGAACGAGAGCACGGTGCGGGGACCTGTGCGGGGCGCAGCGTCGAGCAGCGCGGCGAGGGCCTTGCCGTGGGCGGGGTCCTCGCTCGCGTCGTGCGGCCGCGAGAGCACGAGGACGTGCTCGGGCGCGGCCTCGAAGCGCGTCTCGTCGCGCGCGTAGACTGATTCGTCCTGGAGCGAAAAGCGCGAGGGCCCGGGCGGGACCGAGTAGACGAGGTGGTTCCTGCCGGAGGCGGCGACCCGCGCTCCCTCGATCTGCGCCGCCTCGACCTGGTCGCGCAGGTCGCGGATGACCACCGCGCGCAACCCTCCGCCGGGCGTGAGCAGCGAACGGCCTGCTTCGAGGAGGTAGGCGACGCCCCGCGGTCCGATCCGGGCCGGCACGTTGCACAGCACGAGGTCGAACCGCGCGCCCTCGGGGAGATCGCGGTAGCCGAGCCCCGGGCGCGCCTCCACGTTGGCGAGCCCCAGCGCGCGCGCGTTGTGGGCCGCCGCCCGCACCGCGAGCAGATCGCGGTCGACGAGCACCGCACGAGCTTCGGGGAACCGCGCCGCGACCGGAAGCCCGAGCGCGCCGTATCCGCATCCCAGGTCGAGCAGCGATCCCGGCCGGCCGGTGGGGAGATTGCGCAGGAGCAGGAGCGTGCCCTCGTCGATCGCGCGCGTCGCGAAGACGTCGGCCGGCACGTCGAGGGGCAGCGCGACGCCTGGCGCGCGGACCGTCAGCCGCGTCCGGGCGTACGGGCCCAGCGCCTCCACCGCTCCCGCGCTCGGCTTGGGAAGCGCGCTCCTCTGCCGCGTCCGCCGCATCGGCCGTGAGCTACCACGAGAGGAGACTCAGCTGCGGCGGCGGCGGGAGGAGGCGGCGGCGGCGCGGAGCAAGGCGTCCCGGACCTCGGAAGGGAGCGCGTGCGATCCGGCCACCGGGGCGGACTTCTGGGGCGCTTCGGCAGCGGTCCGTTGCGTGGCTGGCCGCAGGGCTCCTTCGTGCGCCAGACCGAACTGCAGCGCGCGGACGGCGCGGCGGCCGAGGCGCCGGTTGAGCCGCTCGATGATCAGCTCCCGCACGGCGTCGATCTGATCCCTCCATCGGTGGTCCTGGACCAGGACGTGGAGCGTCCCGGCGGAGAGGAAGGTGGGCTGCGCGCGCGAGGCGAGGTCGATGCCGACCGCGTCGGCCCAGACGGCGGCGGGCACGTGCCGATCCAGCCGTCGGGCAAGCCCGTGCCGGCCGAGCGTGCGCTGCAGGATCCCTCCGACGACCTCGGCCCGGCGCCGCGGGAAGAAGTGCCCTCCGTTCACGCGCGGCTCCGCAGCAGGACGAGCTGCAGCGCCGGCACCAGCTCGTCGAGGCGGTAGGGCCGCTCGACGACCGGAACGCCCTTCGGGACCTGCTCGCCCCGGTGCAGCTCGCCCCACCGGCGGGAGAGGATGAGCCCGGGGCCGCGCGCCCGCGGCTTGCAGAGCCTGCGCAGCTCCGCGAGCGCCTCGGCGTCCACCGCCGGCCAGGCGCGATCCTCGAGGACCAACACGTCGGGCGCTCCGTGCGCCGCGACCGCCCGGCGCGCATCGCAGGGCGAGCTGCAGACGGCGACCTGGGCCGCGGCGCGCCCGTAGGAGAGCAGGCGCCGCACCCGCTCACCCTCGTGGAGATCTCGGCCGACCAGGAGAACTCGCGGAGTCGTGGAAGGGAGTGGCTTCAACTGCGCTGCGGTCCGTTGCGACATGGGCTGCCTCCTGATCGTCGAGCAACTCGCGCTTCTGGTGCTGGTCCTGGCGGTGGTCGGGACCAAGGACGTCCACGAGGTCGCACAGCTCGTGGAGGCGCGAGTAGATGCGCTGCCCGACGCGTTGCTCGAGCGTTTCCCGCGTCTCGCCTTCCGCGCCGAAGCTCCAGGGAGCGCCGGGGCGCGGATAGTTCGTCGCCAACAGGGTGGGGCGGCCGGCGTTGTAGCGGACGGAGATGATCTCGTCGAGCACGCCCTGCTCGAACTCGCGGTTCTTGCCGCCCTTGCCGATCTCGTCGATGGCGAGCACCTCCACCTGCCGGAGCGGCTCGAGCCACTCGCGGCTGGAGAGGCCGCGCGAGAAGCCGTCGCGGATATCGCTGAGCAGGAGGAAGAATTCCTCGTAGCGGCCGCGCACGCCCTTGCGCAGCGCCAGCTCGCGCAGCATGGCGGCGAGAAGGTGGGTCTTTCCCGTCCCGGGCGGCCCGCACAGGAGCAGGGCGCGCGTTCCCGCTGCTTGCGGCACGAACTCGTCGACGAAACGGCGGGCGCGGGCGAGCGCGCGGGCCTGCTCGGAGCGGTACGGCCGGTAGCCGTCCAGCGTCCGCCCGACGAACTTGAGCGGGAGGCGCAGCCCGGTGAGGAGCGCCAGGCGGCGCGGGTCGGCGCCGCACGCGCAGCCCCGCACCACCGAGTAGCCGCGCTCGTCGGTTACGAACACCCGGCCGCTCCCGCCGCAGGACGGGCAGCCGCGGGTGTGGGCGCAGGGCTCGGCGACGGCGCGGCCGTCGTGCACGCGGAAGACGGCGCCGTCGCCGCCGCAGGTCGAGCAGGTTTCCGGAGGCGGTGCGGTACGCGCGAGGTCCATGGCTCTCCTAGAGGAGGAAGGCGCGGGGCGGAACACCGAGGCGCTCGCTGGCAGCGCAGAGGAGCTGCAGCTGCAAGCTCTTGCGGTAACGCGCCCGCGGCATGGCCGCGGGCCGCGGCGCCATGCGTGCGCGCAGATCCTGCCCGAGCTGCAGGACGCTCTGGCGCGGCAGCTCGCGGAGCGCGGCGCGGAGCGCGCCGAGCGCTGCGGCCCAGTACGCCTCGCCTCCGGTGGCGAGCATCTCCTCCGCGCTGCGGGCGAGCGACTCCCAGGCAGCGCGGGCAGCCAGCTTCGGGGCGCGGGCGGCCTGCAAGAGCTCGGAGGCGAGACCCGGCGGGCGGGCCGGCGCGCGCGGCGTGCGCCGGATCTGCGCCGCGATCGAGGGCTCGAAGAGTTGCAGCGAGAGCCCCACCTCGACGGCGCCGCGCGCGACCGGGGCCTTGAGGCGCCGTGCCCGCCGGATCTCCGCCTGGACCTGGGCGAGCGGAACGCCGGCCGCGTGCCACGACAGCGCGAGCTGCGCATCGGCCGGCGAGAGCAAGAGCCCCCGCCCGCGCAGCCGCGACAGCTCAGCGGCGATTCCCTCGATGTACTCCCGCGCCGTCACGTCGAGCGCTCCATCGTAATTGCGGGGTCTGACTCCGCGAGGAAGAGGAAGAAAGCGCCTGCTCGCCCGTGGTAGAGGTGCGGTCTAGCAGAGCATGCAACCCCTCGTCAACACTGAGGAATTCCCCACCGGCGCACCACAGGTTGTCCACAGCCGCCAAGTCCAGCGGACCGCGGAAACGGGGAGCTTTTCTCCGCGGTCCACAGCCACCTCGCCGCCTGTGATGACCGCCCTGTGGAGGAGTGTGGGGGGCCGTTCGATCTCGGCAACCAGCTTTCGCGTAGCGGGACGGACGTGCGTGACGAGTGGCGAAGCGATCAGCGGTGAGCCGTGGGCGCGGCTGCGCTCACTCGTCCGGAGTGCTCCAGCGGGGGTGGCGGATGATCTGCGCCAGCTGACCGTCGCGGCGCGCGCGGCGGGCGCGCCGCGGCTGGCGGGCGCGTCTCTCCTCGTCGAGCACGACCACCTCGTCGTTCAACGAGATGTATCCCTGCGCCCGGCAGAGCATCTCGACCGTCGCGGCCAGCTCGCGGCGGGCCTCCCGCGGGAGCGCCTCCACCCAGCCGAGAATCTCCACTCCCTCGTCGGAGATTCCGCACTCGCCCTGCCAGCCCTTCGCCATGCCCGCCCCTCCTGCCCGACATACGATCTGCACAGTCCGGGCCGGACGCCATGAGGGGCCGACGGGCAGCATGCGCATGCTCGCCCGGCCTCTGCGCTCGCCGGAAATGCGAAGGGCGGCCGGGCAGGATGCCTGGCCGCCCTTCGGTTCGCCGCTTTGGGGGGAAGCGGCGGGCCGGTCCGGAAGGGGTGGTCCGTACCGGCGTCCCTGGGGCCCGCTAGGAGCAGCCCATCGAATTGCCGCAGTTCAGGCACTTGTAGCAGGTGCCGTTCCGCACGGTGATGTGGCCGCAGGCGTCGCAGAACGGCGCATCGCCCGAGAGCTTGCCCAGAAGCTCGTCCTGCGGAGAGGCGGCCTTCCGCCCCGGCGTCTCGCCGCCGTTCGGCTTCTGCAAGGCCTTGGCCGCCGCCGCGGGGCTGGCCGACTGCGAGCCCGGCTCCGCTCCCATCGAGGAGGTAGGAGTCGCCGCCGCTTCCTCGGGCGTCACGTGCGCCAAATCGTCGCGGCTCAGGTACTCGACCCCCAGCGCGCGGAAGACGTAGTCGATCACGCTGGTCGCGAACTTCACCCGGTCGTGGCCCTGCACCGGGCCCTGCGGCTCGAACCGCGTGAAGACGAACTGCTCGACCAGGGTCTCCAGCGGCACCCCGTACTGGAGCGCGATGGAGACCAACATGGCGAAGCAGTTCATCACGCTGCGAAGAGCGGCGCCCTCCTTGTGCATGTCGATGAAGATCTCGCCCAGCGTCCCGTCCTCGTACTCGCCGGTGCGCAGGAAGATCTTGTTCCCGCCCACCTTCGCCTCCTGGGTGAGCCCGTGGCGCTTGGCCGGCAGCCGGCGCCGGGAGCTCGCCAGGAGCCGGTAGGGCGCGGTGCCCGCTGCCGTGCTCACCGAGGCAAAGCATGCCTCCGCCATCCGCTGCGCCTTCTCAGGCGTCAGCTCGGGCAGGAGCGCAAGCAGGGCCTCCGCCATGCCCTTTGCGTCCTTGGGCGCGGGGACCTTCTTCACCGGCTGCGCGTCGCCCGCCGAGAGCGGCTGCGACTGCTTGCAGCCGTCGCGGTAGATCGCGATGGCCTTGAGGCCCAGCCGCCATGACTCGCGGTGGATCCCCTCCACGTCGGCGACCGTCGCGTCGTGCGGCATGTTGATGGTCTTGGAGATGGCGCCGGAGAGGAACGGCTGCGTCGCCGCCATCATGCGCACGTGGCCCATCGGCTCGATGTACCGGGTGCCCAGCGGGCCGCAGCGGTTGGCGCAATCGAAGACGCCGTAGTGCTCGGGCCGCAGGAACGGCGCACCTTCGACCGTCTGGCGTCCGCACACCGTGAGCGACGCGGCGTCGATCTGCTCGGTCGTGTAGCCGAGCTTCTTCAGCACCACCTCGCCCTTGGCCGTGGCCGCAAGGCCGAGCCGCGAAAGGCACGCGGCGCCGAGCACGTGCGGCGCGAACGCCGCCCGCAGGTCGAATACCGACTCCAGGCTCTTCTCGACCTTGCCGATCTCCGACTCGAGGAGGCCGCGCGCGAGGAGCTCCTTGGGCGAGAACTCGGCGGTCGACTTGAGCGTGGCCGTGCCGCGCACGTAGTCGACGATGGCCTGGACCTCGTCGGGCTTGTACCCGAGCTTCTTCAACGCCCGCGGGACGCTCTGGTTCACGATCTTGAACGATCCGCCGCCCGCCAGCTTCTTGAACTTGATGAGCGCGAAGTCCGGCTCCACGCCGGTCGTGTCGCAGTCCATCAGGAGCCCGATGGTGCCCGTGGGCGCCAGGACCGTGGCCTGGGCGTTCCGGTACCCGTGCTGCTCGCCCAGCGCGACGGCGCGGTTCCACACCTCGTGCGCTGCGCCGAGAAGCGCGGCGGGAGCCAGGTCGCGATTGATGTTCTGCACCGAATCGCGGTGCATCCGCATGACCTCCAGCATCGACTCGCGGTTGTGCGAGTAGCCCTGGAACGGTCCCTTGCTGGCGGCCATCTCGGCGGAGAGCGCGTACGCCTCGCCCGTCATCACCGCGGTGATCGCCCCGGCGTAGGCGCGTCCGGCGTCGGAGTCGTAGGGAAGCCCCTCCACCATGAGCAGCGTGCCCAGGTTCGCGTAGCCCAGGCCCAGCGGGCGGAACTGGTGGCTGCGCTCCGCGATGCGCTTGGTGGGGTAGGAGGCCAGGTCGACCGCGATCTCCTGCGCAAGGAAGAAGATCCGGCAGGCATGCTTGTACGCCTCGACGTCGAACTTCCCCGTCTTGCCTCCGGATGCCTCCGCTTCCGCTCCGGCCCGTCGGTCGGCGGAGCCGCCCTCCTCCCGCAAGAACTTCAACAGGTTCAGCGAGGCCAGGTTGCAGGCCGTGTCGTCGAGGAAGACGAACTCGCTGCAGGGGTTCGAGGCGTAGATGCGGTCGGTCGCCTTGCAGGTGTGCCACTTGTTGATCGTGTCGTCGAACTGCAAGCCCGGGTCGGCGCACTTCCAGGCCGCCTCGGCCATCTCCATCCACAACTCGCGCGCGTTGAGACGGTCGACCACTTCTCCGGAGGTGCGCTGGGTGGTCTCCCAGGCGGCGTTCTTGTCGACCGCCGCCATGAAGGCGTCCTTGATGCGCACCGAGTTGTTCGCGTTCTGGCCGGAGACGGTGCGGTAGGCATCGCCGTTGAAGTCGGAGGGATACCCGCCGGCGATGAGCGCCTGGACCTTCTTCTCCTCGCGCGCCTTCCACTGCACGAAGTCGCGGATCTCGGGATGGTCGGCGTCGACCACCACCATCTTGGCCGCCCTTCGCGTGATGCCGCCCGACTTGGTGGCGCCGGCGGCGCGGTCGAGCACCTCGAGGAAGCTCATCAGGCCGCTGGAGGTGCCACCGCCGGAGAGCCGCTCCATCTTCCCGCGCAGCTTGGAGAAGTTGGTGCCGCTGCCCGAGCCATACTTGAAGACGCGCGCCTCGTCGTGGACCAGATTGAAGATGGACTCGAGATCGTCGTTGCAGCTCTGGATGAAGCAGGCCGACACCTGCGGCCGGCTGTAGGCGTCGCCGGTCTGGTAGGCGGTGCCGGTGGCGAAGTCCACCGCCCAGTTGCCCCCCGAGCCCTTGATCTCGTACTCGTGCCAGAGCCCGCAGTTGAACCATACCGGGCTGTTGAAGGCGCCGACCTGGTGCACGAGGTAGTAGCTCAGCTCGGCCTCGAAGGCCTCCGCGTCGGCAGGCGTGGCGAAGTAGCCGCCCTGGGCCTCGCCGGCGCGGCGGAGCGTGTGGGCCACCCGCCGCACGAGCTGCCGCACCGACTCCTCGGCACCGCTCTTGGTTGGCACCCCGGCCTTGCGGAAGTACTTGCTCACCGCGACGTCGGTGGCGAGCTGCGACCAGTCGGCCGGCACCTCCGCGTCGTCCATCTTGAAGACCACTTCGCCGTCGGCGCCGGAGATCTTGGCGGGCCGCCGGGTCCACTCGACTTCGTCGAGGACGTCCTGCGCCGTCGCGCCCTCGCGCGTGACGCGCCGCTCGATCGACAGCCCCTTGGCGCGCCGGGAACTGCGCGGCGACGGATGGTGGCCGTTCCCGTGCGTGGCGGGACCTGCGGCAGGCGCTGCCTGCAACCCGGTCTGCTCCTTGTTCCCGCTCTTCGCCATCCGTACCCCTCCTCGTCGACCAGTCGCAGGGTGGTGGGACGCGCCCGCCGGATCGGCGAGCTTTCGTGCGCAGGACGATGCCACAGCGCCACCGTACAAGTCAAACGGATCCTACCAGGGATTGTATGCATGCGTCGCGTCATGCGCAATTGATAGTGGGAGGCCCACAGGTTGTGGAGGGTCGGGCCGGACGTACAAGGGTCCGTCGCGAGGGCGTTTTCGCGCCTGCGCGCACAGGTCTTGCCCTGTGCTCCACAGGCGATCGAACTGTGGTATTCAGCGCGCCCCGTCCCGCGGAAGGACCTGTTCCCATGAAGACGCTGACCGAGTTCTCCGGCACGCTCATCCGCATGGCCGCCAAGGCGGTGGCCGAGGCGCGCAAGCAGCTGCCCAAGGACGCGCTCCGGATGCGCGTGCCGCCGCCCTCGCCCGAAACGCACGCGGACGTCGAGCCGCACGACAACAAGAACGAGGCGCTCCCGGAGGAAGGCCTCGACAGCGCCACCGACGCCGCGGACGACGAGCTCGCCAAGGACGCCGTGAGCCACATCCCGGCGAGCGCGCAGCCCAAGCCGCACGAGTTCCGCCCGGGCGAGGCCGAGACGCCCAGCGACCGGGACACGCACGAGGATCCCGACATCGCGTTCCGCAAGGAGGAGGAGGTCGTCGGCAAGGATCTCGAAGGGCAGGCGCAGGACGGGTCGCCCGCCCAGGATCCGGAGGCGGAGCAGCGGCCGCCGCCCCGCGCGGACCCGCAGGAGGCGGAGACCGAGGAAGCGAAGAAGCTTCTCGACGACGCCGTGGCGAAGGCGACGGGCACCACCGGCGAGCGGCTCGAACGGCTGCGCGAGGCGCTCAAGGCAGTCGGGAACCAGGCCGAGCGCGTCCGGCTGGTGCGCGTCTTCCCGGCCGAAGAGCCGGTGCTCGCGGCGAAGAAGATCGGCGAGTTCCAGTACATCGTGGACCTCATGCCCCAGTCGATGAAGCAGGAGTTCCGCAAGGACGAGAAGGGTCGCGGTCCGCGCGGCCCGCGCCGTCCCTCGGGCGGCGGCAAGCAGAAGGGCGACACGCTGGAAGGGTCCTTCTCCATGGAGTCGCTGGCGCAGGACCGCAGAAACGAGCGCGGTCCGGGCGCAGGTCGCCGCCCCGGCGGTGGCCGCGGTGGTCCTGGCGGAGGACGCGGACCTGGCGGCGGTCGCGGGCCCGGCGGCGGCCGTGGTCCGGGCGGCGGTCGTGGCCCCGGCGGCGGCCGCGGCCCCACCGCCCCGAAGGGGCCCTGAGACTCGCTCGCGCCGCGTTTTTCCGCGCCCACGCCGCCTTACATTCTCGCCGGATAGGAGCGCCGCTTCGAGCGGTAAGAGTGGTGAGCAGAGATTTTTCGTCGCCACCCCTCGCGATGCTACGCTCGGCCGAGAACGAGGTGAACGGTGCGGCCCTCCTTCAG
>Ga0066680_10000775_pt1 | contig 11747 bp, 6 predicted proteins | sample GraSoiAngelo_129_FD_62297 | JGI IMG/M metagenome (GOLD analysis project Ga0066680, IMG submission 62297) | Grasslands soil microbial communities from the Angelo Coastal Reserve, California, USA - 14_0927_12_40cm | ecosystem: Environmental > Terrestrial > Soil > Grasslands | place: USA... | reverse complement strand
CGACGCTGTCACCGGTTCGAATCTCTTTCGCGATACGCGGCGCGGCGATTTGCAATTGCGTCCCGCGATCGCTGGCGCGAATCCAAAGCACGCTGCCGACTTCCTCGATAAGACCGGTGAACATCGATCAACTTTTAGCCGCGCAACGTCAGCCAGCAAACCAGGAAAAGTACCGGCAACAGGATGGGAATGGAAAACTTTGTGACGAAGCCAACAAAACTCGGCGTCTGCATTTTGTGTTGCTCGGCGATTGCCTTGATCATGAAATTGGGACTGTTGCCGATGTAAGTCGCGGCTCCGAACAAAACAGCGCCCATGGAAATGGCGGCCATCTCGGCTTTGCCGCTGGCAGGAAATTCTTGCACGGCGGCAGGATCCTCGATGCTCAGACCGGTGCGGCCAAGAGCGTTGGCAAAGAACGTCAGGTAAGTTCGCGCAGCGATGCGACAAAAACAAATTTCATGCAACCAGAAATTAACTAAGAAATGTTCGCAGCGTTTGCACAAGCCAATGACTTCTTCCACAACACGATGAGCACGGGCGATATGAAAAAGAATTTCGTTAATCTCAATGAACTGGCGACGTTTCAATCGTTAGATTCGGATGGGAGAATGTCGATCTTACAGCGGGACTGCAGACGGGGTGCCAAGATTCGCGAATAACGTCGCGTCGGAATTTGGTCTGAATTACGGCCACGCCTCCGTGAACATACGGGCCTGTAACGCTCAGTGAGAGCGACGTTGATTTTTTCTCTCGATTGAGAGATTCTATGCGCTCGAGCCGATGCAGCACGTTACCGCCTTTTCCCGTCCTCAGACCGTACCGGCAGTTCCGACGAGTGCGCCGAAACCTAACATCTGGATCCTGAACAGCTGGCGGGACCTGATTCTTTACGTCGCCACGCCGCTTTTGCTCGTGCCGATGTTCGCCCTCGCACAGGCCCGCTGGAGTGCACAAGACATCTACGTTTTCGTGGCTGCATTTGGCGCGATGGGACATCACCTCCCGGGGATGATTCGCGCCTACGGGGACCGCGCATTGTTCGGGCGATTTCGCTGGCGCTTCATAATCGCGCCAATCTTTTTGGTTTGCACCTGCGTCGCTTTCTACTGGTGGGACCTCAAAGGGATCGTTCTCGTCGTATTCTTCTGGGGTGTCTGGCACGGCATGATGCAGACCTACGGATTCTGTCGCATCTACGACGCGAAAATGGGCTCGTTTGCCACGCTCACCCGTCGCCTTGACTTCGCGACATGCGCAATCTGGTTTGCTGCGGCGGTCCTTCTTTCATCACCGCGAATGACCGACACACTCGAAGCGTATTACGCAAGCGGCGGGCCTTATATTTTGCCGGGCCTGTTGCGCGCCGCGCAGCAGATAATGCTATTGACCGCCATCGCGGTTGCGATTCTGTTCTTGATCAACTTCGCGCGGATGTGGGCACAAGGAAAACGTCCCAATCCAGTGAAGCTGGCGCTGGTCGTCACGAGCATCGGCTTCTGGTGGTATTGCAATAACGGCGTTGCCAACATCCTTGCCGGCATCGCGTTGTTCGAAGTTTTTCACGATGTGCAGTATCTTTCGCTCGTCTGGATTTACAATCGCAACCGCGTCGAGAAGGACAGCAGCATCGGCGGATTCATGCGTTTTGTTTTTCGGCGGAGCGGTTCGCTCGTGGGCTTGTACATCGGTCTTGTTTTCGCCTACGGCTCACTCAGCTATTTTAATTCCCGCCTTGAAGTCGAGACCATCAAGCGCGTCCTCACTGGCGTTGTTGCCGCATCGAGCCTGCTCCATTTTTACTATGACGGCTTCATTTGGAAAGTTCGGGAGAAATCGACGCGCGAATCTCTTGGGCTCACTGGCGGCGCCGTGACTGCCCGGTCAAACGAGTTTCTTCCAAGCTGGCTGTTGCACGGATTAAAGTGGGCGGCGGTGTTTGTTATTCCGCTCGGTGCGCTCTGGATTGGCCAGACGCGCGGTCCAGGGCCGGAAGCGCAACGTGAGAGTTGGGTCGTGGCCGATCTGCCGATTGGCGCACGCCAGCATTTGAACTACGGCATCGCTTTGCAAAAGGCGGGCCGCTTGGATGAAGCGGTGGAAGAGTACCACGTTGCGCTCGGCTTCGAACCCAGTTCCGCGAAAGCGCACTACAACCTCGCCAGCGTTCTAATGGCGCAAGACAAAATAGATGAAGCAGCCGAGCATTTTGCAACGGCGCTTCGATTCGATCCCGAAGCCATAGACTATCGCTACCATTACGCTTACGCGCTCGAGCGACTGGGCCGCGATGATGAAGCGCGGCTCCAATACGAGGCGGCAGTGAGATCCAAGCCAAAGTCGGCAACCTATCATTATGGTTACGCGGTTCATCTGGAAAGAACCCACCGGTTGGATGAAGCAATCGCGCAGTTTCGGCAGACTTTGCGGCTGAAGCCCGACGACGTCGAAGCGCATTACGAAATGGGAAACGCCTTGTCGGCCAAAAACGAACTGGAAGAAGCAAAGGCGCATTATCTTGAAGCGATCCGGCTAGATCCAAAACGCGCCGACGTGCGCAATAATCTCGGCAACATCTATCTCCGGCAGGAGCAGATTTCTCAGGCTGTCGTGCAGTACGAGGAAGCATTGCGCCTTGATCCCAAATTTAAGAGTGCGGAGGAAAATCTCCGCCTGGCCAAGGCGAGTGAGACGCGCTTTCAATCGCGCCCATCGCCATAAAGACCTTGCTGATGCCGCGCCATTGATCGCGGCGCGACGAGATCATTTAACCTAATTCCGCCGAACTACGGCTGCGATAGAATAGAAAGACACAAATGCGCATTGCGATTCTATCGGGTATTCTCTTCCTGTCCGGAATTGGCGCGCTCATTTTCGAGACGCTCTGGCTCCGGCTGAGCGGCTTGGCCTTTGGAAACTCGGTCCGGGCCGCGGCCCTGATTCTTTCCAGTTTCATGGCGGGTTTGGCGCTGGGGAACGCCATTGCGGCGTCCTCGAGAATACGTCGCTGGCGGCCATTACATCTTTACGCTGCGCTGGAGGTGGCGGTGGCAGTCTTTGGCTGCACAATCGTTTTTGCCCTTCCGCTGCTGGGCGGTTGGATGCGGCCCGTTTGGCAAGTGCTGTGGAGCCATCACTCGGTGCTTCTCGGTCTGCGTTTTGTGCTGTCGTTTTTGATTCTGTTGGTGCCCACAACGGCCATGGGCCTGACGCTGCCCGTGTTGATGGAGGATCCGGTGTTGCGGCGAACCAATTTCGGACGTGCCATCGGCCTTCTTTATGGCTGGAACACACTGGGGGCCGTAGCCGGCGCCGTGTTGGGTGAAGCTTACCTGATCGAGACGTTCGGGCTGCGCGGCACCGGTCTGGCTGCGGGATTGGTGAGCTGCATCGCTGCACTCACAGCATTGCTCGTCGCACGAAGTGACGCCGAAACCGCCCCGCTTATTCCAGACTCAATAATTCCTCTGCGTTTGCAAATAAATTATCGCCCTCCGTGGCGTCTGCTTTTCGCCAGCTTGGGAACAGGCGCCATCCTTCTGTGTCTAGAGGTGGTGTGGTTTCGGTTCTTGCGCTTGTATATCGCTTCCTCTTCAACTGCCTTTGCCGTCATGCTTGCGGCGGTGCTGGCAGGAATCGGATTGGGCAGCGTGGCTTGGGGTACGATTCACCGCCGTTCTGCGCGGACTGATCACTTGCTGCCCGTTTTCTTGTTACTGGCGGCGATTACAACTCTTCTTTCATACTTGTTCTTCCCTGGGAAGGCGGTTCAAACGCGCGCCGGTTCGTTTGACGTCGCTTGGTGGAATATCGGGCTCCTCTCACTCGCATTAATGTTTCCCGTCGCGTTTCTCTCGGGAATTCTCTTTCCATCCATTGTTGCATCCGTTCAGGCCAGCGTGGGCGACCGAATGAATAGCATTGGCCTAACGACTCTGTTCAACACGACTGGGGCGGCGGCTGGTCCACTGCTGGCTGGTTTCGCGCTTCTGCCCACGATCGGTTTCCAATGGAGCCTCATATTCTGCTCTGTCGGTTATGCTCTGATCGGGATTCTTGTGAGCGAACGATCGAGTTGGTCATTTCGACGAGCAGTAGGCTTAATCATCATTGGGCTCTCCACGGTCCTGATTCTCATTCTGGCAATTTTCCCATATCACCGCGACGAAGCGCACTTCGTCCATGCCAGCCGTCCTTACGAAATGGACGACTACGGGCGCTTGGTTGCATATCCGATCAGAAAGGTGGAGGGCATCGCTGACACATTTCAATTACTTAGGCGCGATCTTTTCGGCGAACCATATTATTACCGGCTGCTGACGAACGCGTTCTCGATGTCGGCCACAAACCCGCACAGCCAACGCTACATGAGGCTGTTCGCATATCTTCCTTTGGCGTTCCGTCCCGAATCAACCGACGTGCTACTCATTTGTTATGGCTGCGGGGTTACGGCAGACGCCTTCGTTCACGAATCGCGTCTGAAGCGGATCGATGTCGTCGATATTTCAAAGGAGGTGTTCGATCTCGCTGATTCATATTCGGGCATTAACTACTCGAATCCGCTGCGCGATCCTCGTGTAACTGCGTTTGTTCAAGACGGCCGCTTTTTCCTCCAGGCCAGCCCGCGGCAGTACGACATTATTTCTGGAGAACCGCCGCCACCCAAGGTGGCGGGTTCAGTCAATCTCTACACCGAGGAATTTTTTTCGCTCATGCACAGCCGGCTGAAGGAAGGCGGAATCGCGACCTTTTGGCTTCCGATTAACCAGCTCAAAGTGGCTGAGGCGAAGGCAATCCTCCGCGCGTTTCATAATGCGTTCTCGAACGCGTCGGTCTGGGCCAGCGCCGATCAGGAATGGATTATGATGGGCATCAAAGGATCGGGCCGCGGAGTCAGAGAAGAAGAGATGGGGCGCTTGTGGAGCGAGGCGGGCACCGGCGCAGACTTGAGGCGCATCGGCGTGGAGGTTCCGCAGCAGTTGGCTGCCCTGTTTCTGATGGACGGTGAAGAAATCGATCGCATCACACGTGACATAGCGCCTTTGACAGATTTTTATCCGAAGCGTCTGTCAGATGCGCCTTGGGATGAACAGGCGACACATCGCTTCGCCTGGCCCTACATGGAAGCCGCCGTTGCCGTTCACCGATTCCTTTGGTCTCCGCTGATCAACAGGATTTGGCCCGAGACGCTGAACAAATCACTTCACTCATTTTTTGCGGTCCGAGAATCGCGCTATCTTTCTGAACTGATGGGCAGCAATAAGCTGGCCGAACTGGACCTTTACCTGCGCGGTTCACGCTTGCGCACGCCGGTCTTGGAGGTCTTGCGCAGCGATGAATTCCGGCTCTCGATCGCTGAGCGGGTCGCGCTGAATTCCGAGAGCCCGCTCACCGAAACGCTGCCGGATTTGGTTGCGGGAGCGCTGGCTTCGCGGCACGTCAGCGAAGCAATTCGACTATTGGAGATGGAGAGAAATCGAGAATCGAGAGGCGTCAATGATATATTGCTGCTCACTTATCTCTACTGCTTGAACGGCAGTGTCGACAAAGCGGAAACGCTGGTTGCGGGCAGCGCCGGATCGATCAAGAGAGATTGGTTCATCGATTGGCTGTGGGCAAAATTGGAGACGGATTTCGGATTTCGTCCTCCCGCTGATTAAGGTGAAGCACGTTGCTCCTGCGCGGAAATTGCAACTCAGCGAGAATCGGGCTGACCGGCAATGACTGTTTACAACTCGCACTGCGCACATTGGTGAGCAAGACGAACGCTCCAATAACATTATCAACGGGGCACGAACGCATTATCGTCTTGCTCCTCTGCGCGATAGCCGCAGTCCGCGTCTTCACGTTTGCTGCGGCCTTTCCGTTTTTCAACAATGTCGATGAGCAGGCGCACGTGGATCTGGTAATGAAATACGCGCATTGCGATTCACCGCGCGATCTGGGCTATTTCTCCGCCGAGGCTGCCTATTATTTCTCTCTCTACGGCACGCCCGAGTACTTTGCGAGTCCGCGGCAGTTTAATACAAGGCAGTTTCCGCCGCCAAACTGGACGTTGCCGGCTGAGGAGCGCGACGAGGTAGTAAACAGGATTGCGGCCTGGTGGCAATCCAATCAAAATCACGAATCAGGGGAACCTCCACTTTACTACGCCATTGCTGGCGCATGGCTAAATCTTGGCCGCGCCTGTGCCCTTAAAGGCGGCTGGCTGCTGTATTGGATTCGTTTTTCGAACGTGTTCGCCGCCGCAGGTCTTGTGTGGGTGGGGTTCGTTGCGGCGCAATCTGTTTTTCCCGATCGACAATTGTCGCGATTAAGCGTTCCGCTGTTGCTGGCGGTGTGGCCGCAGAGCGCTTTCTATTCCATCCAGAGCGATGTACTCTCTCCACTTTGTTTTGGAATCGCGTTTGTCGGTCTGGTGAAATTATTGCAGGCCGAACGACCGAGTGTGCGTCTCGCAATTTGGACCGGGCTCGCGCTCGCCACCACTTGCCTCGTCAAGACGACTAACGTTCCTTTACTGGCAGTGGCGGGCATCGCGGCAATCTTCAAGGTGCGACAGCTCGCTCGCGGCGGAGCGATTGGCACGACCATCGTATCACTCGCGGCGCTAACAATTTCTGCGGCCGTGCCAATCGCTCTCTGGCTTGCGTGGAACCATCACACTTTCGGCGATCTAACTGCCACCGGCTCGAAAATTGAGTTCCTCGGATGGACTCGCAAAACCGTCGGTGATTGGTGGCCGCATCCAATTTTCACATTCGATGGATTAAAGGAGTTCTGGCCGGAACTGATGGCCAGTTTCTGGCGAGGCGAATTTATCTGGCATGGCCAACGACTTGGTTCCGCGTTCACCGATGCGTTCTACTGGATCTCTTCCACCCTTGCGATTGGCTTGGCCACCATCAGTCTCTTTCCGAGCGTAGCAAAGCTGACGTATCTTCAGCGACAGAGCCTTTGGTTGGCGCTCTTAAGTTTCGCTGCTCTGGTCGCGTTCGTTGCGCTTTTGTCAATCGCGTTCGATTTTGGAGGTTGCGTCTATCCATCTCGTGAGCATCCGTACTTCACTTCCGGAAGACTGCTCGGCGCGGCTGCGATTCCGTTTTTCCTGCTTTATGCTCGGGCACTGGATTGGACGATGTGCCAAATTACTCGCAATTGGTTGCGATTAATCGTGCTCGGAGGAATCGTGCTCATCGTCTCAGTTTCGCAGGTCATTATTAACTGGCCAGCGTTTCTGAGCCACTACAATTTCTTCCATATGGGCGGTTCTGTTTAGCTCGGCGACATTTTCTTTTGCTAGGCAAGCGCGACGAAATTGACGCTGCCTCTCGATCCTTGATCTCTCTCAATCTCCAATAGCCGAATCGTTTCGCTGACGACCCGCTGGGCCAGAGCGGAAACGCTGGTTGCCAACAATGCCGGATCTATCAAAAGAGATTGGTTCATCGATGGGCTTTGGCCAAAATTGGAGACCGATTTCGGATTTCATCCTCCGCACTGATGCGATCTTGCGCTGAAGAGCACCGCACGGAATTGGAATTCATCGGGACTCTTTTGTAACGTCAGCATCATGCACCAATTTATTGGCCCCGTCGGCGCGCGCCAGTCAATTTCGAAATGAAGCTTTACCATAAAATCAACAAACTCACGCAGCGGTTGACCTATCGACGCGCTTGGCGCAGAGCACAACGCTCTATTTTCCGGCTTCCACTCGGGCCGTTGCGCGCGGACATCGATGCGGAACGTCTGCGCGAAATCCAGCAGCGCTACGCCGGCTCGCCCGCCGGGTACGCCAAGTACGCGAATGTTGATCCTTGGTTGAGACTGAATCGCGAACGCGTGCAAGATCTAAAACTTCATCGCTCCGCGCCCAAGCGCGTGCTCGATCTTGGCTGCGGCGGCGGATTCTTTTTGTTCATCCTGAAAAAGCTTGGTCACTCCGTCCTGGGTCTGGACATAGACCAAGTGTCGCTTTACGCTGAGTTGCTCAATATTTTCGACGTGCCGCGCGTCGTGTGGAGGATCAAAGCATTCGAAGCGCTGCCTGATCTTGGCCAAAAATTCGATTGGATCACCGCGTTCTCGATCAATTTTAATTTGGACTATCCGACGGAACGACTCTGGGGCCCAACGGAATGGGATTTTTTCTTGCGCGATTTGCAGCAGCGGCACCTTGCATCGGGGGGCAACATTTTTTTCGGCCTCAATCCAACATTCGGTGGCAATTACTATACGCCCGAACTGTGCGATTTCTTTCTGCGCCGGGGCGCAGATGTCGAGCGCGAACGAATTTTTTTCGAGAGAGGAGCGCACTTTTAACCTGACGAGGCGAGGGTGCCGTTCCAAATCGAATGCACGCTCTTTCCCGCATTCGGTGCACGCATCCGTTCACAATAGATATCGCAGCCGTTGATGTGATCACCGCTCGGAAACTCTCCGGTCCTCGCCAATAAAGTCGAAATTGCCAGCAGTCGGTGCTAAAAAATAATCCGCCAAGGGGTGCATGGATGGCACGCAATGTGCACCTCTTTGCGTATTTCATGAAAAGCGCACGATCGATTTTGCGTTGCACCGCTGATGAAATTTGGGCGCAGCCGAGGCGGCTGGCACCAGTAAAAAATTTTTAATTTTTTTCTAGGCAGCCGCTGCGAAATCCGATAAAACGACAAAAAACAGGGCGGAGCGTGACAAACGACCACGGGCGCCCGTTCAAAAAAATCTTTAAAAAAGTGAAAAAAAACCTTGTCAGACCCCAAAATCATGCCTAATCCCTACACAAACCTAACCAAACCCATGGAGAAACTAATGATAAAAAACGTGCTAAATAAACTTGGAATCTTTCGCGTTGCTTTTGTGGCGAGCGTTGGATTTCCTTTAATTTTCGCATCGAACGCATTCGCTCAGTTGGCGGCCCCGGCAGCCCCAGCACCGGCCGGCGAAGCCGTCGCTGAACGCGTGATCGTGACCGGGTCAAACATTCCGACTGCGGAAGAAACCGGGCCAAATCCCGTGGACACATATCGGCCACAAGACATCGAAAAACTGGGCATCCGCAACGCAACGGACCTCACAACCATTCTGCCACAGGAGGCAGGCGGAACGGTTAACCAGAACATCGCCAATGGCGGTGACGGCACTGTGCAGATCAACTTGCGCGGTCTGCTCCCGAAAGAGACTTTGGTCCTGATAGATGGCAAGCGCTGGGCGACGAGTTCACTGAACGGCGGCTACGACGTCCAGCTCATTCCGTTTGCGTTGGTCGATCATCTCGAAATTTTGAAGGATGGCGCCTCGGCTATTTATGGCGCCGACGCGGTGTCCGGTGTGGTCAACTACTTTTTGGTCCACAAGTTCCGCGGGCTTGAGATCGGGGGCAGTTACGGGAACACAAACCTGGGAGCGTCCAACGAGATGGGTGAGTGGGAGGCATGGCTCAAAGCCGGCACCGGAGATGATAAGACTGACGTTGTGGTCATTGCTGATTTCTGGCAGCGTACCGGCGGCCTCTTTAGCCGGGACCGCGACATTTCGAGCAACGGGAATTTCACCCGGTTTGGCGGGTTCGACGCCCGGAGTGGAAACGAACCTGGTCGCGTTGGAAGCTTCAGGTTGATCCCGAGATTGTTTTTCGGCTCTGGCTCGCCGACGCCACACTCAGCTCCGAACGCCGCGACTTCTCCATTCTATATCAGGCCCGGGGTGCTCGCTCCTTATCCGGATGGGAACTATCAGTTCTTCAACTTCGCGGCTTTTACGCCAGACCTTCCGCCGGCGGATCGGCAAACTTTCTACGGTTCGTTCACCCGCGATCTGTGCGACAAATACCTGGTGGTGTTTGCGGACTTTAAGTACACGCGCTCGTTTTTCGATGCATCCCTGGCGGCTGTTCCGTTTACGCCCGACCCATTCCACGTGAGTGGTGATGGTGACTTGGGCAGGAACTTCAGTCCTGCCGGCATCAGCGTGCCAATCCAAAATCCATTTAATCCGTTCACGGTCGCGAATGCAACTTTGAATATTAACGGAGTCCCTGTCCCGATGTATACGGGGGTTCGTTTCCGCGGCATTAGCGACACCGGACCCAGACATGAGCAGTACACCTTCTGGGATTCGATCTTCGACGTTGGGCTCAAAGGTGAGATGGGAGAATTTGGCGATTATTTCAAGAATTGGAATTGGGAACTGGGTTTCCGTTACGCTCGGAACGATGGGCAGGACATATCCATAGGCGAGGTCAGCCAGCCTGGGCTGCGTGCGGCGCTGCTGGATACGAACCCGGCCACGGCTTTTAATCCGTTCCAGGGCCTCCTTGCTGTAAACACGAATGCGGCCAGAAACAGGGTTTATGTCAACCTGCATAATACCGGTAGCTTTGAGTTGCCTCTCTGGTATGCCAAGATTGACGGTGACCTGTTCAATCTTCCGGCCGGGCCGGTCGGCTTTGCGATCGGCGCTGATTACCATGGAGAGAGATGGACGCGCACTCCTGACTCGCTCAATACGACGTTTCAAACGATTGGCTCGGTGGATCGAGAAGGCGCAAGGGTGAACCGCGATGTAAAGTCCGTCTACGAGGAAGTGCGGGTCCCGGTCACTAGCCCAACGTGGAACTTCCCCGGCTTGTACAGCTTCGAGATTGACTTCGCCGAGCGCGAGGAATGGTACAGTCAGAATACCTCTGCAACTTCAGTCACGGCGTCGGCACACACCACGTACCAAACGCAGAGGCCGAAGGTCTCCGTTCGCTGGGAGCCGCTTGATCCCAAGTGGATCGGAGCGCTGACCTTGCGTGGCAGCTACACCGAAGCGTTTCATGCGCCGACAGTACAGGAGCTTTCGCCTGCCGGCCTGCAGAGCTTCCCAATAGTACACGATCCATTCTCTACTCAAACCGAGCCGCAGGTCGAGGAACGTATTACCGGAAATCCTTTCTTGCATCCGGAAGTCGCCTATGAATATAGCTATGGCGCGATTTACAGTCCGAAATGGCTCAAAGGCCTGACGCTGAGTGCGGACTGGTGGCATATCGACATGCGTGACATCGTGTCGGCCCTGGGCGCGCAATTCATTATCTCGCATAATCTTCCGGGCTTGGTTACTCGTGGTGCTTCTACGATTCCTGGCCAGCTTGGACCAGTTATTTTTGTCCTCGATCCGTCGCAAAACCTTGCTGGTGCGATTTTCGAAGGTCTCGACTACGAAGCGATCTATATTCTCGAATCTTCGATGTTTGGGGCCGGGGATTTTGGCAGGCTGACTGCCACGGTCAACGGCACCTGGTTGGCGCGGGCTGAGCTTCAGACCATGCCCGATACAAAACGCTTCGGTATCGCAGGCGAGTTTCTGCCGTCGGCATTCAGCCTGACCAGCTCGCTGCCGCGGCATCGGGCCAATTTCAGTCTGTTCTATGACGGTCCGGCTGACTCATGGCTGCAGGGTTTCGATATCGGCGCGGTAGTCCACTGGGTCGCCCAATATGAAGATGACAATATCTCGTTGGTGGGTGGCAAACCACAAACCCCGAGAACTGATCCTGCCACTGGCCTGACAGGTAAAAAGGCGCGGAAAATAGCTCCGTGGACCACGCTTGACCTGATTGTATCGTACACGTTCAACCTGCCGCCGCCGGCTCCGGCCGAGGTGCCCGGCTTAGCCAAAGAGGGTGGTAAGAACGTGAGGATGGGCGGCAAAGACAAAAACGTCATGCCTGTCTCCACAGCCGAGTACAATCCCTGTGGATGGCG
>Ga0066680_10000769_pt1 | contig 11771 bp, 12 predicted proteins | sample GraSoiAngelo_129_FD_62297 | JGI IMG/M metagenome (GOLD analysis project Ga0066680, IMG submission 62297) | Grasslands soil microbial communities from the Angelo Coastal Reserve, California, USA - 14_0927_12_40cm | ecosystem: Environmental > Terrestrial > Soil > Grasslands | place: USA... | reverse complement strand
GGGTGGAAAAGGGTACCGCGCCCGGCGACATCATCGCTACTAAGTACCTCGACGACGATATCGCCAAGGGAGTGCAAATGACTCGCCCGCTGTGCCCCTATCCACAGATCGCCAGGTACAAGGGTATGGGCGACACCAACGACGCGGCCAATTTCGTCTGCCGCGCCCCATGATTTGGCAGGCGATGATCCTCGCGCGGACCAACGATTTCAGAGAACTACGGCCGCCGAGTTGCAAAGACAACGCCGCTCCCGGGAGGACTACTTCCAGGCGCCTAGCAGACGGCGCAGCATAATGAGTTGCGCCACGTGATAAGAATTATGGTCGGCCACAAGCAGGGCTTCGCGCAGCAGCGTCTTCCCTTGCCCATGAGGAATGGGAGCGAAAAGATTGTTGGAAGGATCCCGTACGAGCTTTTCCATTTCGGCCAGGTCTCGCCGGAACGCCGCCACGCTGGCATCCCACGCCGCTGCGTTGGGAGGAGCATCACCCTGCGGCCAGTAGCCCTCCGGCCATTGCGGAGATTTATGCTTCGGATCGCGGCTGAATTCGAGAATGTCCCACTGCGCCAGGCGCAGATGCTCCAGAAGCCGCCATGCCGTGAATGGCAGTTCTTTCACGCGAGCGCCTCGCAATCCTTCGGGCAGCCCGTCTACCGCCTCGTCGAAATCGGCGTGCGCCCCGCGGCTGCGTAATAATTCAATTAAATGCTTCCGCAGCGCGGCATCTTGAGCGTCGCTCGAAGGCTTTTGGGGGGCGCGTCGTTTGCTCTTCAGTCGTTTGGGCTTCATTTGAACGCCAGAATGCTTTGCGGTGGTTCCCGAAGGAATCCGTAAATTGGGAAGGAATCGCTTCGCGGGCCTCTCATCAACTGCTTGCAACCAGAGGAAAACAGAGGTCAAGCAACTCGTCACGCTTCGCCAAAGTCCCGCCGCCGCGATCATGTCCAACGGGGCTCAGATTGTTCGCCGGCGGCAACTGCTTTTCTTTACCCCGAACAGCCGTCTTGCGGCTGTGAAGGGTGGGTCAGGCTGGCGAACCCATGGTCCTACGCTGCTGAAAACATTCACGACAGTAAACGGGACGTCCCTGGGTGGGCTTGAACGGAACGGTGGTTTCTTTCCCACACTGTGAACAGGTCGTCTTCGTTTCGGTTCGCTGGAAATTCGATACCTGGCCTGCGGTATCGGCGCGTTTTGCCTTGCAGGACTTGCACCGCTTGGGTTCGTTCTTGAAACCCTTGTCGGCGAAAAACATCTGTTCGCCGGCGGTAAACACAAATTCTGCACCACACTCCGCGCACTTCAGGACCTTATCCCGGTACTCCATCGCTGGCTCCCACGACCCCACGCTGGTTGCGAGGCCGGTAAGCATTTCGCGCCGGGTCAGGCGCATCCGGACGTAAAGCCCTCCTGTGCGTCCAGATAGCCTGTTCGAGGCCCGAACTGCCTACGTACCCAAGGGTCTATAATGCCTAGTCCTGTTCGCGGCGCTGCTTCTTGCGCAGGCGCTTCCGGGATAGAGCCTGCTTCGCACGGCGCTTTTCGCCGGGCTTCATATAAAAACTGTGCTTCTTGATTTCTTTTATGATGTCTTCCTGCTGGACCTTGCGCTTGAAGCGCCGTAAGGCGTTCTCCAAAGACTCGCCTTCCTGAATGACAACCTCAGCCACGCGAAGCTCACCTCCTTCCGGGTTTCTGATGGCTACGTTTCCAAAGCCGGCTCTTGCAGAGAGGGTAGGCCCCGGGGAGTGCCATTAGTCGGGATGTTCTAGCGGAGCCGCTCCCCTAAGTCAAGCAATCTTTTTCCGCGGCAGCGCCCTATTTTGAGGGACCGATCTTGCAGCGTGCATCCGCCTTCCATGGCGCTCGGGCACCCAGATGCGCCCGGCGCGTCGAACGGGTAGAATCTTTACTCGCTGAGCACGCAGCCCGCAATTCACATCAGAGGCCACGCCCCATGTCCCTCATGGGCGATACCATCGGTATTCTCCTCGCCGGCGGACAGGGCGAGCGGCTTTGGCCGCTCACCCGCGACCGCGCCAAACCCGCCGTGCCTTTTGGCGGCGCCTACCGCATCATCGACGTCACCTTATCCAACTGTATCAATAGCGATCTGCGCCGCGTCTTCGTCCTCACGCAATACAAGGCGCTGAGCTTGAATCGCCATATCCGCCTGGGCTGGTCCTCGCTGATGGGACTCGGCGACTTCATTGAAATTCTGGCGCCGCAGATGCGCGTCTCCACCAGCTGGTATCTCGGCACCGCCGACGCCGTCTACCAGAATATTTATTCCATCGGCAGCGAGCGTTCCACTTATGCCATCGTTCTCTCCGGCGATCACATCTACAAGATGAACTACCGCAAGATGCTCCAGCAGCACGTCGATTCCGGCGCCCACGTCACCGTGGCCACCATCGAAGCCGACCCCGCGGAAGCCGCCCATCGTTTTGGCATCATCGAGACCGACACTCAGTGGCGCGTGCTCGGCTTTGAGGAGAAGCCTGCGGAGCCCAAGCGCGCCGCGCACCGCCCGGACAAAGCAAATGCCTCCATGGGCGTATATATCTTCAACACGCAACTGCTGATCCCCATCCTGATCTCCGATGCCGAGGATCCCGAATCCTCGCACGACTTCGGCCGGGACGTCCTCCCGCGCATCCTCTCGAAATATCGCGTCTTTGCCTACAATTTCGAGGACGAAAACCGCAATGGCCCTCTTTACTGGCGCGACGTCGGCACCATCGACGCCTACTACGAAGCCAATATCGACCTGGTTTCCGTGACGCCGATCTTCAATCTCTACGATAAAGGCTGGCCGCTGCGCACCTGGCAGCAGCAATACCCTCCGGTCAAAACCGTTTTTGCTGATCCCGACCGCATGGGCGTGGCCTTGGACTCCATCGTCGGCGGCGGCTCGATCATTTCCGGAGGCCGTGTGAAGCGATCCGTGGTCGGCCTCGACGTGCGCGTCAATAGCTTCTGCGAAGTGGAGAATTCCATCATCTACAACCACGTGAATATCGGCCGCCATTCCCGAATCCGCAACGCCATCATCGATCGCCACGTGGTCCTGCCCGAGCACACCGAGATTGGCTACGACCTGGAGGCCGACCGCAGCCGCTATCACGTCAGCGAAAAAGGCGTGGTCACCGTGGTCCGCGAAGAATCCATGCTCGAAGAGCCCGAATAACTCCACCCGCGCTGCGTCGCCGCGCCGGCATCCGTGGCACAGGCATTGTTGCCTGTGCCGCCGGATCAACGTCGCGCCACAAAACCGCTGTCATCCCGAGCGAGTTCGCCTCAGGCGAACGAGTCGAGGGATCTGCTTTTAACTTTTAACTCTCAACTCCCCACTTCACGTTAGAATGCCCGTCGCGATTTTTCCCCAGGAGGCGATATGGCCAAGCAGGCCACCAGGAAGACCGCCAAGACGTCCAGCACGAACGCCAAAAAGATCGCCGGCGTACTCGGCCGGCAGATCCTCGATTCTCGCGGAAACCCCACGGTCGAAGCCGACGTTTTGCTCGCAGACGGCACCCGCGGCCGCGCCGCGGTGCCCTCCGGCGCCTCCACCGGCGAGCACGAGGCCCTGGAACTGCGCGATGGCGACCAGGCGCGCTATCTCGGCAAGGGCGTCCTGCGCGCCGTCGAAAACATCAATGGTCCCATCGCCCGCGCCGTTAAGGGCCTGGACGTCACCCGCCAGGCCGCCCTCGATCGCCGCATGATCGAAACCGATGGCACGCCCAACAAGGGCAAGTTGGGCGCAAACGCCATTCTGGCCGTCTCCATGGCCGCCGCGCGCGCCGCTGCGGCAGCCGAACGCCTGCCGCTCTATCGCTATCTCTCGCGCTTCTCCAGCCGGCGCGATGCCACCACGCTGCCCGTGCCCATGATGAATATCCTCAATGGCGGCGCCCACGCCGATAATTCCGTAGACCTGCAGGAATTCATGGTCATGCCCGTCGGCGCCGCGAGCTTTTCCGAAGCGTTGCGCATGGGCGTGGAAGTTTTCCACCATTTGAAAGCCGTGCTGCACAAGCGCGGCTATTCCACCGCCGTCGGCGACGAAGGCGGCTTTGCGCCCAATTTGAAATCCAATGACGAAGCCATCGAGGTCGTCCTCGAAGCCATCACCGCCGCGGGATACACCGCCGGCAAACACATCGCCCTGGCCCTCGATCCCGCTGCGAGCGAATTCTATGTGAGCGCAACCAATCGCTACGTCTTCAAGAAATCCGATAAGTCTTCGCGCACGGCCGAAGAGATGACCGCCTTCTGGGAATCGTGGGTTCGCCAGTATCCCATCGTCTCCATCGAAGACGGCCTCGCCGAAGACGATTGGAACGGGTGGAAGCATCTCACGCGCGTGCTGGGCAAAAAAATCCAGCTCGTCGGCGACGACCTCTTTGTCACCAACACCGTGCGCCTCCAGCGCGGCATCTCCGAGCACGTCGCCAATTCCATCCTCATCAAGCTCAACCAGATTGGCACCGTCAGCGAAACCATCGAAGCCATCGAGATGGCCCGCCGCGCCGGATATTCCTCCATCGTTTCCCACCGCTCCGGCGAAACCGAAGACACGTTTATCGCCGATTTCGTCGTCGCGATGGGCACGGGCCAAATCAAAACCGGTTCCGCTTCCCGCACCGACCGCGTCGCCAAATACAATCAGCTGCTGCGCATCGAGGAAGAGCTCGCCTCCGCGGCCCGCTTCCCGGGCCGCTCGGCCTTGGCGCCGCGCGGCTAATTCGCCGTCCCTCCCTCGTTCCCCGCGCCTGAGGGCTGGAGGCTTACAATCGCTTCGCGTTCCTCAGCGCTGTTCAAGCTTGCGCCTCACCCGAATAGTCAAAATGGGAGAATTCAGCATACTTCCCGCTGTGGTCATAACGAAGAACGTCGGAATTCACGCGAAACACACGTGAAGCGCCCATCGTGAGCCGCTTGGACGTGAAGCCGGTGGGCTTATCTACATAGATCTCCTCCGGTTCGTGCGTAACCGGATTGAGAATTGGTCCCAGGTCGTACTCCACGATGCCGCCGGCGCACGCTTTACTTTTGAGCCCGTCGAGCTGCAACTCGAAAGGCACATATCGCGGCCCCTCGCACCTGGAAGCCACGGCCATGAAAATCACCCACGGTCCTCCCGATTTGCCCTCGGCCAGGGTTTCCAGTGCCCTGCGTTGCGCCGCATTTGCCTTTTCATCTGCTAGGACCAGCCAGGTCACATTTCCTTCATGCAGCGGCCCGGGCGAATGCCCTACCCACGCAAAGGAGAGGCCGTCGAGCGAAACGTCTCCGAATTTGCCCTTATCGACGTGCCAAAGATAAGCGCCGTCGCAGAACCCCTTGGTAGGCGGCGCATCGAAGCTGCATGGACATCCCCAATCGCAGCTACACGCTCCTAATAATGTGCCTCGCATGGTCCATTTCGTCCCCATCAAGTTCCCCCTGTGTTTGAATTTGCCACTCAGACCCCCACGTTTCGCAAAACCATAAGCTCCCCGATCTTTGGCGTCAAGTCACACAGCTTTACGGCTCGACAACTTGGAACTTTTTTATGCGGCAAAAACGGCCTGATGCGCAGGCCTTTTTGCCGCTCGACAATCTCAATCATGGGCTGCTCCATTCGGCCGATCCCCCTCCCCATTTTTCTGCAAGTGTTCATTCTAAAAGCACCTAGAGTTTCGGTGCTGCCAGCGGCGCCATCCGGCATTGCCAATCCCGCGAAGCGTGCGCTCGAACGCTGTGGCCCTGTGTCGGAGGGGGTCTAGGGGCATTGGCGGCCGCCAGCGCCCATCCCATAAGGACGCTTTTGTTTCAGGAAGGTCGGGGTTTGCCTCGGGCCAGGACCTCGGCTCATATCAAAACCGATTTTTACGAGTCAAAAATTGACGGCCTTCCAACCCACCGCGATAACGGCGCTGGATGCCCGAGCATGGGGCTGAGGGCATGTAGCTCAGCATAGTCCCTCCACCTGCCCTTATAACCTCCACTCGCCTGGCGGCGAGCCTTGTGTTACGGACAGGACTAGGGTTCGCCTCAGTCCCTAAATTCTATCGGATTTGAGAACATTTTGAGAATCTATAGCTTTCGCGCGTTAACAAAGTCCAGGCCGTTTTTGCCGCAAAAAAAGTCGAGGCGGCGTATGATGGGCGCGGCCACGGAAATATGCCCGCCCGAAGGCGGGCGCTACGCTTGCAAATCGGAGGGGGAGATGGCGGTAACGCGTCTTGGTTTGACCCGTGCGATTGTGAGTGCGGCGGCGGTAACTGCGACGGCCAGCCTACTCTTTGCTTCGGCACCCCGGTTCGCGCGCGCGCCCTCTCGGGCGCAGGAGCAAGCGCAGGGCTCGGAAGCCGATTCCAAAGCGATCAAGCAAGTCTTCGCCGAGTTTTACGAAAGTTTCAGCCGCCACGACGCGCACGCGGCCGCGATGACCTTTGCCGAAGATGCCGATTTCACCAACATGCGCGGCGTTCACAACCACGGCCGCAAGGAAATCGAAGCCCACCTGGCGATGATCTTCGCAGGCAATCTTGGGTCGGCGCGCCGGACGGACATGGTGAAGAGCATTCGTTTCGTCACTCCCGCGATCGCCGAGGTGGACGCCGATACGGTCATTTCCGGAACCAAGGCTGCCGATGGTTCGGAGGTGCCTCCTCGCAAAGGGCTTATGGTCACCACCATGACCAAGCAAAATGGCCGCTGGTTCATCAGCATCTTCCACGAGGTGGAATTCCCGGCGGCTGCCCCGGCGCGATAGGGATGAGCTCTGGCGCGAGGATCATGAGGAGTGATCATGGCGCCATAGATTGTGTCGCCCCTAAACGGGGCTTTGGGAAATCTCGTAACGCTCGCCTCCCAGTGCTCCCGCACTGGGCTAATTTGTTTCGTCCCTGCGGGACTTGCGGAGAAATCCCCAAGGCCGGAAAACACGTCGTGGCACGGTGGGCTACCGGTAGGCGTATCCTGCCGAGACCCACGCAGGGGCCACAGAGGCACCGAGGTCACAGAGACTGATCCGGAAAGATGCCGGGCTGAAGCCCTTTCGAGACTCAGGGCAAGTCGGCGCTACGTTAAAGGCGAAAGCAGATCCCTCTGCGTCCCAGCATGCGCAACTTTCTTCAGCGCGCGAGTGCTCGCGCTCGAGAGGCGCATGCTGAGGACCCCGGTTTCTCCACCCCAACGCACGGCCTTTTTTCTTGCGTGGCGCTCCGCGCCCGGGCGGCGCGCGTTGGGGACCCCGGTTGCGCGCTGGGCTAAGTTGCGTCGCCCTAGCGGGCTCAAGCGGAGTGCGAGTTGCGGCAACTCGCTCATTCGATTTGCCGCCCTGAAGGGCGCCGCTACAAAAAGCGTCCCGAAATCAGGCTTCTCAGACAGGCGGAGTTGGTGGATTCGGCAGACCTGTCCCAAGGTACAGTAGCCTGGCCGGTTTGCGGGCAAGTAGTCTTAACTGATTTGAGGGGACGGTCTGACTTCCTGTCTGTGAGGCGCGCTTGTTCTGCGAGAATTGTGGGCTGCAATTCCTTCCCGTGCAGTCGGTTTGCACCCGCTGTGGCGTGACTTCCACTCGCCATTGGTTCCAACTCATGGGCCTGGTCACGCTGGGGATCGCGGCGAGCTGCAATTCCCTGGTGGCTTGCCTGCTGCTGCCGCGCCTGGCCGCCGGAAATCTACATCGGCTGGCCGCGGGTCAGGAGGGGTTCGCCATTCGCGCCTGGTTGTGGACGGATCTGAAAGCAGCGGCCTACGGCTGGGTGCCACTCGCGCTCGCACTCCTGGGGTGGGAGTATTTTGTGCGGCAAGAGTCGCAGATGATGAGCGAGAGGATCAAGGACTGGGCTATTCGAACCCTACTGATTCTTGCTTTCTTGCCGGGTGTGGCCCCGCTCTTGCAGCGCTGGATCCGGCCGCCGGCGGCTCTCCTGGTTACCCATGCCAAACTTGCGCACCTTCCAGCGTTGACGGCGGTTCCCGGCCTGATGTGGCTTCTGCCCTGGGGCATGGTGGGCCTTGCTGCCGCGCTGCTCTGCCTAAACGCGGAAACTCGCGATGCTCTTCTGGGGCATGGACGCGTTTTGAGCGCGCTCAGCCTCGCAGTTCTGGTCCTCATATTGATGCTCACCCTGCTGACTGTTCCCGCGTAGTGCCCCGCAATTCACGCTCGCATCCGGCTCGGTGGCCTCGCTCAAATTCTGGACTGGCAAACTCCGCACTGGCACTCTGGCGAATCGCCGTGTTACGCTCAATTGAAGGCGCTCGCCTGGTCCTGACAGCGGCGGCTGCCGTATCCTCAAGCATGCAGGCGAGGCAGGCGTGCTGAAGGTGAGAACACGATGAAATCCAAGCGAAATCGAGCCCTCCTGATTCTCGCGGCCCTCTTCCTCTCGGCGCTTTTCGCCGCTCTATACGGCCCCTCTCTGCGGGCCACGCCTGCCGACGCCTCCGCGCTGCAGGAATACATCAAGAATTTCACCGGCGTGCTTTCCATCGTTCAGCAGAACTATGCCATCCCCGTGGACACGGATCGCGCTTTGTATGAAGGCGCCATTCCGGCGATGCTGCGCAGACTGGACCCGCACTCCACCTTCTTCGATCCGCGGCAGTACGCATTGATTCGCGAAGGCCAGCGCGGCAAGTATTACGGCGTGGGCATGACCATCGGCGTGCGTGAAAACCATACCGTCGTGCTTGCTCCCATGGTGGGCTCCCCGGCCTCGAAAGCCGGCATCCGTCCAGGCGACGTCATCAACACAATCGATGGCAAATCCGCCGAAGGTCTGACGACCTCGGAGGTCGCCGACCTGCTCAAGGGACCCAAGGGAACGAGCGTACACGTGACCATGATCCGGGAAGGCGAGGCAGCTCCGGTGAGCTTCACTGTCACGCGCGATGAAATTCCCCGCCACGCCGTGGACGTGGCATTTCTGGTGCGGCCGGGGATCGGTTACATCCGTCTCGCCGGATTCGAGAGCGAAGATGCGGATAGCGATGTCACCGCGGCGCTGAAAGGTCTGGAGGTGGCAAAGCTCGATGGCCTGATCCTGGACCTGCGCGGCAATCCTGGAGGCTTGCTGGACAAAGCGGTGGCCATCGCGGATATGTTCCTGGATAAGAGCCAGCTCATCGTGTCGCATCGCGGACGGGCCTCGCAGGAACGACGCTACTACGCCGTGCACGGAAACCGCGGAGTGCAGGTGCCGCTCGTCGTGCTGGTGAACGGCGGCTCCGCGTCCGCTTCGGAAATTCTCTCCGGTGCGATTCAGGATCACGATCGCGGGCTCGTGGTGGGGGAGCAAACCTTCGGCAAGGGGTTGGTGCAATCGGTTACGCCGCTCAGCGAAAACACCGGACTGGCGCTGACCACGGCGCGTTACTACACGCCCAGCGGCCGGCTCATCCAGCGCGACTACAAGGACGTCTCTCTGTACGATTACCTTTACAACCACAAGAATCCTCAGCCGACAGAAGTGAAATTGACCGACAGCGGCCGACAGGTCTACGGAGGCGGCGGCATCAGCCCTGACGTTGCGATCGCCCCACCCAAGCCCAATGACTTTCAGGAGTCTCTGCTCCGCCGCGACGTTTTTTTTCCTTTCGAGGGAAGCGTCGGTAACTTCACCACGTATTTTCTGGGCAGCAAGCCTCAGATCAGCAGAGATTTCGAGGTAACTGACGGCGTTGTCGCGGCCTTCCGCCGCTATCTGGACAAGCAAAATATCCGCTATACCGACGCGGATATTGCCGCCAATCGTGATTGGATCGAGCGGCAGATCAAAAAAGAGGTGTTCATCTCCGTATTCGGCCTGCCCACAGGCGACGAGGTCGAACTCGGAAATGATCCTCAAGTCATGAAGGCGATTGACACGCTTCCGCAAGCCCGCGCGCTCTATGAAAACGCGCGACGCGTGTTGGCTCAGCGGCTCACTGCACCACTTGCGCAACCCTGAGACTTTTTTTACGCCGCGAAGCTCCCGATGACTCTTTTAACGCCGCGAAGCTCATCCTGTTGGTAGACGTTCGCGGCGAGGAAGACTTTCGCGCGAAGAACGCGCTTTTGCCGCTCGACTTCGTTAGCCGCGAAAAGCGCATCTTGTTGGTAGCCTTTTCGCGGAGGACTGATCATGGGCTGCTTACCCCCGAATAGCGGATCGCGAATAAAAAGTCTTGACACCATATCTCCTAGGGTGATATCTCGGCATCCACAAAGGGCGGGGCAAGCAATTTTTTGCTGGCCCATTCGACGAACTGCACAGTTGTGAAAGGTAGTCCGGAGCTTTCAACGGGTTTCGGATTGGCGGTTCGCAGATTTTACTCAGCAACACCCCACCCACCCCGGGAGGTGGAAACCCTCAGTTTTCACCTCCCTTTTTTTATTGGACTTTGTGATGCGATAAAAGCCGCGTGATTCCCTCGCGCTTTTATCGCTCGACAATCTCAGTAGGCATTGCTACCGATGATCCGAAAAGCGGCGTGGACTTTGTTAACGCGCGAAAGCTCCGGAGAGATCCCTCGCTCCGGTTGACTTTGTTGACCGGCGAAAGCTCATCCTGTGGGTAGACTTTCGCCGGAGGACGGGACGCCGATCCTGATCGGATCGGCGCTTTTTTCCGCTCGACAACCCAATTCTGAGTTGCTCACCCGCCTGCGGCGGCGGCCAGCGCCTTGCGCCGGCGGGAAATCTGATTCACAAAGTGATCCGCCTCGCGCGTGGGCCGCGGAATGCGGAATCCGTCGTTCACCGCCAAAGTGAATTGGATCGCCCGCTCGAGCGAAATGCGATGCCCCTGCGATACGTACACCGGTTTAACCGTGCTGGCCATGCGAACTGCGGCACCGATTTGTTCGCCCGTATTCGCATCGACCAACGCGGCCGTACCTCCGGCTCGCCGGGGCGGTTCTTTGCACTCGCCGATAAGAAGCGATTTGGCGACTCCGACCGATGGCACGTCCAGCAGCACGCCCAAATGACAAGCGAATCCGAAGCGCCGAGGATGCGCATAGCCTTGCCCATCGCAGAAAATCAAATCGGGGGAAACCCGCAGCGATTCAAACGCCGCCAGCAGTGCCGGAATTTCGCGGAAACTGAGCAATCCCGGAACATAGGGGAACCTCAAAGGCTGGACTGAGCTGGCCCGCTCGAGTTCCTGCATCTCCGGAAATCGATAAACAATCACCCCGGCAATCGCTCGCCCTTCGCCAGTGCGCCAGGAACCCCGCCCCGGCAGCTCGAAGGCAATGTCCGCACCCGCGACGTGCTCGACCTTGGGAATGCGGTCCTGGCGTTCCATGCGGCCTCGAAGCTGAAGTTGTATCTCCCGCGCTTCGGCCGGACTCACGTTCCAGCTATGCAGTTGCAGCGCCTTCATGCGAACTTTTCCTGGAATTCGATTATCACGCGCAGTGCGTGAAGGGAGTTACGTGCCGCGCCGGAGCAACTCAGGCGCCCTTTTTCAATTCAGCGAGGACCAGCTTGGCCACTTCACGCAAAGTCTCGAATACGCCCCTTCCTTCGACCGCCACGGCCTCCACGACAGGCTCGCCTTTCAGCCGCAAATGCTTGCAAAGTGCGTTCGGGGCCATCACATTCGGGAGATCGCGCTTGTTGAGCTGCAGCACATAAGGAATGGTGCCGAACTCGAGCTTGTGTTCCTTGAGGTGCTCTTTCAGATTCTCCAACGTTTCGAGATTGGCATCCAGCCGCTCCTCCTGCGAATCCGCGACGAAGACCACTCCATCGGCGCCTTTCAAAATCAGTTTGCGGCT
>Ga0066680_10000767_pt1 | contig 11774 bp, 10 predicted proteins | sample GraSoiAngelo_129_FD_62297 | JGI IMG/M metagenome (GOLD analysis project Ga0066680, IMG submission 62297) | Grasslands soil microbial communities from the Angelo Coastal Reserve, California, USA - 14_0927_12_40cm | ecosystem: Environmental > Terrestrial > Soil > Grasslands | place: USA... | reverse complement strand
ATAGGTTACAAGTATACACTCAAAACAATTGAGGCCCTTCTCAAAAATAAAGAGGTCCATGAAATTACCATGCAAAACCAAGAAGAAGTATATCAAAAAATTGCAAAAAAATTAGGAACCCAAACTTATGTTATTCCATTTACTGGAGATGTGAATTTTTCAGAATCCGAGGTGGTAGATAGATTAATAGAAATCTTTGGTGATGTGCAAATTATTCCAGGTATAAGTTCTATTCAGGTTGCAGCATCAAAAGCCAAGGTTCCGTTAGATAAAAGCAAGGTGATAACAATGCATGTCTCCACAAGCATAGAAGAAAAAAAGCTAGAACTTCAAAAGGCGCTAATAGACGGATATAGTGTTATTTTGGTCCCAAGGCCGTGGCCTAAAGATCCAACAAAGCATTTCATGCAATCTGAAATAGCAATATATTTAAAAAATCATGGATTTGATACTGGAAAAATAAAAGTATATGTTTTTGAATTTCTTACAACTGACAAGGAAACTGATTTTATTGGTACAGTAAAAGATCTAGAAGGAAAACAGTTCTCCGATCTTTCTGTTATGGTATTTGATCAAACAAAGTTAGAGTCTTATATCAACTTTTAATGAAGAATTGGATTGTGCGATGGAGCAGCAATTATTTTTGAAGATGATGGTGGTAATGAGACAATTATACCATTCATCCAGTCGTATGTTGGATCAAAGAACCTGATTATTCCGGTGCCGTTTATAGTAACTTGGAATGATTTGCCTGAGTCAATTACACCGCTGTCTATCTTTCCGTCCGGGACAAATGGATTGTCTGGTTTCTGGGTGCTGATTCCACTAAGTATTCTATGAGCTACCGAGTCGTTGTTGATCCAGATAATTGTAGTACCAGGCACTATTTGTATGTCTGATGGTGAATAGTACCCGTTTTGGTAGAATTGATTTTGTTGAGATGCCGAGCCCTGAGAAACAGATGAGCCTGGTAAAATGCTCACTTGAATTGGTTTTGACTGTGCGGTTTGCGAAATTGATGTAACGACACCATTTATCCAAGTGTAGGTAGGATCAAAAAATAGCGTCGTGCCTATACCGTTTATTGTAACCTGATAGGTTTGACCAGGAGCTATGGTGCCACTGTCATATAGTCGGTCTGGAGTAAACTGCAGCGCGTTTGTATTAGTGGTTGATGCGCCACTAGATCCTTGGGTCACGGTCTGACTGAAGCCACTCATTATTCGATGTGGTACCGAGTCATTATTTTTGAAAATCACCGTAGAACCTGGAGTTACCTGAACTGAAGAAGGGTACAACGGCTGGCCCGTTTTTGTGATAGATGCGCCTGATACTATAGTCATTTGGACAGTCTTTGTTTGAGTCTGGCTAGGTTGTGTGGAAGGTGTTGTTTGACCTCCTGATGACGGAGTTGCCGATGAAGGTTGTGTCGTAAAGGCGCCTATTTCAGTTACCTTTGCACTGAAAATCACCTTAAGGGTCTCTGCTCCTGTTATTTTGCCTGTGATACTGTATACAGAACCGTCTTGATTGCTGTCAATAATTCTTCCAAACAAGTCGACGTTTACGGTATTACCGTTAAGATCCTGAGCATCACCTTTTATCACCAAATATTTACCATATCGAAGGATCGTGGTTTGCCATGTTCCAGAATTTAGATAATCAGTACCTGCTATAGTAATAATTCCGTTGTCTAGTGTTGCAAATAAGCTACTGCCAGACCAGGTATCTGTGCCAAGCTGTAAAGCCAGGGTCGAGTCATAGATGGCTTGCTTTCCTGTCAAATACCCAGATGCTTGAACCAAGTATCTCTTGTCAGATGAAAAATCAGAATATGCGTTAGGTAAAGAAAGGACCGATACAAGTCCTGCAATTATCATTAGAGATAAGAATACAGGTTTCACTGCTGTAGCTAAACCCAAAAGTCGTATTTAATTACTAGGTATAATTTGTTAACACAATTAGGCAATTCCTGGTTGATTGTCTTTTCGCGCCAGTCCGTTCATGTAATTGATTTGTTGTTCCATGAACTTTTTCCTGTTTTCTTCCTCTTCAAGTTCTTTCATGTCTAAAGGTTTGAGTTTTAGAATTCGCAACAACATGACAAGGATCATCTCAGCTGTTTTAGGCTGGATAACATTTGGATTATCAATCTCACCTAAAATACAAACACTGCCAAGGTCTTTTTCTTTTGCAATTCCTAGAATTAATCCGTTAAAACCAGTTATCTGGCCCTTGCCGTTGAGAAGTTCGAGTTTTTCTTTTTTCAACACATCAAGAAGTTTTGGGTTTGTTGCCGCGCCAAATAACTTGGGATCTGTTAGGTTGGGTTGTTTTAGTGCTGCTCCAATAGAATAAAGAGTAATCACTTTGAGTTTTTTTGCCATATCAACTACCTGATAACACAACTCGTAGAGCCTGCGAGGATCTGATGGGTTGAATTCTCCAGAAAAGAATACTAGGTTTTCTTTTTCAGAGAAATGAAATTTGTAGCTTGACTGGTCATACCTTATGATTCCATTTTCGTAAGATGCTGCCGGTGGCCAGAAGGCATAGATCTCGGCAAATAGCTTGGCTTTGAGTTTTTTTATGAGAAAATCCATACCAATGCCTGCAACGTTTCCCATGTCAGGAAGGGCCGCAATCATGATTGGGTTCTTTAATTTTGGAAGTTTGTGAACCTTAAGACCTAGCATTGATTTGTCTATCTTGCGTTTAGATAAAAATGAATCTAGGGTTTTGGTGTTGTAATGGTTGATCCAAATTGTTGGATCATGAAATATTCAATAAAACCTGCTGCCAACAATAGCGCAACAACAATTCCTATCTCAATTGCTGTTTGACGAAGTTCGTTTCTAAGAGGGTGCTTCTTAATTATACTGTTAATGAGCAAAAAGCTTCTTGACATCCCAATTGAATATGCTACAAGTTCCATCACGCCAAAGGGGGAGAGATAAAGTATGGCAAGGGGTGGAAGTTGCGCAAGCATAGGTGTGGTAGAGACCAGAGCGTGAAAGGCAACACCGGTAGACCATGCTGCAAAAGCCCCCCAAGCAACTCCGAATCCTGGAATGAACATTGGAAGCGCTACTGATGTGTTATGGGCAAAGATTCCCATTGCGTTTATGCCTTCTACTGCCTGCTGAAATTCCTTGAGAAATTCTTTTGATTCGTCCACGGATATCTTGCTTTCAGTGCCAATAGAATAAGCGGCGGAGAAAATTCCAATAAAGATCAGAAATATTATCGTTCTTCTTTTTTTAAACAACAATCCTGTTGTAAGAGAATACTATTTGAGGGTTGACAGTCAGAACAGATTTAATTAAAAGTTGTATTATGAGACCTTGTTGAAAGAAGAGGTCTCTTCTGCTATTACTTACGCGTTAAGTAGAGGATTTCAGATTCACCCTGACGCGTTTAAGATACTTGAGAAGATAGATGTAAAAGAGCTTCAAGGTATAATCAAGCAAGTAGTACGTGAAAAGGCAAAACAAAACATGTTTTTGATCAATCAAAGTGATCTAAAGATGTTTGTAGAATCAGGACTTGATGAAATTATAGAAGAAAGACATGTTATATTATTTGATCCGACAAAAAAGGTGACCTCTGCAGAGGGAATTGATGGTTTTACTAGATTGTTCTCTGACAGATATTCAAAACTGCTCAAAATCATGATGGTAAGATTCCAATCAAAGAAACTTACACCAATAGCAAATGTAACGGATGGGAAATTAGGCGATGAGACCTTCATCTCAGGCTTGCTTATGGATAGAAAGATTGACCGTGATGTGACAAAACTTGTCATCGATGATCCTACAGGGTCTATTGAAGTACTTGTCTTCAACAAAGAATTGCAGGAGGTGGCAAACTCACTGCTCATGGACCAGTTTCTAATGGCATACATTGTAAGTGGAAAGAATGGTGGTTTTGTTACAAAAGAGTTGCTTGTGCCAGACATCCCAGAGCATATAGCAAACCGATCAAAGACTGAGACCTATGCTGTATTGATATCAGACTTGCATGTGGGTAGTAAGTACTTTATGGAAAAGGAGTTTAGTGAGTTTGTTTCGTGGCTTTCAAGTCCTGATCCCATTGCACAAAAAGTGCGTTTTCTCTTGATTTGTGGGGATATAGTAGATGGTGTAGGTATCTTTCCTAATCAAGACAAGGAGCTCCTCCTCATGGATATTGATGAACAGATGGCAAAAGCGGCGCATCTTTTGGATAAAATTCCAAAACACATCAAAGTCTTTATCATTCCGGGAAACCATGATCCGGGAAGAAGGGCTCTGCCCCAACCGGCTATCCCAGAAAAGCACAACATGAATCTCTGGAATAGAGAGAATTTTTTCATGTTAGGCAATCCCTCAGTAATAGAGCTTAATGGCGTGAAGATATTGATGTTTCACGGGCAGAGCCTTGATGATGTTGTTGGTACCACTCCTGGTCTAAGCTATGCACAACCAGCAAGAGCAATGCGGGCTTTACTGAGAACAAGACATCTAAGCCCAATCTATGGAAAGCGAACTCCTATTGCTCCAGAGCTGGAAGACTTTATGGTGATAAATGATGTTCCTGATATCTATCACTCAGGCCACATCCATGTTGTGGATCTTGATATGTACAAGGGAACTTTAATTGTCAATTCAGGCGCCTGGCAGACTCAGACGCCATACCAGGCAAGTGTTGGTATAAATCCCACCCCGGGGATTGCAGTAATTGTGAATTTATCCACAATGAAGGTCTTTACAAGAGACTTTACGGAAAATTCCGACTAAAACTATAACAGATCTTCTAGTGCCAAGTCGTCTTTGAACGCCTTTTTTATGGTGTCGGCGTTTAGTGTTAGACTAAATTTTTTGGTTCTTCCATGCATTCCTTGATGAATTATCTTGCCGGAGATAAGGCCTGTCATCTCAATTTCGCTAAGCATTTGAGTGACTCTTCTCTGGGTCAGTTCTTTTTGCCGTGTAGTTTTACACAGGTTCTTGTATGATTGATAAATCCCACCTGTGGAGCTCCCATTAGCCTTCATTACAGCCAAAATTAGCAGTTTTTCATGTAGTGGGTATGAATTTAGTGCGGTTGTCTCCTTGTCTTCTTCCATCTTCAACGCGGCCTTGCGTATGTGTTCTTCTTTTACAGCATCAGATTGTTCGCGTTCTGCTATCTCCCCTGCTATTCTGAGCAAGTCTATTGCTCTTCTAGCATCACCATGTTCTTGACCGGACATTGCAGCACAGAGGTTTATGGCTGCTTGTTCAATGGTTTTGGGGATAAATGCAACTTTGATTCTTTCCTCTAGAATTTCTTTGATTTGTCCGACGGTGTAGTTTGTAAATACAGTTTCTTCTTCACTTAGGCTGCTTAAGACTCTAGGATCTAGTCTTTCTTTGAATGTAAGGTCGTTTGAGATACCCACTAGTGTAAGCGAGCCTTTCTTTAATCTCTCGTTTGCTCTTGTAAGTGAATAAAAGACATCTTTGCCTGTCTTTGAAACCAACTCTGCAAGATAATCAATCTCGTCTACAACAAAGACGGTGTTAAGTGAGTTTTTTTCTATAATAGAAATAATTCGATTAAACACTTCACTTATCGACAAGCCTGTACTTGGTAATTCTTTTTGGGACGTCAGTCCTAACTGGCGACCAAACTTTACTAGTAAACCGTAGAGTGTTGTTTCTTCTTTGGAATTTGCATAGACCAGTTCTATTGGAAATGATTTTTCTTTTGCCCTTTCTTGTATTTTGTTTAACACTTTTTTTACAACTAAAGTCTTTCCGGTGCCTGGTTTACCATAAACAAGTAAGTTAGATGGACGGGATTTTTTTAATAATGGAATTAGTGATTGTGTGACCTTTTTTTGTTCTTCGTCCCGATGTAAAATAACATCTGGTATGAAAGCAAAATGCAACACTTCTCTACTTTTGAATAATGATTTACCACTTACTGCATCATTAAGTAATCTATCTATTGGATCGGTGTGATTTACTGTTTTGTCCGTCTTTTGTGTTGATGATATATTTGTGTATGCTAAAGCCAATGTGATCGATCCGATCTTATTTTAGCATTTGAACGGATCCTAGAATAATTATTAACAAATCAGTGCGATCATATACACAAGTCTTTGAAAAACCCACACACCAATGTTTCTTCTCTATCTGCATAAGGACTTTACAATTAGATTAGAATAACAAATTCAAATTTAGTATTTCATTATTTTATTTTCATAAAAAAAATTTTTTTAATAAAGCTAGAGTGGAAGTAATGGTGTGTCGGTCTACCTAAAACTAGGTTAACAAACAATGAACTTAGTGTTAAGTTGTATTCTAATGGAGCCAAAAACAACCCCTTTGTTTCCAGTCCAGGCGTGAATATAGGTCTTAACATTGTTAACATGCCAAGGACACCCCTATATTTCTAGTCCAGGCATGGATTTGCACTCCATCTACATATGGAAACAGAGTATAGGTGTTAATCTTAAAAAATGGACTATTCATGGGCTACGCAGTGAACGTTAACAAACCGACTTGTTAACAAATCTTCTTTGATCTGTTCAAGTGTTAAGGTGTGAACCGGATCGATCACATTGGCAAGAAAACGTATTAGGATAGATTTGGAGGACTCTGAAGGCGCCAAGTACAACTTTAGCCTAGAAGGCAACGTAACTAGGGATAAGATGCTTAAGATATTTGAGTTAATGGACCTGATGAATATAGAATCCGAAGAGCCAACCCAACTTGACTCAATAGGGTCTAAAATATGGAATATTATAGACAAGTATCACCCCATAGGGAAATTCACCTCATCGATAATACTTGAGAAGTTCGAGGACGAATATGAGGTGCCAGTCAAACTCAGTGTAATCTCAACCTACCTTTCTCGATTTGCCTCAAAAGGCAGGGTAGTAAGAGAGAAACAAGGAAAGGAATGGGCCTACCAAATTATAAAAATAGCCCAAAGAGAGCGCAATGCCACCTAGGAGATCGCAACTTTCTTTACTACCAAACAATCCCCATCAATTAGGACTTTAACATAATCCCCTTTCTGGAGCTCCAAGAATTTTCTAAAGTCTTTTGGGATGGAAATTGTTCCTGCCGATGTTATCTTAATCAATTGCTCACTTGACATAAAAATAATTATAAATTCATTAATTTAAGAATCTATGATAAAAAAAAATTAATAATTTATGTTAATTTTTACCAACTTCAACGATGTAACTACTGAAAACCCAATCTTTAGTTCTTGAAAAAATTGCAGATATTATTGAGCCGGTATGGTCTTGATCACACCCACCTTTGCAAGACCTTTATCGGTGATTTTGTAGGTAAATGGCTTTGTCTGCATATTCCTTTCCACCAAACCTTCTTCAAACAGCTTTTTCATCATGCGTGATGTGTGTTCCCTAGTTCTTCCTATTGTGATTTGTATGTCACGTGATGTCATGGGCTTTTCTGTGATTAATCGCAGAACATAATCCGTAGCACTTCCAAAATTCATATTCTGCATTCTTTCCTTTTTCTCTTCTTTGGGATCAAATGACACCTCTTGCTGTACTTTATATTCCCTATGTCTAGGTACTGGTACATGAGGAGGCTCTTCACTCTCTTTGATCAATTCTAATGAATCTAAACGAATTTTCATATCTATTAGAAGATTTTCATAATACTGTAGGCGACCCGTTAGAATTTTTGTATTGTTAGCTTCTGAACCTAGACGAGGTTTGATAGCATTGTAGAGTACTACGACAACAAGTCCAGCCACGAACGAAGCCAACACTCCTAAAATTACTCCTACATCTGGGATCTCTACTAACATCACCAGACATCACATAGTAACGTGATTTATCATATTTGAATAAAATTATTTTACATGTTACACATTAGTGACAGACATATTTTATCACGCATTATTCATACCAAGAACACTTTCGCCAAAGCAAAATCATAGCTTGCATATGCGATTTAGTAGCTCTTGTATCACAGACATGACTTCTTCCTCACGCTCTGGAAAAACATCACTATTTTTTATCACAGAAACCTGTTCAGAGAGACGATTTATCACATCCACATCCTCTGCACGAAGGATACCTAATCCCCTAAACAGCATCCACGAATAGCATAGTGCCAACAACTTTGCCCTACACTGGGATACCTGCCTGTAAAAGGCACCTTTACTAATAGCAAGCTCTGGGCTCGCAAGATTCCTGCGTTTTAAAATAATTTCAATCTGTCTGTCTGTAAATAATGATTTTTTTACAATTTGTCTTGTAATATTATTAAAGTTATCATCAAAAGGTTTGCCCATAGCTATACAAATCTGTATAACTTGATTCAATTAAACTTTTAATCAATACCTATCAACCAAGGGAATATGAAAAATGTTGAAAGTTATCTAAAGGCCCATAGAAAAAAGAAAGGGGCTCTTCTCTTTGTTCTAATTGACTCTGAAAACTCTGGAAGCCAATCTGCGTCCAGGCTTGCAAAACAAGTTGAGAAGGCTGGGGCTTCGGCAATTCTGGTTGGGGGTTCATCGGCAACTGATCAGTTTGTAATGAGTGATACAGTGAGAAGCATAAAAAAATCTGTCAAGATTCCAATAATTCTATTTCCAGGAAATGTGACTGGCGTTGTTCCTGGTGCAGATGCAATACTTTTCAGCTCTCTTTTGAACTCTGACAATCCATACTTTATCTCTCAAGCTCAGGCCCTAGGTGCCCCAAGTGTACTAAAATTCCATCTCGAACCACTTCCTACAGCTTATATCATTATAGGTGAGGGAACAACAGTTTGGCATGTGGGTTCAGCAAGAACCATCCCATTTGATAAACCAAACTTGGCTTCAATGTATGCACTATCAGCACAATTTATGGGGATGAGATTTGTCTACCTTGAAGCAGGTTCAGGTGCCAAATCAAATGTGAGACCTGAGATGGTTGCAGCTGTAAGAAAAGTCTTCAAGGGATTTCTCATAGTTGGTGGAGGGATCCGCAATCCACATACTGCAGGTGAGATTGTAAAAGCTGGGGCAGACGCAATAGTCATTGGAACCTACATTGAGAAGGGCGGTAGTTTCAACACAATAGGCGATATAGTAAAAACCATCCAATCCGTAAGGAAATAGCATGTCTGAGAACCTAGCGTTGAGACTCAGCGAAGTCCCCATGCCCCAATCGTACTTTGATTACTATACCAAGGTATCAAATGAGGTCTTTGCAATTTTTGTAAAGGCTGCAGCGGCAAAGGCAACGTTGGCAGACTCATCTGGCATGGTAGAGCCCAAAATAGCGTTTGATCTTGCCGACCGTGTATCAAAAATGCACGATATCGATGTTACCGAGAATCTTCGAGGATTAATCCAAAACACCACAAAAGAACTTGCAGCACTCAAGCTGGCAGAAGAAATTGCACAAGGCAAGTATTTGGGACCTGAAACAAGCCTTGCGGAAAAACTCGACCTTGCCGTTCGCGTAGGACTGGCCATCGTAACAGAAGGCGTTACCATTGCACCTTTGCAGGGTATAAGCGAGGTCAAGATAAAGAAGAACGCCGATGGTTCTGAGTATCTCTCTGTATCATTTGCAGGACCCATTCGCTCTGCCGGAGGCACAGAAGCGGCTTCTACAATGCTTATTGCAGACCACGTAAGAAAGATAGCCGGTCTTGCCAAGTATCAGGCAAACTCTTTTGATGATGAGACAGGACGCTTTGTTGAAGAACTACATCTCTATGAAAGAGAGGTAGGAAACTTTCAGTTTCACGTTCCAGACGAGGATGTCATCACAGTCATCTCTAATCTTCCAGTAGAGCTTGATGGGATAGATACCGACCTAGTTGAGATTGTAAGCCACAGAAACATGAATCGAATAAGCACAAACAGAGTTCGCGGTGGCGCCCTCCGTGTACTCAATGATGGATTGATAGGAAGATCACGCAAGCTGCTAAAACTCATTGAATTGTTTGAGCTAGACGGATGGGAATGGTTAAAGGACTTGAAGGGCGCAATTCAGACAGGCGATGAGGATGCGGCAGCTCATAGGATGAGAGAAGTCATCACAGGAAGATCCGTTCTATCAATGCCAAAAAAACTTGGCGGGTTTAGACTAAGATATGGGCGGGCATGTAATACGGGCTTTGCGTCTATTGGTATCCACCCTGTTGTTGCTGAGATATTAGATCATGTGATAACTGTAGGGACTCAGATAAAACTTGACATTCCAGGAAAGGCCTCGACTGTTGCTTTTGTTGATTCACTTGATACTCCAATTGTGAGATTGACAAACGGAAACGTAGTCAAGATAAAGAATACACCACATGGAATTCATCTAAAACCACAAATAGAAAAAATTCTACATCTTGGTGATATTTTAATCAGCTATGGCGACTTTCTTGAAAATAACGCCGAGCTGGTACCTAGTGGGTATGTTGAAGAGTTTTGGGCTCAAGAACTAAAAGAGAAAGTTACAAAATATGAGCCAAATGACACAGAGCTTCTACGCTATATCAACCAAGTTCCAAGTATTGAAGACGCATTTAGAATTTCCTTAAACTTTGGCATCGGTCTTCACCCTCACTATCTTTACTATTGGGATCAAATTACGACTGAAGAACTTGAAAAGATTCTAAATCCAAGTAAAATAGAACCAGATCTACTAGTCTATCCAAAAGATACTAAGGAAATATTAGAAAAACTAGGAGTACCTCATGAGGTAGCTGGGGATACACTTTTGCTAAAAGACACCGAAGCCAAAGTCTTTTTCTACCTGCTCTTTAGAAAACCAATTCAACTGGACAAGAATCTTACCATACCTGAAATTATCTCACAATCATCTGGTATCAAGATTAGAAACAAGTTTTCAACTGCTATAGGAGTAAGGGTAGGAAGGCCTGAGAAATCTTCTTTGAGAAAGATGAAGCCACCAGTTCACACTCTATTTCCCGTTGGAAGGAAAGGAGGCGCATCTCGTGACCTGTTAAAGGCAGCAAAACAACCTAACTTTTACTGTAACATCTCCAACCGATTTTGCAAGAACTGTAACCTCCCATCAATTAGTATAGCTTGTCCACGATGCAAGAACAGGACCACAACAATTTTCATTTGTTCAAGATGCCGCGATGAACTAGAAACTAACTATTGCTCCAAGTGCAAGACACGTACCTCGGCGCACTCTTATCGCGCGTTTCCTCTCAAGGAAGTTCTTTATGCTGCTCAGGAAAGGACTGGAATCCGAGCTCAAGAGCCATTCAAGGGGGTAAAGGAGCTCATAAACCAAGACAGGGTTGCAGAACCGCTAGAGAAGGGTCTTATCAGGCAAAGCGTAGGACTCAATGTATTCAAGGATGGAACTATCAGGTTTGATACAACAAATGCGCCACTCACACACTTTAAACCGTCATGGATAGGAACACCTCCGGAAAAACTAGTAGAACTTGGTTATACCCTTGATATCAATGGAAACCCACTTGTAACTTCTGATCAGCTTCTTGAGCTAAAGATCCAAGACGTCATAATTCCAAAGGGATGTGGGGAAAGTCTTGTCTTTGTTTGCCAATACATAGACAAAGAGCTGGTAAAGCTATTTGGCCATGCCACGTTTTACAATGTTAAAAATACGATTGACCTGATTGGACACCTAATTATCGGCCTTGCACCTCACACATCGGTTGGCATTGTAGGAAGAATAATCGGCTATACCAACACGCAGGTCTGCCTTGGTACTCCAGTCTGGCATTCTGCAAAAAGACGTGACGCTGACGGCGACGCTGATTCTATAA
>Ga0066680_10000765_pt1 | contig 11776 bp, 9 predicted proteins | sample GraSoiAngelo_129_FD_62297 | JGI IMG/M metagenome (GOLD analysis project Ga0066680, IMG submission 62297) | Grasslands soil microbial communities from the Angelo Coastal Reserve, California, USA - 14_0927_12_40cm | ecosystem: Environmental > Terrestrial > Soil > Grasslands | place: USA... | reverse complement strand
TCCTTGATCCTGCCGTCTTTGCGGTACTTGATCATGATGCGGCCGTCTTGAGGAAGCCGCTTCTCGCTGATGTCCAGCTTGGCCATGATCTTGATGCGGCTGGCGATGGCGTCTTTCAATTTCAACGGAGGTGTCATCACGCTCTGCAAAAGGCCGTCGACGCGGAAGCGCACGCGCAATTCGCGGTCGTACGGTTCAAAGTGAATATCGCTGGCACCCCGCTTTACCGCGTCGGTGAGAACCAGATTGACCAGCTTGATGATGGGCGCTTCCTCGGCGGCTCTCTCCAGCGCCGCCAAGTCCATTTCCTGTTCCTCTGCCGCGAGCTCCACGTCGCCGCTATCTTCGGCGCCGAGGTCCTTCATGACCTTGGAGAGTTCTTCGCCGCTGGCCACCTCACCATAGAATTTCGCGATGGCCTCGTTGACAGAGGTTTCCGAGGCGACCACCGGCTCGACGTTGAAGCCGGTCATGAACTTGATGTCGTCCATCGCGAAGACGTTGGTGGGATCGATCATCGCGATGGTGAGCGTTGAGCCGACACGCGAGAGCGGTACGATCTGGTATCGCACCGCCGTATCCTGGGGAATCAGCTTTATGACGGCCGGATCAACTTCATAGTATTTCAAGTTGATTGAGGGAACCCCATATTGGCGGGAGAGGACCTCGGTGATTTCGTCATCGCTGATAAACCCCAATTTCATGAGCGCGGTTCCCAGCCGGCCCCCGTTCTGCCGCTGATGAGCCATAGCTTGCTTGAGCTGATCGGCAGTAATCAGGTTTTCTTTGACCAGGATTTCGCCGAGCCGGGAAGACATTCAAAGAGCCCCTGGGGCGGAGTACGCCTCAGATTGGAAGGTAGCAGAAGAAACCGAAGCTCGCAGGTGCGTTTTACGAATCGTATTGAAACTGCTAATACCCGAAACTCAGCCAACGGTCAGTGTGGCAATTTGGACACAACCGTCGCTTGACTTGCATCCTTAGCGGCAGATATCTTGCACAGTGTGCTCGGTGGGCGCTTTTTCAAGCTGGTCGTCCCGCGGGCTAAAACTCTTGCAAGTCCGGTGGAAGTAGGATCTTTACGGTGAGCGATTCCCCCCGCAATTCGCGGCTATTTTTGGCGCTTGGTGGCATCCTCCTCACCCTTCTTCTTGCCGCTGTTGTCACCCTTGGTTCCCTCCGAGTTCCACTTGAGCCGCACGCGTGGAATGAGCTCATCATCCTGTATGCCCTGAACACCTTTATTGTCGCGGCGCTCCTGGTTTTTGGGCTCATTCTGGGCCGCGCGCTCGTACGTCTATGGGTCGAGCGCCGAGCCGAACAACTCGGGTCCCGCTTCAAAACCAAGATGGTTCTTGGCGCCATGGCCGTATCGCTGTTACCGCTGGGATTCCTGTTCTTCATCAGCTACGCGCTGATGAACCGCACGCTGAACCGCTGGTTTCCGCAGGAATTGGAGGATGCCAACTCCCAGGCGCTTGCCCTGCTTAGCGAATTCAGCCGTTTGGAATATTCGCGGCTCCAAACTCTGGCAGACCGCGCGGCAGCCTCAGTTCCCGCCGCAACTTCCGACAGCCTTGCCTCGGCCCTGGAGCCCGCGGCCCGATTTGCTGCGAACCAGGGTGCGGAGCGGATCTGGGCTGTTGATTCCTCCGGAGCGCCGGTGCGCCTGGCCGATCCCTTGACTCTTCCGGTAGTGCTTGACCTTACGCTTAAATTCCAAAGGGCGCTCCCGAATGGAGGTGAGTTCTGGGTATCGCGCTCCGGCTCCTTTATCGCCGCCCGCGCCCCGCTTGGCCCAGGTTTCCTGTACCTCGCACGGCGCTTGCCTTCCGATTTTCTGGCTCGCTATAACAACATCGAAGTCCAAACCGCGGCCTATTCCGTTGAAAATCAGCGGATACGCACGTTCAAACGGCAAATCCTCCTGACTCTCTCGCTTTTCACGGTTCTGCTGCTTTTTGCCGCCACGTGGTCGGCGCTGTACTTGTCGAAGCAAGTTACGATCCCCATTCAAGCTTTGGCCCAAGCTACCGGTGAAATCGCTGCCGGACACCTGGATACGCAGGTCCAGGTCAAGGCTCAGGACGAATTGGGAACCCTGGTCCGTTCCTTCAATAAAATGACCGCGCAACTCGCCGATAGTCACAAACGGATCGACGAATTCACTCAGAATCTGCAGCAGGCCGTCCAGGAACTCGACAGCCGCCACACGCTCATCGAGACCGTTCTCGAGAATATTCCTACTGGGGTTCTGGCTCTCGATCCGGACGCCCGCATCACGCGCATGAATCGCGCCGCACGTGAGATCTTTGGCGAGAGCTCGCGCGAAGCTTGCGACCTGATCGCACTAGCCGGCAAGGACGCGGCGCGCGATGTGCAGCAATTGATCCGGCGTTCGCTGAGGATGGGCACGGCGTCGAGGGAAATGGAGTTCCGGCCGAAAGGACGAGTGGTGCATGCGGCCGTCACCGTGAGCCCCCTCGGCGCGCGGCCTAGCAGCGCTGGATATCTGGTCGTCGTGGACGACTTAACCGAACTGCTGCGAGCGCAAAAGGCTGCGGCCTGGCAGGAGGTGGCCCAGCGCATTGCGCACGAAATTAAGAACCCGCTGACACCTATTCAACTCTCCGCTGAGCGCCTCTCGCGCTTTATCAGCCGGCATAATGGCGATTGCGGCGCGCCGGAGCTGGTGCGCCTGGTCAGTGAATGCGCCGCTCTTATCGGTCGGGAGGTCGGGACGCTGGAGGCGCTGGTCAACGAATTTTCCAGGTTTGCGCGCTTTCCCGTCGCGCGGCTCGTACCTACAGACCCCAATGCCATTGTGCTCGGCGCACTCGACGTCTTCAAGGGCCGGCTTGACGATGTGCAGATTCGCACGAATCTGCCAGACGGGGTGCCGCCGGTCAGGGCAGATTCAGAAATGTTGCGGCGGGTGATCGTGAACCTCATCGATAATGCGGCCGAGGCGATGGAAGGTTCGGCTGAGCGAAATTTGGTTTTGACTACGCGCTTCCACGTCGGACATGATTCCGTCGAGATTATCGTCGCGGACAGTGGTTTTGGAATCTCACCGGAAGATAAGGACAAGCTCTTCCTGCCTCATTTCTCGACCAAGGATCGCGGTACTGGCTTAGGATTGGCGATCGCCAGCCGCGTGATCGCGGAGCATCATGGGATAATCCGCGCTGAAGACAATGTTCCCGCGGGAGCGCGATTTGTGATCGAATTGCCCGCAGCGGATATTGCTCCCTTGTCTATTGCTGCGGAAAGCTAAAATGGACTGGAGCCCCAATGTTTGCCGTAGTCGATGACCCGACCAGACCCCACACAACGGGAGCATCTTGCCGCAGATCCCAGCAGCAGGCACGTCTCGCTCGTGGAGGATGATCGACAAACCCTTTCTCCGGCCCGCCAGCCCTTAAGCATTTTATGCCGCAGTCCATTCTTATCGTCGACGACGAAGCGGGAATACGCGATTCTCTTTCCTCCATCCTGACCGAAGAAGGTTTTGCAGTCGAGTCGGTCAGTTCGGGCGAGGAGTGCCTGGCGCGTCTTGCCAAGGAGCATATTGATCTGGTGCTGCTCGATATCTGGTTGCCGCAAATGGACGGCATCGAAACACTCGAGCGCATGCGCCGCGACGGGCATTTTCCGATGGTGGTCATGATCTCGGGACACGGCAATATCGAGACAGCGGTTCGGGCCACGAAACTGGGCGCTTTCGATTTCGTCGAAAAGCCGCTCTCGCTTGAGAAAACAATGCAGTCGGTGAAAAGGGCGCTCGAATTCCTGCGCCTGGAGCTGGAAAATCGGCGCCTTCGCGAGGAACTGGGCCAGCGCTATCAGGTCCTCGGCGATAGTGTTCCGATGAAGGCCCTGCGCCAGCAGATCGCGCTCGCCGCCCCCACGAATGGACGTGTCCTTATCTACGGGGAAAGCGGCACCGGCAAAGAACTCGTGGCCCATGCGCTGCATGCCGCCAGCCTTCGCAGCCGGGAGCTCTTCGTAGAGGTCAATTGTGCGGCGATCCCGGAGGAGTTGATTGAGTCTGAACTATTCGGTCACGTAAAGGGCAGCTTCACCGGCGCCAGTGAAGACAAAGTCGGCAAATTTCAGAAGGCGGATAACGGCACTCTCTTCCTGGACGAAGTCGGCGATATGAGTTTGCGTACTCAGGCCAAGGTACTTCGAGTCCTCGAGGAGCAGCGGTTCGAGCGTGTGGGATCCAATCACCCAACAGCCGTAAACGTGCGCGTGATCGCCGCAACGAATAAGAAGCTCGAGGATCAAATTGCCCGGGGCCTGTTTCGGGAAGACCTTTTTTATCGCTTGAACGTAATACCCTTCACGGTTCCGGCTTTGCGCGAGCGCATTGAGGACATACCCATTTTGACGCGCCATTTTCTCGCTGAATTCGCTGCTGCCTATGGCCGCAAACCCAAGGAGATCAGCGACGCCGCCTTGGCCGTGCTCGCCCGATACACTTGGCCCGGAAACGTCCGCGAACTTCGCAATTTGATCGAGCGGCTCATGATAACCTGCCCTCATTCGCGCATCGAGCCGCTGCATCTGCCTCCGGAGCTCTTTCGCGGACTCCCCGCCATCTCCTCGCGGCCCAATGCGACTTTGCACGAGGCGCGCAGCGCCTACGAGCGGGAATTCATCTTGCGCAAGCTCAGCGAGAATCAATGGAATATGACGCGAACCGCCGTGGCTCTGGGCCTGGAGCGCAGCCATCTCTATCGCAAAATGAAGTCACTGGGGATTTCGGCTGAGGAGTAGCTTTATTCGCCCGCTCCCAGGCGCTCGAGCTGGCGTCGCCAATCCAATTGCTGCACGATGCGCTCATCCTGGCGCCAATCCCGTTCGACCTTAACCCGAAGTTCCAAAAAGATTTTCACACTGAGAATCTCTTCGAGTTCCTGGCGCGCCGCCGTGCCGATGGCCTTCAGTCTTTCGCCTCCGCGGCCGATGAGGATTCCTTTTTGCCCTTCGCGCTCGACGGAGATGGTGGCGCGAATGCGGATCAATTTCTCGCCTTCCTCGAAGGCTTCCACCCGCACGGCCACGGCGTGGGGAACTTCCTGCTTGGTGTTGGTCATCACTTTTTCACGGATGATTTCGCCGGCCAGAAAGCGCTCCGGCTGGTCGGTGATTTGATCTTTCGGGAAATACGGCTCGCCTTCGGGCAGATGGGCGATGAATCGTTCGAGCGCAAGCTCGACGCCGTCGCCGGTGAGCGCGGAGACAGGAATCATTTCCGTAAATGAAAGTTCCTTGGAGCACGTCTCCATCAGCGGTAGCAACGCAGGCTTGGCGATGCGATCGATCTTGTTCAACAAAAGAAACACAGGCCCGCGGAATTGTCTCGCGTGCTCGAAGGTGAGGCGATCTCCCGGTGTCACTCCGCTGCTGGCATCGATCATCACGGCCACCAGGTCAATGCCCTCCAGTGCCTGAGTCACCTCTGCCATCATCTGCCGTCCGAGGACCGTGCTGGCGCGATGTATCCCCGGCGTGTCGATCAACACCACCTGCGCGTGCGATCGGTTTATGATTCCGAGAACGCGATTTCGCGTGGTCTGAGGCCGCGACGTCACAATGGCCACCTTTTGCCCCACCAGCCGGTTTACGAATGTGGACTTCCCCGCGTTTGGCCGCCCGAGTACGGCAACAAAACCGGAACGAAATGATCTCTTCATAAAATAACGCCGAACACCATATTACATCGTCAGCCGACGGCCCCGCGCTCTGCACAATCTGAGCCCCGTGATAAACTCAACCGTTTCAATACCAGGAGGCAGGAAAATCCATGCCCACAATTCCACATGTGGAGTCACATTTCACGGCGAGCGCCAGCGTGCGGGACGTCGTCATCGGTATGGCCGATGGCCTGACCGTTCCCTTTGCCCTGGCCGCTGGCATATCGGGCGCCGTCGCCGCCAACGCCACGCGGCTCGTCGTCACTGCGGGCCTTGCAGAGATTGCCGCCGGGTCCATTGCCATGGGTCTTGGCGGTTATCTGGCGGCGAAGACGGATTCGGAGCACTACGCCGCCGAACGGGAGCGCGAAGTCCGCGAGACAGTGGAACTCCCCGACGTCGAAACCGAAGAAGTGGCTAAGGTTTTTCGAGAATATGGATTGAACGATACGCAGATGGCGCCAGTCGTGCAAGCCATTTGCAGCAACCAGAAAAATTGGGTCGACTTTATGATGCGTTTCGAACTCGGCCTGGAGCCCCCGGACCCGGGCCGGGCCAATCGCAGCGCCCTCACCATCGCCCTCTCTTATGTGGTCGGCGGTTTGATCCCTCTTGCTCCGTACATGTCGCTGGCCAACGTGGTCTCTGGCCTGTGGTTCTCTGTGGGCATCACTATCCTGGCGCTGGCGGTGTTCGGATTCGTGAAGAGCCGCTTTACCGGGATCTCACCCTGGAAAGGCGCCTTTCAAACCGTAGTGACCGGCGGAATTGCAGCCGCCGCAGCCTTCGGATTGGCTCGCCTGGTTAGTAGCTGATAACAGCTGAGAAACTTACGAGACCGGCGCCGCCAACAGCCGCGGCCGGACGCGCAAGCGCAAGACCTTGCGCTGGTTCGCTTCGACCACTTCGAAATGCAGGCCCTCGTAATTGAGCTGCTCGCCGGTACGAGGAACGTGGCCTGCGATCTGATTCAGTAGCCCCGCTACCGTGGTTGCCGCCTGATCCGATTCATCCCCAAACTCGATACCGAATAGCTCCTGCAGCCTCCCCACCGAGACGCTACCCCGCAGCACCACGCTTCCATCGCTCTCCCGCACGATATCCGGCGCCACATGATCATCTTCCTTACCCATCTCGCCGACAATCTCTTCCACCAGGTCCTCGACCGTGACAACCCCGGCCACGAGCCCGTGCTCATCGATGGCAATAGCCATGTGCTCATTGCGCCGCCGCATCTCCTTGAGCAAGTCCGAACCGAGCTTGGTCTCCGGTACAAACAGGGCCGGCCTGGCCAATTCCCGGACGGTGCGATGCTTGGCCTCGCTCTCCGGAATCTGCAACAAATCCTGCACGTGCGCGATGCCCACAACGTCATCGAGTGTTTGTTGGTAAACCACCAACCGGGAGAATTTCGTCTCCACCAATAACCTTCTCATCTGCTCGATCGTGGTGTTTGCTGGAATCGCCACGACGTCGGGCCGCGGCGTCATCACTTCCAGCACTCTCTTATCGCTGAACTCAACCACCTGCTCGATCAGCTGAGCTCTGTCTGCCGCGAGCATGCCGCCTTCCTGAGCCGCCTCCACGAGAGCCTCGATCCCGTCTTGTTGCGCCTGCGTTCCCGGCGGCAATTCTTCTTCCGAGATGCGCCCCACGGAAACAGCCAAATCCAGAGCCGCGCGCAGCGGCCAGATGAGGATCAACGCCCCTCGCAATACGGGAACCAAGGGCTTGATCCAGCGCGTGCTCGTGCGCGCCATCAGTATTTCCGGAACGAAATGCATAAAAAGGAGCGCTTCCACCGTGACATAGACGATTAACTGAACTGCCGCCTGCCACGCGGCTGGAACAAAAACAAGCACGCCCCGCGCCGTCTCCACGGCCACAGCCACGAGCGAGAGGTGCGCCAGGATCGCGAATCCCGAGCTCGCGCGGCGCCGATCCAATTTGAATCGCGGCTCGATCTCGGATTCAAATACCTCGGCGTGTTCGCGCAGCGTGCCCGTAGCGACGCGGCCCAACTGTCGGTAAATGCGGTCCAGAAAGGAAAAAACGGCCAGAATGACGCAAAGGCCGATCACGCCTAACGTATAACCAAGAATGGACATAATTAGCGCAGGCCCAGCCGACGGCGCAGGCGCCGCTCTAAATGCACCATTTGGCCATGGTCATTTTCATGATCGTAACCGGCCAGGTGAATCATTCCATGCAAGATCAGTACGCGCAGTTCTGAGGCCAGTCCGTGAGCGCCACGCCGCGCATATCGCCGCGCCGTTTCGGGTGAAATCACAATATCCCCTAGGTACTGATCCGCGCTCGCTTCCCTCGCGCCCCGAAAAAAACGTGCCCGGCGCCTTCTGGTCCGAGCAGGAAAGGAGAGCACGTCGGTTGGTCCCGGTTTATCTCTAAATTTGCGGTTCATCCGCGCTATGGCTGGATCGCTCACGAAACAGATGGTGACGCTTCCTTCGGGGAACCCAAGCTCGCGCTGCACGCGTTCGGAGAACCTGCTCAAGGGCTCCACAGCCAGTGGTACGCGGCGTTGGCGATTCAAAATCATACCTGCCGATCCAGGCTATCGGTTTACGTCGGACTTTGTTGGATTGGGATGGTTACCGGGCCCGTTGCCGCCCGAGGCGGAACGCGACGGTGCAGCCCCGAACTCGTCATAAGCCTTTATGATCTGCTGCACCAGGTTATGCCGAACCACATCTCGCTCGTTGAAATAAACGAATGCGATGCCTTCGATCTTTCCGACCACGTCGATGGCTTCGATCAAACCGGAACGGCGGCCTGAAGGCAGGTCAATTTGCGTAATGTCCCCGGTAATTACGGCTTTGGAGTTGAAACCCAGACGCGTCAGGAACATCTTCATCTGTTCGCTGGTGGTGTTTTGAGCTTCATCCAGAATGACGAACGAATCGTTGAGCGTCCTTCCACGCATGAAGGCAAGCGGCGCCACCTCGATGATTCCCTTATCGACATATCTTTCGAGTTTATCCGTATCCAGAAGATCATAGAGCGCGTCGTACAGCGGCCGCATGTAGGGATCGATTTTTTGCTGCAGAGTGCCGGGAAGAAAACCAAGGCGCTCACCCGCCTCGACTGCCGGTCGCGCCAGAATGATGCGGTTCACCTGCTTGGCTAACAATGCCGATACGGCCATGGCCACGGCCAAGTACGTCTTGCCCGTCCCGCCCGGTCCGATGGCAAAAACCATGTCGTGATGTTCGATATCTTCCATGTAGCGCCGTTGATTGGCGCTCTTGGGGGTAATGGATTTCTTGCCAAAGAAGCGCGGCCGTGCTGGCTGGCCGGGCTCGAGGATGTGACGAAGGCTAGTCTTGGGATCCTCCGCCGCGACGCGGAGGAGGGCCTTCACGGCGCCGTTATCCAGTCGCCGGCCCTCGCGCACGAGGTCATTGTATTGATCGAGAATGTGAACGGCGCGGTCCACGTGCGCGGGTTCGCCCTCAACCGTCAGCCGATCATTATGGAAGAAAGTTGTTACGTGAAGCGCCGACTCGAGGAGTTTCAGGTTCTCGTCCAGAGTGCCAAATAGGTTCTCCACTTGTCCGGCAATCTGTACCGTACGTCTCATAAGCTTGGCGGCCGCTGCCATCCGGCAGCAAACCGTAGCGGCAATATCTCCTCCGAGTCGATTGGTACCTGAACGTCAGCCTAGCTGAATGCTCCTGTGGGGTCAAGGAGTGCCCACTTAAGCCGTGTAGTTCCAATAAGATCAGCTCGACCCAATTATCCGAAACTTCATTTTGCGGCTGGTGCCGGAAACTCTACTTTAGGCACTTCCCTGCCACCTTCTGTGGCGGCAAAGTACGCATTGTTCGGCTTAAACCCAGCCCAGCCGGCAAAAACATTATTGGGGAAGAGACCAATATAAGTGTTGTAGTCCTGCACCGCCAGGTTATACCGCCGGCGTTCCACCGCAATGCGGTTCTCGGTCCCCGCCAGCTCATCCTGCAAACGCAGGAAATTCTCGTTCGACTTAAGCTGCGGGTAATTCTCTACAATTGCGAGGAGCCGACCAAGCGAGCCCTCGAGCTGCGTGTTGGCCGCAATCCGCTCTGCGGGAGTCTGCGCGCTGAGCAGTGCGGAACGCGCCTTGGCTATATCCCCAAAGACCGTCTGCTCCTGTGCCGCAAATCCCTTCACCGTCTCAACCAGATTGGGAATCAAGTCGGCGCGCCGCTGGAGATCGACATCAACTTGATGCCATTGGGCTTCGACCGCCTGGCTCTTTACCACCATCTGATTGCGCCGGCCAATGTACATCAATCCAACGGCCAAGGCCGTAACGCCCAACAAAACCACTGCCGTCCATACTCTTTTCATGCACTCCCCTTTTTATTGATGGGAATGAGCATACGTCCCTTTCAGAATATTCGATCAACGCAAAACAACAAGTCCATCTGACTCTTTCGTCTCCTCAACGGGCCAGGCGACGATCGATCTCTTCCGCCACGCTGGTAACCAAATGCAAATACGACGCCAATACCCCTTGCAGGTTCAGCTCGCTCACCGTGCTGTTTCCCTCGCGCAGATCCAATACCCTATGGAATGGCGCAGCATCCAAAGCCAGTACTCTCGCCAGTCGATCGGCACCCTCACGAACCGAGTTTGGCGCTTCCTGGCCCAGGGCGATCAGCGCATGACGAAAAAGCGTACCAAACGAGGAAGCGGATGCAATCAGCAGCTCCCTCAGCTCCGAGCGCCGGCCTCGCCAGCGCAGAAATGATTGCCGTAAACGAATCACATTGACGCGCAACTCCCGTTCGACCTGCAATTTGTGCTGAACCATGGGCACTTCCAGCTCGGCGAAGAAATCCGCGCCCTCCAGCATCCGATGGCGCGCTTTCATGTCCAGAAGCTCGATGGCGAATACGTCTGCCGAATTCCGCAGCTCCTCTAAAGTAAAAAGAAGCGGCGGCGGATGGCCCTTGCGCCACCACCACAATCCCACGGTTCGCAGGCTCTCCAAATCCGCGCCCTCCAGCCGATGGAGCAGGCATAGAACATTGAGGTCGGAGTACTCCCGAAAGTCGTGATCGGCCGCGGAGCCATATAAAACCACCGCTCTCAGGTTTTTAAGTGCTGCTTCCCTCAGACGTTCGACAAGCTCGTTCAGATCTTTCTCTCTGTCCATCCGCGCCTCCCTTCTACCAACTTCCTCCTGCGCCGCCCCCTCCCGACGCTCCCCCGCCAAAACCGCCAAAACCTCCGCCCCCGCTGCTTCCGCCCCAGCCTCCCCCGCTCCAGCCTCCTGCGCCCCAGCCTCCCATGGGACCCATCCACCATCCTCCCCGATAACCTCTCCCGCGTCGATATCTGGTCAGAGCTCCCAAAGCAAAAAGAAAAGCTAGAACACGCCAGCCCCCAAAAATAAGCAACAGAAGCAGCAGATTCAGCAGTGCCGGCGGAATTCCGTAAAACGAGGGCGCCGGAGCCTCTGCCGCTGGAGGCCCAGCGCCCGGGGCGCTTTGGGTTAGGATAACGCCGCGATCTTCGGCAATCGTGGACGCGATTTGCGAGGAAATCTGTAAAAGCGCCGCGCCATACTGGTTCTGCCGCAAGAGCGGCAGCATGTCGCGGCTGAACCCGCCTACTTTGCCATCCGGCAGAATCGGTTCAAGTCCATATCCGACTTCGGTCCAGTATTTTCGGTCATTTACGGCGAGCAACACCATCACGCCGCGGTCCTTGCCTTTGGGCCCCACGCCCCATTTCTCAAAGAGGCGGTTGGCAAAATCCTGAGCCGTATCGCCTTCGAGCGTGTGGATGGTTACGACGGCAAGCTGCGCATCGGCTTTTTGGTCCAGTTCCTGGCATAAGGCCGTAATCCTCTGGCGCGATTCGGCATCCATCACCCCAGCGAAATCATTGACGTAACCTTGCGGTGAGAGCTGCTCAACCTTTTCAGCAGCCGCGAGCTCCCCGCAGGAAACTGCGGAGAAAAGAACTGCCAATGCAAGCGCCGCGCGCAGCAGGAAAGCAGCGATCCGCGTTTGACAAAGCTCCGATCGTCGGCTACCGTAATCGCTTCGCGTCGAGAA
>Ga0066680_10000760_pt1 | contig 11785 bp, 10 predicted proteins | sample GraSoiAngelo_129_FD_62297 | JGI IMG/M metagenome (GOLD analysis project Ga0066680, IMG submission 62297) | Grasslands soil microbial communities from the Angelo Coastal Reserve, California, USA - 14_0927_12_40cm | ecosystem: Environmental > Terrestrial > Soil > Grasslands | place: USA... | reverse complement strand
GCCACCGTGGTGAGCGTGGGGACGGCGACGATCGCGGCCGCCATCGGCGCCGGCGGACTCGGCGTGTACATCTTCCGGGGTGTGGCGGTGGTGGACGACACCCTGATCCTGGCCGGTGCTCTGCCGGCGGCCCTCATGGCGCTCGCGGCGGACGCGCTGTTCGGCCTCGCGGAGCGGCGGTTCGCCTGGCGGGGGAAATGAGTCCTCACCCCCCGTCCCCCTCTCCCTTCGGGAGAAGGGGGGCTCAGCGCGTGCCCCGGTGCCTCGCCTTGCTTGCGCTGCTGCTCACCGGATGCGCCCCGCGCGACCGGATCGTGGTGGGTTCCAAGAACTTCACCGAGTCGGACCTGCTGGGCGAGATCGTGGCGCAGCAGATCGAGCGCCGCACCGGCCTCCCGGTGGCGCGCCGCTTCCATCTCGGAGGCACGTTCGTCTGCCATGAGGCGATTACGGCGGGCCAGATCGATCTCTACGTGGAGTACACCGGGACCGCGTACACCGCGGTCCTCAAGCACGCCCCGGTGGCCGATCGCGACAGCGTCGCTCGCGTGGTGGCGAGCGACTACGTGCAGCGCTTCAGGCTCGTGTGGGGCAAGCCGTTCGGCTTCAACAATACGTTCGCGATCACCGTGCGGCGCCGCGACGCCACACGCTACGGCCTCACCCGCATTTCCGACCTGGCGCGCGTGGCACCCCGCTGGAAGGCGGGATTCGGCTACGAGTTCCTCGAGCGGGCCGACGGCTTCCGGGGGCTCGCGGCCCTGTACGGCCTGCGGTTCGCGTCCCCGCCGCTCGCGATGGACCTGGGTCTCACGTATCGTGCGCTCGCGCAGGGCAAGGTCGATGTGATCGCCGGGAACTCGACCGATGGCCAGATTCAAGCGCTCGACCTCGTGGTGCTGGAGGACGACCGCCACTACTTCCCCCCCTACGAAGCCGCGCCGGTGATTCGCCAGGCGACGCTCGCGCGGCACGAGGGGCTGGCCGCGGCCCTCGACCAGCTCGCGGGCCGCATCTCGGATGCCGAGATGCGACGGCTCAACGCGCTCGCGGACGTCGAGCATCGGGACATCGCGACCGTCGCGCGTGACTGGCTGCACAGCACCCTGCCGTGAAGGCGCGCCTGCAGCTCGTGCTCGCGGCGCTGTGCTTCTCGACGGCGGGCGCCGCCATCAAGTGGTGCGCCTTCGGCCCCTCGCAGATCGCCGCGATCCGCGCGCTGGTGGCGATGCTGGCGATCCTCGTGCTGATTCCCGAGTCGCGCCACCGGTGGAGCTGGCGCGTGGGGCTGGTCGGCGTCGGCTACGCGGCCGCGGGCGTCCTGTTCGTGTTCGCGAACAAGCTGACGACGGCCGCCAATACGGTATTCCTCCAGGCGACGAACCCGCTGTTCGTGGTGGCCCTGGCGCCATGGCTCCTGAAGGAGCGTGTGCAGGCGGCGGACCTGGCGTTCATGAGCGTGCTGACGGTGGGCCTGACCCTGCTGTTCGTGGGCGGACAGCGACACTTCGCCACGGCGCCGGCCCCCGTTGTCGGCAACGTGCTCGCGGCTGGGAGCGCCGTGGCGTGGGCGTTCACGGTCACGGGCTACCGCTGGCTCGCCCGCCAGGGGGGCGCGGGCCACGGCCCGATCGCCGCCGCCGCCGCGTGCGGCAACCTGATCGTCTTTCTGGTCTGCGTGCCGGGCGCGCTCCCGTTCGCGGCGGGGCGTGCCGTCGACTGGGTGATCGTGATCTACCTCGGCGTGTTCCAGCTCGGCCTCGCGTACGTGTTCCTGTCGCGCGCGATCGCCCGGGTGCCCGCGCTCGAGGCCTCGCTGTTCTTGCTGGTCGAGCCGGTGCTGAGTCCCGTGTGGGCGTGGCTCGCGCACGGTGAAACCCCCGGCCCGCTGGCCGCGCTCGGGGGCATCGTCATCCTCACCGCGACGGCGCTCAAGTCCTGGCGCGACACGGCGGTGGTGGCCGCGTGAGCGCCCGGATCATCCGTACTTATTTCGCCATCACGGGGCTGTTCAACCTGGCGATGTCGCTCATCTGGGGGATCGACACGCTGTTCAAGATGGGCGCCGGGCTCGACATCCAGCAGGTGCTCTTGACCAACGCCGCGTTCACGTTCGGCTCGATGGTGTTCGAGATTCCGACCGGCGTGGTGGCGGACACCGTGGGACGGCGCGTGTCGCTGCTGTTGTGTCTCGTCACCCTGTTCGCCACGACGCTGTTGTACGTCGCCTGCGCCTGGCGAGGGTGGGGGTTCGGGGGGTTCCTGTGGATCTCGCTGCTGCTCGGGCTGGGATACACGTTCTACACGGGTGCCGTGGACGCCTGGCTGGTGGACGCCCTCAAGGCCACCGGCTACGCGGAGCCGCTGGAGCCCGTGTTCGCCCGCGGCCAGATGTACTTCGGGGCCGCGATGCTGGTCGGGACGATCGGCGGCGGGCTGCTGGGCAACATCAGGCTCTACGTCCCGTACCTGGTGCGGGCTGCCCTCGTCGTGCCGCTGTTCCTGCTCGCGTGGTTTCGCATGCCGGAGCTCGGTTTCACGCCGCGGGCACTCGAGCTGCGGCGCGTGGGGCCCGAGCTGCGGCGCGTGTTCGTCGAAGGTCTGCGCTACGGACTGAACAGTCCGATCCTGCGGCCCGTGATGCTGGCGTCGCTCGTCTCGATGAGCTTCATGATCTTCGGTTTCTACAGCTGGCAGCGCTACTTCCTCGACCTCCTGGGGCGCGACGTGGTGTGGGTGGACGGCGTGATCAGCGCGCTGGTCGGCTTGAGCCTCATCGTGGGCAACGCGCTCGTCGCGCCGCTCTCCCGCGTCGTGCGGACGCGCACCGGAGTGCTCATCCTCTCGACCGGTGCCCAGGCGGTACTCGCGGTCGCCTGCGGCCTACTCACCAACTTCTTCGCCGTCGTAGGGCTCTACCTGTTGTACGGCGTGGCGATCGGTCTCGCGCTCCCCGTGAAGCAGGCCTATCTGAACGCGCACATCCCCTCGGCCCAGCGGGCGACGATCATCTCGCTCGACTCGATGTTCGCGAACAGCGGCGGCGTGCTGGGGCAGACGGCGTGGGGGTGGGTCGCGCGCACCCGGTCGATCGGCACGGCGTGGACGTGGAGCGGGGCGACGCTACTGCTGGGGATCCCGCTCTATTGGATCGCCCGAAGGCGAGACCGTCATTTGGATACGATAGGCTAGACGGCTAGACGGCGAGACGGCGAGCGGCTGTCAGGAGTGAGGTGGCAGGAAAGACCCCTGTCACTGACGCCCGCTCGCCGTCTCGCCGTCTACCCGTCTAGTCTGGCTCCTACTTACTGCTGTCCTTCTTTTCCTGCTTGTCCTTTCGCACGTCCTTGCGATCCTGCCGCAGATCCCGCCGATCCCTGCGTGCGTCGCGCACGTCGTGGCGCCGGTCGCGGGCGTCCTGCCGCAAGTCGCGCGCATCGCGCCGCGCGTCCGTGGTATCACCACTCTTCAGGTCCTGCCGCACGTCCCGGCGATCCTGCCGGACGTCCCTGGTGTCGTGGCGGATGTCCTTGCGGTCGCCGCGCAGCTCGCGGCGGTCATGGCGGACTTCCTTGCGGTCCTGCTTCACCGCGGCCGAGTCCTGAGCCGAGAGTACTCGAGGAGCGCTCGCGGCCAGCGCCAGGGCGGCGAAGAGGGCGAATTGACGTCGCATACAGGTGGTCCCGGTTAAGGTCGGAGATAAGACCCGCGCAGCGGGCGAACCGTTAACAGCGTGACGCGGATCACACTCGTACCCGCTAGCTAGCGCTGCTTGAACTTGGGCAATTCGCTGTGGTGGTGCTTCAGAAATTCCTCGTATATGCGGCTGTCGGTGTAGTCCCGAATCTCGCCGATCCGATCTCCCCGAAACCTGAGGATGCAGCACGTCCGCTGGTCCATCACGTCCTTCGGGTCGGACTTCAACCACGAGCGCTCGCGGACCTCCACGATCACGCGCTCCTCCGCTTCGTACCAATCGCGCCAGACGTCCTCGTATCCCCAGTCGGCGGCGCCCAGTCCGGGCTCGCGGTTCCAGAGGGCATCGAGCACCGCCTCGCGGCCGTGCCATTCGCCGCCGATCCGGGGAGCGCCGGCCACCCAATAGACGATGTCATCAGTGAAGTAGCTCCCCGTTTCGACCCGGTTCCCGGCGAACAGCGCCTTCTCGTAGGCTTTGGCCACGTCCATGCGACGGCTCATGCGGTCACCTCCTCGATTTCCTCCGGCTCGGGCAGAGTGCTCGCCTTGCGCCCGGCGCGCTCCATCGGCTTGTCCAGCTCAGCCTTGTGGCGGTCGATGATGGTCCAGAAGTCGACCGCGCGGTCGAGCAGCTCGTAGGCGGCTTCCTTGAGGGTGTCGCTCATTTTCACTTGCCGCACGTTGTTCTGCATGTCTTCCGCGTCCCAGCCGCGCGAGTGCGCGATGAATGGGAACGGCGGGAACACGAAGCCGAGCTCGGCCCAGAAGGTGAACATCGCGCCCGCCACGGCCTGGATGTTGTCCTGGCCGCCGGTGATGATGAACGCCGCGATCTTGTTCTTGATCAACACCTGGTTGCGGATGGTGACCTGGTTCTGCACGCAGTTCAGCCGCTCGATCATCTTGTAGTACAGGGACGACGCGTTGCCCCAGCGGATGGGTGTGGCGATCAGCACGACATCCGCCCAATGCACCAGTCCCTCGTACACGGCGGTGAGCTGGTCTTCCGGATCGCGCTCGGTGATGGCGCAGGGCCAGGTGCAGGCGTGCGCGGCCTTGGAGTAGTTGCCCTCACAGTGCCGGAACTTGAGATCGCGCAGCTTCACGTGTTGGGTGTCCGCTCCCCGGCGCTTCGCCTTGTCGAGCGCGTGCTCCAGCAGGGCGTCGGACGTGGAGAAGCGCGGGTTGACGTCGTCCATCGCGGTGGTGGAGATGAGCAGCACCCGAGGCGGCGCGCCCGCGGGCTTTACGTGCGGCTCGAGCAGGTGTGACGGCTTGTGCTTGACGAGCTTGCGCGGCAGCACGGGCGGGGTTTGCACGTACACGCCGTCGGGCCGCTCCTCCACCGCGAACACCGGGACCTGCTCTTCGTCGTAACCCGCGGGCCCCTTGCCCGTGATCACGCTGTACTCCCAGGCGTGCCAGGGGCACATCACGAACTCGCCGTGCAGGCGGCCTTCGGACAGCGGGCCGCCCTTGTGGTTGCAGGTGTTGCCGATCGCCCGGAACTGGCCGTCGTGGAAAAACAGCGCGACCGACCAGCGGTCGAGCTTGAGAGCGCAGGGGACGCGCGAGCGCAGCTCGGCCGTGTCGCCGAGGCGGTGCCAGGTTGCCATGGGACGCTTCCGTTGAGGGGCGTGTAGATTCTAGCCCCTATGCCCGCCGCCCGCTCGCGCTTCGCCGTGATCTTTTTCACGGTCCTCATCGATCTGATCGGGTTCGGGATCGTGATCCCGATCCTGCCTGTGTACGCCCTCCGGTTCGGGGCGAATGGGATCGGCTACGGTGCGCTCGTGTTCGTCTTCTCCGCCATGCAGTTCCTGGCGACGGCGCTGCTGGGCCGGCTGTCGGATCGGATCGGCCGCAGACCGATTCTGCTCACCACGATGGTCATCAACGCCCTGGGCTACGTCTTGTTCGCGTTCGCGCCGTCGTACGCGGTCTTGTTCGTCGCGCGCGTGATCTCCGGGTTGGCGAGCGGCAACATCTCGGCGGCGCAGGCGTACATGGCCGACATCACATCGCCGGCGGAGCGGGCCCGCGGCATGGGTCTCATCGGGGCCGCGTTCGGGATCGGATTCGTGGTCGGCCCTCTGATCGGCGGGCTCGCCGACCACTACCTGGGTCATCTCGCGCCGGGGCTCATTGCCGCCGGCCTGTCGGTGGCCAACTTCTTTTCGGCGAGCGCCATCTTGCGGGAGTCGCTTGCCGTCGAGCACCGCACCGCGCGGCCACTGTTCGATTTCGGTCACATGGCGCAAGCGCTAGCCCGGAAGGAGCTCCGGCCCCTGATGCTTGTGTGGCTCCTGGCGCCGTTCTCGTTCGCGGGCTACACGGTTGCCTTGCCGCTCCACACGGCCAAGGCATTCGCCTGGGGAGCGAGGGAGCTGGGCTGGCTCTTCGTCCTCATCGGTGCGATCGCCGCCATGGTGCAGGGCTTTCTGTTCGGTCGGATCGAGCGGCACACCGGCGCGCGGGCCTTGCTGATCATCGGGTTGTTCGGGATGGGAGTGAGCATCGCCGTGCTGCCATGGGCCGACACCAGTCTCCTGGTGTACGCCTGGACGGTTCCGCTCGCCTTTACGAACAGCCTGTTCGCTCCCGCGGCGTCGGGTCTGGTGTCCGTGTACGCAGACCCCACGGAACAAGGTACGATCCTCGGGGCCGCCCAGGCCTTCGCCGCGCTGGGCCGCAGCGTCGGCCCGCTCGCCGCCGGTTGGGCGTACGACGGGCTCGGCCAACGAAGCACGTTTTTCCTGGCGGGAGGTGTGATGCTGCTGGGTGGACTGGCGGCGTTGTGGCTGCCGAGGAGGGAACAGGAGCGAGTGGTCAGTAGGCAGGCCATCCGCACCTAGACGCACGGACGCGGCAGCCTAGCCTACCCCCGGTTTCGTGCCGCATATTCTCCGGGTCCCCCGCCCGGAGTTTCCTGCGCAATGCGCGTGTACAAGACACCGGAGATCCGCAACGTCGCGGTCGTGGGCCACGGCGCGAGCGGCAAGACCTCCCTCGTCGATGCCCTCGCGTTCGTGGCCGGTACCAGCAAGCGTCACGGGTCCGTGAAGGACGGGACCGCCCTCACCGATTACACCGCCGACGAAATCGAGCGCAAGTACTCGATCAACCTCGCCCTCGCCGTGGCGGAGTGGCTCGACACCAAGCTCAACCTCATCGACACGCCGGGGTACCTTGACTTCACCGGCGAGGCGCTGGCGGGCGTCCACGCCGCCGACGGGGCGGTGGTGGTGCTCTCCGCCACCGGCGGCGTGGAGGTGGGCACCGAGAAGGTGTGGGACTACTGCGAGGCGCGCGGCATCCCGCGGCTGTTCTTCGTGTCCCTGATGGACAAGGAGCATGCCGACTTCGAGCGCGTGTATGCCCAGGTCAAGGAGCGGCTCACGCCGAAGGTGATCCCAGTGGAGATCCCCGTGGGCGAAGGCCCGGCCTTCCACGGGATCATCAATCTGTTCTCCAAGAAATGCCACTTGTACAAGAAGGGGACGAAGGCCGGGGAGTACGAGGAAGCGGACGTGCCGCCCGAGTACCAGGCGCGGTTCGAGCAGTATTCCAAAGAGCTGATCGAGCGTATCGCCGAGACGGACGACACGCTGCTGGAACGTTACCTCGGGGGTGAGGAGATCGGGCGCGACGAGGCGATCGCGGCGATGAAGGCCGGCATGGCCAAGGGCGAGCTGTTCCCGCTGTTCTGCGGCGCCGCCGAGCTCACGTACGGCATGCGGGCGCTGCTCGCCAAGCTGGTGGAGCTGTTTCCCGCCCCGTCCGAGCGGCCGCCGGTGGACGCGCAGCAGTGGGGGAGCGCGGAGCGTGTGACGCTCAAGGCCGAGGACGCGGGCCACTTCGTCGCACAGGTGTTCAAGACGATCTCAGAGCCGCACGTGGGGGACGTGACGTTCTTCCGGGTGTATTCGGGGACCGTCCGCAACGGCCAGGACGTATACAACGCCCCCCGCGAGGCGGTCGAAAAGCTGAACCACCTGTGCGTCACGGAGGGGAAGGAACGGATCGAGATTCCGGAGCTGCACGCGGGCGACATCGGCGCGGTCGCCAAGCTGCGGGACACGCATACGAACGACACGCTCTCCACCAAGGAGCACGCGATCGTGCTGCCCAAGATCCCGTTCCCCGAGCCGGTGATCACCGAAGCGATCGACGTGAAGCAGCGGGGGGAGGAGGAGAAGCTCTCGAACGGCCTGCACAAGCTCCATGAGGAGGACCCGACGTTCCAGCACGAGTACTCGGGCGAGCTGGGGCAAACGCTGATCCGCGGGTTGGGGGAGCGGCACCTCGAGATCATCGTGGGGCGGCTGGCGCGCAAGTTCGGCGTGCACGCGCAGATCGGACGCCCCAAGATCGCGTACCGCGAGACGTTCCGCGCCCGAGCAGAAGGCCAGGGGAAGCACAAGAAGCAGACCGGCGGCCGGGGCCAGTACGGCGACTGCTGGATCCGGATCGCCCCGCTGCCCCGGGGATCCGGCTTTCAGTTCCTGGACGAGATCGTCGGCGGCGTGATCCCGCGGCAATACATCCCGGCGGTGGAGCGCGGCGTGCAGGAGGCGGCGGCGCGTGGGCCGGTGGCGGGCTATCCGGTGGTGGACTTCAAGGTGGAGCTGTACGACGGCTCCTACCACGACGTCGACTCGAACGAAATGTCGTTCAAGATGGCCGGCATCCTGGCGTTCCGGAACGTGAGCCCGAACTGCAAGCCGGTGCTGCTCGAGCCGATCCTGGAGCTCGACGTGTCCACGCCGGACGACTACCAGGGTGCGGTGATGGGCGATCTGTCGTCACGCCGGGGCCACATTCTCGGCACCGAGCCCGACGGCCGCCTGGTCAGGGTCAAGGCGCTGGTCCCCGAAGCCGAGCTCGACCGCTACGCCACCACGCTGCACTCTATCACGCACGGCCGCGGGACGTATCGCTCGAAGTTCCACGTGTACCAGGAAGTCCCGCCCGATGCGGCGCAGAAGGTCGCGGAGGTGCGCAAGAAGGAGCTGGAGGAGGCGAAGGCGTCTTGAGGCGCTGGCTGCGCCTGTGGTTCTCCTTCCACGATCCGGTCGACCGGCGCGCGTACGTGCAAGGCGGCGCCGTCCTCATGCTGCTCAAGTACACGGTGGACGCGAGCGTCGTGTGGGCCTTCGTCGGCCGGTGGTGGACCCCCCTCGGCTACCTGGACCCCGTCTGGACCCTCCGCCAGCAGGTGCTGCGCGGCGCGCCGGACTGGGTCGCTCCGGCGCTGGTCGTGTGGACCCTGCCGTTCCTGTGGATCGGCGTGAGCATGACGCTGCGCCGCGCCGTGGACGCCGGGCGCTCGCCGTGGTGGTCCCTGCTGTTCTTCGTTCCGGTGGTGAACTACGTGGCGATGCTGTGGCTGGCGCTCCAGCCGTCGCGGGCTGCTGCCGTCGCCCCGGACGTCGCCACGCCGGCGGTCGACTCCCGACTGCGGGCCGGGCTGGTGGGCGTGGCGGCGGCGGTGGCGATCACGATCCCGACCGTGCTGATCGGCGTCTATCTGCGGCGCATCTATTCCGCCGGATTGTTTCTGGGCGTGCCGTTCACCATCGGCTACATCAGCGCGTACGTGTTCAACGCGCGGCACGCCCAGAGCGCCGGCCGGACGATCGAGGTCGCGCTGGTGGCGGTGGCGCTCGCCGGCGGGGCCATGCTGGTGTTCGCGCTGGAAGGGGTCGTCTGCATCGCGCTGGCATTCCCGCTCGCGGCGTTACTCGCCGTCCCCGGAGCGATCCTCGGCCGGGCGGTGGCGCTGCGCGGCGCGGGGCCGCCGCTCCTCGCCGGAGTGCTGCTCGCGCCGGTCGTGGTGCTCGTGAGCCCGCGGCAGCGCGCGCCGTCCCACGAGGTCGTGACCGTCATCGAGGTCGACGCGCCGCCGGCCGTCGTGTGGCGGCACGTCGTGAGCTTTCCGGCGCTGGCGCCGCCCCGCGAGTGGCCGTTCCGCGCGGGCATCGCGGCGCCGATGGGGGCGCGCATCGTCGGCACCGGCGTGGGGGCGACCCGCTACTGCGACTTCACGACCGGTAGCTTCGTCGAGCCGGTCACGGTCTGGGAGGAGGATCGGCGGCTGGGATTCGACATCACGACGCAGCCGCCACCCATGCGGGAGTGGAGCCCGTACCGCGAAGTGAACCCGCCGCACCTCGACGGGTACTTCCGGGCGACCCACGGGGAGTTTCGACTGATACCGCTGCCCGGCGGCCGTACCCGTCTCGAAGGGCGGACCCAATACGTGGTGTCCCTGTTCCCGCAGACCTATTGGACGCTTCCAGCCGGCCGTCTCGTTGCGGCGATCCACGAGCGCGTGCTGCAGCACATCAAGGCGATAGCCGAGGAGGAAGATCATTCATGAGAGGGACGATCCTCTGTGCCGTGCTGGGCGGGCTGAGCGGTGCCTGCGTGCGCCCCGACAAGGCGCCCGCGACATCCGACACGACGGCCGCGCGTCCGGAGACGACAGCCGCCGCCGCGCCCTCCGCGCCGACATCGCCTCCCGCTCCGACCCCGACCTCGACCGCGACGAAGGTCGCCACGGTGCAGGGCTTTCTCGCACCCGAATCGGTGCTGCACGACAGCACGCAGGACATCTACTTCGTCTCCAACATCAACGGCAGCCCCACGGCGAAGGACAACAACGGCTTCATCAGCCGCGTCCGGCCGGACGGGGCGGTCGAGAATCTCAAGTTCATCGAGGGCGGGCGCAGCGGCGTCACCCTCAACGCCCCGAAGGGGCTGGCCCTCGAGGGCGACACCCTGTGGGTCGCCGACATCGACGTCGTACGAGCGTTCGACGCGAAGACGGGCGCCCTCATCGACACGGTCAGTTTGGCAAAGCTGGGGGCGGTGTTCTTGAACGACATCGTCGTCGGCTTGACCGGCGCGCTGTACATCACCGACACGGGCATCCGGTTCGACGACGTGGGCAACGTGTTGCATCCGGGGCCGGACCGCGTGTTCCGGGTCGGACCGGATCGCGCGGTGACCCAGGCCATCCGCGGCGACACGCTCGGTCGCCCCAACGGGATCGCCCTGGATCCGGTGGGCAAGCGCTTCATCATCGTCGAGTTCGGGGGACGCTACGTGCTCGCCTGGAAGCCCGGGGACAAGGCGCCGAGCGTGGTCGCGAAGGGCCCGGGCGGTTTCGGCGGGGTCGTCGTCGCGGGAGGCAGGATCCTCGTGTCGAGCGGGGCCGATTCCAGCGTGTCGAGCTACGAGACGGGCCAGCAGGTCAAGCTGATCAGTGGGGTCCCCGGCCCCGCCGACATCGGCTACGACGCGAAGCGGAATCGCCTGTTGATCCCTGTACTGCCGGGCAATCGCGTCGAGATCTGGCAGCTGCCGTAGCGCGCACGTGTGTCGCGTTCGCGCAACAGCAGCGGAGCGCCGCCGTGGGGAGAGCGACCCTTCCTATGGGGTGCAAATCTTGCTATCAGTGCGGAGTTGCATTCTCGAGGTGAGGGGCTCTGGTGTTCGACGTCGGTGGCAGCGGTCGGCAAGACATTCGCATCGTCCTGGCAGACGATCACGCCGTCGTGCGCGCCGGCCTCCGGGCGCTGCTGGAGAAGCAGCGTGGCTTCGTCGTGGTAGGCGAGGCCCAGACCGGCGGCGAGGCGGTCGCCCTGACCGCGTCGGCCCGTCCCCACGTGGTCCTGATGGATCTCGCCATGCCCGGGGAAGGCGGCATCGACGCCACGCGGCGCATCACTATGCTGGGACTGGGGACCAAGGTCCTGGTGATCACCGCGCTGCCCCAGGAGCAGCAGCTGTGCGATGCGCTTGAAGCGGGTGCCAGCGGCTTCTTGCGGAAGGACGCGTCAGTTGAGCAGCTGGCGCGCGCGATCCGCACCGTGGCGGGCGACCGGCTGTTCCTCGACGAGGACGCCGCCCGTCTGGTCGTGCTGCAGCGCTATCGCAAGACGGGGCAGGTCGAGGACGAAAAGGCGGCGGCGGAGCGGCTGAGCCGCCGGGAGCGCGAAGTCCTTGCCCTGCTCGCCCTCGGGCACAGCTCGAAGGAAATCGGCCAGAAGCTGTCGCTCAGCCCGAAAACGGTGGACGA
>Ga0066680_10000742_pt1 | contig 11859 bp, 9 predicted proteins | sample GraSoiAngelo_129_FD_62297 | JGI IMG/M metagenome (GOLD analysis project Ga0066680, IMG submission 62297) | Grasslands soil microbial communities from the Angelo Coastal Reserve, California, USA - 14_0927_12_40cm | ecosystem: Environmental > Terrestrial > Soil > Grasslands | place: USA... | reverse complement strand
GGGAGTGCCCGATGATGGAGGCAAAACCAGGGCGGCCAGCACAGTCGCAATGAGAAGCTTCCTAGCCATGGCTAAAAGAGGAATCCCGCCGCCAGGCCGACTTGCCCTGCAACGTTCGGCCCTCCCAATATCTCGCTCGTGCGAAAATGCCTATACTCAGCGGAGAACAGCAAATCGCCGCGAGGCCGAAAAATGTAGTTGAAGAAGAAAATCCGATTGCTCGAAGGAACAGCCCGCAGAAGTGGGTCGAACTGTGTGGCCGTCCGCAAACGTGCGGCATCCCTGGTGCCCAACCCCCCGGCCGCGTTGAACTCGCTGCGCCTATTGACTGTGAACTTCAGTTGCGACCAGCCGCCAATAACGGGAATACCCGCAAGCGTCGGCGCGGTGGCATAGAGATAATGTTGGTAATCCTGGGGCTGCACGGTCGAAAGCGCCAGACCGCCAAAGCCGTCGAGCCCTTTGCCAGTGAAAAACGCTCCGCTCAATTGCAGTTTTGCGATCAGCGGAAATTTCCAATCGGCAATCGCGCCCGAAGCAGATGCGGCCTGCCTATTGGGAAAACGCAAGGGAGCGTAAATCCCAGAAATCCCGAAGGAAATGGCGTGATCTTCCATTCTGTTGTTCCCGGATAGGCGCACGGCATAAACAGGTTGCCTGGAATATTCGCCCGGTGTCGGCACACGCTCGTTCGAACCGCTCACGGAATAACCCGCGGAATCCAAAACTCCCGCCTCGACCTTGAGCTCCGCGGACGTGAAATCAAATCTCCGTTCGGCGCGGATTGCAGGAGTCCAGTACCAAAGATTTCCCGCGGCCGCAAAGGCGGGAACGGCCAGCGAAAGGTAGGACGTCGGCGAATTCGGCGAAAAGAAAGGGGTCTCCAGCCCGCCGGTAATCGAAATTTTGCTCCAATCAAACTGCAGCCGCGCAATCCTGAGGCCCACGAGACCGGCCGCCACGCCGCCATAAGGGCCGGCTGCGCTATTGATAAAGTCCAGCTGAAAATCCGCGCTCGTACTTGCGCCGAATACCCTCGGCCCAATGCCTCTGAGGCCCACAACGGATTGCCTGAACGAGGCGGCGAGGCTGCCGGTGTAGGCATAAGGCGGCGGTTGCACGGCCACGGTTGGCACGTCTAAATTGTCCAGCTGACCAGAGGTGTCGAACACATTGAATAGGGCGATGCCCGAAATCTTCAGGCGGTACTTGGCAGAGCTCTCCACCTTCACTTGCTCGTGCTCTTCGACTCTGGCATTCAGGATCTGCCAATCGTCTTCCGTGATGCGCGCGAGGGGTGCATTCGTCTCAGGATTTTGCGGCTGCGTGCGCTCGGCGGCATGTTCATCCGGAGGATTCGAGGGCGGAGGATTCGCCTGAGTTCGCAGAATTTGCGTGAGCATGTTGCGAAGCTGCTGGATTTCCAGACGAGACTGCTGCAACTCGCCCTGCATCTGTTCGATCGAGTGGGTCAGGGCCGCAATCTTTGAGCCTAAATCCGCCCGGTCTGCCGTTGGCGCTTCACTTGTCAGGCCTTGAGCGCTCGCAGATAAACCGGCAAACACGACAACGCACAGCAGTGGTCCGGATGAGCGCAGCAGCCTTGGGATGATCGCATACATAAAATCTCCTCTTTTTGCAACGAACGGGTGGACGTTCAGGTTACCGCTATCATACTCGAAGGTATGCGCAGATTTCATTGGGCACACGACAGATGCTTCGCGGCGGACCTCAAAAACAGCTCAGCCCCTCTGAAGCGATCACCGCTATCCCTTATCCCTGTTCGGAGCGGGAAGAGCCTTCCCTCTTCGATCCTGCAGAAAGTTAACAACCGGCCACTTTAGGGCAAGAGACACGGGTTATGGGAGTCTTCGACAAACAGATGACAGAAGGTTGACAAAATGATGACAATCCACCGAGCACCCGACGGACATGGAGGTGAGGTCCTCCCCGCCCGAAGCTTCTTTATCTTTTTGGGCTTATCTTCCTGGCGGGTTGACCAGACTCGCAGCGCCGCCACTGGCGCGGCACGCACCGAAGTCCTTTGCCACCGTTTTCACCAGGAAACTCTGATCGCCGGCTGTATTTTTCTTGATTTTGCCTTTCAACTCGACTCTCTCGCCGGCTTTGATATCGGCGGCACCGGGAACAAGCGGTAATGTCCGTTTTGTCTTGTCATCGGTAAGATGTAGTCCGTCGTCGGCCGTCTCGACGCAACCGGTGACCTTCCTGGCGCGATGAGTCAGGAGGTAAACGGCGCCGACACCGGCTGCGGCCGCTCCGACTCCGATGCCGATGGCCTTACCGTGCCCATAGCTTGGCGTGCTCGAAGTGCCTGTCGTGCCCGTAGTACCTGTCGTGCCTCCCGTCCCGCCGCCTCCGCCATACTGCGCATACGCCGTGGCCGCGAGAAGCAAAACGACAGCCAATCGAATGACCTGCCGCGTCAATCTCCGGGACTTTCCCGCGAGCGTCGCCCCTTGGCCTTGGAATCTATAACTCGCATTAGAATTCATCATGAACCCCTTTTCGCCTTCTGTCTTGCGCACTTCTGGCTGGACTTAGGTAACGCCGTACTGCGCCAGACGCGCATCACAGCTAGTGGTACCGCAATTCGCAAATCGGGGTTGTCGCGATCATGTAAACAGGAAGTCATTTTCTTGCTAGCGCACGCCTATGGCTTGAATCGCTTGGGAGATCAGTCTTGCCGAGCTGCCGCTCTGCAGAATTGTGCGCAGGCGCCTGCGGGCCTTGTGTAACTGCGACTTGGAATTACCGATGGAGCAGCCCAGCGCCTCGGCAATTTCGTGATGTTCGTAACCGAGTACGTCATGCAGGAAAAAAATCTGCCGGTAACCATGCGGGAGTTGCCTTAGCGCACGTCTCAGGCTTAGCCGGTCCACGACGCCTGAGACCCGCTGGTCCCCCCGCCCAATTTCTCTGCGATGGAAAGTATCGCCTGTTTCGCTCCTGGCTTCGAGCGACGTCTCCTTTAGACTCTTGATGCGGCGCCGCATCAGAACAATATTGACGGCCAGGCGATACAACCATGTGGAAAATGCTGACTCCCCCCTAAAGGTCTGAATTTTTCGAAACACCTGGAGAAAAACGTCCTGTGTCAGATCCTCCGCGAGGGTGGGATTTCCCGTCATTCGCAGGCACAGGCCGTAAACGCGGTGGCTATGTGACCTATATAGGTGCTCGAAAGCCGCTGCGTTCCCTCTTTGTGCCAGGCGAATCGTTTCTCCTTCAGACGCCCCGCTCAGTGGCATTTGCCCCTCGCAACAAACAATCGGCGAGGCGGGCACACCTGACATTCCCTTTCTGACGCTCGGATCGCATAAGACCATGGTCATCGGAGCACTTCCTTGAGTCGCCGCTACGCCGTCAATTCTTCGATACCTGCCATCGGACCGACAACTCGCTTAAAGGGGCCGCGGCTCGCGCCATTCACATAGTAAGGAGGTGAAGCGCACGCTTTGTCACCACCGCGTCAAATGGCTGTCATTCATCCGCAAATTCTCGTTCGCCTGGACCATAAAGATCGCCTCGCACGCAGCTTCGCAGCGCTTGACGGCTAGTTTTTTCCGGTTCGACCCTGGAATCCGTGTGGCCGAAAAGTTCAAACTGAGGTATCGGAAACCTTAAGCCGATGTTTGGCCTACAGAGGCTTGGCACATGCAGAAAATGAGAGGAATAGGGAATTTTGAACCTGTGCAGATGGCCGCGGGTCACTCATATTTGGGCACATGAGCCCTTTGGTCCCGGATCTCGCGTAGGTGCTGGCGTAGCCGCTCGAGCACCTCTTCCCTGCTCGAATTATGTGTTTCTCTCACCAACTCATTTAGAGCAAAGTGCACCACATCGCGATGGTGCAACTCCTCAGGCGCGACATCATTGCTGAATTCAAGCCAAAGGCTGTGCAGAAGATCGATTTCCTTGGGAGTGAGATGCGGCGCATGCGGGCCCAGATAAAAGACGTGTTCTTGGCCATTCGGAGAATGGATTTCGAGCGTTAGTTGAGGCTTCGGCGGGGGCAGAGCTTCCCACGCCAGACCCGCTATACGTGCCTCCTCGGCGATGGATCGCCGGGGGGAAAGCCCGAGAACCACGGACGACGATTTCAGACTCTGCGCGGCCCGGAGGATGCCGTCCCATTTCTCCGCGGCCGGAGCGACCGCAAGGTGCACGGTCTTGCCCATCTTTTCTGCCAGATTCAGGCAACGAGTAAACAACTCCTGTTCTTCGCGGCTAAAAAGTTGCTCCGCCTCGAGCTCGTGCTCGCCCGAAGCGGCGCGTTCGAGAAGCCGGAGATGCAGCACGGCGATGTCCTGTTTTTGCGTGTCCGTTCTTCGCAGGATCGCGCCGAGTTGGTAAAGCGTGTTGTAATTGCGAACCATCACGATGACGTTTCCAGGCCGGACTCCCACCGCCTCCGGCGTGAGTTCCCCGCCCGGCTCGACGTTGAACTGATCCAGCTCCGCGTGGGCTGCGCCGCGTTTTTGGGTGATCTTTTCCGATAGCTCGAATACGGCAAAAAACACGAGCGTAAACGCCACGCCCGAAACCGTGGCCACCTGCTTGGTAAACAGATTAATGACGCACAGCGCAATCAGCACCAACGTGATGAAACCCAAGCCCACCGGAATTTCTATACCTGCAATTTTTATGTTCAGAGGAACGCGAAATTCGCGCTGGCCCGGCTCTTTGTAGCGCAGAACCAGGACCGCTAGCCCCTTCATGGCGAAGCTCCACATCACCCCAAAAGCGTAAGCTTCGCCCAAAAGAAATATGTTTCCGCCGCTCAGGATAATGGTGAGGAGCTGCAGGCCCACAACTACATTCAAAATGCGGTAAGAAGTCCCAAAGCGGCGATGCGGCCGCCGGAACCAGTCCGGCAAAATCCCGTCCTCGGAAACGCGGTTGAGCACTCCATTCGAGCCGACAATCGCGGTATTTACCGCTCCCGCGAGCATCAAGACGCCCACAATGACGACAAATCCGCGGAACGCCAGCCGCGCAAGCAACGGCCCTGTGAGATACATGGCCAGGCCGCCGATCGGGTTGTCGTAGAAGTTTCCGCGAACGTTGTCCGGGATAATCATCACGGCAAAAAATGCCACGCCGGCCGTGAAGATGAGGCTGTAAAGAAAAATGATGAACCCGGCTTTTTCGAGATTGCGCAGCTTGGGGTGCTCGATCTCTCGATAGACCTGGGCCATGGTCTCTTCGCCGCTCATCGCCAGAACCGAATGGCCCAATCCAATCAGGATTCCGATCAACCCGACGGTATAGGGCAGCCGGCTGCGGCTTAACCACCCTAAGGCGTCTGTCGAAAACGTGAGATTGCGCAGCGAAGGCACGGGCGGCAGGTGAGCGCCTCTCATCCACAGCGTATAGCCGCACCAGACCAGCATGAGGACCACCATCACCGTGGTCACGTACATGATTCGCAGAGCTTTCTCGCTCGATTCCGGAATGCCTTTGACGTTTTCCCACCAGAAATAAATCGTCACCAAAATCGCAAACGCAGCTGCGCTGGCGTTCACCGGCAGAACGAATTGGTAATGCGCGTAGTGCAGGAGTTCGTTTAAAAGCCCAACCAGATACAGGCCCGCGGATACGCCGCTGATCGGCCCCGTCAGAATGTAATCGAACATCAGCGCCGATACGGAGAATTTGGCCAGCGTCGAGCCCATGGCCTCTTTGACCACGCGGTAGACGCCGCCGCGCACAAACATGCTGCAGCTCTCGATGTAAACCGCTCGGACCGCATAGGCCAGGCACATGATCGCCAAAATGAACCACGGCCCCGCTTTCCCGACGAAGTGTTCTGCAATCGCTCCGGCGTAGAAGGCCGAGGAGCCCATGTCGTTGAGTACGATAGCCGCCGCGCGCCAGAAAGAGATGAAAGCGAGCATGGCCGTAGTGGCCACCAGCACGCGCGGCGCGCCGGACATTCGCCTTTGCTGTGATGAGGTACCCAAATCGATCTTCATCAGAGAGCTGGGGAGAACTGCGCGGAGTTCGGCGTTTCGTTCAAGGTTTCGGAGTAGATGCGGCGGTAGGCTTTACACATCACCGGTGAACCCAGCCGAGCACACAGCCCCCAACCCGCAAACGAGTGTTTATACCATTAAGAAGTCCTAAAGAGAAAATAAGGATTTGGTTTGCAGGTTGTAACTGGGATCGGCCAAGCCAAAGATTCGGGAACGAGATTGCCAATTATAGAGATAGAGAGGAAAATCCTCGGAATGGGGCCCTAAACCTGCCTAGGCGCGCGCCCTCTTCGCCACGGTTCGCCATTTACCCTGCGCCTTCAGAATGCCTTCAATGACCTCTCGTACGCCGGCATCTCCTCCGCTCCGTCGCGTCACGTGGTGAACGGCGCGGCGCACCTCGGGAACCGCATTGGCCACCGCAATCGCCAGGCCTGCACGCTGCAGGATGGGCAAGTCGGGCAGATCATCGCCGATGTAGGCCACTTCGGAGTCGCGCACGCCCGCGATCCGCAGAATTTCTTCGTACGTTGCCAGCTTTTCACTGCGGCCCTGAAACACAAACTCCATTCCCACCTCTTCGGCGCGTCGTGTCACGGCCGCCGATTGGCGCCCCGAGATCACTCCGGTACGCAATCCAGCCTCGCGCGCCAATTTCAACCCGGCGCCGTCTTGCGAATGAAAGGCTTTCATCTCTACCGCCGTTCCGTCAGCGAGTGGCATGAGATAGACCTCGCCTGCGGTGAGCACGCCATCCACATCCATCAGCAAAACGCGAATTTTCCGCGCTCGGGCGGCCACTGCGGCCGGGAATCCATTGAAGCTGGCGCGAATGCTGCGAGCCAAACTCTTCTCCTCAACATTGATCGATCTGTCGGTTGCGGGTCTGTAAGTCTAAAAGAGCTCCAGCGTCCAGAGGTCGTGCAGGTGGACGACGCCCGCCACTCGCCGCGCGCCGTCGAGTACGACCACCGAAGTAATCTTGCGCTGCTCCATCAGCCGCAATGCGGCGCTGGCAAATTCCTCCGAAGGAATCGTCACGGGATTGGCGGACATGCACTCTTCGGCCGTGAGCTCGAGAACCGCGCCGCTCCGCTTTTGCATCAGGCGCCGCAAATCGCCGTCGGTGATAATTCCGGCCAGCGTGCCGCTCGTCTCGACGACCGTGGTCATTCCCAAACCTTTGCGGCTCATTTCATAAATTACGTCGGGCATTTTCGCGCTCGGCAAAACGCTTGGCAGCGCCTCGCCCGCATGCATGAGCTCACGCACGCGCAGGAGCTTCTTCCCCAGCCGGCCGCCCGGATGAAGCGCGGCGAAATCGTCGTGATCGAAGCCGCGCCGCTCGAGCAAGGCGATCGCCAGGGCGTCGCCTAAAGCCATGGCGGCCGTGGTGGATGCTGTAGGCGCCAAGTTCAGCGAGCAAGCCTCCTCGCGCACGCTGGTGTCCAGCACCACGTCGCTAGCCTGCGCCAGGGTGGAGCGGGTCTTTCCGGTGAGCGTCACCAGGGGAAGTCCGAGCCGCTTCATGGTGGCTAAAAGAGCGACGATCTCTTCGGTTTCGCCTCCATAGGAGACGGCCAGCACGGCGTCGCCCCCCAGCAACATTCCCAGATCGCCATGCAAAGCCTCCGCTGGATGCAGAAAAACCGAAGGAGTGCCTGTGGATGAAAACGTCGCCGCAATCTTGCGCCCGATCAATCCCGACTTGCCCATGCCCGTGACCACCACGCGCCCTTTGCAGGCCAGCAGCACCTCCACCGCGCGCTCGAATCCCGCATCCAGACGCGCCTGCAATTCCTTCAGCGCCTCCGCCTCAATGCGCAGAACGCGCCTTGCCGTCTCCAGGCTCATGAGGGACTCCACGATCGCACCAGCTTGGCGATCGGCGTCAGTTTCGCCAGCAAGTCCGGCAGCCGATCCAAACGCAGCGCGTTTGAACCATCCGAGAGCGCTCTCTCAGGGCGATCGTGCACTTCCAGAAAAATGCCGTCTACACCCACGGCCGTTCCCGCCCGCGCCAGGGGTTCGATAAATTCCGGCTGTCCTCCGCTGGAGTCGCCTTGCCCTCCCGGCAACTGTACGGAATGCGTCACGTCAAACACCACCGGGCATCCGGTCTTGGCCAGGATGGGAAAGGAGCGCATATCCACCACGAGGTTGTTATATCCAAAGGAAACGCCTCGCTCCGTGATCGTCACCTGGTTATTTCCTGTGCTCCTCACCTTTTCCACGGCGTTGACCATTTCCCAAGGCGATAGAAACTGCCCTTTTTTCAAGTTCACCACTCGCCCCGTCCCTCCCGCGGCGGTCAGCAAATCGGTCTGGCGCGAAAGGAAGGCGGGCACTTGCAGCACATCGCAAACCTCCGCCGCCGCGCGCGCCTGAGCCGGTTCGTGAACATCCGTCAGTAGCGGCACTCGGAATCGAGCTTTGATCTTCCGTAAAATTTCCAAGCCGCCCGCCAGGCCGGGTCCGCGGAAAGAACCGACCGAGGACCGGTTTGCCTTGTCGTAAGATGCCTTAAAAATCAGCGGGACTTTAGCCCTCGCCGCTATTTTCACCAGGCGCTCCGCCATTTTCATGGCGTGTCCCTCGCTCTCGATTACGCACGGTCCGGCAATCAGAACCAGCGGCTCGCCGGCGCCGATGCGAAAGGCGCCAATAGGAATCGATCGAAGGGACGGCAAGTAAACTCCCGAGCTCCTCAGGATTCTAAACCGCGCGCGATCATCGGGAGTCTAAGCCTATGCGGGACGTTGCGGATTTGCAATCTGCCCGTTTTCGAAAAAACTCAGCTTCGTTTTGCGGCTTGCACTGCTGCGGGCACGCGTTCCGCAGCCAGCGCACGACCGGCCGATTCGCGCTGGCTCGCCGCTCCCACGAATGCAGCGAAAAGCGGATGCGGGGCCAGCGGTTTCGATTTGAACTCAGGGTGAAATTGGCAGCCCAGAAACCAAGGGTGATCGCCCACCTCCACGATTTCCACGTAGGAACCATCCGGCGTGCGGCCGGTGATTCGCAGGCCCGCGGAGGTCAGCCGCTGTTCATAATCACGATTGAATTCATAGCGATGCCGATGACGCTCGCTGATCTCTGCGGCGCCGTAGGCGCGGTGTGCGAAAGAACCCGGCTCGATGCGGCACGGCCATGCCCCCAGTCTCATGGTGCCGCCCATTTCATCCACCCCCAGCAGTTCGCGTAACTTGTAAATCACGCGATGCGGCGTGTGCGCGTCGAATTCGGTGCTATTGGCATCGGCTAACCCGGCGACGTTGCGGGCGTACTCGATGGTGGCGCACTGCATCCCCAGACAAATTCCAAAGAACGGAACCTTTCGCTCGCGTGCGTATTGAATCGCAAAAATCATGCCTTGAATGCCGCGCTTGCCAAAACCGCCGGGCACGAGAATGCCATTCACATGCGCCAGCCGGCGCGCCGCAGTTTCGGGCGAATCGATCTCTTCGGCCTCGATCCATTCGATCGCGGTACGCAGATGATGCGGCAGTCCGCCGTGCATCAAGGCTTCCCGCAAACTCTTGTAGGCGTCCTCGAGCGCCACATATTTGCCCACCACCCCAATGCGCACTTCACCCTGCGGGTGCTCCATATTCGCCAGCAGCCCGAGCCAGGGGCTCATGTCCCGCGGCGCCGCCTCCAATTTCAAGAGGCGAAGGATTTGCTCGTCTAATCCCTCGCCTGCCAGAGTCACCGGCACGGCGTAAATGGTATTCACGTCGCGCGCGGTTACCACGCATTGCTCCGCAATATTGCAGAAGAGAGCAATCTTGGCCTTCATCTCGTGCGGCAGGGACCGGTCACTGCGGCACAGCAAGAGATCGGGCTGAATGCCGATGCTCAGCATCTCCTTCACGCTGTGCTGTGTTGGTTTGGTCTTGAGTTCCCCCGCCGTGGCTATGAAGGGCACCAGCGTCACGTGCACGAAAATGGTATTTTCAGGGCCCAGCTCGAGGCGCATCTGGCGAATGGCCTCGAGAAATGGTAGCGACTCGATGTCTCCCACCGTGCCGCCAATCTCGATGATCACGACATCCACGTCGTGCGCGACCTTGCGAAATGCCGCCTTGATCTCGTCGGTGACGTGCGGGATCACTTGCACCGTCTTGCCCAGAAAATCGCCGCGGCGCTCCTTCGACAGGATCGCTTCGTAAATGCGGCCGGTGGTCCAGTTGTTATCGCGCGTCAGCTTGGCCGAGGTAAACCGTTCGTAGTGTCCCAGGTCCAGATCGGTTTCCGCGCCGTCATCGGTGACGTAAACTTCGCCGTGCTGATAAGGACTCATGGTCCCGGGATCGACGTTCAGGTAGGGATCGCATTTCTGGAGGGTGACTCGGAGGCCCCGGCTTTCCAGCAGGCAGCCGATGGACGCCGCGGCGACGCCTTTGCCAAGGGAGGAAACCACACCGCCGGTTACAAAAATATACTTCGGACCCATCCGCACAGGTTACGCCCCGCAAAAATCGCCTGCCGGGCGCCAAACTGTCTTTTTCCTCCTGGGAAAGTAGGTGTACACCGCATTTTACGGAGAACTGCGGCGACCTGTCAACGCGCCCCCTTTTCTAAAAATGTTCCGCCGGCCAGGAACTGCTCCACTCGCTTCACGTCTTCCGGGGTATCTACTTCAATCGATCGGCACTCCGTTTCCGCGACGCGAATACGATAGCCGTTCTCCAGCCAGCGTAGCTGCTCGAGTTGCTCGATGCGTTCGAGATCGCCCTGCGGAAACGTGGCAAATTCCAGAAGGGCCTCCCGGCGGAACACATAAAGCCCCAGATGCTTTAAATGTTTCGCGTGCACCGGGCCTTGCCGGTCTCTTACCCACGGTATCGGTGCCCGGGAAAAATAGAGCGCATTGCCGTCGAAGTCCACAACCGTCTTCACCACATTCGGATCCATGATCTCTGCGGGATTGGCGATGGCCACGGCCAAAGTCCCCAGCTTCACATCCTCCTCGCCGCGGACCGCCTCGATGGCGGCGTCAATCGCGGCCGGCTCGATGAGCGGCAAATCGCCCTGTACGTTGACCAGAATCTCCGCATCGGGGTGAGCGATGGCGACTTCGGCCACGCGTTCCGTGCCGGAGCGATGGTCGGCGCGTGTGTGCACGGCTTGCCCGCCGAATGACTTCACTGCATTGGCGATCCGTTCGTCGTCCGTGGCCACAATGACGTTAGAAACAAGGCTGGCGCGCCGCGCCCGCTCCCACACTCTCTCGATCATCGGCTTTCCCGCGATCGAAATCAGCGGCTTGCCGGGAAAGCGGGTCGATGCAAAACGTGCCGGAATAACGGCCAGGATATTCATGAGCATTCTGTCGCTGATTCTAATGTTGTCTCGAAGGTGTCTCTCTTTTGTTTTTATTTCATCTTAATTGTGGATGCCGCCGGCCATGATGCTAGCATAATCGCGCCGGCCAGATTCGTCATCGAGCTTGCGGCTCTGCGGTGCGGATTTACCGCCAGGATAGCCGAGGCCATCTAGCCTTGCGTGCGCCGTACCTAGTGCTAGAATGGCCGGTAATTCTCCCCGCAGCCCCCCGGCCAGGGCCGGGAGGGGGTTCTTTTATGGCAATATACCGACAACGGCTGCCGTACCTGGCCCTCCTCGCATTTGTGGTCTTCGCCGTGCCCGGGCTGGCTCAGCTCACCGGTCCCGAAGCTCCGAATCAATCCCACGAACCGGACTTCAAGAAATCTCCCGGCATCAAGATGAACGTGGAGATGGCCCTGGTCAACGTGACCGTCACCGATCCTTATAGTCGCCTGGTCACCGGCCTGGACAGGGAAAACTTTCGCGTCTACGAAGATGGCGTGGAACAGGAAATCTCCGCCTTCTCCAG